>Ga0182018_10002652_pt1 | contig 17451 bp, 17 predicted proteins | sample 812P2MmetaG_FD_120490 | JGI IMG/M metagenome (GOLD analysis project Ga0182018, IMG submission 120490) | Permafrost microbial communities from Stordalen Mire, Sweden - 812P2M metaG | ecosystem: Environmental > Terrestrial > Soil > Wetlands > Permafrost | place: Sweden: Stordalen | collected... | reverse complement strand
CGCTGCGGCGAGCGAAGAACGGTGAGGAGTTCTCGCAGCGAGTCCAAGCCCTGCTGGGCACTCCGCTGCGCATCCTCTCCGGAGAAGAAGAAGCGGAGGCTTCCTATCGAGGAGCGCTGACCGTGCTCGGGGAGCTGCGCGGTGAACGGGTGGGCGTCCTCGATGCCGGCGGCGGCAGCACGGAGTATGCCATCGGCACTTCGACGGAACCAGAAAAACTGATCACGTGCGAGATCGGCGCCGTGCGAGTTACCGAGGCCGTGCCTGAGTTGGCCGGCCGTGACGGAACTGTCGCAGAGGCCGCCGTCGAGCGCGCTCGAGCGATGGCGCGCAAGGCGCTCGAACCTTTAGCGGAGTGCGCGACCGTCGAACGGCTCGCGTTGGTCGGCGGAACCGCCACGACGATTGCCGGAATCGTGCGAGGCCGCCGAACACCGATTCATTCCTGCGATTTGACCCGCGAAGATTTGCAGCGCACGCTGGAGCGGTTGCTGGCGATGCCGATCGAGGAACGCAAGAAGGTTGCGGGCATGAAGCCGCAACGTGCCGACATCCTCCCCGGGGGAATTATCGTCATCGAGACCGCGATGGAGATCGTAGGCTCCGACAAAGCCGTGGCGACGTCGTCGGATTTGCTGCTCGGCATCTTGCTGCAGGAGCGCGACGCATCGGCAGGACAACCTCAAGTCGTCTACACTAAGGCTTCGGAGACGCGTGGGAGATTTCGTCCATGAACGATACGCAGATACACGAACACATTGAGGGTCTCGTTACCGAAGAGCATCGCTTGCTCGAGCATGGCGACCTATCCAAATTGACCAAAGAGGACCGCAAGCGCCTCGATGAGATCTCCGTGCGGCTCGACCAGTATTGGGATCTTCTTCGGCAGCGCCGTGCGCGGCGCGACGCTGGGCAAGATCCCGATGTCGCCGAAGTCCGCAGCGAAGAAGTCGTGGAGCATTATCAGCAGTAACCCCTTTGGGATGGTGGTGGAACAGGCAGACACAGCAGACTTGACACGGTCCGTTGAGCCGCAGCGCGGGAAACCCGCTGCGGGATGCGCTCAAAGTCGGTGAACTCTCTGTCATGGCGACGTGACGACGCCGAGCCAAGCTCCGCTTGCGCGGAGAAGGTGTAGAGACTGGACGGGCGCGACCTACGTGAGATCGACCTCATAGGGTCAAGGCACAGTCCGGACCACAAACGCAAACGTTGCGGTGGCTAAAGCCATAGTGGTGCGAAAATCTGCAGTCCGAAAGGACGTCCGGGTTCGACTCCCGGCCATCCCAAAAAGTCTTGTCCTTATTTTACAGGCGTTTCCGCCGCACCAGCGGCCTTTCTATCCCCGATTTGTCACAGATCCCGACGACGCCTAGGCAGGGAGGGTGTCGAGCACCCTCGCCGCCGCAGCATCGGTTTCCCTCGACAATACTTGCATGATGTCGAAGGCATACCGTTCGTTATAGGATGGTCGAGCCGATCAGGTACAATGACTGCAATGGCGGTTAATTTGGCGCTCGCATCAAACGCGGTGATTGCCTAACCCGGCTCAAAATTACGTCTAGGTGGCTCGGCGGCAGTCGCCGATCCAATGCGCTCCGCGCAACCGCGCCCATACCTTCTTCGAGGCCAGGAGCCCTGGGTCTCCGCCCTTGTTTGCTTCAAGGCGACGGGCTATGTAGCGACTACGACCGGCTAGGGCAAGCAGGCTGCTGGCATGCCTTGAAGTGCCCGCTAAATCTTAGCTATGCTGGCGATATGACGCTTTGGCTCTATTGCCGAGCAATTATGTGCAATTCGTCATATTGTGACTTTATGTCTTATTGGCTATAATAAAGGCGTGATAGAGCCAAACCGTCATATCGGACACATCTTAGCTCGCGAACGCCAGCGACGGGGTCTAACGCAAGTCGACCTCGCTAAACGAATGGGGCGGGACCAAACCTACGTTGCCCGCGTGGAAGGCGGCAAGAGGGATCCCCGATGGGAGACAGTCCTGGACTTCGCGCGCGCGCTCGAACTCGAGCCCATGCTAATTCCGCGCAGCTGGGTCCCAGCGGTTGACACGATCGTCCAGGCGGACGGCGGTCAGTCTGAGGCGCCACCGCTTGTAGGTGGGCAATGGTGATCGATCGCCCCAATGCTTTAATCGTCCGGCTCGGCAACCAGGAAATAGGCACGCTCGTCCGTTTGCCCGATCGCTCGATCACGTTTACCTTTGGTCAGAGCTATCTGGAAGACGAAAACCGCCCAGCTCTCAGTTGGGGGTTCTTCGACAGTTTCAAGCACCTGCGGGCACGCCGCTACAGCAGTAACCCCCGCGCGCCCGGATTCTTCGCGAATCTCATTGCGGAAGGACACTTGCGCGAGTACACCGCGCACCGTGCGGGGCTTGCCCGTGACGACGACTTCGGTTTGTTGTGGGTAACTGGTTACGACCTAACAGGAGCTGTTATCATTGAAGACCCCGAAGGACGAAAGATACCGCCGCCGGCCGCCGGCGGCCCGCTCGATCTGCCAGACCTTAAGGACGTCTTCCGGTTTGCACTACCGGGCGTGCAACTTAAGTTTAGCGCCGTCAATGAGGCGACCGGCGGACTGACGATTCGCACGCAAGGCGAGGGCACCGATCAGCTCGTTAAGCTGCCCTCAACACACTATCCGCTCGTGCCCGAGGGCGAGTACGCGATGTTGCAATTTGCGCGTGACGTTGGCATTTGCGTCCCCGACATGCGACTAGTGTCTTTAAGCCAGATAAGCGGCCTACCTGATGAAGCGCAAGGGCTGAACGGACGGGCGCTCGTGATTGATCGCTTCGACCGTCCGACACCGAACACGCGAGTTCATACCGAAGATTTCAATCAAATTTTTAGGCAACTACCCGAGCAAAAATACGACAATCACTCGTTTGCCGACATAGCGCGGGTTATCTACCAAGCAATCGGAAACGATGCGCTGGCTGACTTTGTGCACCGACTCGTCTTCAACATCGGCATTGCGAACAACGATATGCATCTAAAGAATTGGTCGCTTGTCTATCCGGATGGTCGTACGCCTCAACTCGCGCCAGCCTATGATTACGTCTGCACAAAAGCGTACTTGGGTCACAGTGAAACTGGCTTGGCTCTTGGATTTGCGCGTTTTTTCCAAAATGTAACCATCGAAGAATTCGAACGGCTGGCCGACCGGGCCGCTGTCTCAAAAAGCGTCGTTCGCACCGCCGCCGTAGATATGGTAGAGCGTTTTCACGATCGATGGGTACAGATTCGCGATGCGATGCCGTTGCCGGCGATCACGCGGACGATTGATGAGCAGCTTGCGCGGGTTCCCCTCTTTGGCGGAGATCGGCGTGCGCCCGAGACAACTGTCGAGGTGGGGGCTTCGCACGAGGAGATTACCTAAGGGATAATCAGCTGCGTGCTTGTATGCATCGCCGCGCTACCCGGGCCAGCCGTCCTTATAAGAAACAATTTCGTCGTCAAGCCACGATATGAAGTGACTATAAATCATCCGCAAGTCGCGCCCCTCCTCCGACATGTGGACTGTCTCATCCACGGACTGGTCGAAGGCCCATCGTGTGTCGTCCGACTCCCCGCCATCCCATGAGTTTTTCAGGCGTTTTTTGCGGGTAAATCGGCGCGGTTTTGCCATTCGGTTGCGTCGCCCGTCGTGACGCCGAAAGACGGGGCCCGAACCCGGGACCGCCGAACTGTTAGGTGCCAGGAGGGGCAAAAGATGAAGCCTTCGCTTCTCGGCCGTCCGGTCATCGGCGCGTTGGTTGCCGTCGCGATGCTCGCTGGCTGCGGAGGGGCGCAAAGTAGCGCGGTGCCGCAGGGGGCTGCCCAGGTAGAAGCATCTAGGGGTTACGAGGCGCCGCCGGACGTGACGGGAACATATCGTGGCTGGTACATCGAAACCCGAAATGGCCAGACAGCGAAAGGCCGCCTTCGGATTGTAATTCGGCAGAAGCTATTCAAAATTACAGGTCCTTTTGATATCCGGGGGCACGACAATCCGCAGAACACCTACTTTGTAGGGAAGGTTAAGCAATCACCCCAGGGTACGCTGCTGCGGTTTCAGGTCGTGTGGCTCGGAGGGTACGGCAACAGCGTTAACATGCATGCGCGAGTAACTGGAATGACGCTTGAAGGCGAAGGTCGGTCGCAAGTCGGGACACGCAGCGAAGGCAGCCGCTGGACGTTTAAGGCAATGAAAGCGTCATAAGTGAACGGCTGGGTTCGTCGCCCTGTCCTCGCTTGACGCCTTCCAGAGGAGAGATATATCCACACTTATTTTGCCACCCGAAGACTAATATATTGCGGTTAAGTCAGCCGGGTATGCTTCGGCTCGATCTACGTGAAGAACATGCCGACGCCAACCCCGACATTGACGCGTCAACCCCTAGGGATACATTGTACTCGAAAGGGACCTTCGATTGAGAGCGAAACTCACGGCGAAACCACTTCTCTAAGAAAGGGAACCTAAATGTCCAAGGCTCTTCACAATGAAATGATGTCGATGATTCGTGAAGGAAAAAGCGAATCGGAAATACGCGCCGCGATAGAACCTCGATTGGCCCCGGGCTGCAAGCTAACGAAATATACTGATACCTGCGTCACTAACACAGGTACATCCGGTTATAAGCAATGTGGTTATATATCGGGGTGCGATGACCCGAGCAATAACACCGATGCCGAGTGTGGCGAATGCCAGGGGTCTTGACCTAGCGTATTGCGAACACCTGTATTCTCTCCAGGCAGTCTAGACGTGGCCCAATTTGCGCAACTTGGAAACCAGAATACGCCCCGGCTTGAGAATATGGTCATTCAGGAGCGAACATGCTGCTTCTATTTTTCTTCGTGAGATGAGCTCGAGCAATTTTCGATGTTCGCGCTGTGAGTCCGCAAAGTTATTCGTCACCTTGACTTCCTGATAAAGATACCGCTCGACGCTCCGCTGCAACGAAAGTATCTCGGCGAGCAGTCGCGGTCGGTCTGCGGGCTTGTAGAGAATAGTGTGAAACGCCGTATTCTGCTCGCCCCAGCGCTCTGGCTGGCGATCGATACGATCCAGCACTTGGGCGGACTTCTGCAAATCGCCGTCAGTAAGGTTCGGTGCTGCGACGCGCAGTGCACAACATTCCAAAGCCGCGCGCATCTCGTTAAGCTCTTCGAGTTCAGCTGCAGAAAGTGCCGCGACGATTGCCCCGCGACGTGGTCGAATCTCGACAAGTCGTTCGGCTTCGAGTCGAAGAAAGGCTTCACGAATCGGAACGTGGCTCACGCCGAATGTTCGGGCAATCTCATCCTGACGCAAGGGATCACCAGGTGCGAGCCGTCCGCTCACGATGTCGTCGCGCAGTCGCTCGACGACGACATCGGGGGTTGACACAAGGAGTTTCACATAGATAATATATTATCTATGAGTCCAGATTGCAAGGCCTTACCACAGAAGCCGGAATTTTTGTTCGCTACGGCGGGCTTGGCGTTGCTGCTCTCAATCGCGCCTCAGGTCTCACACGCCGATAGCGATCCGCGAGTTGGAAAGCTCGTAAGCCAGTCCGGAGTCGCTCTCCACGTCGACGCTCTCCGGTCGATCGAAGTCATCCATGCAGAGGGCAGCGTCGTAGCTGCCGGCCTCTCCGGCAGTGGCGATAACTGGAACGAAATGGGCGGCATGCGGGAAGCATCACTTTTTTCGACGCCGCCTCTTGGCGGCGGTAGCGGATGGGACGGCAACGAGAGTTGGAATCTCGACCAAACAGGATTAGTGATCGTCGACGGAAGCGTCCTCGGGCGCTCGAGCGCCGTCAATCAAGCATACTTTGGGAACTACGACCTCTGGACGCCTGGCTATGGCGGTGCGACTGTCGCGTGGGGCGGTTCAAAGAGTGAGGAGGGCAAGGGCTATGACGTTCTCACCGTGACGCCGCCGAAATCCAGCTTACCGATCGACGTCTGGTTCGATCGTGCAACGCATCTGCCGGTCAAGGTGGTGCAGACGGCGGGGCCGATGGTGACGACCATAACTGTGGCGGCTTTCAAGCCGGTAGGTGGCCTCATGATTCCGTATCGCGTGGACACGTCGACGAACATGGGTGACAGTACCTCGTTTACGGCGACCAGTGTCGAGGCGAATCCACCTAGCGGCGCCGCCCGTTCGGCTGCCCCGAAATCGTCGCCGCACGATTTCTCGATAGCGGACGGTGCGACGCAGGCTTCCGTCCCGATCCAGGTTTCCGAGAATCACGTGTATCTCGACGTCACGCTCAACGGGAAGGGGCCGTTCCACTTCGAATTCGACACTGGCGGAGCGAACGTTATCGATCCGGCGGTCTCCGAGGAGCTCGGCGTGGCCAGCGGCGGCTCGATACAGGTTACGGGGGTGGGCGGTGCGAGCGCAACCTCAAGTTTCGCAGTGATCAAAACGCTTCAAGTCGGGAACGCACGCATCACCAATCAAGTCTTTGTCGTGCTTCCGATCGCAAAGAGCATAGGCATGGCCCACGGAATGCCAATGGATGGGGTGATCGGCTACGAGGTACTCTCACGCTTCGTGACGACGTTCGATTACGGGAATAAGAAGGTCGTGTTTCATATGCCAGGCTCGTACACGTCTCCACCCGATGCGACCGTCATACCGATTGTGCAGTACGGCACGCAGCCGCAATTTGCGTGCAGTATCGACGACGTGCCGACGACGTGCACGCTCGATACCGGTGCACGCGACTCAATCTCACTCTTTAAACCGTTCGTCGAGTCACATCCGAGCGCCGTACCGGCAACGCTTAGTGCCCCCGGAGCCAATGGGTTTGGCGTCGGCGGCCCCAATATTGGTCGGCTCGGGCGTGTGCAGACGCTTTCGTTCGGTGGCCTGACGCTTCGCGATCTCGTCGGAGATTATACTATGCAAAGCAGAGGAGGCTTTGCGATGCCGTTCATCGGCGCCAATGTCGGCGGTGCAGTCTGGAAACGCTTCAGCATGACGCTCGATTATCGTCAGCTTACCATGGCACTCACACCGAACGCGGAGTTCGACATGCGCGATCATTGGGATCGCAGCGGAGTCTTCCTCGTAAACAATGGTGCAATAAAGATCGTCGACGTTCGCCCCGGAACGCCGGCGGCAAATGCAGGTCTGGCCGAGGGCGACGTGATCGTGTCGGTTAACGGCTCTTCGGGTCTCTCACTGCGTCAGGTTCGCGAGCGGTTCTCGGCTGAACCTGGAACCGTCGAACATCTGGTGGTCAAGAGTAAAGACGGTGCGACGCACGACATCGATCTTACGCTTGAGGATTACGTCTAGCCGTACTGCTAAGGCCCTCCTGGTGCGCCGCGCAGAGGAGAGGCTTTACGCGTTCTGGTCGACCTCATCGATGCGGACGACCGAGGGCTCTTTGGTCCCTAGGTAGGGCTTGCCTGTTGGTGCAGAGTTTAGCGGGTGGGTAAAACGACCAATAAAACCTGATGGAGGCACTTACATGCGAGCGACTTGGAAACCGCACACGAAGCACAGAGACCTCACGGAACGCGCCGACCTTCCCGATAGCGTGTTCGCGTATCCAAAGAAGCGCAAAGAACCGATGACCGACGCGTCGCACGTTCGAAATGCCATCGCGCGCTTCGATCAGGTTACGGGCGTCACGGCCGCCGAACGCGAGCTTGCGTTCGCAAATATAAAAAAGGCAGCCCAGCACTATAAGGTCGACATGTCCGAGTCGAAGGCGGAGGAGTTGGGAACGCGGCCGAGCACCGGGAGGACGGCGGCCGATCGCAAGAAGTCGGCCAAGAAAGCCGCGGCGACGCGGAAGCGTAAAGGCACGGGAGGCGCAAAGACGACGGCCACGCGCAAGAAGGCGCGCAAGCGCCCTGGTTAGTTTACTTCCAGATCTCGCGGCAGGCTTTGATGCCCGCCGCGATGCCCGCGGCGATCACCGGCGAGTTGTTGGGGGTTTGCGTTCCCGCTTCGTCGCCGCTGTCGTCCCACGCGTACCACCCGATGTAGTCTGCGCCGAAGTCGCAGAAGGCTTTGGCTTGCTCCAGAATCTCCTCGCGTGTGAGTCCCGGCTGATAATGGCGCTTGTCGTAGGGTCCCGACCACGCTTGCCCGATTCCGTAAAGCGGCGTCTTGGCGGTATCCCAGCCTTTCTTTTCGAGGCTGTGCGCCATGGCCGGCAGTAGCGCTTTCATCGTCCAGTCCAACTGCTTGCCCAAGGACGCATGGTGGCGCCCAAACGGCGAGTAGTTATACCATCCGACGATGTCGCAACCGCCGTTGGAGTAGTTGGCCGCCGTGCCCGGATCCCAATTGACCTTTCCGGGTTTGGCGACTCCGGCACCGAAGCCGCAGATCGCGGGCCTGCCGGGCGTCTTTGCCACGATCAGCGTGTGAATCTTCGCAAGCAGCTCGCGCGCGCTGCCCGGATCCCAGCCGGGCCAATCGTCGAGCACCCAATAGGCGACGACGTACTTGCGATCGGCGTCGCGCTCGAGCAGCGTCGTAACGTCGCGCAAGACGACCGCTTCGTTCTTAATATGGGGGTCTTCGTCGGTGCGGCAATAGTAGTTCTGCGAATAACTGCTGGGAGGCGGCTTGATCGTGTGCGTTCGATGGCACTCCCAATAGAACAGGATTCCAGAGATGCCCGCGTCCACGACGCCGATGGAGTGGGCCTTCAGCGCCGTTTCGAGCGCACTCTTCGGCGCGGGTGACCCATCGTAGAGAATCGTCGTGTCGACGCCTTCACTGGCGGCTTTTGCTGCTCGCTTGGGCGTGTCGACGCTAAAGCCGATGATCGCGTGATTTTGGAGCCCGGGCGCTTGCACGGATTCGAGGGGAGCCGGCGGTATGGCTCGCGGCGCCGAGGTACAGCCGGCAATCGCTACTAACGCGAAAACCGCCGTTAAGCGGTGGCGCACGCCACTCCTCACATTTTATGTACGAACGTAGTCGTGTCTGGACCGTTGCCGCTCACCTCGATAATCGAATCCGTTTTGGCCATCGCGTAATGGTGAAGACCGGCGGGAACTGAAACGATGTTGCCTGGACCCAGCGTTAACATCTTGGCGGCGTTCATCGCATCACCGATCCCGAACATCATCACACCGCTAATGACGGTAACGGTCTCACGCATAGCGTGAGAGTGCGCGGGAATGCGCGTACCGGCTGGAACTTTCAAAAGATAGGCGTAGTATGCGCCAGCCGTACTTGGATTGCCGACGATCGGCGCCATCTGCGTCCCCTTCAAGGGACTCGTTTGCCAGGTGGCTGCCTGCGAGTTAACGAGGGTCGGGCTAGGAGCGGCCAGCGCAGTGGCGCAGAGGGCAGCGAACGCTGCGGCCGTCAGTAGCGATCGGGATAGCATAATGGTGTACCTCCTGCGGCGTCCTTTCGGCAACCGGTCCCCCATCTACTTGGCGTGCGGCGCCATAATCGCGGCCAGCATGTCCGGGATGCCCTCGATGCGCTCGAGATGTGGATAACGGATGCCGTCGTGGTAGTCGAGCGACAGGGTCTGGAACCACCCCGTTTGGGAAGTAATCAGCGAAATCGACGCGCTGGAGCGCTGCGCCTTTTTGACGGCGTACTCGAAGACGTCGGCGGAAAACTCTTGATTGTCGACCGCGAGAATGTGCATTCCGGGCGCAAACCCGGCACGCCAGGCCGGCGAGCCGTCGCGCACGTCGCGCACGATACCCCTGGCGCTCAGGTCGGCACCGTAAGAATACCATCCTGTGATCCCGTGGTCGTCGGCTTGGCCTGCCGTGATGAAGGCGTTCGGTTTTTCGGTGTACACGAACTTCCACCCCGCGCGCGCGAGCTCGTCGCCCGGTGGATGAACGCTCCTTTGATAGACGTATTTGTCAAAGAATGCGTGCCAGTCGTACGGCTCGACTTGGTTGAGCAACGTCTCGATCTCCGCACGCGTATAGGTTTTGACGATCGGTCCGGTTAGCGCCGGCTCCGTGTACCGATGCAAAAAAGTATCCAGCGAGCGCACGCCATGCGAGCGCTCGCGAATGATCGTATCGACGTCTAACCAAACCAGCTCGCCCTCGGTATAAAAGTCTCCCGCGTTTCGCCGTATCGCGCCGTAGTCGCCATGCGCTACATAGTAATAGGGTGCGCCCGTGGTGAGATCGATGAGGGGCGTCGTCGCGCGGCCCGTCTCGGTATCCATTTGGGAATAGATGGTCGCAAGATACTCGGGATACTGCTTAGGCTCTCGAATGCCGGCGCGAAACGACAGCAGGTCGCCCAAATATTGATTCATGCCCTCGTAGACCCAGAGCAGATCGGTGAGCTGAGGCACCTGAAAGTTCGGCGTCGTCAGATCCGCGGGCCGGCGGTACTTGCCGTTCCAGGAGTGCGAGAACTCGTGCGTTATGAGGTCGCCGCCGCTCAGCGATGCATCCGGGTCGGTTAAGAACTCGTCTGGCGCCCGATTGTCGCTGGATTGATGGTGCTCGATGCCTTGAAAGCCAACGGCGTCGCTAAGGGTCAGCAAGGCGTGATAATCGGCAAAATGGCGCGAGCCGTATAAGGCGAAGGCCTCATCGGGCACGCGTTGGTACGCGCGCAGCAGGCTTGCTGGAATATCGAGGTCCTGTGGATGATCGGCAAATGCGTCGAGTTGGACGAACGCTGAGCCCTCTTGCCACAAATTCCACTTCCGCACGTAGCGCCCCAGATCCAGAGGCGAGTCGACGAGCATGTTGAGCGGCGTCACCGCGAAGTCGACGCGGTTGCCGCTTTGCGTCGCGCCGCGTAGTGCCGTCGCGAAGTCCCAACCGGGAGGCAGCACGATGCTGGGTTTGACGAAATACCGATGCGAGTCGATGCCGTCTTGGTAGAGTAACGCTCGATTCCAATTCACGATTGCCAGTGAGTGCGACGCCATCACGTCGCCCGACGCGTTCATCAACACGTCGAACTCTGCATCGATCGCTTGCGCGCCGGCAGGCACGTCGATGTGAAAGGCATAGAGATCGTTCGGATCGCGGCGCCAGTCCAGCGGCGCGCCATCGGCCGAGATGCGCAGCGCAGCGAGATCGTTGAGCGGGCCGGTCGGGCCGTGCTCGCCGGGAATCCACTTGGGGTAAACGATCGTAAAGCTTCCGGCGGTCGCCGGAATTCGTTCGCGGACCTCCGTGATGCCGTCGGCCGCGCGCGAGGCGTCGAGAACGAGCGTCGCGGGGGCTTGCTGGGTGGCAAGCGAGGGCTTCGCGACGAACGCGGTGGCAGACGCGACGGCAGGAGCGAGCAGTGCGGCGAGAATTAAGGGGATGGCTGGTCGTAGCATTCCCACCGCTTCGCATCGCCAAGTATCGGCCCTCCCTAGGGGCGGCAGGCAGGTCCGCCGCTGGAGGACCACCAAGAGGCTATCGCTCTTTCTTCCTTTCTTATCGAACGGAGGTCGCTCTACCACGTGAAGATCGTGGTGACGATTAAACTCGTCCCGAATCCGAACGCTGAAAAGCGAATCGACCCACAAACTAAGCGGCTCGTACGCACCGGTGTGGAGACCGTGCTCAATCCCTATGACGAGTATGCGCTCGAGGCTGCATTGCAGCTCAAAGAGCGTGCCGGCGGCGACACCACCGTCACGATCTTCTCGATGGCGCCCGATTCGTTGAAGGAAGGGTTGCGCAGAGCGCTGGCAATGGGTGCCGACGACGCAGTTGTGCTCAGCGACGAAGCGCTCGAAGGCAGCGACGTTTCGGCGACGGCATTCGCCATGGCGGCGGCGTTACGGACGCTGACGTTCGATCTGCTCGTTGTCGGCGGTCTGACCGACGACAGCAGCACGGGGGCCGTTCCGGGTGCGCTTGCCGAGCATCTCAGCCTGCCTTGCATCACCAACGCCCGTAAGGTAGAAATTAAAGGCGACGCGATCGAAGTGGAGCGCGAAACCGACTCGGGCTATCAGACGGTTCACGGTCCCCTTCCGGCGCTGCTAACCACCGCGCTCACCTTCGGCGAGCCGCGCTACGCCTCGCTCAAAGGCATCATGGGCGCGAAGAAAAAGAGCATCGCTTCGATCTCGTTGCACGACCTTGCGCTCGACCGTCCGGTAGGCACGAGCGGCTCGAAAACTGAGCTGCGCAGTTTCGCGCCGCCCCCCGTTCGCGGAAAAGGCCAGGTCGTCGAGGCAAGCGACGGTCTTTCCGGCGCGCAGGCAATCTTCGATTTTCTCGCCGCGAAGAGGCTGGTCTGAGCGTGAAAGACGTCATCATTTACGCAGAACACCGGCGCGGCGAGACCCGCAAGGTCACCTTCGAACTGGCCAGTGAGGCTGGTAAGATCGCGGCGGCCCTGGGGGGGAGGGCGTACGCCGTCGTCTTGGGACCGGGGTCGGCGCAGCTGGCCGAGCAACTGAAAAAATATCCGCTCGAGACGATATTCCTCAACGAAGACGTGGACATCGAGGCGTTTCTGCTGGATCCGATCGTCGATTATCTCGAGGCCGCGGCTCGGATCGCCGGGCCTTCCTTGGTCCTTATTCCAAATACGCTTTCCGGTCGCGACGTCGCCGGGCGTCTGATGGTTCGTTTGGACGCCGGCATGGTCGCCGACGTTGTCGAGGTGAAGCCCGACCAGGGCGCAGTGCTCTGCGTTTCACCGAAGTTGGGCGGCGCGCTAATAACACAGTGTGCCCTGAGGACTGCTGATTACGGCGTGGTGACCGTTCGGCCCAATGCTTTTGCGGTTGGGACCGGAGGTGCCGGCGCGCGCGTCGAGCAGATCGCCAAGCCCGCGTCCAAGGGCTATCCGGCCGCGATCGACCGTGACGTCGAGGAGGGCGCCGGCGAGCTGGCGCTCGAGGAGGCACCGGTCGTGGTCGCGGGCGGGCGAGGGCTCGGCGGGCCGGAACCTTTTGAAACGTTGCTGAAGCCATTGGCACGCGCCTTGGGCGGCGCCGTCGGCGCTTCGCGCGCTGCCGCCGACGCCGGCTGGGTGCCCTATAATCTTCAGATTGGACAGACCGGAAAGACCGTAACGCCGACCCTCTATATCGCCGTGGGCATTTCCGGCGCGATTCAGCACAAAGTCGGCATGCGTGCTTCCGGAACGATCGTCGCGATCAATAAGGACGCGGCGTCGCCGATTGGCGAATTCTCCGACTTGCTCGTTGTGGGCGACGCCTTCCGGATCGTTCCCGAGCTGACGAAACTTATCGAAACCGCTAAAGGAAATCATTCTTGAAACGAATTTCACTGATCGCACTGATTGCACTCGCCTTCGGTATCGGCATCGCCGCGACGACGCCGTCCGCGCAAGCCGGGCTCTTCGGAGGAAAGCAATCCGGGACGCCGAGCCCGTCTCCGTCGCCCTCGGCGCTACCGACGGCGAGTCCCGAACCGCCGTCCGTCGCGATTCCGCGTTTGACTGCGAAGCTCAAAGCGAATCCGACCGACCAGCTTACAATGGCGCAGCTCGCGGCCGAGTACCTTCAGGTGAACCGTGCCGATATCGCAGTCCAGTACACCCAACATTTACTCCAACTGGGCGATAAGACCGCGCAGGTATTCTACTACGACGCCCTCGCGCAAGAGCAGCTCGGCAACGGTGCCGGGGCCCTCAACGATCTCGAGGAAGCCTCCAATCTCGATCCGACGAACTTGAACGTGCTGGCGTCCCTGGCGGACCTGTACATCCGCGCGAATCGGCCAAACGACGCTGAGCGCATTGCGAGACGGGCCGTCACGTTCAACAAGACCGACCCGGGGGCGCTAATGACGCTCGGAAGCGTCTATGCCGCCGAACAGCATTTCGACGATGCGCGCGCGCAGTTCGAAGCGGCGTTCGCGCTTAACCCTAAGGATCCGGCGCCGATCTTCCAGATCGCTACCACGTACGCGCAACAAGATAACATTCCGCTGGCGCTACAGACGATCGCGCGGGCGTTGGCCATCGATCCGCGTAACATTCAAGCTCTCGTCTTTAAGGCGGACCTCTATGCGCGCCAACACGACGACGCGCACACGAGTGAGGCGTACGACGACGCGGTCGTCGCCGCCGCAACCGACGACGAAAAGGTCGCAATTATGATTCGTAAGGCGGCGTATTTCGTACAAGAAAAGAAAGATGCGCAAGCCGTCGCGATCTTCCAGCAAATCACGCAGATGTTTCCGAAGGTCGCGATCGGGTTTTCCGCTTACGGAGACTACTATGCCTCGGTCCGCCAGTACGACCGAGCGACCACGCAATGGCAAGCGGCGCTCGCGATCGATCCAAACAATGCTGCTGCGTTGCTGGGGCTAGGTGAGGTTTCGATGCAAGGCGGCCGGTTGAACGACAGCATTTCCTACCTGCGCCATTACACGCAAGTCTCCCCCGACGCGCAGGGGTTTGCGATTCTGGGCCAAGCCTACTCGCGCGTCCGCGATTACTCCGGCGCCCGCGATGCCTGTGGGAAGAGCTTTGAGATTCAGCGCTCTCCGACGACGCTGAGCTGCGTTGCCGGCGCAGACTTCGAGTTGCGGAACTATAAAGAAGCCGCGCAGATCTTCGACGTCCTCAATAACGGGGCGCACGGTTTTCTCGATGCGAATCCACCGTTGCTCTACATGGCCGCAAAAGCGTATGCGAGTTCGAACCAATGTTCGAAAGCGGTCGCAGCCTACAAGCGGCTGCTGCCGCTGATGAAGAAGGGTACGAAGGACTACGCGATGGTCGTCAAGGCTGCGGGGGGTCCGTGCAAGTCTCCGGCGACGAAGCACTCCGGCTGAAGTTCGTTGTCGATCCCCTCTACGGGGATCATCTGCGCAACGTAGTCCATCCCGAGCGGCCCGATCGCGTTGAGGCGGTCGGGCGGCGTCTGCGAGCGGACGGCGTGCTCGTCGACTCCCTAGCCGCTCGCGACGCGAGCGACGAGGAACTCGCGAGGGTGCACCCGCAGGCGTATATCGAACTCGTGCGGCGCGAGATTGCAGCCGTGACGGAAGCGCGGTATCTTTCCACCGGTGATACGCTCGTGGACGCGAGTTCCTTTCGCGTTGCTCGCCGCGCCGCCGGCGGCGCGATTGCGGCCGCGCAAGCCAGCGCCGCTGGAAAGGAAGCGGTTTTTGCGCTGGTTCGCCCACCGGGCCACCACGCCGAGCCCACCCGAGGGATGGGTTTCTGCCTGTTTAACAACGTCGCGGTTGCGGCACGCGCGCTCCAGGCCGGCTTCGGCGGCCGCGTTCTCGTCGTGGACTTCGACTATCATCACGGTAACGGCACCGAAGCGGTCGCCGGCGACGGGCTCTCCTATGTTTCGACCCATGCCTATCCGGCCTATCCGGGCACCGGCGCGTGGAGTTATCGCCGATTTGACGATCTGATCGTCAACGCTCCGTTGCCCGTTGCCGGAATCTCCACCGAAGGCTTCGTTGCGTTGTGGCAATACCTGTTGCCCACCGTCGCGCGCATCGCGCGTCCGAATTTGCTGATCGTCAGCGCGGGATTCGATTACGTGGCCGGCGACAGCGTGGGCGACCTGGGCGTCGACGTGGACGCGGCGTCCCCGCTGGCAGCGGTAATTCGGGACGTTGCCGTGGAGCATTGCGGTGGATCGGTCGCATACGTACTCGAGGGCGGCTACGGTATCGCGGCGTTAACGCGCTCGATTGCCGCAATTGCGGCTGTTAGCGACGGAGCGCAACCAAACTCCGGTACCGCCGACCCGAGCGCAATCCCCGCGGACGTGAGCCAAGCGTTGCATACTTTTCTGCGCGCTCAAGGAAGCTTTTGATCAACGAACGTCTTAAGGCGTGATCGTTGTTGCGATGTGCTGGAGCTCGGCCTTGCCGAGCTCCCCGACCAGCGTGTAGTAGAGCGTTCGGTCGTTCCACGTTAACAAGGCGACGGCCCCGTCTTCGGCGTATTGCGCGGCGCGGCCGCCAACGTTGAGCGCGTCGGGATGGAGCGGAGCCATGTCGGGAGTTACAGCGGTTGCGGTTTCGAAGAGCGATACCGTTCGTATTCCGTCGGAATAAAGAAGCGCAACGGTTCGGATTCCGCGCAGCTCGACGAGATCGCCGGCGAGCGGCGAGAAGCCGTCGGGTAGCGCCGGTTCCCGTGCGGCGAAACCGGCGTTGCGAACGACGCGATATGGATCGTTTGAAGACCCGTTCACCCGCTGCGGTTGCACGACGGTGTAGCCCTTCGGGAGGTCGAACGGGGTCGGTGGAACGGGCGCATAGCGAACGTGGTCCAGTCGTGTTTCGCCGATCATCGCGCCGCCGGCGGCAAACTCTTGTTTGTCGAGCACAATCTTTGTTTCGCGATCGACCCGCACGAGCATCGTTGGACGATTGGTGTGCTTGTTGATCAGAAGGGCGTCGATCGTCGGGCGGCCGCCGAAGGTTCCGTTCCTGCGCCAAGCTGCCCGATAGTTTGCGCGTATCAAGGCTTCACGTTCGCGCAGCGCGGAACCGGCCATGAGGGTGGGATCGCTTCGCGTCACGATGATGCGGTGATTCTTAGCATCGATCGAGAACTTGAGGTTTTCCTTGACGATCTCAGAGTCGCCGAGGAACCGCGGCGGCGAGCTGTACGTGCGCCGCGTAAGATCGGGTGCGCGATGCTCGATTCGGTAAACCGACCGCACGGTACCGAAGCTTTCCACTCGGACGGTTTCCACGACGCCGCTGTACGATACGGTGGCCGGCGCCGCGAGAACTTGCGAGAGCAACCGCAGATCGGCGTCGCTCCGAGAGCCGGCACCCGCCGGCGTCAGGCTGCAGGCCAGCAGCGTGAGCGAGGCGAGGCTAGCGCGTCGTAACATCGCTGGCTAACGCTTGCGGTATCGGATCGTCTTCGGAGAGCGGGGTCGCTGCGTCGAGTGTCGCGTGGTTTTCGACGTAATAACGCGCATCGATAGTCGCGGCGTGGGCCGGACCGTGGGCGACTTTGATGCTGAAGAAGAGGAACGCAGCGATGGCGATCCCAACCGGCACGGCAATCGCCGGACGAAGTGCGGCGCTAAAACGCTCCCAAACCGACGTCCGGCGGCTTCGCAGCTTTTCCCAGATCCCGGAAACGACGCGGGACGGTAACTCGCGTTCCTGGGCTCGGGCGTGGGCACGCAAGAGCTGGGTGACCGAGACCTCCGCGTCGCGAGCATCGGCACATTCGGGGCAGCCGGCGACATGCGCCGCAATGGCGGCGCTGCGAGGCGCCGGCAGCTCTCCGTGCAGATAATCGACGAGTTCGTCGGGCGTCGGATGTGTTTGATTCATGATGGCGATGTCATATAGCGATTGAGAAGTCCACGCAGCTGTCCACGAGCGCGGTGAAGGCGCGAGCGCACCGTGCCTACGGTGCAGCCAGCGATCTCCGCGATCTCTTGGTAGCTGTACCCTTCAACGTCGGCGAGCAGCACGATCTGACGCTGTTCGGTTGCCAAGTCAGCGAGCGCCTTTGAGACTGGTTCGCTGAGTTGACTTTCGACGTATTCCTCGATTG
>Ga0182018_10002650_pt1 | contig 17461 bp, 12 predicted proteins | sample 812P2MmetaG_FD_120490 | JGI IMG/M metagenome (GOLD analysis project Ga0182018, IMG submission 120490) | Permafrost microbial communities from Stordalen Mire, Sweden - 812P2M metaG | ecosystem: Environmental > Terrestrial > Soil > Wetlands > Permafrost | place: Sweden: Stordalen | collected... | reverse complement strand
TTCGAAGTGGACCAGAGAAAGTGACGCTCTTAACGCCGCAGGCGAGGTTTCTCGCCTTTTTCTCTAAGGGGCAGATCAGCAGTCCGGTTTCCGCGACTCCACCAGGCGAATGCAATGCGATCAAAAATAAATGTCGGGGCGAAGGCGACTTGACGCCGGTCACACTAACGGTGAACCCGGTTTCCAATCTCCTAACTCTCCCCAGGTTTGTTTTTGCCTCTTGATTTTTTTTGTGAATTTCAAAACTCTCTTTTCGCCACTGTTGGCACAAACGCGTCCGTATTCGGTGGCGCTATTGGCCCGTGCCTCCTAGCACGATGGCTTGCGGGCTTCCCGGAACGCTGTCCTTCAGGCTGAGCGTGGCGCTGCGAGTGCCGGTGGCTTTCGGATCAAAGGTCACGCTAATGGAGCAGCCCGCACCTGGAGGCAAGGTATGCGGTGTGAGCGGACAGGTTGTGGTTTCGGCGAAGTCGGTGGCGTCGGCTCCGGTGATTTTAGGTTTGGTGATCGTGATGGGCGTACCGCTTGGGTTCGAGATGGTGATGGACTGCGGAGTACTCTTCACGCCAACCTTCTCCGTGCCAAAATCCAAAGCGTTGGGAAATATTGCGATAACGGGAAGATTGAGCTGCACGGCGATCGCACCGGTCTCGCCGGAGGGGCCGGAGTTCGCTACCGCCAGATCGACTCCGCCGTCGCCGTTGAGGTCGCCAGCAGCAGTGCCGTCCGTGAAGATGCCGAACTGGCCGTAATCCACGTGCGGCTGGAAGGTGCCGTCGCCGTTGCCGAACAGGAGAGAAACGGTTCCCTGCGGGCACGGAAGGTTAAAGCAGATGAGGTTTCCGACGGCGAGGTCGAGATTGCCGTCGCCGTTGAAGTCCGCCGCCGACACAATAAACGGGTACTGTCCGGTGGGGTAAACGAGTTGCGATTGGAAGGTGCCGTCACCGTTGCCGAGCAAAATCGAAATGGTGCTGTCGTCATAGTTGACTACGGCAAGATCGGCTTTTCCGTCGTGATTGAAGTCTCCGACGGCCACTCCAAAGGGAAAGTTGCCTGTAGAGTAGCTGACCGGAAGTTGGAATGTGCCGTTGCCATTGCCCAGCAAGATCGATACAGTACTCCCATAACCGTTGGTGACCGCCATGTCGAGGTTGCCATCGCCGTTAAAGTCACCGGTCGCCACAAATTCCGGATCGTAGCCAACCGGATAACCGACGTAGGGCTGAAAGGTGCCGTTGCCGTTCCCCAAGAGGACTGCTGCGTTGTAAGTCAGGTAATCGACAATCGCCAGGTCCAGAATCCCGCTGCCAGTGAAATCTCCCGCCACAATCCCACCGGGGTAGAGGCCCACGCCGTATTGCACCTGGGACTGGAAGGTGCCATTGCCGTTGCCCAACAGGACGGAGATGGTATTTTCCCCGCTATTCACCGCGGCAAGGTCCAACTTGCCGTCGCCGTTGAAGTCCCCGGCCACCAGGTCGAAGGGGTTGTAGCCAACCGCGTAGTTGGCCGCCGTACCAAACTTGCCGCCTCCCTTATTGAGCAGGACCGAGACCGTGTTGTCTTCGGTTTCGGTCGCGAGATCGGGCTTACCGTCGCCGTTGAAATCGGCGATGGTCACGGTAAACGGAAATAGATCGGTCGCGTAATTTTCCGGAGCCTGAAAGGTCCCGTTGCCCTGGCCCACCATCACCGAGACGGTGTTGACGCCGGTGTTGGTGACGACGAGATCCAGCTTGCCGTCTCCATTCATATCGCCGGCGGCCAAGCCGAAAGCTCCTGCGCCCGCACCGTAACTCACGTGGGGAGCAAAGGTGCCGTTGCCCTTGCCGAGGAACATCGAAATGGTGTTGTCGTTGGCGTTGGCCGTGGCCACATCCAGTTTGCCGTCGCCGTTGAAATCTCCCACCACGATCCAATTGGGGCCGTCGCCGGTGGGGTAGTCCACATGGTTTTGAAAGGTGCCATTGCCATTGCCCAGAAGAACCGAGATGGTGTTTGCACCGTAGTTCTCCGTGACCAGGTCGAGTTTGCCGTCGCCGTTAAAGTCGCCGGTGACAATCGCCTCGGGAGCCTCGCCGGTGACATATTGCACTTGTGGCTGAAAGGTGCCATCGCCGTTGCCGAGCAGCACCGAGATGGTATTGGCGTAGTCGTTGGTCGCGGCGAGGTCGAGCTTGCCGTCGCCATTGAAATCTCCGGTGACCAGGTCATCCGGACGAAGGCCCGTGGCAAAGCCTACCGCAGCTTGAAAAGTTCCGTCGCCGTTGCCGAGTAGGATGACGATTTCGTCCGCGTCAAAAGCAGTGATCGCCAAGTCGAGCTTGCCATCGCGGTTGAAGTCGCCTACCACCACGTCCGAGCATCGAACGATGCACGAGTACGCGACCTGCGGCTGGAACGTGCCGTCCCCGTTGCCGAGCAGGATGGAAACGGTTCCAGAGCCCCAGCCGGCGACGGCCAGGTCGAGGTTTCCATCGTGGTTGAAGTCAGCTACGGCAATAGCGTCAGGCTCGCTTCCGACGGCATAGACGGTCTGTGCCTGAAAAGTTCCGTCGGGATTCGCAAGGAGGACGGAAACCGTATTGTCGCTATAGTTGGCGACGGCCATGCTCTGTGGGCCGCCCGTCTGGAAAGCGCCGAGCGCAACCGCATCGGGATCATTGCCAGTGGCGAGATCCATGCGGCCAAAGACGTATCTCTCGGCGGCGACCGGAGCACCGGGCAATCGTTGCGACTGCGCCGAAGGCTGGTGAGCCGCATGGGCACGCGTTAGACGTTCGAGCGGCGATTGATCGGCGGGCACGGATGGCGATGACGATGGGGACTGCTTGGCCGCCATGGCTTGTGCGGGGTGAAGGTGGAGTTGGTCGAGCCTCCGCTCGATCGCATTGCTGGAAGAAGGAGCCGTGGAAGTGGAAGAAGCGGCGTCCGTCTGTCCGTAGGCGCCGGTCAGGAAACATAGTGTGGAAAGCACGAGTGCTGCGAATTGTGTTGGCAAGTTTTTCATGGCGCGCTCCAAAGTTTTTTTCTGATGTTTGTTAAACCGCGAAAACGCTCGCATCGAGGGCTAGGCTGGTCGATCACTGTGCGATCGTGGCCTCGTAGCCGTACCAGGTCCCGCTGCTGTCCGCGTAAGCGCCCACCACGTCCCCTTTGTTGTTGAGGCCGTACACCATGGTCACGACCGGAGGTCCGAATGGGGCGACGAACTGGGTGAATTGGCCGTTTTGGTATACGAAGCAGTACTCCCAGTCCCACGGCGCACCGTTCAAAGTCACGGGGTCTCCGTAGCCACCGACGATCACACCGTTGTCATTGATAACCGCGAGGTAGTTCTGCGAGTAGCCGCCGGGATAATCGATGGTTGTATAGGTGCCATTCTGGAGCAGGAATCCATGGGTGCTGCCATCACTGTTTCCGTAAGTCCCAACGATCGCTCCCGCAGCGTTTATCGAATAGGCGATAGTCCCGATCGCGCCGGGGTAGGCGATATTCGTGAACGTGCCCTTAGAAAGGAGAAAGCCTTCTTCTGGGTAGTTGTCGGGTTCGGCCTCCCATGCACCAACGACATCCCCGTGCTTGTTAATCCCGAGGGCATAGGTCGAAGCCGCGCCCGGGTAGTTGATCGCCGAGTAAGCCTTGCCGGTAAGTTCGAATCCCTGGGCATCTGTCAGTGACGTACCGTACCCACCGATAATTACTCCGGCATCATTGATCGCGTAGGCGTCAGTCCATGCTGCGCCCGGGTAGGAGATCTGGGTAAATTTCGTGCCTCTCAAGAGAAAAGCACTATCAAAGGCTGAGCCATATCCGCCTACAATCTCGCCCTTGTCGTTGATGCCCGACGCGTCACTGGCCGGTTGTCCGGGGAAGTCGATCATCCCGAAGGTGAGGCTCAAATCAGACGAGCCTTGTTTTGGAGCTTGTGTCTGATGATTGGCCTGACTATTTGGCTGGGCTCTCATTATGGAAGCAAGTTCGTGGCGAGGGTTGAATGTTCCGCTCGCCGGCGACTGAGCTTGGGCCAGCGCCGCCCCACAAGCCAGAGAAACGCAAAGAATCGTTGTGGGCAAAGTTCTCAATGTGAATTTCATACTGTCCTCCTGAAATTGAATTGCTTTCTTGAACTCGAGCGCGTTTCCACTTCGGCCCTTATTGCGGCGACTCGTCATGCGGCATCGGGCCCTCCGCTCAGGCGAGGTTTTGCCTGTTCCGCTTCCTGCGGGGATAATTTCTGTCCGCAGAGCGGGCAGCTATCGAAGGCCGTCGCCGCACTCGACATCGACGAACCAGACACCAGCACAGTCGTCCTTTGTCGGTGCACCGTTGTCTCTTTGCACACGGTTCGGCTCGCGCCGGGATCCGACTTCTTCGAGCGGAAGAGGCTTGTCCACCGGCGGCACCATTGGTAAAGTTGTTGCATCGGTTTCTCGCTGCCTACCGGTCGCGAATGTGCCGGAGTCCCCCGAAAAACACCAGTGAACCGTTCTGAAAGGTCTTGAAAATCTCTGAATTGTCTCTATGTCATTGAAGGAAGATGGGATATATCAATTCGGGGAGTTCAGGATGGACGCTCTGTCTCGCACCCTGCGCAGGCAGGCGGAGATCATCCCGCTCAACTTTCGCGCGTTTGATGTGCTCCTTTATATGGTGCAGAACCAGGGACGGGCTCTCACCCGCGACGAACTCATCAAGAATGTCTGGCACGATACTTTTGTGGACGAGAACAGCCTGGCGCAAAGTATCACCGTGCTCCGGCGAGCGCTCGATGAAAAGCCGGGAGACAATCGCTACATCGTCACCCTGCCCGGGCGGGGATATCAGTTTGTTTCGCCGGTGACGGCGATCGCGCCGGAACGTCCCACCGCCGTCACCGGAGTGATAACCGACGCGGCCAGTTCCTCCGCCGGGTTCGTTCTTCAGCAACACACGGTCGAAACCACAATCGTTACCCAGGAGAGAAGTCAGAAAAAAGAAGTGCTGGGTCTGCCGGCCCACCGGGGTCGGTTGCTGACGAAGCGGGTCGCATTTTTCCTGGTCGCCGCAATCGCGCTGGCCGGGGTCTACGTATGGCGAGAAACTCACCCCCCAGCGCCTCCGACGCATTCCGCCTCATCCGTGCGAGCGCCGCGCCGTTCGATTGCGGTCCTCGGTTTCCGCAACTTGTCGGGCCGCCCAGAAGAGGCTTGGCTATCCACAGCCTTGGCGGAAATGTTGAGCACCGAACTGTTGGCCGGAGAAAAGCTGCGCCTGGTTTCCGGCGAAGATGTCGCGCGGACGAAACTCGAACTTCCGCTGCCCGATACCGACAGCCTTTCGCGGAATACATTGTCGCGGCTGCGCCGGAATCTGGATAGTGACCTGATCGTTCTCGGCTCCTACACAGCGCTGGGCGAAAAACCTGACACTCAGATCCGGCTTGACCTGCGACTTCAAGATACGGCTGCCGGAGAAACGATTGCCGACGTCGCCGTGACCGGAAGCGAGGCGGACCTCTTCGATATGGTGTCGCAGGCGGGTTCGCGGCTGCGCGAAAAGCTGGGCGTGGAAGCGGTTTCTCCCGTCGAAGCGGTGAGTGTCCGCGCCTCCTTGCCTTCCAATCGTGATGCCACCCGCCTTTACTCGGAGGGACTCGCGCGGTTGCGTGTCTTCGATGCCCTGGAAGCTCGAGAGCTTCTGCAGCAGGCGATCGCTGCCGATCCAAAGTTTGCTCTCGCCCACTCCGCGCTGGCCGAAGCTTGGTCGCTGCTGGGTTACGACAAGAAGGCGCAACCGGAGGCGCGGCAAGCTTACGATTTGTCGGCCAATCTTTCGCGCGAGGAGAAGTTGCTGGTGGAAGGGCGCTATCGCGAAATCGGTCACGAATATGACAAGGCGATCGAAATTTACCGCACTCTGTTCACTTTGTTCCCTGACAACGCTGACTACGGGCTCATGTTGGCAACCGCCGAGATTCGCGCCAGCAAGGCGCACGACGCTCTGGACACGGTCATGTCCCTGCGCAAGCTTTCGCCTCCCTCTTCTGACGATCCCCGTATTGATTTACAGGAGGCAGCAGCCTGGGACGCGCTGAGCGAATATAAGCAGCAAGAGCAGCCTCTGTCGCGAGCCGTGGAGAAGGCGAGGGCCGCAGGATCGCGTCTGATCCTGGCTCACGCACGCTGGGGCCAATGTTGGGTTTTCTCACACACGGAGCAAAAGGAAAATGCGATGCCCGCCTGCCGCGAGTCCACCAACATTTACGCCGCGGCGGGCGATCGGCACGGAGAAGCCGCGACTCTGCGCGCTGCGGCGGATGTTTTGGCAGCGACAGATGTACCCCAGGCCATCCGTTTATACCAACGGGCTCAGACGCTCTTTAGAGAAGTAGGCTCGGAGCGCGGTGCCGCGGGCGTGCTCAACAACCTCGGCTTGATTTATGAAACCCAGGGTGATCCCGCCACCGCCGAGAAAATGCATCGTCAGGCACTGGCCGGATTTCGTCTGGTTGACGACAAGAACGCCCAGTCGAAGGCTCTCGCGAACATCGCCGACGACCGCGTAGCTCAAGGGGATCTGAGAAACGCGCTCCAACTCTATGAGGAGTCACAGGAGTTGGATCGGGAGGACACGGGGCGCATTACCATTGCCGGCTACAACATCGCAAGCGTGCACCAATTACAGGGTGACCTCGCCGGCGCGAAGCAAGGATTTGAACAATCTCTCGCCATCTGGCAGAAGAACGGCGATCTTTCGAGCGCCTACTCCATGTGGAGTCTGGGTGGTCTCCTGCTTCAGGAGGCCGATTTTTCGGGCGCACGCAAGATGTATGAGCAGTCGCTAGTCATAAGAACCTCGGCGGGCGAGAAACTTACAATCGCCCAAACCCAGCTCGGGCTCGCGGAGTTGTCGCTGGAAGAGGGACGCTCGTTGCCGGACCAAGAGGCAGCGATACGGCAGGCCATCGACGTTTTTCAAGAAGAAAAGGCGCGCGACGACGAAACCGGTGCCTGGTGTCTCCTCGTTCGCGCTTTGCTCGCCGAGGGCAAAGCGCCAGCAGCAAGAGAAGCCATGAAACAGGCTCGGACCCTGGCCGCCAAGAGCCAGAATCCGGAAGTCCGCTGGCGAACCGCTATCGCTGCCGCTCGCATCGAGACCACCCAAAAAAATACTGCTCACTTCACCGCGATTGCGACACGAAAAGAGTTGGCTGTCGTCATCGCCAAATCGCGAGATCTGGGCTATCGCATTGTTGAACTCGACGCTCGTCTCACGCTGGCTGAAATCGAAATGAAAGCAGGACAAACGACGGAGGGAGATGCGAACCTAGCCGCGATCGAAGCGGATGCCAAGGCCAAAGGATACCTCCTCGTCGCACGCAAAGCTGCCATCGCTCGCGGCTGAGTCCACAGCTCAAACCAAGGAACCTCTCCTCAAAAACATCGACCCTCATACCGAGATGCCTTGAATTGCAACTGGAGAAAGCAAGGAGTTCGAACCTGACCCGGGTTTCGAGAATTGATTCGAGGATTAAGGTACGGGCCATCTGATCGCGCGACGAAAATGATTTTCTAACTTCCGTTACTAGCCATCGCAACAACGGAAACCAAAATATAGAGCCGCAGATTTGTCGCCGCACATCTGCAGATCTTCCCACACATCTCTGAAAGCACTTCCCGCCTTCAACCCGAATCCTTGGCGCGCGGTAAGACTCGTCGAGAAAGTTGACGCGATCGGCAATGTAGCTTGTTTCACGTATGATGGCCTGCATCGTGTAACCGGTGTCTCTTACCCGAACGCGTCAACGTCTACGCCAACCAAAGTGTTTGTGTACGACACTGCGACTGTGAACGGCACCGCGATGGTGTTAACGGCGGGACGGTTAGCCGAAGCATGTACGTGCACGACTTGTGGCCCCACTCCTACAAAGCTCACTGACACGTCGGAAGTTCCAGTTTGGGCGATTCCAAACGGAAGGTTTTGTTCGTAGTCGCTTCTGGCTCGGAATAACTTTGTGGTAGATCTATTGAAACTTTCTGACGGCAAGAATCGCAATTAACATCAGCGACACTTACGAAATCCCAATGGTGGCCACAAACACAAATTCGAGGAGAGCGCGGTTAAGAGTCCGGCAACCGGCACTCGCTGGAGTGTTGCGTCGCCGGATGGTACTCTCCGGAATTCCGCGTCGGATACTCAGCACTTACTCGGTTTTGATGGCATTTTGATGGCAATGGACATTGTGTTTGCGCTCATGGGTTTTTCGTTGCCGGATTTCCCGAGTTCGAGGGTGGCAACGCCGTCAAATCCAGGTTGTGCATGACCAGGATCTGCCACTTCCCGTCATTCTTCGCCATAACAAAATTCAACAATCCTCGACGATCGAGCCGCGGATTTCCTTGGGCATCCGTCGCACCCGTCATCTCCCAACGCACATCCACGGCCGCCACATCGGGACGGATGAACCGGGTCTTGGTGGCCGTATAGCTCTGGTGACTGTTCTTAAAAATGGTCGCGAACATCGGTGTGTGGAACTCTTCAATTTTCGATCGTCCGCTCGCGCCTTCGCCCCGAATATTGCTAAAGTCGGCGTCCTCGGCAAATACTCCCACGAACGCCTTCGCGTCATGCCGGTTCCACCCGTCCATGAACCGGTCTACCACCGCCACGATTGCCTGCTGCTCTGTTTCGCCTTTCGTCTGGCCTCGCACGGTCAAAGGCAATCCAGCGAAGGCAATCGTCAGACCGGTCAGCAAGAGTTTCAAAGCGAGCGCTGCGTTCCTCATCGTGTCCTCCGAGTATTTGCTGCGAACTGCCAATATATGTGCCAACTTCTTGATCCCCTCGCTTGTTGAGATAGCCGTTCTTCGGGGAGTCGCTGCTGAGATCATGTATGGTCGCGGCTAAACGATCGTCGTGTCGGCTAGTTGATCGCCTGAAAGGCAGTTATTCCCCAACTAGCGGAGACGCCGTCCTGCACTTGGATAAAGATGTAGTCAATATCGCTGAGGTCGGTCTGCGAAAGGCCGCCAGCGGAAAAAGTTGAAAATGGAAAATCTACGGAGGTAGGATTGGCTTCAGGACCCAGCACTAACTCGAGACTATGAGGGACCCCGTTGTCATGCGGCCATACAGTGATAATCGCGAGCAGGGCTTCGGAGGTCGAGAGGCCTGCAAAGTTCAGTTGGAAACCCGAATATCCTGCGAGGTTCAGGCCCAATGGAACTTCGGCTCCGGAGAGAGTCTCTCCGTAGAAAATCCACAGAGCAGGTGTGACGCCAAAACCACCGTCCACGATGCAAATGCCTTTGCCAAGGTCAAATGTGCTCCATTGCGCATACGGATTTGACCCGATCTCAAAAATTGTTTGGCGAGCCGCGCCTAGTGGACTGTTGGGGGGCAACGCGGCATTATGGATGTCCTGTGCGTTGACGGTATCGAGGCGTTTGACGTAGTGTCCCGACGTAAAATCGTCGAGCATGAGCTGGGCAGATGCGCGGTTGGCTAGCAGCGCCAGGACAATCAGGGTGAGCGGCACACTTACTCGAAGACCTCTGGTCGCGAATTGATGATGCACGAAGTTGGTCATATTCTTGCTCCTGTTATTTCGATTTGTGTTGTGTCGAATCTTTAGTTTTGAATTCCCTGCGTGTGGATCTGCTGCTCGCACACGGCGCTGGAGGGGGCCATAGCGCGGAAACGAATCGTAGCCTTGGCACCTTCTCAACAACGTAGACTGAGCGCCGGCTACTTTTGTTTGACCTCCTGTTTGCTGGCTGGCGCGGCCGGATGGGGCAACGAAGCTACTTTGGGCGCAACCGGCTTCGGTGGAACGGGAATGCTGGGCGGCGTCCGCTGCAACGGCGAAGCGTTGCCGCGTTTCTGGATGGTCGGTCGATGGTGTACGATCTGCTCGCTTCCCGGGGCTGGCGCCATGTAGCCGATGCGCGCCGTTTCAGGCGCTCCGACGAGTTCGGGATAGAGGTAGTGGCCGCGATCGGCAGGAGCCTTCTCGACTTCGACCTGAATCCGGTGCGCGTTGGCGAACGCATCCTTGCGAATGCCGGTCACTTGCCAGGAAACCTCCACGTTCGGTTTGTCAGTCTTGATGACGAACTGATGATTCGCGACCTTACCCGCCACGATCGCCCGCGCGAACTGGGCGATCACCGTTAGTTGATAACGGAAATCGCGATTCAGCGTCTCGAACCATTCGGGCAACTCGACCGCTGCTTCGCCGCTTGCGTCTGTGGTGACGTTGCCGTTGTAGATGTTCATCATGTCGGGCGATTCGACGAAGGAGTGATAGAGATATTTGTTCGCCGGGTCGAGCGGATCGTCGATCTTGAATGAGCCGCCGCCTTTGGAGAGCGTGCCGAGAACGTCCACGCTTCCGCTGGTAGCCACCAATTGGTCGACGCTGTTGATGCGGAGGTGTACGGCGGCACCGGTCACGGCGTTAATGTATGTGTGGCCGTTATTACCCCCGGCCATCGTGTAGTTGTTACAGCCCGACATGCTACCTTGTGCAAGCTGAAGGGCGATAAAGCCGGTATTGCACCCCGGGTCACCAATGATCGCGGATGTCCCAACACTCGACACATACGCCTCGAAAGCTTCGCCTCCGAAGGTGCCCGCATTATTGACGGCATAGAGCGTCGAAGAAGTCGTGCTGGTGTTCAGGAAAAAACCGGCCATGCCAAAATTGGCGGTCCCATATACCCCCGCCGCATCCACCGATTCGCTCCCGGTGTCGCCCCAGACGCCAGGGGGCCCAATCGCGCCAATACCGCTGCTGCTTACCGCAGTCCCATAAACGCCGACATTGGCGCCTTCACCCTCAACGCCAATGTTCTGACTCGTACCATAAACGCCATAGCCATAATCCGACGCGGCCCAGCCGTACACCCCATACGTAGTGCCCGATCCGGCCGACGAAAAGCCATACACTCCAATGCCAGAAGTCGAATTTGCCTCGCCTTCCACACCTGTCCCCGGTGACGAGCCAACAACGCCGAGGCCTTCTCCGAAACCAAAAACGGCGGGGGACGTGACACCGCTGCTACTGGCGCTGACTGTGTAACCGCTAGACGTAGCGGTAAGCGTACCGTTCACCGTCTGATTTGTGGAGAAGGTGTTGGCCGCCGCCAACAGCGGCACCTTGGTGGTATCCAGACTGAGCGTGGTGCTGCCGCCCAACGCCACCGCACCGCCGCCGGTCAGGGCTGTACCCGCCGAGACCGTAAGCGACGGATTGGCGAGCATGCCATTCACTACCCCGGCCGTGGCGATGCTCAACGTGCCAGAGGTGGTGATTGGACCGCCCGTTAGTCCCGCCCCACTGCCGACGCTGGTCACGGTGCCCGAGCCAGAAGGCGAAGCGCAGGCCCACGCGCTGCCGCTCCACTGCAGAATTTGTTTCGCGGCGCAGGTGTTGGTCAGCGACAGGTTGAGGTTGCCGCTCGTTCCGCCGCCGATCAGCCCGCTGCCGCTGGCCGTTGTGATCCCGGTGATTCCGCCGCCGCTGCCTGCGGCAAACACAATATCCAACTCGGCAGCATGGCTCGTTGACGTGCTTTCCTTGCTGTCGAAAGTTGCATTCAGCGGACTGTTGCCGACGAGCGCAATGCCGTCATTGGCATGGCTTCCGTTCAGCCACGCCTGCACCGCGGCGGTGACGTTGACGAGGATGTATTGGTTCTTGTCCGCCGTGACGAGCGGGATGCTGGCGGCTATGGTCGTTCCGAGCGCCGGGGCGAGGTCGGCGGTGATTGTGCTCTCGGTCCAGGTGCCGTTGACGTAGTCCACATTAAAGCTGCCAGCCGCGGTGACCGTATTGACGTAGAGCTTGAGGGTGGCCTGGGTGATGTCGGCGCCAGTGTATCCGGAGGGAATCGACGACAGATTGAACTGAATGTAAGTCGTTTGCGAACTCTCGACGTTGAGCAGCGTTTTGGCACCGTAGTTCGTGGTTGGATCTGCCGCATTAGTGTAGGAATCGGCGCTGGGCGTAAGTTGGCCGTAGGCCGCCGTACACGCCAACAGAACCAGACTTAGAAGTGAAGCCATGCGCAGCTGAGCGGTCAGGTTTTTCATAATTCTCTCCAAGTGTGTTCTCGTTTGCTTCCGGCTAAGATCGGGCCGTATTTTTCTCCAGCCTCAGGGTCCGACGACGCTGGTTAGTTTGTTGTCCGGGCCCATAACAGTGCACACGACTTGCCCTGTGCCCAATGCTGCGCAGGCAGGCGAGCCAACGCCGAGGCCGCCGATCTCGGTCCATCCCGACCAGTTCGATCCGTTGTAAACGTCGGAGTAAAATGCGTTGCCGTCGGGGCCAATCCCGATCGCTCCGCAGACAAATTGGCCTTCAGCCTGGGTCGCGCAATTGGCATTGTCATTTACAGCGCCGCCCAGGTTGCTGTAGGGGCTCCAGTCGCCAGCGGCCCACGAACCTCCGCCAAAGGTGCTCACATAGATTCCCGAGTTGTATGCCTTTGCGAAGCACGCCACTTGCCCAGTAGCTTGCCAGAATGAACAATCCGGCTGGCCGCCAGCGATTCCGCCAATGCTGAGGAAACCCAGCCATGCACCGCTTGTGAACCGGTTTACCAGCGTGGTGGAGCCGGTTGTGAATATGGCGCAAATGACACCACCGTTATGATCGGTAGTGCAGCTCGGCGCGGAGACGGCCGAGGTCGCAAGGTTGGCGAAGGCGCTCCAAGCTGTGCCGTTGTAAAGAGACCATGCCAAGCCTCCCTCGGTATTTCGGGCGGCGCATAGCACTTGACCGGCGGTGTACTCGGCGCAACTGGGCGCCGAAAACAGCGTCGCCTTCACTTTGGTCGGAGTGCTCCATACCCCGCCGCTCAGGACGGTCACCTGTAGGTCGCCATTGGTTGCGGTCGCCGCGCAGAACACATTGCCGTTTCCATCGCTGGTACAGCTTGGATCGGAACTGACCGCCCCGGCCAAGCTCTTCCACGTTCCCCACGAAGTCCCATTGAACTCATTGACCATGATGGCGGACTTGCCGCTCCGCACCGCACACGCAACTTGTCCGGTCGAGACAGGGGCGCAAGATGGATTGCCGATACCAGTGGCGGTGCCCGTGGAGACGAAGTTCCCCCACGTCGCCCACGCCGCGGGCGCCATCAGCAGACCGGTAGACAACATTAGAAACGCTGCAATTTTCTTCATGGTTTCCTCTCTTACTCTTAAGGGCGCTCCTGAGAATCGAAAACACGCGCTTAACTCTGCAAAAATGCTTACTGGCCGACTTGCATCGCTCTCATCTAGATAGGCGCAAACGGCGGGACAGAACTATCATGCTGGGATCACATTTCTTGAAAGCGAAGAAATTTAACCCCGGCTGTCGCGTTCCGTGTGGGATCCCGGTTGCTCCACACGGGCGCGGCCGTTTGTGACTGGTTGAGAGAAACAAACGTGGTTGCGACCTTCCCCGCAATGGGCGCTGCTCAATGCGTCATCACGGGGTCAAAAGTCGGGAAATGTAGATTAGTCTCCGTCCGCGTTGCCCACGCGCACGCCAGTGCTGCCGATATTCACTGGCACCGGGTTCCCGCCCATTGTCAGGGCTGATACAACGGTGCGAAACTCGCGTCCTTGATTCACAACCACAAGCTCGAGATCAATCCACGACCCGTCCGGATAGTTAATGGTGGCTGTCCCGGTGCAGTCGGAGTTGATCGCATAGGTGCCGGTTTCGGAGGCAAAGCCAGTTGACGTGGGAGAGCCGTTAATCACGACGAAATCCTCTTGCGTGAAGGTTCCTTTTCCGTCGAAAGTGGTCATCGCGACTCCGTTTTGAGGTAGCACGACGCCGGGCCCGGGCAGAAGTTGGCCGGAGATGGTTTGTCCGTACTTGCCTTTTAGCGAAGCATTCGAGCACGCTCCTGCTTGCGCCGTGGATGCTGCCACAAGTGTCAGACAGGCTACTGCTGCCGCCAATGTTGCTTTGCAGAACCGGGTATTCATGTTTTTGTCTCCTCGAAGATTGATGTTCTGGGCCCTGAGGCCTCAGTCGTCCCGTTCGAGCGGCAGATTGCCGTAACCCAGCATGATTGGCAATGGCGCGCGCCTGACGATTAGCTGATTTCTTGATGACTTCGGAAGCTGCTGAAACAAATGGTGATGTCGCTGCTGGATAAGTCCCTGTAGAATGTTTCCTCTTCAGTAAGTGGTGTCGATATGCCCGCGGACGTGGTGAAATTCGGAGACGGTCTTGAACTCGACCGCATCTCCTACGAACTGCGCCTGGCTGGCCGCTCTCTCAAGCTGGAGCGAATCCCCCTCGATATTTTGTTGCTGCTGGTCGAGCGCCGAGGGCAACTCGTCAGTCGAGAGGACATCATCGCAAAGATCTGGGGCAAGGATGTCTTCCTCGATACCGATAGCAGTATCAACGGGGCCATCCGAAAGATTCGCCAGGTTCTTAAGGATGATCCCGAAAATCCAGTCTTCGTACAAACAGTGACAGGCAAAGGGTATCGGTTTATTGCAGCGGTGATAGAGGCCGAGGTTCGGGCCCAGGAAGGCGGTGTCAAGAAACTTGAATCATCGAACACAATCGTTCAAGAAGCATCTGCGACTCTCGCAAGCCGCCAAGGGCGACGAATCTCTTTGGCGCTCTGGCCATGGGTCGCCGCGCTGGCAGCCCTGCTCGTCATGGTTCTCGCCGCCGGCATCTACGGGTTGCGCCTACGCGCCCGGTCGCAGTCTGCAACTGCCCAGCACCGAGTGATGCTGGCGGTGCTACCCTTCGCCAACCTGAGTAATGACCCGGAGCAGGAGTACTTCAGCGATGGTTTGACCGAAGAGACCATTACAGACTTAGGCGAACTCAACCCGGAACGGCTCGGTGTGATCGCCCGCACTTCGGCCGCTTCCTATAAACACACCAACAAGACAATCGCGCAAATCGGGCGCGAATTGGGAGTTGACTACATCCTCGAGGGCAGCGTCCGGCGAGAAGGCGGTGTCGCTCGCATCAGCGCTCAATTGATTCGGGTCAAAGATCAAGTCCATCTGTGGGCGCACAATTATGACCGCGAAACCCCGGGACTTCTCGCGCTGCAAAACGAATTGGGTAGGGCGATTGCACAGCAGGTTCAGGTGAAACTCGCCCCGCCTCATGAAGGTCGGTCGACCAACAAGTACGCCCCAAATCCAGAGGCTTACGAGCTTTACCTCAAGGGCCGCTTTTACCTGAACCGGCGGACCTTCGCGGAAATCGATAAGAGCACGGAGTATTTTCAACGCTCCATCGAGAAAGATCCCGGTTTCGCACTGGCCTATGCGGGACTTGCCGATTCCTACCTTGCTAACGCCATTCGGTCACCACAAAACTTCTACCCAAAGGCGAAGGCCGCGTCTTCCAGAGCAATGGAGCTAGACGACGACCTTCCCGAAGCCCACGCTGCGCTGGGAGCGGAAAAAGCCGACTTCGAATATGACTGGCAAGGCGCCGAGCAGGAGTTCAAGCGAGCGATTGAACTCAACCCGAACTATGCTGAAGCGCACTTTCGGTATGCGTGGACTTACCTAACCCCGCTCGGCAATTCAGAACAAGCCATCGCCGAAATGAAGAAGGCATTGGAGCTTGATCCATTTTCCCGAATCTACAATACCGTCTTCGGTCTGACCTATTTCTATGCCCGGAAATATGACCAGGCGGAGGAGCAATTCAAGAAGGCGATCGAGTTAAATCCTGATTTCTTTGTGACCTATTACCACTTTGCCTGGCTGTACTCCCAGCTCGGGCAATATCAGAACGCCATCGGCGAACTCACGAAGGGACGGCTCCTGTCAGCCAACGATCGCGCCGTCAAAGCTGCAGCATCTGAGGACGTTTCGCTCAGAAAAGCATTTGCGGCAGAGGGCGCCACAGGATTTTGGCAGCAACTTTTGACGTCGAACGAAAAATCGGGGCGCGATATTGGCGAGTTCGACGATCCGCAGCTTTATGCCCGGCTCGGAGACAAGCAAAAGGCATTGGAATGGCTGGACCGCAACTATGAAGAACGAAGAGCTCTTGGGACGCTCTTGAATGTCGATCCCGCCTTTGACTCGCTACGATCGGACCAGCGATTCGGGGATCTTGTTCGGCGTATGGGGCTCACTCCGAATGCCAAGGCCGACTAAGCAAGCCGAGTGGGTTCAGATTCCCGAAGTGTAGGCAATGCGAAAGTCAACACGACCGAACGACCATGAAGCCAAAACGCCCCCTTGTGGTGAGGTGAGCGGATTGCTTCGAGCCTGGGGTGGCGGAGACCGCGGTGCGCTCGACAGGCTGACCCCGATCGTTTACGAGGAACTCCGCCGCCTCGCGAGGCTCTACATGAAACGTGAGCGCCCCGGCCATAGCCTCCAAGCGACGGCCTTGGTTAATGAGGCCTACATGCGACTCGTGGATTACAAGGGCATGCGGTGGCAGAATCGCGCCCACTTTTTCGCGGTTTCGGCCCAGCTGATGAGGCGCATTCTGGTTGATCATGCCCGGCGCCATAACCTGAAACGGGGTGGCGGCGTGCAGCATGTTTCCCTTGATGAGACGGCAGTGGTGGACGGCGACCGGGCTGCCGACTTGGTAGCACTCGATGACGCGATGGACGCAATGGCGCGGCTCGATGCCCGCAAAGTGCAGGTCGTCGAAATGCGCTTTTTTGGCGGACTCAGCGTGGAGGAGACGGCTGAGGTGCTCAAAGTTTCGCCCGTCACCGTGATGCGCGACTGGAGCACAGCCAAGGCCTGGCTCTACCGGGAACTCGCGGGCGGGACGACCGATGGACTCTGATCGGTGGAAACAAATCGATAGCTTGCTGCAGGCAGCGCTGGAGCGTCCGCCTGAGGAGCGCGATGTGTTTCTGCGGAACGCGTGCGCGAGGGATGAAGCGCTGGATCGCGAAATCCGCTCTCTGCTGACCGCACAGCAGCATGCAGGAAGCTTTCTGGAGAGTCCCGCTATAGAAGCGGCCGCGCGAGCCCTCGCTCGCGACGAGAACAAAGACGAGCAGGCAACGAGCGACTTCCGGAAGGGCCAGACCATCTCCCATTACCGCATTCTGGAGAAACTCGGCGGCGGCGGCATGGGTGTGGTCTACAAGGCCAAGGACGAGCGGCTAGACCGGTTTGTCGCTCTGAAGTTCTTGCCCGATGAGGTTTCCAAAGACCCACAAACGCTCAGCCGCTTCCAGCGCGAAGCGAAGGCGGCTTCCGCTCTGAATCATCCCAACATCTGCACGATCTACGAAACCGACGACCAGCACGGCGAAGCGTTCATCGCCATGGAATTCCTCGACGGCGTCACGCTCAAGCATCGCATCGGCGGAAGGCGAATGACCGGACCGATCTTTTGTACCAAGTGGAATGTTAGTGTAACGCCTTGTTAGACATTTGTCCGTCGTAGTCGCCGGGGGTGTGGGGATGTGGGAAACGCGGAGCGTTTTCCATATCTCCA
>Ga0182018_10002649_pt1 | contig 17463 bp, 18 predicted proteins | sample 812P2MmetaG_FD_120490 | JGI IMG/M metagenome (GOLD analysis project Ga0182018, IMG submission 120490) | Permafrost microbial communities from Stordalen Mire, Sweden - 812P2M metaG | ecosystem: Environmental > Terrestrial > Soil > Wetlands > Permafrost | place: Sweden: Stordalen | collected... | reverse complement strand
ATTCAATTTGTCGATTACCTTTTCGACGTCCTGCGTATAGGAGATCTCAATGCCCTTGGCGCCGGGAATCGCGCTGCCGTCGAGAACGAATGCAAATCCGTTTGACACCCAGATGAGGCTCTTCCTCTCTGGGATACGGGCCAGGGCGTCGGCAACCTTTCCCAGGGCGCTGAGAGTGTCGAGGATCTTGATGTTGAAGTCGAAGATCTGGGACTCCACGCTGCTCGGAGTGGCGGGCGCGCGACCGGCGTACCGGGCATCGAACTTGCCGGCGGGACCGGCATCCGGCTCGTATTCGTCTTCGGTGGCTGCCAATGCTTGCAGTAATTCGCCGGGGTAGTTGGTGAAATCATGCAGCAATCGGGGACTGTGTCCTAGCAGGTACAGCGCCACGCTCTGGCGCGGCTGGAATGTCTTCAATAACCGGTTGACGTTGTCGCGCACGAAGAGGCGGTCGGGATAGCGGGGATTCAGCCAGTCGAGCAGGATCATGGCGTAATCGTTGCGCGACTGGGCGGGAGCGGCATCGGCGGCCGGCAAGGTGGCGCCCTCGGAGGCGAATAAGGCAATGGGCTGAGGTTTGCGGTTGTCCTGAAGCTGGAACTCCTCCTTACGGAGATTGGTGACGCGGTTGCCTTTGGAATCCTCCGCCACCACGCGGACCTGCACCAGGCGCGTAGTTGTGCGAATCACCGTCTCGGGGCGGTCCTGCGCCCCGGCTGCCAGCAGCAAGCCCAGAGCGACGGCGATTCTCATGTCTCCAACAGGCGCGTTGTGGTGGCCGGAAGTTACCCGCATCGGGGAGAATGAAAACCGCCAGGTTGTATGATGGTTGCAGATGGATCCACGCCGCATGTGCCCGCATTGCCGGGCATTCATTACCGATAAAGATAAAATTTGCCCCTACTGCAATGAGCTGGTGGGCCCGCGCTACTCCGAACGCGCGCAGGTAGCGGGAGTGATCGGCGGATTCATCCCGCATGCCCGCTTCAATACCACCTTGATCCTGCTGATCAACGGCGGACTCTTCGTGGCCACCATGCTTTTTTGCGCCAAGCTGGGGCTGGGTAGCGGATGGGGAGGCATTGACGGCCGGGTGTTGTACGACTTTGGCGCCAAGATCGGTTTGCAGTACATGGACGGCCAGTGGTGGCGCCTGGTCACCGCCGGATTCCTGCATGGTAGCGTGCTGCATATCCTCATGAATTCCTGGGTGCTGTTCGACCTGGGCGCCCAGGTGGAAGATGTTTACGGCGCCAGCCGCATGTGGGTGATTTACTTTGTGGCTAGCGTGGCGGGATTCTATGCCAGCGCCTGGTGGAATCCGGGAATTTCGATCGGCGCTTCGGCGGGAGTATGCGGGCTGATCGGCGCCATGATTGCCTTGGGCGTACGGCACCGCAACCCGGCAGGCGACGCGATCCGCGGCATGTATGTCCGCTGGGCCGTATACACCCTGATATTCGGTGTGATGATTTCGGGAATCGACAATGCCGCGCACATCGGCGGGCTGGCGACCGGATTCGCGGTTGCCTACGTCGCCGAAACGCCCCGCGCCGCCGGTGGGACCGAAGGCCTGTGGCGCGTCGCTTCCTGGTTTTGCGTCATTTTAACAGTCGTTAGCTTCCTAAAGATGTGGTTGTGGTTTAGCCATCTACCGAATATCATGAGTTTATGAGACTGCGCTCCTTAGTGTTGGCGCTGGTGTTGAGTTGCGGCTTGGCTTCCGCCGCCGCGAAACACCCCAAGCCGCCTAAGGCTGCCAAGCACGCCAAGGCGCCCAAAGCCGGCAAGCATGCGAAAAATGCGTCCAAGCCGATGGCGCACAAAAGCCAAAAGGCAGCCAAGCACTCGAGCAGCCGCAAACCACTCAAGCGCAAAGCGCAAAAGATCAAGAAACGTAAGACATAGTCATGCTTCGCAATTTGCTGGTCGCCGCATCGTGTGTAGTGCTGTCGGCAGGGGCTGCCAACCCGGAACGCATGCCGGTGCTGGTGGAGCTTTTCACCTCCGAAGGCTGCTCCAGTTGTCCGCCCGCCGACCGTCTTCTGCAGCGGCTCGATCCGCGGACCATCGTCCTGAGCGAGCATGTGGACTATTGGGACCAACTGGGCTGGAAGGATCGGTTCTCGTCGCACGCCTTCACAGAGCGCCAGGAGTCGTACGCCCGGCAATTCGGGCTGGACGGGCCATACACGCCTCAAATGGTGGTGGACGGCGCGGCCCAGTTCTCGGGGGGAGATGCCCGCCGCGCGGCCGAGGAGATCGACAAGGCTGGCCGCCGCGCGAAAGCCGACATCCGAATCGTGCGGAGTGAGCGGGGCGTCCGGATGGAGATCTCCGGGGCGCCGAATGCCGCCGACGTCATGCTGGCTCTGGCGGACAACGCCGCGGAATCACAAGTGGCGGCCGGTGAGAATAAAGGCGTGGATCTGCGCCACGTAGCGGTGGTCCGCAGCCTACGCAAGATCGGTTCGATCAAGCGCGGCGGGTCATTCGCCACCGAAGTCGGGTTGCCGGCTGGCGCCGCGACGCAGCGGGTTGTCGTGTTCTTGCAGGAATCGGGCCAGGCGCGCGTCTCCGGCGCTGCGATGCTGGCTGCCGGCGGGGTATAGCGTTCGCGCTTGCGGATCGTGGTCAAGGGCACTCCGCCAGGTTGAAGACACGGGCAAGAACAGCGAAAACGCCTCGGCCGGCGACCGCACACGACGAAGAAAAAGACGAAAGGGTGCGCCCGCATCGGGCGTCTTCATCACGTTTGGTGGCCCGCAGGGCCATGGGGCACTCCTTAATCTTAATGGTGGCGGCTCGGTGAGAGGTCGTCGTGGTTCGGTTCGGAACGGCGCGCAACGCTCCAAGGTTCCCTCAGGGCGTCAGAGTATAAAGAAACGAAAACATGATTAGCCGCAGATGAACGCCGATGAACGCCGATAAGTTCTGTCGGCGTCGTGGCCATCGAGGCGCTACAAGCCGGCTCCGTACACTGGAATCGCCGCGCCGGTGATCTCAGCCGCTTCGTCCGACGCCAGATACACCGCCAGCGCCGCCAGTTTCTGCGGGGACACCCACTTCGAACGATCCCCGCCGGGGTCGGAATTGCGATTGGCGGGAGTGTCGATGGTGCCCGGGAGAATCACGTTGGCGGTGATGCCCAGCTTGCGATTCTCGAGCGCCGCCGTCTTCACCAGCGAAATCAACGCGGCTTTAGTGGCGCCGTAGGCGGCGACATTGGCTGCCGGCTCGACGCCCGCCCGGCTGGCGATGGCCACGATCCGGCCGCGCTTCCGCTCCCGCATGTGCGGGATCACCGCACGCAGAATGTTGAGACCCGCCCACAGGTTGAGGCTGAGCATGGCATCCCAGGTGGCATCGTCCGTCTCGTGGATGGGGCTTCCGCCGGCGAAGCCCCCGGCCACGTGCACCAAGGCGTCGATTTTCTGAAACTTCTGGATGGTGTCGGCCACCAGCCGGGCGGCGTCGTGAGCGCTCGTCAGGTCCGCCGGAATGCCCTCAAAGCGCGGATGGGGAAAGCTGGAATCGTCGATCTTGCGCGCCGTTCCAATCACCTGCGCTCCGGTTTCCAGGAAGGCCTGGGTCACAAAAGTGCCGAGGCCGCCCTGCGCGCCGGTAATCAAGACAATTTGGTTGTCCATATGCGTCTCATTATAGGACCCGAACAAACGCGCTACGCGAAGAGTAAGAAAGCTGGGGCCAGCTCTTGCATCGACCCCCTCCGATCCCTGGCTGCGGCTCGGTGAGAGGCTCCCGCACACTTACTTCAGCGGGGCACTCTTCGCGTTGCCATAATACAAGCTGTTGAACAGCAGCTTATAAGTGCCGTGGGGCTGATCGCGGAAGTTGACTTCCGGCCCCAATAGCACGACCTTGCCCTCACCTACAGTGGACTCGGCGACGGCCGTGCCGCCATCGAGATACTGCTGGCCCCATGCCCAGCCGCTATCCAGCACCTGCTTGCCGGCGAACCATCCTACCGGCGAGGTATGTTGCATTTCCACCGTCGGCTCCAGTTTGAATACCGGGCTGTTGTCGAAGAACACGTCCACTTGGTTGGGCATGCCATACGCCAGCGGATTGGTGTTATCCACGTTCATTTTAAGTAACGATCCGGGGATATAGAACTTATCGGCGGGCAGATTGCGCTCGCGCCCGTCGGCGCCCATCTCGGTGAGATAGCTTTTCACCGGCAGGCCGAAGTCGGCTGCCGCGCTGTTGGTGCTGCTGCCGATGGTGACGAGCGTGCCACCCAGCTCCACGAATTTCTTGAGGGCCGGGATGGTGGTTTCTTCCGAGATGCGGCCTTGCATGGCGCGATACTCTTCTGGCACGGTGGCGCTGCCGCCTCCGCCACGTCCGCCGCCACCACCCCGTCCTCCACGGCCGCCGGCACGGCCACCGGCCGGGGGCGCCGCACCGGCCGCTGCGGTTGCATCCCCGCCGGCAGCCGGTGGAGCATCGCCGCCCGCGGGAGCTCCGCCGCCGCGTCCCCCGCGTCCGCCACCCAGGGTGCCGGCCACGAAGACGATTACGTCGAACTTACTCTTCAAGTCGCCGGCATCGAGCATTGAGGGGTAAACCAGTTGAAACGGCATCTCGTATTGCTCGAACAGCCAGCGCGTCCAGCCCGACGGCATGCTGCCGCCGTAGGAATCGTAGAGCCCGATGCGGATCGGTTTCAACTTCATGGCATCGCCGGTGGGCGCTTTCGCCAGAGCGTGCACCGGAGTGCCGAGCTCTTTCGCGGCCTTGTCGAGAATCGGCCGTACCGCCGCGGAGGCCGGCACCCAGATCGCGCCGGTGCCGAGGCTCTTGCCGTCGACGGTCTGTTCCTGCTTGAGCCAGTAGACGTCGCCGCCGGCCTTCAGCAGGCGGTTGATCATGATGAAAGAATTATTGATCTCGTGGCTGATCAGATAACCGGCGGGGCTGGCCGGGCCGCTGATGGTGCTCGCGGGCGGAGGCAGCAGGCCGGCGATTTTTTCGAACGGGCCGTCAAAGGCGTCCTGAATCCGGTCGTATTTCACGCCCATTTGCATGGCCAGCGTCCAGCCGGTGATGTCGTAGGGACGATTCGGCGGGCCGCCGGGGTAAGCGAAATCGTTGGGGTGGTCCTGCGGCTCGAACATATCCATGACATGCGGGCGAAATGCCTGCGCGGTCTTCACCACGTAAGATCCGGCGGGATAACTCTTGCCGGCCACCTGGAATCCCGAACTGGCTTTCAGACAGGTGATGCCGTTCTTGAGCAGCGCGTTGATGAATTCGGTTGCGGTAGCGAAATCGGACTGGTCGGCGGGCAAAATGTAGCCGCGAGGATCGCGCAACTTGGGGTCGTGCAGGACGCTGTTATAGAGGTCGATGGAGACTCCGCCGCCGCGCCCTCCGCCACCGCCTACACCACCGCCGCCGCCGGCTCCTGGGGGCGCATCGCCGCCCGCGGGGAAGTCGGCGGCTGCCGCGGCGCCTCTGCCGCCGCGTCCCGTTCCCGTCAGGCCGGCCGCCGCGTTGAGCGCGTCGATGCGCTTGGGGGTGATGGTCCAATAATCTCTACTGCCTTTTTCGATGGAGTTCATGCCCATGCGCCAGATATTGAAAAGGAAGGTTTCGCGATAGCGCGAAGCCAGATCCAGAATGGCGCGATTGTTGGTGATTTCGTACTCGATCGATTGGCGGTAGTGCCACGGCCCGGGCGTCACTGGCATCGGCCAATCGCCCTGCGGCAACTGCTTGCCGGGGACCACCCCGACGCTGGTGGGAGTCGGGCTGCCGATGATTTCGGTCAGGATGCCGATCATGTTGTGAAAATAAGTGATGGTGCGCAATCCCCCGTTCCACCAGGTGGAATAGCTGGAGCCGCTGCGCATGGCGCTGCCGCCTTTGCCCTCGGCCACCAGGCGGCTGTGCATGGCGGCGCCCACCATATCGATCCCCAGGGGCACCAGCGGGTCGAAATTGTAGTTGAAGGGGTCGCGGAACGGCGGCATGAAAATCACCGCGCCGGCCGGTCCGGTCTGGTGGTGATTGTACATAATCTCGGGAAACCATTCCAGGAACAACTGGTGGTTCATGTTGGTGGTTTCCTTCATGTTGGACATATAGAAATCGCGATTGTCGTCGTGGCCGATGTACTTGGCCCAGAGCCGCGGCAGATTGTTCATGCTGCGCTGCGCCGGCTCGCGCAACGGCCCATCGGGTTTCTCGGTGCCGCGCATGTACCAGTTGGCGATCAGTTCCTGCCCATCGGGGTTGGCCTGCACGAAGAGCATGATGTCGTCGTTGAGCAGGCGCATGGTCTCCGGATCGGTGCGGCTGGTCATCTGGTAGACCATTTCCATGAGCTGCTGGGAGCCCACCGACTCGGTGGCGTGCAATCCGCCGTCGATCCAGACTACCGCTTTGCCTTGAGAGGCCAGTTGGCGTGCCTGTTCCTCGCTGACGCCTTCGGCGAGCGCCAGCTTGCGGGAGATTTCCTTATACTTATCCAGGTTCTTGATGTTCTCGGGCGAAGAGACGATGGCCATCCATTGATCGCGGCCTTCCTCCGACTTGCCGATGCTGACCAGCTTCATGCGGTCGGACTCGCTGGCGAGCTTCTTCCAGTAGGCTTCGAGCTGGGTGTAGTTGGCGACCATATAGTCGTCACCCAGGTTGAACCCGAGGGCGTCCTTGGGTGTGGTGATTTTGGGCGCGGACTGGGCGCAGAGGGAGGCGGCAGAGAGAACTGCCGCGAGGACAAGTGTCCAGTAGTGCGACGGTCGAGACTTCATGGGTGTCAGTTTACTACAGCCTTGGGGCCAGGGTGCTTACACGTTTTCGGGATTTCGCCGCTCAACGGCGGCAACCGCTCCCTCACGGTCCCTCACGGTCAATGTCACTTACTTTTCTCATCGCACACAGTCTGCATGAGTTGTGTGGTGGGCAATCTTGCCCGCAGCCGCCTTTCAGTCGGCTCTTTCGGGCCGTCGGCGAGTGTTCATGCCCCGAAGAAACCGGCTGAAAGCCGGCTGCGGCCAGGACTGGCTGGCCCACAATTTACGCAGAATGGCTCCAGGACGAAAACTAAGTGGCATTGCCCTCACGGTGGCGGCTCGGTTCCGGCGGCGCTGAGTCTGCGTGAGTTACGGAGACCGCGACCGTAAGAAAGCGGTCGTCAGGGGCAGAACTTCCCGAATCCGTTTAAGCACCCTTGGGGCCATGCGGCTGCGCGGGGCGATGCCAGCTACAATAGTGCCGATGAACCGGCTAGAGGAACTGCGCCGCCGCCATGCGGCCGCCGAAGCAGGCGGCGGGCCGGAGCGCCGCGCCCGGCAACACCAGGAAGGCAAGCTTTCCGCGCGCGAGCGCATTGAGCTGCTGCTGGACGAGCGCTCGTTCGAGGAACTCGACAAGCTGGTGACGCATCGCTGCCGCGATTTCGGCATGGGCGACCAGGCCACGCCCGGCGACGGTTTCGTCACCGGCTATGGCCGCGTGGACGGCCGCCTGGTCTACGTCTTCGCCCAGGATTTCACGGTCCTCGGCGGATCGCTCTCCGAGGCCAATGCGCAAAAAATCTGCAAGGTGATGGACCTCGCGTTGAAGACCGGCGCACCGTTGATCGGCCTCAACGATTCCGGCGGCGCGCGGATCCAGGAGGGCGTGGTTTCGCTGGCCGGCTACGCCGACATCTTCCTGCGCAACACGCTGGCCAGCGGCGTGGTGCCGCAGATTTCCGCCATCATGGGCCCCTGCGCCGGGGGCGCCGTCTACTCGCCGGCCATCACCGACTTCGTCTTCATGGTGGACCACACCAGCTACATGTTCGTGACCGGTCCCGACGTCCTCAAGACCGTCACCCACGAGGATGTCAGCAAGGAAGAGCTGGGCGGCGCCATGACGCACAACGCCACCAGCGGCGTGGGCCATTTCAGCGCGCAGGACGACGCCGAGTGCCTGCGCATGATCCGCGAACTGCTCGGCTACCTGCCGCAGAACAATCGCGAGGACCCGCCGCGCCGCTCGACCAACGATTCGCCGGACCGCGCCGATGCCGCGCTCGACAGCATCGTGCCTCTGGAATCGAACCTGCCCTACGACATCAAGGATGTGATCCACCGGGTGGTGGACGACGGCGAGTTTTTCGAAGTGCACGAGCATTGGGCCAAGAACCTGGCGATTGGCTTCGCCCACATGGACGGCCGGTCGATCGGCATCGTCGCCAATCAACCGGCCTTTCTGGCCGGCTGTCTGGACATCAACTCCAGTGTGAAGGGCGCACGCTTCGTGCGCTTCTGCGACGCGTTCAATATTCCGATTCTGACGTTTGAAGACGTGCCAGGCTTCCTGCCCGGCACGGCGCAGGAGTTCGGCGGCATTATTCGTCACGGCGCCAAGCTGCTCTACGCGTATTGCGAGGCGACGGTGCCGAAGATCACCGTGATCACGCGCAAGGCCTATGGCGGCGCGTACTGCGTGATGGGCTCGAAACAGGTACGCACGGATATCAATCTCGCGTGGCCCACGGCTGAAGTAGCGGTGATGGGGCCCGAAGGCGCGGTGAACATCGTGTATCGCCGGGAACTGGCGGCGGCGGCGGACAAGGATGGCGTGCGCGGGCAAAAGATTGAAGAGTTCCGCGAGCGGTTCGCGAATCCGTTCGTGGCGGCCGAGCGCGGGTATGTGGATGACGTGATCGAGCCTCGCGAGACGCGCGGGCGGGTAATTCGCGCGCTACGCATGCTGGAGAATAAAGTGGACACCATGCCGAAGAAGAAGCATGGGAATATTCCGCTGTAAGGGCGGCCAGCGGGAGCGACTCACTGCCGATAGGCTTTGAGGAGCGCCCGAAGATCCTTCATCAGCAGGATTAATCTTAGATCGTCCGCGACCGTCGGACTGAAACCGAAACGCAGATAGAAGCTTCTTGCCGTCTCATTGATGGCCTGAACCAAGACGGCGCGCACGCCAACGGCGTCCGCGGCCCGCTCGCTACGCGTCAATGCGTCTTGAAGAAGCGTTGCGCCCAATCCTCTGCCTTGTTGGGTAATGTCCACCGCGAGCCTGGCGAGCAGGATGACGCCGATCGGGTGGGCGGCAAGGCCGCGCGAAACTCGCTCCGGCGCATCGGCACGCTCGATACTCCCGGCTGTTAGCGCGTGGTATCCGACCACCAAGCGGTCGCCTCGGTGCGCAACGTAGACACGTGCGGAATCGTTCTGTACGTTCGTGCGCGCGAACCGCTTCAGCCACACGTCGAGTGCTGCGTTACCGCACTCGAATGCGCCGAGATCATGCTCCCCGGACAGTTTCTCAATGACGTAGGCAGGCCCGGACGCCATCAGCGGCTCTCGGCCACTGGAACTCGAGAAAACAGCCGTTTCAAGCCAGCCGGCACTTTCGGCGGACGGTCCAGTTCCTTAAGAAAGGCGTTCCACTTCTCCTTCGGCAGGACGAACCGATTCTGGCCGGCAAGATCCATCTCGGCTTGTGCGCAGAGAGTATCGACGATGTAGTCGGTAAGCTTGAGCCCCTTGCGCTGCGCTCCGGCGCGGATGAGCTTCGCCTGCCGGTCCGTCGCGCGAATATGAAACCGCGCCGATTTCGCCAATGCATCCGGGGTTTCGTAAGCCATAGAGGTTCCTCCTTCGATTGTACGCCTATCGTGTGCCAGTTTGCGTCGGGCTGGACGCAGCGGTCGGAACTGGTTACCTCGACGATTGGCGCTTTTGCTCCAAGTAGGCCGGTATCAGGTCCCAGGCAACGGAGCCATCGAGGGGGCGCACCGGAAGCAAGTTGAACGCGGCGGCACACAGAGAGTAGCCGCCCAGAATCACCAGAACGGCGTTCAGTGCCGCGAAGGGAGTGTATCCCACCAGCGCGGCGTACAAAGCTAGAGGAATGCCCACGATGGCCTGCGCCAAGACTCCGCCCCACGCGATGAGCGCGCGGTCGACGCGGGAATCCGGCCTTTCAAAGCGCGCCAATCCGAAGATCGGATAGAACGCGATGCTATACGCCTGGTATCCTCTGCGCCGGGCCATAATCAGATGGCCGGACTCATGGATGATCAGCAGGCTTAAGTACGCAGCCAGACCGATCACCGTGGTCAGCGGTTTCCGAGCGCTACGTAGGAGTATCAGGGCGCCTATCGCAAAGATCGACCAGTGAACATACACGTCCACCCCGCGAACCTGCGCCACGCGGGTGAGCCGGCCAAACTTCAGCGATGGCATGATCTTGATGTTAGCGTAGTACGTCGTTTCGGTACGGAGTGCCGGGATACGGGAGTGAACTTCAATTGGTCTTTGAGTTGCCTCTGTGGATCCGATGACTCGACCTATCGGTTACGCATGTTTGCTCGCCGCCCTGATGCTATTGGACTTGGCGCAGGCCCAGGACTCCTCCGTGGCCGACACCGCGGCGGCCGCGGCCTTCCAGCGTGTGTCGGGATTGCCGCACGCCGTGGTGTTGCGGCGAATCCCGGCGGATGGCGAGTGGGACCTGGTGGTGGCTCTCGCTTCGGGACAACCCTGCGAGCCCGCTCCGCGCCCTTGCTGGTGGAATACCAAGGACCGCCTGGGCATACTGCTGCAAAATCGCAACCATCCGGACAAGGTGCAGACGCTGGCCATCGAACCCGGTCCCAATGACGACTGCTCTACCCGTGTGGAGCGCTTCACGCCGCGGGAACTGGTGCTCTCCTGCGTCGGTGAGAAATGGTCCAGTTACGACAATCGGAAACTCGTGTACGACATTCCAGCACGCAAACTGGTGAGCCGCTTTTCGTACCCTGCCTTTTCTACCGCGCGCGTCTTACAAGGCCGCGGCGGTCCGCAATTTGTGATGGCTGACAACCATCGCCTGCTGTTGGTAGAGATCGACCCGGCTACCGGTGAACCCGAAGTGGCGCCCATGGCGGAGGCGCAGCCGATTCTGGCGCGGATCCCCATGCCGGAAAGCATTATCGGGGACCAAACGCTGCATGTGCCCGAGCCCCCGCTGGATCCGGTCGCCGGCTTCGGGCCCGGCGGGCGATTCCAGTTGGTCGCGAATAAGAACAAGTACGGCTCCGAATATCCCGTCATTGTGGATCGCCAGGGTACCGGCGAAAAGGTCTATGCCCTGGCTCAAACGGACACCAAGACGTGGCAAAAGTTCCGTCCCGACGACACCAAGGGTTATCTGCATCCCGACCAGGCGGAGATGAACGAGCAGATCGGCCCACACCAATTGGAAGGCGGGCGTCTCTGGTTCGGCAAGAGCTTCTACAACAGCGAAGGGGCGACGGGCGTGGGCGGCTTCGGTTACTTCGATACGGCCACCGCGTCGTACCGTCTCATCGCACCGCCGGAAATGTACGCCTGGTCGGTTTCGGCGATCCTGGTGGAAACGGATGCGGTCTGGCTGGCGCTCTTCCGCCGTGGCGAGTTTGGCAACTATCCGGGCGGCCTGCTCCGCTGGGACCGCAAAGCGGCCAGCGTGCAGCATTGGGATATGCCGTGGATTGCGGTGAGCATCGCGCGGGTGGGGGAGACGACTTACCTGGGCACGACGGACGGGATTGCCGCTCTGCGCGGCGATCGAATTACTGGTTACTTTGTGGACCGGTCGGCGGACGGACGGTATCTGATTGTGGCGCGAAACTGAAACTGCGCATCGACAGGTTGCCATAGTGGAATCCTTCGAAGATCGTCTCCACCGGCTCGTCGGGATATGCCATGCCGAGCACCACGAACAGCGGGTCGAAATGCTCCGTGGTGGGAACCGAGAGCCGCGCGTGGGGCGCGGTATGACGATACGCCAGCAGGTTTTCCAGCTTTCGCGACGCCACCGCCTCCGCGACCCAGGTATCGAACTCCGCCGCCCATGCGTCCACCGGGGCATCTTTGTTCTCCATGCGTACGCGGCTCAGATTGTGTACGATTCCGCCGCTGCCGGCCAGCAGAAAGCCGTCGTCCCGCAAGGGACGCAGCGCCCGGCCAAGCTGGAATAGCTCCTGCGGCGGGACGAACGGCATCGAGACTTCGATTACCGGAGTGGTAGCTTCCGGCCAGGTGAGTCTGAGCGGCGTCCAGGCCCCGTGGTCGAGCCCCCGCTCCCGTTCGAAGCGCGCCTGCTGTCCGGCCGACTGCAGCATGTTGACCACCCGGGCGGCGGACGCCGGACTCCCCGGCGCGGGATAAGTCAGGCGATAGAGCTCGTCCGGGAATCCGCCGAAATCGTAGAGCAGCGGGGCTTCGTCCCAGGCCGTGACACGCACCGGCTGCGACACCTGCCAATGTGCAGAGGCCACCAGAATCGCGCGCGCGTTGGTGTGCCGCGCTCCAAAGGCGCGCAACGCCGCGGCATGAGAGTCGCCGCCGAGGGCCGACATCGGAGACCCGTGCGCGAAGAATGCTGCCGGTAAACGTTCCATGTCTATTGGATGACGAAAAGGGCTGCCGGGCTTCGTTATGCTGGAGGTGAGGAGGATACCATGGCATCGCAGGGAAACCTGTACATCGGAATTAGGGGCACGGTATTGGCGATCGACCGCGCTACCGGCAAGGAGGTCTGGACGTCGTCGCTGAAAGGCGCCGATTTCGTCAACGTGGTGCTGGATGGCGGCCAACTGTTCGCGGCTAGCAAGGGCGAGTTGTACTCTCTGGATACTTCAACCGGCCAGGTTCTCTGGAAAAATGAACTGAAGGGAATGGGATGGGGCCTGTTCACCATCGCCCCAGGGGGGAATAGCAACCTATTGGCGATAGAGGAGAAGCGGCGGCAGGACGAGGCGGCCGCGGCATCCACTACGGCTGCTACCAGCGGATAGGCCTGGAAGCTGTGAAAGCAAGCGCCCGCAAGCGGGCGGGGCAGGCGAGCACCGCCTGCCCCACCAAACGCCGCGCAAGCACGAGACTTGATTTTTGAGCACGGAATTTGTTGGTGGCGCAGGCGGTGCCGCCTGCGCTCCGGGATTTGCTACTCTTCTTTCGCTACCACCACGGTAACTTCCGCGGTGACGTCTTTGTGCAACCGCACCGGCACTTTGAACTCTCCCAACGTCTTGATGGGCTCGTCCAGTTGGATCTTACGCCGGTCGATGGTGAAGCCCTTCGCGGCCAAGCCATCGGCCACATCCTTGGAGGTGACCGACCCGAATAACTGGTCGTTCTCGCCGGACTTCTGGTTGATGGTGATGCTCACGCCGGTCATCAGCTTGGACAGGTCCTGCGCCTCGGTCTGCAGCTTGGCTTCCTTGCGCAGATGGCCTTGCCGTTCCTGCTCGATGATTTTCTTGTTGGAGCCGGTCGCCGTGACCGCCAGCTTCTTGGGTAGCAGGAAATTGCGGGCGTACCCCGGAGCCACTTTGACTACTTGGCCGCGGGTGCCCAAGTTCACGATGTCTTCTCTCAGTATTACTTCCATGACATTTTCCTCCGCCCCTAGAACTGCGCCGCGAACGGCAGCAGGGCGATGTTGCGCGCCTTCTTGATGGCGTCGGTAAGCCGCCGCTGGTGCGGTGCGCACACGCCCGAAATACGGCGCGGGACGATTTTTCCCCGCTCCGCCACAAAGGCATGAAGCATCTTCACGTCCTTGTAGTTGATGTCGTCGATCTTCTCGACGCAGAACCGGCATACTTTCTTGCGCCGGAAATATTGTTTCTTCTGGGTGGCGACCGCCTTGTCGCCGCCGGTGGGCCGCTGTCCCGCGCTGCCTGGTCTTCCTTTGGATTCCACCATGGCTTAACTCTCCTTCGGCATGCCGGGCAATGCCACCGGCGCTTCTGTCATCTGTTGCGCCAACGAGGGCGCGGGACCCGGAGCGGGGCTGGAAGGCGCAGCGGCTGCCCGTTTCGCCAAACGCTTGTCGCGCTCTTTCTTCCGCTTGTCCAGGCGCTTTAGCGTCTCGTCGATGCGCACCGTAATGAATTTCAGCACCAGGTCCGCCACGCGCAAACGGCGTTCGAACTCGTGCACGTGCTCCGGCGCGGCGGTGAACTGGAACAGCACGTAAGTGCCTTCCCGGTACTTATCCACCTTGTAAGCCAGCCGGCGCTTGCCCCACTTATCGACTTTGTCTACCGTGGCGCCCAGGGTGGTCAACTGCGTCCGTAGCTGTTCTACGAGCGCGTCCACCTCTTCGTCCGGCGCATCCGGCTTTACTATGAACAACTCTTCGTAAATCCTCATGCTTCCTCTTCATTTAAGCCAGGGGCGCGACGATTGTATTTCGTCATGGCCTTTTCGACGCCCCCGGCAATTATGGCGCGAACCGCATCGGCTGCGTAGTCGATGAATTCGTCCAATTCCGTGCGCTGCGAGCGCTTCATCGGCGCCAGCAGGTAATCCGTGCCACCTTTCAACGGATGGCCCGGGTGAACTCCCAATCGCACTCGTACGATCTCACTGGTTCCCAGGCTGCCGATCACCGACTTCATGCCGTTGTGACCGGCCGCCGAGCCCTTGGTCTTAATCCTCAGGGCCTTCCAGTCCAGGTCCAGCTCGTCATATACCACCACCAGCCGGCCTAACTCGACGGAGTGCTTTTCCATCAGCGGCACAAGCGACGTGCCGCTGAGATTCATAAACGTTTGCGGCTTGGCCAGCATCACCGGAGCCCCGTCGATTTCGCCCAGGCCCACCAGCGCCTTGGAATCTTTGCGGGTGATGCGGATGCCATGCCTTTCGGCCAGTCGGTCCACCGTGAGGAAGCCCATATTATGCGGCGTAAGAGCGTACTCCTCGCCCGGATTCCCGAGACCGGCCACCAGGAACATGGCAGATTACTTCTTCTTGCCCTTTTCCTTGTCTTTGTCTTTGTCCTTGTCCTTGGTCTTGTCCTTGTCCGCGGCCTCTTCTTCCTTCTTGCCCTTCTTGATGACCTCGGGCTCGGCGGCAACCGCTCCGGCTACCGGTGCGACAACGGCGCCCTCCACCGGGGCGACTACTTCCTCGGCGCGCAGGGCCACGGAGTGGGCAATCACGGTTTCGGCCGCGCTTACCAGCTTCATGGAGCCGGTCAGCGCCACATCGCTGGCGCGCTTGGCCTGGCCGATCATCAACTCGGTGACGTCCACCACGAACTTCTCCGGAATATCGTCCGGCAGGCATTCGATTTCGATCGAGCGGGTGATCACTTCCAGTAATCCGCCCTGCACCTTCACGCCCTTGGCTTCGCCGGTGGTGGTCACCGGGACGTTGACGCGAATGCGCTTGGTGAGATCGATGCGCTTGAAATCGGCATGCAGCAACGTGCCGCGGATGGGATCCACCTGCTGGTCGACCACCATCACCGGAGTGGTTTCGCCGCCCGCGATCTCCAACTTGAAAATCGTGTTGTAGCCGGTGGCACTGCGAATGATCTTGGCGATCTCGCGCGGATTCACCGATACCGCAACGGGATCTTTGAACGCCCCATAAATGACTGCCGGGATCTGCCCCGCGTGGCGCGTACGGTGTGCTTCGTTCTTGCCGCGCGAGGTACGCACCTCGGCGGCGACTGTAATATCCTTTACCACTTCATTCTCCTTCGGGTTCGAAGTCCGGTTCCGTAAAGGCCGATCGTGCGCCCTTACCTCGTGGGTTCGATTGCCCGCCTAATCTTAAATAAACAACACACTCACCGAAGTCTCTTCGTGTATCGACCGGATGGCATCGGCCATCAAATTGGCGATCGACAACTGTTTAATCCGGCTCGACTTCTTCCCCGCATCCGACAGCGGGATAGAATTCGTAACTACCACTTCCGTCAAGCAAGACTCTTCGATCCGCTCCACCGCCGGACCCGACAGCACCGCGTGGGTGGCGCAGGCCGAAACACTCAGCGCGCCCTTTTCGAGCAACGCTTCGGCGCCCTTCACCAGCGTGCCTGCCGTATCGATCAGGTCATCCACCAGCAGGCAGTGGCGCCCCTTTACCTCGCCGACCACATTCATCACTTCGGTGATATTGGCTTCTTCCCGCCGTTTGTCGATGATGGCCAGTGGAGCGTTCAACCGTTTGGCGAACGCCCGCGCGCGCTCCACACCCCCGGCATCCGGCGATACCACCGTCCGGCCCGAGACGTTTTGCGCCTTGAAATGCTCGATCATCACCGGCGATGCGAACAAATGATCCACCGGGATATCGAAAAAACCCTGAATCTGCGCCGCGTGTAAATCCAGCGTCAGAACCCGGTCCGCCCCCGCCGTTTCCAGCACGGCCGCAACCAGCTTGGCGGAGATCGGAACCCTGGGTTTGTCCTTCCGGTCCTGGCGGGCGTAACCATAATAGGGTAACACCGCGGTGATGCGCTCTGCCGAGGCCCGTTTGAGCGCGTCGAGCATGAGCAGCAATTCCATCAGGTTGCGCTCCACCGGCGTGCAGGTGGGCTGGATCACGAAAACGTCGCCGCCGCGCACGTTTTCTTGGATCTGCAGGTAGATTTCGCCATCCGCGAACTGCTTCACCATGCAGTTGCCCACCTCCATATCGAGGTGGCTGGCAATCTCCGTGGCCAATTCGGGGTTGGCGTTTCCGGTAAACAGCAGCAGACGGTCGTGAGTCATCGCGCGTTTCGGCTTTGGGGCGGCCATGTTCTCCCGGTAGTTTGTTCTTCCAGCGCCCGCCACCACATCCGTCGATAGCGTGAGCGCGTCACCAGCGAAATTGGGAATGCCTTCTGGGCACCCAACGATTGTAGCGCGACTGAAATCCCGTTACGGTCCGGAAACAGCCCAAACAGCGCCGAACCGCTTCCCGTCATCAAGGCCACCGAGGCTCCCGACCGCAACAATCGCTTCTTGATGGCGGCCAGGCTGGGGTGTTGTTGGAAGACGACTTCTTCGAAGTCGTTGCGGGGAAGCGACCCCACACCCCGCCCCCACACTTGAGACTGGAAACTAACTATTTTATTTTCTTGCGATTCGCTTGTCAAACGGGGACTCAGATCGCGATACGCCTGGGCGGTGTCGACATGCAGCCCCGGGGCCACCACCAGGCCGAACTGCGCCGGTCCATCGGGGAGGGGAAAGAGTTCAATGCCGCGTCCGATCCCCACCGCCGTCCCGCCCAGCAGAAAAAATGGTACGTCGCTGCCGAGTTGCTGTCCGAGTTCGCTCAGCTTCGCCAAATCGAGCTTGCGGCCAGCCAGCACCGGCAGCGCCAGCAGCACCGCCGCGGCGTCCGACGATCCGCCGCCCAATCCGGCGCCCATGGGGATGCGCTTCGTCAGGCGGATTTCGACGCACCCGCCGGCGCCCATGGCCTCCATCGCCAAGTGCGCGGCGCGCGTCACCAGATTGTCGGGGATGGCCAGGCTGTCCTGCAATTCGACGACGGTCTTACGCCCGGGCGTGAAGGCGATCTCGAGCGAATCCGCCAGCGAGATGGTCTGAAAGATGGTGCGCAGCTCGTGGTAGCCGTCGGGCCGCTTGCCGAGCACTCGCAGGTCGAGATTGAGTTTTGCTAGAGCGCGCACGCGCACCCGGCGAGGGCCGCTCAT
>Ga0182018_10002648_pt1 | contig 17481 bp, 15 predicted proteins | sample 812P2MmetaG_FD_120490 | JGI IMG/M metagenome (GOLD analysis project Ga0182018, IMG submission 120490) | Permafrost microbial communities from Stordalen Mire, Sweden - 812P2M metaG | ecosystem: Environmental > Terrestrial > Soil > Wetlands > Permafrost | place: Sweden: Stordalen | collected... | reverse complement strand
CTGCTTCGTTTCCTTCAGCGAGCCACGCAGGACGAACAGGAGCGGAATGATCAGACAGCCGACAAGGAAAGGAATGCGCCAGCCCCATTGAAACATCGACTCAGGTGAGACGATCGTGCTCAGCAAGACTCCCAGCAGCGCAACGAAAATGACGGCGACCTGCTGGCTGCCGGATTGCCAACTGACATAAAAGCCCGTGTGACCCGGTGTTGCGATCTCCGCGAGGTAGACCGACACGCCGCCGAGTTCGGCGCCAGCGGAAAAACCTTGGATCAACCGGCCGATCACAACGATCACTGGCGCCAGCGCACCGAGCGTCGCGTAGCCGGGAACCAAGGCGATCGATATCGTTCCAACCGCCATCAGTCCCAGTGTGAGCATCAAGCCGTTGCGGCGGCCATAAGAATCAATATAAGCGCCGAGGAAAATGCCGCCGAGCGGACGCATCAAAAAGCCGGCCCCGAATGTCATGAAGGCCAGCATCAATTGGGCAAAGTCACTTCCGGTCGGGAAGAAGGCCTTTCCGATCGCGCTCGCGTAGTAACCGAAGACGAAAAAGTCGTACATCTCCAGGAAATTTCCACTGGATACGCGCACGACTGACCAGATCTGGTGTTTTCGTTCGGTATTACTTAGCGGTGCCATCTCGTCCTTGCACCTCCGCGCCGGCCTTGTCGGCTCGCTGCTGCGCGGTCTGCATTGAATGATAGTCCGGGGGTTCGCGTAGGGCGCCAGCGGCGTGGCAACGACAAGATACCCTATCACCAATTCAGCAAGTTGCAGCACGCCTGCAATTGGCCGCTTTTCAGCCGCGCTGGTGAGCCGGCTGGGGCGAGTCTCGTTGTCGGGCTTCTATCACTCATCCGTCACCTTGCCAGCGGATCGGGCCTGATCTGCAGGTGGTAGACCTTGGGCTGCGCCTCCTTACCCCCTTCGTTATGGAACGCGGCGCGCGAGCCGAACGTCGTCCACAATCCGCGACCCTTCCAGCCGGCATTCTTGTTGTCGATGCGGCCGTCCACGTTCTTGGTGAAGAAGCCCATGGGGTACGGTACCCGAAGGTTGATCAGCTTGCCGTCCGCGAGCGTCAGGAGCGATTCGCCGCCATTGGTCGATGCGATCGGCACGTTCGGCCCGAGCCCTAGCGTATCGTAGCGATCGACCCAGACGTAATAGGCGTGATCGGCGCTCCCCGACTCGGTCACGTCCCTGAACTGCGGTCCCGGGAATCGATAGAGCGCCCAGCCTTCCGGACAGAGCTTGCCGGTCACCGCCTTCGCGCCGTTGAGCGGCCCCTTGCACTTGGTGCGGTCGAAGCTCGCAAGATGCCCGCTCGACAGAACGGTCCAGACGACGCCGTTGAGATCAAGATCGAGCCCGCGCGGTCCGTAACCCTCGTCCGGCGGCACGTAGATTTCCGCGAGCGCGGTTTCCGATGGGTTCGACCCGAGGACGAGCCGAATGATGTACCCGGGCTGATCGATGCCCGAGAAACCGATATCCATGGATTGGCCCCAGATCGAATCGTCAACCGGGCTCGGTTGGACGCCATAGAAGGCCGCCATAATCCGCTTATCCTTAGCGGGGTCGACGGGCTGATCGGCCTCGACATAGGTGTCCCGTTTACCGTTCCCGTTCGTGTCGAGGATGATCGGCGTCCAGCCCTGCGATTTCGCCTCGTCGCCGGTCTCTTCGTACTTCCGCGTGTTCAGCCAGCCGACGACCCCGCTCTGGGGTCCGCCCGCGCTGGTCCACAGGGTATTGTCCAAGTCGTTCGCAAAATACAGGTGCTGCGTAGTGAAGCAGGTGTCGATCAGCGACCACTTGCCACTCTTCGGATCGTACATCGAGAGCTGACGCGCCGAATCAGCGAGCGGGACGACCTTCGCGGATGGATGGTCCGAGCCCATCCGGCAGAAATCCGGGTTCGCGGCCGGTCGGATCCTCGCGGTGAACCACACCCGCCCCTTTCGGTCCATGATCGGATTGTGGATGCTGGTGTGCCCATCCCAGATCGGCTCGTCCCCCCAGTACACGGAAGTTCCGACCGGCAGGTCCCGCGCCGACGGCGTCTTAGGATCGCGATAGGGGTGCAGGATCTCCGACGCCTTGTTGCGGAGCGGATCAAGGACCGGCACGAGATCGGTGCTCTCCTCTGGCGACCCATAGATCGGGCCGTTGGCGTTGACGGTCGGATCGCGCTTGTCGCTGGATATCGCATCGTGGAGATAGTGTTTGCTGCTGCCCCAATCCCACATGGTGATCACGACATTGCGCTCGATCCCCTGCGGCCGCTCCGGCTTGGCGAAGGGCACCTCCCCGGCGGCAATGCGGTCGGTCCAGTCCGCGAACAGCGACAGCGCCTTGTCTGGTCCGAGCCGCGAGAGCGTACGGAACATGTTGGTCATGGCTTGTCCGGACTGGAGGCGCCTCGCCCATGCCTCGGTCGAATTGCGGAATTCGCCGAGTTCCTTGGAGAGCGTGCGGACACCTTTCGACCCGAGCGCATGGCAGGACTGGCACGAGTTCTTAAGGGTGTCGATCCAGGCGTGCTGGGTTTTGACAAACTCGCCAATGCCGTTTCCCTTGTCGCCGGTGCCTGGAAACTCGCTGGCGGCGGGGATCTTGAGCAGCGCGTACCAGTAGACGCCGGGATAATATTCCGCGGCGGCGGCAGCGGTCGGCGCCGGGACCGCCGTGAGATTCACGAGCTTGCCGGGCGTGCTCTGAACTTTCGCCGAATCGACCAGCCCGTAGCCACGCACCCACACGCTGTAGTTGGCCTTGGGAAGATCGGGAACGACATAGCGCCCGCTCTCATCGGTCACCACCACTTTGGCAAATTTGGTGCCGAGGTCACTCGTCTCCGCGATCACCCAGACGCCGGCCTCGGGCCCGGCCGATCCGGTGACGACGCCACCGAGATCGCTGTCGCCAATGTTGATTGCCGGGCTGGCCTCATCTGCCCGCGAAGAGATCACCGCCGTGGCCACCAGCGCCGCTATCGCGGCCGCGCACAGATCAAGAGCGTGAATTGAACGTTTCGTGATCAATGATGGCCCCTTCCTTGCGCCCGGCTCGGGTCGACCTGGTCGGTCGTTTGCTGGATCAACATTCTGCATGCGGCGCTTCTGCCGCAGGCCGCGCTTGACTTTCCGCCGACGGACTCCAGGACCATGCCGTTCTCCAGTTCCGGAGACACGCCCATTAATACGCCAGATACCGAATGAATGCCATGACGATGGACGTGGCTAACAGGCTGCACAACGATGCGTCACTTACTTTTCGAAGCGTAAATCGAAGATCGCGATGGTGATCCGCGTCTCCAGCGGCAATTTTCTGGAGATGTAAGACTTCTTGGTGCCGCGCGTGCTGCTGAAAGTCGGGCGCGTTCACCGCGTGCGCCGGAACACAGAAATCATCCGCATCTTGTTGCCTGCCGCCGCGCCTTACCTACCATATTGGGCGATTGATGCTCATGCCCATGGCATCTGAAAATCGCACAGCCGCGTCCCGCACTCACGGACCATCTGGCTCAACGCCAAGGTCAGGTTCGTAAGATCGGATCGAAGCGGGATATCAATAGCGTTGCTGTTAGGATTTTTTGGTAGGCGTTTTAATCGCGCCTGTTGCTGCCTTTGTAAATTCCCCGGCGAGAATTTTTGTGTGTTCGCCAAACGCCTCCATTTGCGCCTTCATGAATTCGCTCTGAATTCGAGCCACTTCTTGGAAATCTTTGGCTTGGCTAAGTTTGAGTACGAATTCGTGCGTTGCGACGATATTTGTCTCGGCATAGCTTTTCAATTTTTCGCCTAAATCCGTTACGCCCGACGGTAGCGATGAAACTGCTTCTTTAACAAAATTGAAATAGCTATCCGCAGCCTCGCGAGCTCGCCGCGTTGTCCGCTCGATAGCCTGCTTTGCATTTTCGCCAAAATCTTCCAAAGATTTGGGTTCCTTTGCCATGGTGATCTCCCAATAGGCTCATTGAAGGCGTCTTACTTTAGATTGGATCGGCGCATCCTACGGCAAGGGCTAAAAAAGCACTCAGGACTCCGCTCGATGTTTGCGTTCAATGTACCGAGTAAGGTGGCTGCGCTTCAGAATTCTCGCGGCGTTAATCTCAGCGTTCCCCTCAATAGCGCAATCTGGGTCAAGTCTCATCGCTTCATCGAAAGCAATCGCGACCTCCTTGTCGTCGCTGGCGGTCAATTGACCCTGTATAACGGCTATCATTCTTTTTGCCTGTCGCATGCCCTCCAAGAATTTCTCATCGCCTTGAGGTATCTCTCGCTCGATAGCCCGATATTCAGCCAAGTTCATACCTGAAATAGATAAAAAGGCTCCTCTTGCCGCTCCCGCCATATCGTCGGTCGATAGTTGGCTTTGAAATAGTTCCGCATTCACATCCTGACTCATTTGCATCGCTACGGTGAGCAGGTAGCCAAGTATGTATGGGTCCGCAAAAATCGAGCTCCGAATACCTATAAATGTCATTTCCGACGCAAGGAATTGCTGCAGCGCCGGCTTGACCGCGCTTATCGCCCTGTAACGCTGAACAGCTCCGAACATGGGCATTAGCTGGCGTACATTCCAAGAGCTCTCGCATTTCTGTCGCCACTCGCGGCGCGGGATAACGTCGTCGAGCTATTGCCGCATTCAGGAAATACTTCCGCCAGACAAATGACGAAGGCAACTTCGGTCTATCAGATCGAGGGTTCAAACTGACGCAGAATGGCGAAGCTAATTTGTATTGGGTTCTCTGCGAGTAATTTCTTTCCTCGCTCAGTAATTGCGAAATGTGCGTGCTTGGTCCTCTTCAATGCCCCTGCTGTACCGAGATAGAAGCGAGCCCAGTGCACCCTACTTGCGAACCTACTTTGCTTGCCGCTTGGTAGCAGCTGATTAATTTCGTCATCTGAAAGGTTCAGCGTGTGCGCTAGGTTCTCAATACCGCCCTTGATACTCTTTTCCGTACCGTCTGCGGCGTATGCGAGTAAAGGGCGCATCAACGATTGAGTATCGGGAATTGCCATCGATTTACCCCAACGTTGGATCGCTCAACCCAACGGCTCGAAGGTGCGAGGTATCGAACTACAAGCAGTGTGATTGAACAGTTCGGTCTATGAGACGCCAAAGGTGCAGGCAACTCGGTCGCTAAGATCGAGCGCATCTACGTGCACAGTATAAACTGTCGCCCGAAATGGCGATCAACTCGCAGAGTTTGACCGCAGCTAAAACGTGGGATGTTCGCTGAAGTCAGTGCAAAGCAGCTTCTTCGATTTCTTCCGCCGCCGCGCGCACTTTGATGTCGTGGTGCGGAAACTGATCTCTGAGTTGCAAACCTGCTCTCAATGCATCCACGAAACGTCGATGCTGCGATTTCACCCGTCCATCCATTTGAAGGACGAAGTGCTCATTAGACAGACTATGAGTGGCGATACCGCTCTTCATGAGACACCCCATCTTCTCGCTCTGAGACCTGGTTGCGACAATCGTAGGCTCGGAGGCGATCCCGAATGGACTCAGAGTCTAAGCCAATGTTGTTCAAAAATAGGTGTATTGGTCTTAGAGGCTAAAAATTGCATCTTTGTTGCAAAAATGGCACAGATTAATGCACGCCAACCCCGTTAACCATTACGATTACGAAGGTGCGATCATTTTTGTGCATCCAATAGCTACGACGAACAAATTTATTAGCAGCGTCCCGCACAAACGGACCATCGGCTTCAACAATGTTCGTAATCGCGTCACGAGATGTGTCCGTCAGCTCATCAAGAGGAGCTCTTATCACGGGCATCGAATGGGGATTTAGCGTAAGTCTCGCCCAGAGTTTTAGCCTGTTCACCAAAAGCCTCGAATTGCGAGCGGACGAACTCTTTCTGGATTCGAAGTACAGCCTCAAAATCTCTTGCCCGGGTCAATTGCTTTATAAACTCGTGCGTAGCCGCAATGTTCTCCTCGGCGTAGCCTTTCAGCTTTTCACCGAAATTTGTTCCGCCTGATGGCGCCGACGACACAATCTTCCTGAGATTGTCGAAGTAATAGTCCATCGCCCAATAGGCTGCTGCCATAGGATGCTTCGCGTCTGCATTCAACGCCTCCAAAGGCTTGGCGTTCTTTGCCATGCAGTGATTTCCTGACCATTTGATTTTCAATTGGCGCGGGGTTCGCCGCGCGCTTTTACACCAATTGACAGCATAGCGTTCACGTACCAACTGTCCGACTTGAAACCCGCTGGGCGCTTAGCAGTCTTTCGCCGAGCGCCGGCAGCTTTTTTTGATTTGGACATTTTCGACTTAGACTTGAGCTTCTTCGATGTGACACGACCTGTTCGCGTTCCCGCACGCACGAAGCACCTCCCGTTTACTCAACAATCGGCGTTATTGACCTACGCCGTATTTGGAATGAGAACAGTAGTCCGTTGAGGTGTTTGAGGTCAATATCTTCAATCTTGCCAAATACGCGTCAACATCGGTCGATCAGATGCGAGCGATTCTATCCGCCCAATCTGCAGCTACCGACGGAACAGCAATCAAGTGCAGAGCTTCGGCAAGTGGCAATCAACGTCCTGCCTAACTCCACTCAATCCATCCTTGGCACGGTTGAATGCGAAGCCCCCGAATAGTAAGAATAGCGACATGGCACAATTTTACCAGCCTGACCTGAGCGAGAATATCGACAGCCCATTCGCACGCGACGGCGCCAATAAACTCGTCCGTCGCTCCTATTGGCTGGACATGAATGATCGCACCCTCGTTATGGTGATGGTGAATGGCATCGGCAAAAATCTGACAAATGACGAGAAAAGAGCGCACCTGTCGGATTTGCGACGAGAGCATCTGATTGACCAGGTGTGCATCCAAGAGATACTGCCGCCCGAAAAATGACGGCGCTTCGCACGCTCGTTCTATCGGAGGATATTTGGGGTCGCGCGACCTGTCGGAGCGCATCAACGCCAAGTTCGGACGTGATCATCGGCGAGATAAAGGGGTAAGAGGTCGAGCTTCATGGCATCTTGTCGCGCTTCGTGCGCGCCGGCGACGGGGATATACAAATGGGAAGCTCAAGAACGCCCAGATTGAGGAATATTTTTGAAAACGTCTTATGGCGGAACATGCGTTCTGTTCCATTTGGAACAAAAAAGGGAGAGTCGAGCTTTTACGCGAATTCAAACTCGATGTGGTTAGCGATTGAGCGCAGATCAGGATAGTAGATGCCGAGGATTTCATTCAGCCGCTCCCTGTCAAATCGAATGCCCAACTCGGATAACTGTTTCTCGTACCGATCCATGAGATTTGCCTGAACCTCCGCTCGATCAGCGGGCGCTGATATCGAAGCGGGCGTTGTCGCTCTGGTGGACCCCAAGGGCCGCACGCAGGTATTCCACGTCAAGCCCACGGTGCGCAAAATCCTTGTCACCAACGCGGATCGAAAGTCCGAGCTGCATACGGACGAAAGCGGCCTTTACGTCGAGGTCGGCAAGGAATTTGCCGCGCACAAGACGGTCAAGCACGGCTGGAACCAAAGCGGCCACTACGTGGGCAAAGACGGTCAAACCACCAATGCGGTCGAAAATTTCTTCGGCAATTTCAAACGTTCAATGAAGGGTACTTATCGCTTTTGCGGCGAACAACATTTGCAGCGGTATTTGAACGAGTTCGCGTTCAGACACAATCACCGCACCAAACTCGGCTTCACTGACGGGGAACGGACGGCAGCGGCTCTTAAGGGTATCGAGGGCAAGCGCCCGACGTACCGGCCGACTAACGAGCAAGTCGTTTAAGGGAGCAGCGCGCCGCTTCATTCGCTGGCGCAAACGTTGGGGAAAACGTCATGGTAGTGGCTGAAACGCTCGCTGGCTTGGGCGCTATTAAGTCCGCTTTTGATATAGCGAAGGGATTGAAGGATATCGACGACACCGCCCGTCGCAACGCGGCGGTCATAGAACTTCAAGAAAAAATCCTCTCCGCACAGCAAGCGCAATCTGCGCTGGTTGAGCACATACGTGAACTTGAACACAAGGTGGTTGGCTTTGAAAATTGGGAAGCTCAAAAGAAGCGGTATGCTTTGACCGATTTTGGTGGGAATACGTTTGCTTATGTTCTGAAGCAAGAGGCAGCAAACGGAGAGCCACCGCATCGCTTGTGTCCCAACTGCTATGAGAAAAGACAAAAAGCGATACTTCAGTTTGAATTTGTCAGTAGTGTGAGTGGCCGCGAGAAATGGAAGTGCGGCACTTGCGATAAGGAATTTGAATTTGGCCATCGGCGTCCACCTCAAAATCGAAGTGCGATGAGATGATCTTGATATTGAATAAGTGGCAACGCACCGTTGGCTAGCGCGCCTTCGCGGTATTCTTTCGCTTGGGACTCGCGGGCTTTTTCCCTCTAGGCTTGCCTAGCTTCATTTCCGAATGCGGCTTTGGCGGCATTCGCAAGAGAGCGCCCATAAGGCGTTTGGTTTCGCGCAGTTTTTCATTGTTATCTGTCATGTCAGAACGTCCAGAACCACTCGTTTATCCGTCACGCCGGTTTCAAGATTACCCTTACGATCCGGGAGTACCAAACCGGCAACTCTGGGCACTCGGCATGATCATCGTCCAATGGGGCATGACCGAATTTATTATAGACGGCCACACCACCTATCTCATCGGAAATGATCAGGCCCTAAGAGAACAACGCAAGGAAGTTCGAAGCGCTCAACAGGAAGTCGAATTTTTCCGCAGGGTCCTCGAAACTAAACTAGAAGAGCCCAAGCGCTCAAGAGCATTAGACCTTGTAACCCGAATCAAAAACCTCAACAGCCAACGCGACGATGTTGTCCACCGCTTATGGGGCGGAGGATTAGAAGGCGGCAGACCTCCGTTCGAAAACCTGAAATCTGCTGACGCCGCTCTCCTTAAAAATCCCTATGAACCGCGAAATATAAAAGCGCCTTTGGCGGGTGCCCTTGTATGGAAACTAGATTTTGCAAGATTGCGCCGGATGGCGAGGGAAATGGCAGCTCTCCATCGCGATCTGATGATGACGCTTTACGATCTGCCAACTGGGCAGTCCGCATCGCAAACCATATCGCCCTGACCATTTCCGTTTCCGAAACAGCCATTCCAGTGCGCCGCTCGCGCCGATAGTTGGAAAACGCCATAAGGCCAGCAACTAGCATGGCATCGGTAACGCTCTCTCTGTTCTGTTCGGACATGTCGTTTCACAATCATGGCGACCGCCATTTTTGCGAAACGCATTTCCTCTCTTTCGAGGGTCTTAGGGCGCGCCAGTCTGCCGGTCATTGCAGACGGCCCATTCCTAGGAATATACTCGCACTTATGTCAAGTATATAAATGCGATTATATTCCTATGACTGGAAATTGCAAATCACGTGGGGTGCGAACACGCGGGTCGCGCAGACGCCCCGAGCGCTATGAAAACGGCAAAAAGCCAAAGCGCCGCATAAGCAAAGATGGCATCTTTCACTACGTCTATGGCGTCCTGCACGATCCGATCTATCGCGAAAAATACGCCCAAAATCTAAAGCGCGAATTTCCGCGAATTCCGTTTTACGCCGACTTCTGGTGTTGGGCGGATTGGGGCGAAGCGCTTATGGAGCTGCACATCGGTTACGGGACGGTTGAGCCATGGGCACTTGAGCGCATTGACACGCCCGATAAAAAATCTCGCAACGCGGGGCTTCCGCCTAAGACAAATCTGAAGGCGGACAGGGAAGCGGGCAGCATCCAGCTTGACGGCGAAACGCAACTGACCGGAATTCCCTCGGAAGCGTGGACCTATAAATTGGGTAATCGTTCGGCGCTTGAATGGATTCTTGACCAGTATAAGGAAAAGACGCTGAAGGATCCGACCATTCGCGCGAAGTTCAATACCTATCGCTTCGCCGATCACAAAGAAAAGGTTATCGATCTGTTAGAACGTGTCACGCGCGTAAGTTCAGAGACCATGAAGATCGTGGCGGCGATGCGGAAGGTCGCACGATAGCCGCTGAGGTGCGCGCTTCGCTAATGGGATCGATATCACGGGGTGCCTCCTTGATTTTCGGGCGCCGCCCAGTAACGCCCGAACCGTTGCGTTTCGCGGCATACGCCGCCGCTAAACCGCTTTCAGCACTTGATGCGCTCATTCTTTCTAGCAGGGCTTGTTCAGGTGCACGGCGCTTCAAGCCGCATCCACATCCAGTTCTGACGGTATTGAGAGTGTCCAGAGTTCGTTTTTGGCTTACGACATCAGGCCACCGATTGACCCTGTCGCGCAAATGGTGCTGCCGCTCAGGATTGAACTGAGGACCTCCTCATTACCAATGAGGTGCTCTACCACTGAGCTACGGCAGCAAAAACGCCAACGGATCAGGATTTTCGACGGTCGGTTTTGCTCTGACTACTCATTTTTGTCAATTCTTCTGCTACATCCCGACTGCGCACATGCCCGTAATATTCCTCAAGCATTTTGACACTAGTGCCCAAGTTCTGCGCAAGATGAAAATGGTGGGTGCCTTCGCGCAGCCGAAAGGTCGCGTAGGTGTGACGAAGGCTATAAATGGTTCGACGCTGCCCGTGGGAATCGGATTCGACGCTTGCCTTTGAGATCAGATTTTGAAAGCCCTTCTTGAAGGAGCCGATCGGCTTGCCTTCACGGTTGCAAAAGGCGAAGTCGTCGCGCTCTACCTTGCGATGCGTCTCTGTCTCACGCATCGCGCGAATGCGGTCGAAATAATCTTTCACGGCGAAATTGCGGGCGATCACCTCACGCTCACCCGTCTTTCCTTTGGGCGATAACACCACAATCGGCGACCCACTTCGATCTTTGTCGTACTGAATGTCGCGCCACCGGAGCATGCGCGCTTCACCGACACGAATGCCTGTACTGGCAAGGATGAGAACGTAGTTCGTCAGTAAAAGCCGTTCGCGTCCCTTTCCTCCGCCTTTTGCTGTTCTGCCTTGCTTTCCCCATTCGCGTAAAAACCGTGTGAGCTTCGCCCAATCTGGTGGATCGAAGTGGGTGCGACGATTCAGCTTGATCTTCGGTTTGTCGAACTCAATCGGTCGGTCGACGAAGCCGTTTCGGAATGTCCATTTGAAGAACGTCTTCAGCGATCCTAAATCCTTGTCGATTGTTGTGGGCGATGAGACTGCGCGCTTGCCGTTGCTGCGACGCCAATTCATGAACTCCTGCATCACCGCGTTGTTGATGCTGTCGATTGTCCTTCCTTTGAAAAATGGAAGCCCATAACGTTCAAGCGAATCAACGATCTCCTTGTAGCGACGGGGGGAAACAGCTTCTTTCTGATACTGGTCCTTGAATTGAAGAAAGACTTTTTCGAATTTCGGCTTTTGTAATGCGCCGCCGTTGTGCTTTTGCGTTCGCAGGTCTTCGTAAAGCTCTTCGGCAAAACGACGGGCTTCAAATTCGTCCGCAAATCCCGTTGTTCGGCGAACGTAGCCTGTCGCATTGGGTACGGAGATGCGACATTGCCACTTCGGATTTTTGAGATTGGGACGCCTGTATAAAACGACGTGCCCATCACGAAATGAGCGCTGATCCAACTCGAAGCTTTTGCTGCTTCCGCGCACGTCGCCGTTTGTGCAAGATTTGTGAATAGGTATTCGAAGGTCGATTATCAAAATAAGCGTGTAATATCAAGCAAAAAGCGGTCGATCAGTATCTTACCAAGGGAGTGCTCTACCACTGAGCTACGGCAGCGGGCCTGTCGTCCGCGTGCAGCGCGCGCGGCAAGTGCAATAAAATCGGGGCGATCCTTGCCACAGGGGTGTTAGCCGCGCAAGCGCGGGCGGGTGGGCGTGAATGAGGACTTGCTCGTCATTCAGGGATCGCCGCGAAGCGGCGAGTCCGGCGCATTACAGTTCTGACGCCAGCCGATCCAATCCCATGACGTGAGCGAGGCTGCGCACCTCGTTCCGCTGCTCGTCGCTGAAGCTCATGATCAGCGGGAAGGCCGCCGACTTCAGGCCTTGAACCTCTGCGCTGTCGGGATCGAGCGAGGCGACATCCGAGCTTCCCGGCGCGCCGTGCCGACGGGCGTCACGCGCATTCGCGTAAGCGATGCCGCGCAAAGCCGCTTCGACCGCGGGCCACATCTGTTGCTGATCGGGCGACAAATGCAGCCGGCTCTTGATGCTGGCAATCTGCGCGTCGTTGAGGACGAAGCCGGGCCGGTTGGCGTGGCGAGCGGCGTCCGCGATCGCCGCCGATCTCAGTTCCGATTTCGGTTGTACCGCCGCCATCGGCTTTGCCTCGGTCCGCGGCTGTGCCGCGGCCGGCATGGCTTTCGGCGCGACCTGGCGTGAGGGCACTGTCTCGGCCGACGGCAACGCAGCGGCCTCTTCCAACGCCGCCAGTTGTACCGGCGCTTGTGGCACCGTCTGCGCCACCGATTGCCGCACCGGCAAGGTCACCATCCGATCGGGGCTCAACAAAGCAAGCTGCGTATCGCCGAGCACCATTGAATTCGTCGCGCCCGTCGGCGTATCGGCCGTGGCATCCGCGACCGCAGTGTTGGCTCTAGCTTCGGGAAAGCGCAGCGCCACGTTCTGGGAAGCCGACAGCTCGATAGACCGCAACGCTATGGCGTGCCAGTCGCCGAGCAGATAACCAACGAAACCGGCCACCAGAAGGGAAATCCAACGGCCGCGCTTCAACGCTCGATTACGCCGCATTCGCAAGGCCCCCTATCCCGCACTCCCCACACCTGCTTAGTCCTTTCAAATGAAGCTTAATTTATGGCTAACGGGAGGATTTTTCCCGGCGAATCAATAGCGTCACTGCGGGCGGCGGAACGACAAAAGGCCCGGCATCGCTGCCGGGCCTTGTAAGCTTCACGTCACCCAAGGGAGTGATGTCGCCTGATTGGTATTAGGCCGCCTCTTCCTCGACGACGGCGTCCTCTTCGGCTACCGCCTCGGGCTTGGGACCACGATGCGGTCCTTTGGCGAGCGCGGCCTCAATCTCCTTGATCGCCTCGGTCTCGGTGAGGCGCTGCACGGCGGCGACTTCACGCGACAGCCGGTCGAGCGCGGCTTCGTAAAGCTGCCGCTCGGAATAGGATTGCTCCGGCTGCGATTCCGACCGGAACAGGTCGCGAACGACTTCGGCGATAGCGACGATGTCGCCGGAATTGATCTTGGCTTCGTATTCCTGAGCCCGCCGCGACCACATCGTCCGCTTGATGCGCGCACGGCCCTTGAGCGTCTCGAGCGCCCGCTTGACCATGGGGGTTTCGGAAAGCTTGCGCATACCGACGGAAACGATCTTCGAAGTCGGCACCCGCAACGTCATCTTGTCCTTGATGAAGCTGATGACGAAAAGCTCGAGCCGTGCGCCAGCGACTTCCTGCTCCTCGATCGACACGATCTGACCCACGCCGTGGGCCGGATACACGATGAACTCGCTGGTCTTGAAGCCTTGCCGCTGTGTAGTCTTCTTCGCATTCATTCCCAAACTTGCTCCTTCCGCCTCCGGCTTGCGCCGAGGGACGGGCTTCGCCACGCTGACCCGACCGCGGGTCGGCCGCCGCGTGGACTGTGATGGCCTTCGGCTTGCGCCGGAGGCGGGCTTTCTTGTCTTCCGGCTCATGCCGGCCGCGCTCTTCTTCGAACGATGACGACGAGTTTTCTCTGCCACAGCTCTCGCGTGGGTCTCACGCCTCTTTTGACGGTTCCTCGAAAATCCCCCGGAAAAATAAGCTCCCCGACTGAGGGAGCGGCATATCGGGGGCGTTCTTCATTATGAGAGATGCTTATAACACATTTTCGGCCAAAATCAAAGCCTTATGGCACCGCAAAAGGGTCGCACCGCGGAAAAGGTTAAGATCAAAAAATTAACGATCCCGTCAGTCGCCCGTTCCCGGATTCGGCGAAAAATACTGGTCAAACTTGCCGGCTACGCTCTCGTATTCCTTGGCATCGGCCGGGGGTTCCTTTTTCGCCGTGATATTCGGCCATTGTTTGGCAAAATCGGCATTCACGGTGAGCCATTTCTCGACCCCGGGCTCGGTGTCGGGCTTGATGGCGTCGACCGGGCATTCCGGCTCACACACGCCGCAATCGATGCATTCGTCGGGATGGATGACCAGCATATTTTCGCCCTCGTAGAAGCAATCCACGGGGCAGACCTCAACGCAGTCCATATATTTGCATTTGATGCAATTATCGTTGACGATGTAGGTCATCTGCTCACTCTGAAAATCGGCCTTTTGCGGACTTTGCTCCTACCGCATGGCCCCCTGAGGCGCAAGGTTTGGGCGCAAGGTTTGCCGCCAGCCACGCGCGACGTGTGCGGGCAATTCAAGCCATTTCCTCATATAGGCTCTGGCCTGCTGCGGCGGGACCCCGCCGGTCGACCAAACCCCTCACCTTCAGCACCCGCACGGCCTGATCGAGCGCAACGGTGACGACGTCTCCGATTCGCACCGTGCGGCCAGGCCCGCGAACGCGCGCGCCGTTGACGCGGACATATCCTGAGCAGGCCAGCGCCGCCGCGGCGCCGCGCGTGCGCACCACGCGGGCATGCCAAAGCCATTTGTCGATGCGCTGGCGATCGCGCTCCGTCGGCACCGCTAGTGGCGTTCCCTGTTCAGTGGCGTTTCTTGTTCAATGGCGTTCTTTGGCTTCGGCCTCGAGCTGAGCCTTCAACGCCGCGAGCTTGGCGAACGGCGAATTCGGGTCCGGCGCCTTCTCGCGCCGTTCGTGTCGCTCGTGCCGCGCCCCGTGGGACGGCGGCCGCTCGCGTTCGCGCCGCGGACGGTCGAACCGCTGATCCGCCTCCTGCCGGCGACGGTGGCGCGCATGGCGCCCCGGCTTGGACACCTCGGCCGGCACCGGCTGGTCGGTCGGCGCAGGCGGCAGCGCCGAAATGGTCGGCTCGGCCGCCGAAGCTTGGACCGTCGCTTCCGATGCGATGGCAGGCGCGGCGGATTCTTGCGTTGCCGCGGCCGCGCGTTGTCCGAAGTGCCTACCGGCTTGGCGATGCCTGCCCTGCGGGCGGCGCCCGCCCTCGGATCGCCCGGGACGCCATACCTCAATCATCTGTGGCTCGGCGGCGGTATCCGCGGCGTCGTTGTTTGTTCGCTCAGAAACCTCCGCAGCGACGGCAGTTTGCGACGGCGCCTCGACTTGCGCGTCAAGCGCGGGAGCCTCGCCGGCCAACTCCGCTTCCATCACCGGCTCGTGGGGCGGCGCGACCGAAGCTTCGGCTTCCTCCGCCGGTGCCGCTTGCTCAGGAGACGACGCGGCATCGAACACCGGCGCCGCATCCACCGCCGCCGGATCGCTCGCAGGCGCCTCACCATTGCCGGGCGCGATCGTCTCCGGCGTTTCGGGGGCGGCAGCGGGCTCGGCCGGCTTCGGCCGCCGCTCCAGGCGATATCCCAGCGAGCGCAAAATGGAGGCAAAATCCTCGCCGGAGGCGCCGGTCAGCGAGGTCATGGTGTTGACCACCGTGAAGCCGCCGCCGGCAATCGCGCCCGGCGGCTTGACCCCGGCGGCGCCTTCGCGCCACGCCAGCGCCGGCCGGATCAGATCCGCAAGGCGTTCGAGAATGTCGACGCGCACGGCGCGCTCGCCGCACACCCGGTAACCGGCCGCGCGATAGAGCGCCGCGTCGACCTCCCGATCGGCCGGAATCGATGTGCGGCCGCCGGCGGCGAGATGCAGCAAATCGTCGAGCCCTTTGCTCGCCGGGCCGTCATGCGCGAGCGCCCAGAGTTGCGCGGCAAGCGCGCGCGGCGCCGGCTTGAGCAGGAACGGGAAGTAGATGTGATAGGCGCCAAACCGGACGCCGTATTTGCGCAAGTTTGCCCGCTCCGGCTGCTCCAGTCCCTTCACCTCGTCGGCAACCCGCTGGCGTTCGAGTACGCCGAGCGCTTCGGCCAACTGAAACGCGACGCCGCGCGCGATGCCGCTGACGTCCGTGGCGGCCGAAAGTTCGAATAAAGGACCGAGCAGTTTTTCAATGTGAGCTTTCACGAAAGCATCGAGCCGCGCTTCGACTGCTTCGCGCGGCGCGCCGGAAAGATGTTCATCGGCGACGATGCGCACGCGCGGCCGCAACACCTCCTCGCCGGCGACGAGTTTGCCGACCGCGGCGCCGGTCCAGCGGACCGTTCCATCGGCGGCGATCAAAAATTGCTCGTCCGGCGCCTCGGCAAGCCGCATGGCGCGCGTCGCGATCTCGCTGGCCAGCGCCTTCTGCGCTGCGTTCTGCAACGCCTTGGCCTCCGATCCGCCCGAGGCGGCATCCGGCAAGAACACGAATCCGTCGAGGCGGCCGATCGTGTGCCCTTCGACCACCACCTCGCCGGTTTTGCTCATCTCGGGCTCGAGCTGCGCATTCTCGCGCAGCCGCCGCATCAAGACGCTGGTGCGGCGATCGACGAATCGCTCGGTCAACCGCTCGTGCAAAGCGTCGGAGAGTTTGTCCTCCACGGCGCGCGCCACGTCCTGCCAGTGCTCCGGATCGGCGAGCCAATCCGGCCGGTTGGCGGCGAACGTCCAGGTTCGGATGTGGGCGATGCGGTTGGACAGCGTGTCGATATCGCCGTCGGTCCGGTCCGCCAGCGCCACCTGTTTGGCGAACCAGTCGGTCGGTATCGCCCCGTCGCGGATGAGGAAGCCATAGAGCGTAACCGCGAGCTCGGCGTGCGTTGCCGGCGCGATCTTGCGGTAATCGGGGACCTGGCAGACTTCCCACAACCGCTCGACGTCGGCGCGGGATCTGGTCATGGCCCGCACCCCGTCGTCGCGGGCGGCATGGTCGAGCACGAGGATATCTTCGGCGACCGGAGCGCGCGTCAGCGTGTTCTCGGTCGGCGCCGCCGCCAGCGTCGCCTGCAGCGCGCCGATCGACGAGAAGTCGAGATCGGTGTTGCGCCACTGCACGATCTTCACCGGCTCGAATGTGTGCGACTCCAGCGCCTGGGCAAGCTCGGTCTCGAACGGCGGACAGCGTCCGGTGGTGCCGAAAGTACCGTCGCGGGTGGCGCGTCCGGCACGGCCGGCGATCTGAGCGAGTTCGGCCGGGCTGAGCTTGCGAAACTGATAGCCGTCGAACTTGCGGTCGGAGGCGAACGCGATGTGATCGACATCGAGATTTAGCCCCATGCCGATGGCGTCGGTCGCCACCAGATAGTCGACCTCGCCGGCCTGATAGAGCGCGACCTGCGCGTTGCGCGTGCGCGGCGACAACGCGCCGAGCACGACCGCCGCGCCGCCGCGCTGGCGGCGAATGAGCTCGGCGATCGCGTAAACTTCCTCAGCCGAAAAGGCGACAATGGCCGAGCGGCGCGGCAGCCGCGTCAGCTTCTTCTCGCCGGAAAAGCTGAGCTGCGACAGCCGCGGCCGGCTCACGATGCTGGCGCCGGGCAGCAGCCGTTCCACGATCGGCCGCATGGTAGCGGCGCCGAGCACCAGCGTTTCCTCGCGCCCGCGCCGGTGCAGCATGCGATCGGTGAAGACAT
>Ga0182018_10002647_pt1 | contig 17481 bp, 13 predicted proteins | sample 812P2MmetaG_FD_120490 | JGI IMG/M metagenome (GOLD analysis project Ga0182018, IMG submission 120490) | Permafrost microbial communities from Stordalen Mire, Sweden - 812P2M metaG | ecosystem: Environmental > Terrestrial > Soil > Wetlands > Permafrost | place: Sweden: Stordalen | collected... | reverse complement strand
CAACGCCACCGGCAAACCGGTGGAGCCAAAGCATAGTCCTGCGATCGCCCTGATCGAAGATCCGGCCAAACATTGCTCTGGACCGGTCTGGCTCCGTGGCGGTGTCCAAGTGATCGGCGCCGATGGCTTCAAATACGAGCTGCGCAACCGCGTGACCCTGTGCCGCTGCGGCGCGTCGCAGAACAAACCCTTCTGCGACGGCCAGCATGCCGCGATCGGATTCCGGGCCGGGCCGGCGGTTTAAGACCGCTCAGCTCCTCCGCTGGGTGTTCAAGCGCCAGAGGCCCGCTGTTCCGCCCTGTGATGCCCAAGCGTGCCTTCATTATCCACGGCTATCTGAGCAACCCGAATGAGGCGTGGCTGCCCTGGCTGCAAGGCGAGCTGCAGGAAAGAGGGTACCTGGTCTCGCTACCCCCTATGCCTCATCCCGACCGCCCTGTGATTTCCGAATGGATCGACTTTATCGCGAAATTGGTCGGCGAGCCGGACGATGGGACCACCTTGATCGGCCACAGTCTCGGCTGTCAGGGTGTGCTGCGCTATCTCGAAACCCTGGGAGCCGCCGGGAAGGCGGTGGCAAAAACTGTGCTGGTGGCGGGGATCTTCCCCACTGGGATGTCGCCGGCGGAAGCAGATATGGAAACTGGCGGCGACCCGGTATTGGATCCATGGTTCAGCCAGGGCCTGGATCCGGCGAAGGTGAAAAAAGCGGCAGGGAACTGCACGGTGATCCTTTCCGATAATGATCCCTACATTGGAGTTGACCGGGCCAAGGCCATTTTCCGCGCCACGCTTGATCCCAAAATCATTATCGAGCACGGCCATGGCCATTTTAACGAGGACGATCGGGTGGTCGTACTGCCATCGGCGTTGGAGGCGGTGATCTCCTAGCCGAACCTCAAAGAGGGTAATCGACGGATTATTGAAGGAGGAAATCGGAAAATGGCGATTGGGCGCGCCTTAGAAAAACGGCGACGACGGCTGGAGAAAAGAATAGCGAGCCTGCTAGCGTTACTGATAACGGAGAATTGTAGTTCAACCGAAGCTTCACAAGGAGCAGCTTACGATAATCGAAATTCTTCTGACATTCGTCGGCCCATCATGGATCATCATGCCATTTTTTGACTTATGAAAAACAGACTCTTTGCCATCTGGATTTTAGCCTTAGCGACGGGTCCGACTTCTACTCTATTGGCGAGCGAAGGCGTTTTGAGCCCTGACATTGCTCCCGCTGTCAATCTGCTGGAGAACCCATCGGTCCCGCAAATGGGGACAGGCGAGACGCCGATCGATCCACCGTCTTGGCACTCGATTCCCGATATGGAATCGAGGCGTTTTCCAGGAAGGGGTCTGTTGCAGCATCCGATGGTATACTTTGGAGAGGGGTGCAACACGATCTTTGTGGTCGATCAAGGGAAGGTCGTTTGGACTTATTCCACCGGGAAGGGTTGGGAATACGATGACGTCTGGTTGCTCAGCAATGGGAATGTCCTCTTCGCTCGGATGACCTATGCCGAGGAGGTCACCCCGAAGAAAGAAATCGTTTGGCATTACGACGCCCCGAGGGGGCGCGAAATACACACTGTTTAACCTTTGGGACTAGACCGGGTTCTCTTCGTCGAAAACGGGCTACCCCCGCTCCTCCGAATAGTTAACACCAAGTCGGGAGCCACGGAGGCAGAGCACGAATTGGAAGCCAAAAGCGCCACTGACGTCCGCACCGTCCATGCGCAATTCCGGCGCGCCCGAATGACGGCCAAAGGCACGTACCTGATCCCTTATTTGGAACTAGGGAAGGTGGTTGAATACGACCCGTCATTCAAAGAGGTATGGTCGTATTCAATTCCGACCCCGTGGGCCGCGGTCAGACTGCATAACGGCAATACGTTGATCACGGATGAGCATGATGAATTGACGAGGGAGGTGAATCCGAAGGGAGAGACCGTATGGGAAATGAAGCTCGCAGAGCTGCCACCCAAACTAGTCGAGGGTGGGTCGCAATCATGCGCCCGGCTTCAAAATGGCGATACCGTCCTTTGTTCCCGAGGAGCTGGTGGTCGAGGATGCCAGCTTGTCGAGGTCACTACTGGAAAAATGGTAGTTTGGGCGCTTTACGACTGGAAAGACTTCGGACCCGCCTCCGGTATTCAATTCTTGGACCAACCTGGTATTCCAGAAGACCCGGGCGAGCTGGAACGTTAAAAGAGAATGTCAATGGAGAGAGAGCCAGAACTCCTTGCCTAGGGGTTGTCGTTGGCCACCAGGATGATCACACGGAGTGGCGGCGCCCCCGCGGGATTGTCCTGCCTGTGATGTGTCCGCCGCGGGGCGCACCGGTCGACGCGGCCGCGCGAAGCATACCGGGGAGCGCTAACGCGCCGCGCCGTTGCCAATCACTTCCTTGAGCGCAATCCGAAAGATCAGCGGCTCGCCGCGCGCCAAAAACGGCGGCCAGGGTCCGTCGCCAAAGGACAACGCCGGAGGCAGGACAAATATGGCCTCGCTGCCGACGGTCATCATCTGGAACCCTTCGACAAAACCAGGAAGAAGGCTGGAAACCTTCGCGCGGGCGTTTTGATTGCTTAGCTGCGGCAGCTCGGTCTTTCCGTCGCAGGCTATCGCCATGCAGCTTACAACGACCGTGTCGTCGGGGCCTGGCCTGATCCCCTTGGCACCGAAGTTAATCCCGTAGCAAAGCCCGCTGTCCGATTGCTCGAGGTTCAAACGCTTGCATATGTCCTTCAAGTACTTGTCGATCGCGCCAGGTCGTGCGAACTCGGACCCGCGTTCCTGGGTTTCGATCTCCCCGAGCTGCCGGCTGAAGCTCGTATTCGCGTCCTGTGCGGCGGCATCAAAGGGGACGGGCTTGCCCTGGAGGGCCGCCCTGACGCCTTCGACAAACGCCGCAATCTGCTCCTCGTTCCACCCGAGCTTGTCGAGATGGCTTCCCACCGCCAAAGACGAGCCGACGGCGGAGAATGCGGACAGGGGAATGCTGGCCGTATTTTCCGCGGGCTGGCCTTTCTGGGCCCCGGCTGACGGCACATCGGGCGCCTGCTGCGCTCGGACGTGGTCAAACAGGAACGCTAATTGCAAGATTCCCCCAAAGAGTATAGCGCGCGAGGTGCTCTTCATACGTCAGGGTTGGATGCGCCGAGGATGCTCCTAGGACGCCGCCGATGGCCACTCAAAGCTCTTTAGATCAATCCGGACGGGCGGGTCGCCCTCCCGGACATGGTAGAGACGGTTGATCTCGATGCCCGTCAGCACCTGGGTCATTCCCGTCACTGGCCAGAATATCTCCACACTCCGTATGGCCTGCGCCTTCCCCAGTCCTATCTCCTGGCGCATCGGCGAAGCTCCGAAGCTGCCGCCGCTTCCAACCGTGCGGTGGATCATGCGCTCTTCCCCCCCGTCCTGCGCGACCACCTTTATCCGCGCAGCGATCGCAGCGCGGTTGGTCCGCACGCCTTCCAGCTTGAGCTTGAGCCAGTTGTTTCCGTGGCCCGGGTTGGCGAACAGCTGGTGGTTGTAGGTATCGCCCTCGACGGCCCCCCCGACCGCTGAGTAGACGTCCTGTGTGCCGTCATTGTTGACGTCCCCAAAGGCGATGCCATGGCCCTTTTGCAGCTGTCCGAAGCCGCCGGATGTCGTCACGTCCTGAAAACGCCTGCCGCCGTCATTGTGAAACATCCGATTGGGAACCAGCATGGCCAGTTCCGGATTTCCGGTTCCCACGTAAAAGTCGAGCCAACCGTCATTATCGAGGTCCCCGAAGTTGCACCCCATCGTAAGCAGAAGTTTGTTCACTCCGCACTCCCTGCTCACGTCAGCAAAGGTCCCGTCGCCATTGTTCCGGTAAAGGCGGGCCTTCTCTGCTGCGACGGGGCGTCCAAGATAATCTGCGGCAATTTCGCCGACATCGTGGATCAGATATCCCGAGATCATGATGTCGGGCCATCCGTCGTTGTTGTAGTCAAAAAACCAGCATGGAAAGCTCCGTCGGGGTCTGGTCAGCCCGGCGCTCTCGGCCACGTCCGTGAAGCACCAGGGTGCGCGGGGGGATTTGTCGGGGCCGGCAGGGCCGTCGTTGCGGAGCAGCATCGGAGGCCCGTCCAGGCGGGAAATGAGAAGGTCTGGACGCCCGTCGTTGTTGTAGTCCGCGCTGGCGACGCCTTTCACGAACCCGACGATGTCCAAGCCGTGCATGGCCGCGCACTCGGTGAACGTGCCGTCGCCGTTATTGCGGTAGAGTTCGCACGGGTTGGTGTCCCCCCTTTGCGTCTCATTGCCTATGAAGAGGTCGACCCAGCCGTCATTGTTGTAGTCAAACCATACCGCAGTCTGCGTAGGATGGAATCGCAGCAGGCCCGCCTCCTCGGTCACGTCCGAGAACGTGCCATCTCCGTTGTTGCGGAGCAGCGAGCAGGGATAGTGGCCCTCCGAGGCGAGCCAGGCCCCCCGCAGCACCAGGACGTCCATCAGCCCGTCGTTATTGTAGTCGCATGAGACGAGGTTGAGGCCTCCGACCTCGCCCAGGATTCCGGCGTCCTCGGTGCGCTCCGAAAAGGTGCCATCCCCGTTGTTATGGAAGAACCGCAGCTGGTTGTTCAGGCCCCAGGACGAAACCATCACGTCGAGAAAGCCATCGTTGTCAAAGTCCTCGAGCACGACTCCCCCGGCGAGTCCATTGATGTTCAGCCCGACGCTGGCGGACACGTCGGTGAAATGCTTGATGTCGTAGTCGGACGCAAAGAGTCCCGGATCCAGCAGCCATTGGGGGGGTATCTTGTCGGGGTACTCACCGAGCGTCATGTAGGCGATATTGAGGAGCCAGCGGGCCTGCAGGTCCGCTGGGAATTCCTCAAGCAGCTGGGACAGCACCCCGATCGCGGCCCGCGAGCCGCGTTGAATCGTGTGGATCCCCTTGCCGTGGATGGGAAAGAGGCAGGAATCGGCGTTATGGTTGGCGCAGCAGTTTTCGAGCTCGCCGGTCCGCAGGTTGCAGAGCGCCCGGAACATCAGCATCTCCTGCTGGAGACCCGCGTCCGCCGGGAAGTTATTCGTCCGGAGCAGGCTTTCAATGGAGTCGAGCTCGGCGAGCGCCCGGCCCGGATCGCCGGCCTGAAGCAGTTCGTCCGAAAGCTGCACTTTGATCTTCAACAGCGACTGCACGTCCGTTGTCTGGGATGCCGAGGCGCGCAGGAGCTCTGCGCGCTCGGCGTTCCGGAACGCGTTGCGCATGGGGTCGCCTTCGCGATTGATCCGCTGCAGGAGCGCCGCAATTCGCTTTGCGCCGTCAAACTTGTCGGTCCCGACGGGGGCCACCGCCACGGGTTCAGCGCCCGGCATCAGCCGGGCCGGCCACGCCGCCGCAAGGGCGACCGCAAACATCCCTTTTAGGGTCGATCGCACGAACTCACGGCGATCGACAGTGGCGGGCAATTTGCCGGGCTTCCTGTGGGTTTTGCTGGGCTTTTGCAAGGTGGGTCCCAATTGCGCGCATGATGTTGAGGTCACGGGAGGTTCTAAATTGCCAAGTGATGGCCGGCTGAAAATCGGGTGTCACCCGCAGTCTTTCGATGGTGAATCGACGGTCGGCTACGGCCATGTCCCCTGCAGTTCGGTGGGGATCGCGCGGCCTCAGAACTCTCCTGAGACGAATTCGGCAAGCCGCCTGCGAATCCCGCGCTTTAGCGGCAGACGGGTGCCGTCGACCAAGACCACCAGATAGTCCCCATATTTCGAGGGCTGAAGCTCCCGAATCTGATCCACCTGCACGATAGCCGAGCGATTAATCCGAGTGAAATCCTCGGTGCCAAGCCGCTTTTCTAGGGAGGACAGGGTCTCGCGGACAAGCAGGCGCTCCGTGCCCGCGAGATGAATGAGAGAGTAGTTGTTCGCAGCCTCCACCCAATAGATTTCCTCAGACCTGAGCACGACGACGCGGCCGTCGATCCTGACAACGAGCCTGCCCTTTTGGTGGAGAGAAGGCGCCGAGACGATATGCTCGACCTTCGCCACAAGGTCTCTGGCACGCCGCATGACCACGTTCTGCGCGGCGCGATCCAACGCCAGGTCGAATCGTTCGCGGTCAAATGGCTTCAAGAGGAAATCGATGACGCATTCCTTGAATCCATCGATTGCGAATCGCTGCTGGGCCGAGGACAACACGATCGAGGGCCTTTCCGCGGACGACAGCTTCGCGAGCACCTGCAAGCCGTCGCATAGCGGCATATGAACGTCCAGAAGCACGATATCCGGGCGAAGGCTCCGTATCAGCCTCAATGCCTCAAGGCCGTCGGAACACTCGCCGGCGACGACAATTTCCTGCTGGCTGCGCATGAACCATTTGACGCGGTCGCGCGCGAGCGGGTCGTCATCGACGATCAAGAGGCTCAATTTTCCCATAGAAACGCGTCTTTGCCGACATTGGCGATGAACCTCATCTGGAGAAACTAACGCCGCTTTCGCCGATGAGAATAACTTCGGGACAAGAGGCTGCAGGCGCATGGTGAATCGCAAAAAGCCGACGGCGAAATAAACCCTCAAAATGGTACCGACTATCGAATCCTTGAAATGCCGCCGCCTGCGTGGCTTCCGTTCGCCGCTGGCTAGGGAGACGACAGGGTGACGGTGGATTCGCCTGCAGGCACCTTCTGCTCCGAGGAGCCACCCCGTGGCCAACGCACGCGGATCGTCGCCGGGGGGTTCGAACCTCGGTAGCCGAAAAAGCAGGCCGCGGAAGACTGGCTGTAGTAGCCGCTGCCGGCGTAGACCTCGGTGGCTTGCTGGGAGCCGTCGGCGAGGATCAGGGTGATGCGCGCCCCGACGCATGACGGGTTGCCAACGGGTCCGCGAAGCGCAACCCGGAGGAAACCTCCACCGGGGGCTCCGTTGTTGCGAAACGCGAGAGTGGCGTCGTCGTTCAGAGTCACCAGAAATCCGGGCCTGCCGCTCAGGTCGACGTCGAGCACCGCGAGGGCCTTGGCATCGCCGGACACCACAAGCCCGCTTTCGGCGGGAGGGACCGGGGAGAAGTGTCCGTGGCCGTCGCCTAGCAACAACTGGCTTAGGCCGCCCGCGAAGCGGCCCACCGATGGATTTGGCGCGTAGGAGTTCTGGACCGCGTAGATATCGGCATGGCCGTCGCCGTCGAAATCTCCGGCGACGATCCCTTGCAGGGGTGCAATCTGGGCGATGCGGGGCAGCGGCTCAAATTTGTACGAACCGTCCGGCTGGCTAAGAAACACACCGCTTCGAAGCTCCGACGCGGAATAGGATGCAGCCTTTGCGAGCTTCTCCGACCCGAGTATTCCACCCAATGTGGCACGCGCGTAGGATGCGTTGGTTGGAAACCGCCTCATGATTGAAGGGATGTTCGCGCCGAGGGCCCTGCGGCTGCGCCAAGGGTACAACTTACCGCCCTCGTAATAGGCCTCGACCAGCTGGTTCGAGCCGTCGCCGTTGAAATCGCCCAAGAAAAGCAGCGCGGGATAGGTGGTGTCGGCATGGTACTGAGTGTTCAGGCCGACGTTGCCGACGACATAGTCCGGTCTTCCGTCGCCGTTGAAGTCGGCAGACGCGATCGATGTCCACCATCCTTTGCCGGCGGAGGCAAAGCCCGCCCGCTCGGTCCAGTCCTCGAAGCCCCTGCCTCCCTTATTGTGGAAGTATTTCACGTTTCCCCATTCGAGCGTCACAAGGAGGTCCGGCCAACCATCTCCGTCGACGTCGCTCCACAGGGCGCCCGTCACCATGCCGACCTCGCGCAACCCGGGTGCAAGCGTGTCCGTCACGTCCTCGAACCTGCCTCCACGGTTGGCCAGAAGCGCGCTTTGCGGTGCCTCGGGATAGCTGCCGCTCAGCACGCGGCCCCCTATGAACACCGAGAGTCGACCGCTGTGGTCAAAGTCCGCGGCGGCAACGGCTCCTGCATTGATCAAAAGCGGCGGCAGGGCGCCGTCGGGTGCAGGCCGGAATCCGCCTAGGCCGTCATTGAAGAGGAGCCGAGGCTGGTATTCGGGCGATCCTGCCGGCATGGCGTTTCCGCCTTTGGTGACCAGAAGGTCCTCCAAGCCCTGACCCGCGGCATCGAAAAGCAGCAAAGGGCCGTCGTCGACCGGGGCGGTATTAGGGAGGTCCGTCGAATCCCCGCCAATGTACCGCCTGGCCGCCGTCGCGTGCAGGATACGGATCGGATCGATCGTCGTGCCTCCGATCACGACGGAATCTCTTCCATTTCCGTCGATATCGCCGACCGCCAGGCCGGGACCCCGCCTGTTGAGCCGAAAAGGAAGCAGGCGCTGCATCGAATTCTCATCGACAGCGTCCTCGTGGGACCGCGACGCCAGCCCTTCAGCCGTGGCCACCTCCTCGAATAGCGGCCGGGATGCCGGAATCGGCACATCCTCCCGCGGTGCGGGCGCCGATGGCTCCGTGACTGTGAAGCGCTCGTCAACCGCTAGGTTCTCGAACGTCTGAACGTGGCCGCTCGGCCACCTGACTGTCATCCGCTTGATTATCGTGTCGTTTCCCAGTCCAAAATGCAGCATGGGCTCGCTGCTTGACATGTAGCCGCGAGCGAGGACGAGCTGGCGTACCTGCACACCCAGGGCGCTCTCAACTCGGACCGTGGCGCCGACTCCAAATCGGTTGGAGACGGTCCCGCGCAGGTCTATTATCACTCGGTGACCCGAATCGTTGTCGTTGCGAAGCACGGTCGGGCCTCGTTCGTAGCTTGTATACACGAGGTCGAGGTTACCGTCGCCGCTTAAGTCGCCGAAAGCCGCGCCGAATGCGACGCCCTTCTGATCGAGGCCCCAGTCTTTGCTCACGTCCTGAAATTCCAGGTTTCCGAGGTTTCGATAGGCGACAAGGTTCTGCGCCAGAACCGGGCTCTCATACAGGATTCTCCTTCTTTCAGCGGCCGTCTCGGCGCTCATCATTCGCGTGTCGACGTCGGTGTTCGGGTCCCGATAGAAGCCATTGGTCACGTAGAGGTCGAGGCGGCCGTCGTTGTCCAGGTCCTCAAGACGCACCGACCACGTCCAGTCGGTGGCGGCTACGCCTGCGAGGTAGGCCGCCTCCCTGAATCGCCCTGTGCCGGTGTTGAGAAGGAGTGCGTTGCGATGATACTTGGGCGCCGTGTCGTGATTCTGAGGGTCCATGGACCTCTCGCGGGCCTCGGCGTTGCTGCTTTGGTCCTTCTGGTGCGTCATCCCGGCCATGTCTGAAACGATAAAATCGATCAGCCCGTCATTTTTCACGTCTCCCAGATCGGCGCCCATCGAGGAGAACGAGGTTTGGGGAAGGACGCGTCCGATCACATCCGTGAAGGTTCCATCCCGATTGTTGTGGTACAGCTTGTCGGGCGCGCCGAAGTCGTTGGCGACGTAAAGGTCCGGCCAGCCGTCGTTGTCGAAATCCCACCACGTGGCAGAGTGGCTTTGCGCCCTTCCCGCGATGCCAGCCCGTTCCGTGACATTGGTGAACGTGCCGTTGCGGTTGTTGTGAAACAGGTAGCCGCGCTCGCCGTCGGGGTGGACGGATATGTCGAGGAGGTTGGTCGCTATGTAGACATCAAGCCATCCGTCGCGGTCATAGTCACAGAATGAGGCCATGACGCTCGAATCAACCACATCCAGTCCGTAGGCGTGGGCCATTTCCTTGAATGTCCCGTCACCCTGGTTGATGTAGAGGAGATTGGGCGCATTGAACCGGCAGACATAGATGTCCAGGAGACCGTCATTGTTGATGTCGACAAATGTCGCCCCGGTATTCCATACGCCCGGGACACCGCCGACCCCGGCTTTTTTCGTGACATCCTCGAACTTGTATCCGCCCAGATTGCGAAAGAGGCGGCAACCGCTGGTCTTGCTTACAACAAATATGTCCGGGCGGCCATCGCCGTCATAATCGCCGATGGCCACACCGGTACCAATCGATCCGGTTTCGAACTCCTGGAATAAATCACCCCACATCCTTGGGTCGTCGTAATGATTTTCCATTTTCACGCCCGTTTCATCAGGGGACAGCTCGACGAACATCGTTTTCCCTCGGGGAAACGGACGAGGCGCAAGCGGCTTGGAGGTTATGCTTCCGCCTGGATCTGCGGCGGAGCATTCCATTGCTGCCAAGAGAAGGGCTACCGCCAGCGTGATCTGGCGCGGAGGACGCGCAAAATGGCTGCAAGCCTGTGGCGGCGTCCGTCCTCCTGGGGGGACCGGGACACACGCCGCTATGCCTGGGGATTCCAATGGGCCGAGCCCGAAGATCGCGCCTCGAAGGTGTGCCGCGCCCTTCCCGAGCAGATTATACGCGAACCGCTGGACGCAGGCACTGGGATCCCGTACGGAGAGCGGCGGCTTCAATTGCCAATCCTGTGGGGCTTAAGCACACCGATAGAATCGTTTTGTGACCAACGGCTGAATATCGGTGGCGTTTCGCTTTTTAAGCACGGCCAACGGCAAGTGTTTCGATCGGGCGCCAGTACCCTCTCTCATTGGCGCCCCCGTAGGGCCACCGCTCGCTCATACAAGGTGCAGATCATCCTTCTCGGAATACTTTAGTACACCAATGGTTAGATTGGCTCACTCACGAGGCTTGAAGACACTCCCTAGCTACCCGCTGAAGCTGAAAACCGTCCTCCCGTCTTCCGCGGCCGATAGAAAGGTAAGATCGACACGCGGGTACGAATGGGCATCAAGCGGATCTCATAAGGATGCCAGTGAGACCATACATGTTGACCTTGGTAATTTGGACGTGGAGTTATTACATAATTCGTTATCCATTAAATGATGCCAACAGAGGCCCTTGCGAACGCCGGCTTTGCGAATCGAAGCCTGACGCATACAACTTACCGCAATGAAAAAGATCGGCTTCTTGTCCTTCGGCCATTGGACGCCTTCATCCCAATCGCAGACGCGGTCTGCCGCCGACGCACTCTTGCAGTCGATTGACGTTGCCGTTGAGGCTGAGCGACTCGGGATGGACGGGGCCTATTTCCGGATCCATCATTTTGCCCGGCAATTGGCGTCGCCGTTTCCCCTGCTCGCGGCGATTGGCGCAAGAACACGAAAAATCGAGATCGGAACCGCAGTCATCGACATGCGGTACGAGAATCCTCACTACATGGCCGAAGACGCAGGCGCCGCTGATCTGATCGCCGGCTCGCGCTTGCAGCTGGGGATAAGCCGCGGCTCTCCGGAGCAGGTTATCGACGGATGGCGTCACTTTGGCTATCGGCTCAACGAAGGGGAGGATGATGCGGCCATGGGACGGCGTCATGCCGAAACGTTTCTGGAGCTTCTCGGCGGGAAGGGTTTTGCGAAGCCCAACCCGCGCCCGATGTTCGCCAACCCTCCAGGACTGTTGCGGCTGGAGCCTTTTTCCGCGAGTTTGCGAGAGCGGATCTGGTGGGGTTCGGCCACCAATGCGACGGCAGTGTGGGCCGCGAAGCTTGGCATGAACCTTCAGAGTTCGACCCTCAAGTTCGATGAGTCTGGAGAGCCTTTGCACGTCCAACAAGCTGCTCAAATCCATGCCTTTCGGACTGCATGGGCCGAAGCGGGTCACACCCGCCCTGCGCGTGTTTCCGTGAGCCGAAGCATCTTCCCTTTGATGAACGACCTTGATCGCGCCTACTTCGGTGGCGACGAGCAGCAGACGGACCAGATTGGTTTTCTCGATTCAACCACGCGGGCTGTCTTCGGCCGGGGTTACGCTGCCGAACCGGACGTTCTCATTGAACAACTCCGGAAAGATGACGCCATCGCCGAGGCGGACACAATCCTGCTTACGATCCCCAATCAATTGGGCGTTAGCTACAACGTACACGTCATGGAGGCGATTCTTGCCGACGTGGCTCCGGCGCTTGGCTGGCGCTGAGCCGGAGTGGGAGGCTTGAGCAGTTGCAGGTCGCTCGCGCTTCAGCGCATCGTCGCTCGTCGTTTCGTAGCAGAAGTAGGAAATGGCTGCTCAAGGAGGGATCCGAGACAAAATTTTGCGGGTCTCGATGCCCTTTGAAAAAGGGAGGAAATTGATAAAGAAATCGAGGTTGGTTTTCTTTCAGAAATGTACGATTTCTAGGGGCACTTTGTGTCCTTGGTCGGTGGTCCTCAAAGTCCGTGCATGGGCTGAGCAATTGAGAGAAGGGAGGGTTCATTGATGCGCGGAAATAGCTAGAAGGGAAGGCATTACGCGAGCCTGTATTTCCCAACTCTGGCCGCTATCTGAGGTCACATGGAAGCCGGCGGCCGAGGCACTAACGGCAAGCAAGGGAAAGGGTATCAGCCTTCGAAGATTGATCCGAATCGCGAGAAATCCCTGTGCGAAATGAGAGCGTCCAGAAGCGGAAATATGGCCTCCGGGGTAACTAAATCGTCGCGGCTGAACTGCCTCGATTGAGTCACCTTGGCGCGGCCCATTTAGTTTCTTTTAGTTACCCTGCGAATAGATGGCGCGTCGTGATCACCGGCCACGTTAACGGTGACTGCACGACGAAGCACATAGTCCAATAGGTCTTTGCCGAACGCGTGATCCAAGGGCTGATGTTTCACGAGGAGGCGGAAGTAGATGGGCCCAAAGATGAGGTCGAGGAGGAGTTCGGGGTCGACGGAGCGGGTCATCTCTCCGGATGCATAGGCGTCTTCAAGGGCTTTCACGGCCACCTTGCGGCGTTTGAGCACGTAACGGTCGCGAAACTCGCGCAACACTGCTGGCTCGCTCTGGCCCGCGGCGATCATTTCGGCGGCGACCTTACCGAAGGGTCCATTGAATAGCCGGATAAGTCCAGGAACAGCGACTCGGATGAGTTTCTCAGCACTCAGTACCTCAATGGGCGGCAAGCGCCGGACCATCCGCTGTTCGAACATGGCCATCACCATTGCCGCCTTGGTAGGCCACCACTTGTAGATCGTTGGTTTGCTGACACCGGCCTTGCGACAGACCTCCTGGATCTGCAGATCGCGAATCGACTGGGTCTGGAGGAGTTCAAAGACCGCGTCCAAGATGCGGTCGTGGGCAATGGCCGATGCGCTCCGCGGCCGGCCGGGCCCACGCTTGACTGGCTTTCGGTTTCTCACGGTCAATATTCAGGCCTCTTGAACCTTAAATGACAATCGCCCTTGCGAATGACCGGATATTATATTTACTCAAGTAATATTAATTAATTCGCCTCGTGAGGGAACACTCACCACTTTGGAGCGACTAGATCATTCTCGGGAACTCTATGAAGATTCTAGTAACAGGCGGCACCGGTAAAGTTGGCTCCGAGGTCATCAAAGAACTCTCGAAACGGGGCGCCAAGGTGCGCTCCCTTGTGCGGAAATTGGGTCCGTCCAATCTGTTTCCGCAAGGCATTGAAGTCGTGGTTGGGGATCTGCTCGATCCTGTCTCGGTACTTAAAGCGCTGGATGGTGTCGAAAAACTTTACCTCCTGAATGGGGTTTCGGCCGATGAGCTGACCCAAGGGCTCATCGCCTATGGCCTAGCCAAGAAGCTTAGGCTCAAGCACGTCGTCTATCACTCGGTCTTCAAGGCGGAGCAATTCAAGGACGTGCCGCACTTTGCCTCTAAAGTCGTCATCGAGAGCGCCCTGCGACAATTCGACGTCCCCTATACAATCATTCGCCCGAACTACTTCATCCAGAACGACCTGACACTCAAGGACGCGCTCATGGGACCCGGCATCTATCCCATACCCCTGGGGACGCCGGGGATCTCGGTGGTCGATATCCGCGATATTGCCGAAGCGGCCGCAATCGCGCTCACGACAGACGGCCATTTTGGGAAATCCTACAACTTGAACGGCCCGGCGCTCCTAAGTGGGGCCGGAGCGGCTTCCATTTGGAGCAAAGTACTTCACAAGGAGATTCGATACACAGGAGAGGCGATGGACCAGTTTGAGGAACAGATGCGTCAGAAGGCTCCGTCCTGGATGGCTTATGATTTCCGCATGATGTTTCAGGGGTATTTGGAACGGGGCTTCGCCGCAGAAGAAGGCGATGTGGAGATGCTGACTAAACTTCTCGGGCACCCGCCTCGTAGGTACGAAGATTTCGCACAGGAAGCCGTACAGTACTGGCAGACAAAGCAGCCCTAGCACCCGCCTTTTGAAACCAGTCGTTGGAGAACAACAATGCCCAAGAAAAGCGCCACCCCCTCGGCCGTGCCTCCAGATGATCCCCGCCGCAAGTTAACACTTGCGCGGCCGGATGGGGACTCGAAATTGCCTTTCATCGGCATCGTGGGGGATACCTACACGATCCTTCTGACCGGCAACGATACTCGCGGCCGTTTTTGTCTCATCGACATGCACGTCCCGCCCGGCGGGGGCCCTCCTCCCCATCGGCACGATTTCGAGGAATCATTCACCATGCTAGGGGGCGAGATCGAGGTCACCTTTCGCGGCGTGAAATCAGTTCTGCGGGCCGGAGAGACCGCCAATATCCCGGCTAACGCTCCTCACCAGTTTCAGAACAGGACGGGTCAGCCGGCGCGTCTGCTCTGCATCTGTTCGCCTGCTGGGCAGGAAGAGTTCTTCCTGGCTCTTGGTGTGCCCGTCGCGGGGCGGACGACGCCTCCGCCCAAGCCCGACGCCGCTGCGATGGCGACCTTTAAGGAAAAGTCCGAGGCGCTCGCCCCAAAATACAAGACGGAGCTTCTTGGTCGGCCCTGAACTTTACAGATCTCGATGTAAGCCACAATTCTCCAACGTATTGAAAAAGGAGACCGGAATTTTTGTATTCCGTAGTGAAATGGCTGCCCAAGGAAGGATCCGAGACAAAATTTTGCGGGTCTCGATGCCATTCGAGAAAGGGATAAGCGCGACGAGAAAATCGAGGACTTTTCAACCTCTGAGACACCGGTTAATTGGGAATTTATCGGAGCCTTGGTCGATGGTTCTAAAGGTCTGCTCATGGGCCACCCAACTCAAAGAAGGGAAGGTTCGTTCTCGTGCAGAAATAGCTAGGAAAGAGGGTATTACGCGAGCCCGTGTTTCTCAACTTTGGCCGCTTTCTGGGATCACAAGAGAGCAGGCGGATGACGCTCTTAGATCGAGCAACGGAAGGAAAGTTAGCCTCCGACGCCTGATCAGAATCGCTCGGAATCCAAATGTGAAATGAGAAGGCTCTGGAGGGGAGGGAATGCTCTCAGGGTAACTAAATCGCGGCGGTCAAGCGGCTCCCGATGAGCCACAATGGCGCGCCTCATTTAGTTTTCTTTTAGTTACCCCCGCTTCCCGTTAGGAAAACTTACGGCTCTCATGGCCAGAGTTGGAGCGCTTAGGGTATGGAAGGATTGGGGGCCTGGAGTGCGGGCGGGATTAGGCTGCCCTTGAAGAGCAGGACGATCGAACGGATGAAGATCCATCCAACCACGAGGTTTGCGATTACGAACGATCCTTCTGCAAGCGGCACGTAGAGTCCTGACATGCCCCTGTCCACAAACCGCATGCAGGAATAGGCGAGAGCTGTGACACCGAACGTGAACGCCCAATAGGCCGCACTATACGGCTGCTCCCGCAGCCAACCCTGCAGGCGAATGAGCATCAGTCCCTGCATCAGCCCATAGCCAAGAAGCATGTGGGCAAACAGGTCCGGTTTCCCTGTGGTGAGGCCAAGGTAGGCAGCGCAACCAACCACCGAGGGTGCCAGCTGGATTCCAAGGGTCGGCCGCAGCGGCTTGGGAAGGGATTCCTGGATATAGAGCCGGTGTAGAACGATGGACTCGATCGCCAGCCAGGAGAAGAGGCCGGCTCCAAAGAACAGCTGGGCCAGCTCGGGATGGTTGAAGGCGGTGGCGGCAATTGAACTGACGAAACTTCCAGCCACGGACGGCAGGTAGAGAACGGGCGTCGTTGTATTCGGGTCGCGGCCGCCCTTCCACAGCTGCCCAGTTCGGAACAGGGCAAAAGCCAATTGTCCCAAGGAGCCAATCCAGAAAAGGGCGATCGCAATGCCGGCATTGTAGGGAGCGACGGCGAGCCCAATGAGGGCGGTGGAAACCGGGGCCAGGCCCACAAAACAGCAGAGAACGGGATGGGCCAATTCGGCGCGGGCCTCGTCCGGAACCATGATCCATTTGGCAACGTAGGACACGACCAACAGTATCCAAATGAAAACGGCGACGGCCATTATCGTCTCGCCCACCACATGGGGCAGTCCCCACATCTTCGCGCCTACGCGCCAGACATTTCCAAGGCCCACAAGGCCAAGGATCATTCCGAAAAATGAAGCCGGAATTATTTTTTTCATTTTTGGAACGCCTATGCTTCAGCTGACTTCCTGGGTTGCGAACGGTTGTGTCTTTCGGAAGAGACCCCTTTTCCAGACGAACACGATGGCCGCCGACAAGAGAACTCCGATAAGAAGGGAAAGGACTGACGCATCCGGGCCGAATTGGCCGCCGGTCAGCATCTCGGGCTTGCCGGCGACGGGCGTGCTCAGGAGCAGGCCATTGTGGCTGTTTACGCCAAGGAGCGAATCCTCTGTGAAATCCCAGGCCGTGTGCAGCCCGATCGACATCCAGATGCTGCCGGTTGCCATGTAGAGGAGTCCCATGGTAAGGCCGGCGTTTATCGTTATCCCCACCACGGCAAGTCAGTCGCCATGGGTGAGGTGGGCGAGGCCGAAGAGCACCGATGAAAGCACAAGGCCCCATGCGAGGCCAAATGCACGCCCAAGGAGGCGAAGGAGTATCGCTCGGAACATCAGCTCCTCCATCATGCCGGACAGGTAGCTATTGAACACAAAGCTATCGAAGACGCGACGCCAGTGGTTCGCCTGAACGTTGTATAGGCCCAAGCTCCAGAGCAGCGCCGTGAGTGCGCTCAGCAGAAGGACGCCAATGAGGGCTCCCGCAGTGATCTGTGCGATCGTCCCGCGGTGCGGCAGCACCTCGACGGGTCTCCTTCCCTCCGCCGCGGCGACGAGGAGCCCGTAGCCGACCAGCGCTAGGATAGGAATTCCCAGCACAATGTAGTAGGACGAGTTCGGCGGCAGGTGCAGCCATCCGCCGAGATACTGCGTCAAGACGAAGAGACCCAGTGCACATGCCGAGAGAAAGATCGCCCAAATGATGGCGCGCAGCCGAAGCCATGGGCCCTGTGCCAGGATGCCTGATGTGCCAAGTACGATGGGCCATTCTTGATTGTTGTTCATGACTGCGTTCAGTCGTGCACGGTGCTCAGGAACCGAATGATGTGCTCCGCCATTTCCCGGGAGTGAGTCTCCAGTGCGAAGTGGGCCGCCCCGTTCAATATTTTTACTTCGATTGACTTAAGGTCCTTCCGGTAAGCCTCGGCTCCTGCCACTCCGAAAACGAAATCGCCGTCGCCCCAGAGGACCAGCGTCTGCGGCTGATATTTGCGGAAGTAGGCATGCCACTCCCCATAGCGGTCGAAGTTGGAGGCGTAGTTGGCGTGCAGCACGTATTGAACCTCCTTGTTGCCGGGCCGATCCATGCCCCACTGGGCGT
>Ga0182018_10002646_pt1 | contig 17485 bp, 12 predicted proteins | sample 812P2MmetaG_FD_120490 | JGI IMG/M metagenome (GOLD analysis project Ga0182018, IMG submission 120490) | Permafrost microbial communities from Stordalen Mire, Sweden - 812P2M metaG | ecosystem: Environmental > Terrestrial > Soil > Wetlands > Permafrost | place: Sweden: Stordalen | collected... | reverse complement strand
AGGATCGGAGGATCGTAGGACCGGAGGATCGGAGGATCGGAGGCTCGGAGGATCGGAGGATCGGAGGATCGGAGGATCGGAGGATGGGAGGATCGGAGGATCGGAGGATCGGAGGATCGGAGGATCGGAGGACGGGATCAGAACAGCGCGTCGACGAAGGCACCGGGGTCGAAGTCGACCAGGTCGCCAACCCCCTCGCCCAGACCGACCAGCTTGACCGGAAGCCCGAGCTCGCGCTGGATGGCCACCACGATCCCCCCCTTGGCCGTGCCGTCGAGCTTGGTCAGCACCACGCCAGACACGTCGACCGCATCGAGGAACACCTTCGCCTGGGCCAGGCCGTTCTGGCCGGTGGTGGCGTCGAGAACCAACAACACCTCCACCACCCGACCCGGTGACCGGTCGGCAATCCGACGAACTTTCTTCAGCTCCTCGATGAGGTTGACCTTGTTGTGGAGGCGGCCGGCCGTGTCGGCAAGGACCACCCCATGCCCGTGTGACGCGGCTCGCTGCACGGCGTCGAAGACCACCGAGCTCGGGTCACCTCCCTTGGTGCCCCGGACGATGTCGGCGTCGGCGCGCGATGCCCACATGGCCAGTTGTTCGCCGGCTGCCGCCCGAAACGTGTCCCCCGCAGCCAACAGCACCTTGGTGCCCGACTCTGACAGCCGACTGGCGACCTTGCCGACCGTGGTGGTCTTGCCCACCCCGTTGACCCCGACGAAGAGCCAGACGTCCACCGAATCGGCGGCTTCGTCATCGCCGGACCGTGAACTGGACCCGGGGACCGCCAGGGCACCGTTGGCGGTCGACAGCACGGCCACCAGCGCCTGCTTGAGGGCATCCACCAGCGCGTCCGGACCGGCGATGTCGCCGTTCTTGACCCGGGTCCTCAGATCCTCGAGCAGCGCGTCGGTGGCCCCCACCCCGACGTCGGCTCGGATCAGGGCCTCTTCGAGTTCGTCCCAGGTGGAGGCATCGATCTTCGAGGTGGACCGAATGGCGCCGAGATAGCCCGACAACAGGCCGCGGGCCTTTCCCAGTCGGCTCCGGTACGTAACCGGCTCAGGTTCGGGTTCGGGCCCGACCTCCGCCTCAGGCCCGACGTCCAGCGCAGTCCCTGTCGCCGCGGTTCGGAGTAGCGAGGGGGCTTCGGCTTCGTCTTCGGCTTCGGCTGTCGCTTGGCCGGTGGCCTCGGCGCTGCGTTGGAGCTCGATGTCGGTCGGAGCGTCGCTGGCCTCCTCACCGGCCGGCACGTGGGGCTTGGCCCCGCGACCCCGGAGTCGCAATCCGACAGCCACACCGCCGGCCACCACGAGCACCGGCACGGCAATGGCCACACCGACCAGCACCTCCGACCCGGAGGCCAACGCGGCCGCCTCGATCACTGCTCACTGCCCCCGACGGTCTCCGGCTCGATATCGGCGTCCACCCGGTCGTCCCCCCCGCCGTAGGGATCGACGGGGACGGACGGAACGGCCCGTGGGAATCCGGCCGCTTCCCCTCCGACGTCCCCAGCGCCCCCCATTTCCGCCGCGCCGCCCAGGTCCCCGGCGCCGCCCAGGTCCCCAGCGCCCTCGATGTCCGCGATGCCGTCGACGGTGTGGCGGGGGACCCTCTGGCTCACCACCTTCGAGGACCCGCCGGGGGCCATGGTGACGCCATAGAGGGCATCGGCAGCCTCCATCGTCCGCTTCTGGTGGCTCACGATGATCAGCTGCGCCTCCCCCCGGAACTCGTGGACCAGTCCCAGGAATCGCTGGAGGTTGACGTCATCGAGGGCGGCTTCGACCTCGTCCATCAGGTAGAACGGTGAGGGACGGCTCCGGAACACGGCGAACAGGTAGGCCAGGGCCACGAGGGAGCGCTCACCCCCCGACAGCAGGGACAGGCGCCGGACGTTGCGCCCGGCCGGCCGGACCTCCACCTCGACGCCGGTATCCAGGAGGTTCTCCGGGTCGGTCAGGGACAGTCGACCAGTGCCTCCTGGGAACAGGGTGTTCACCAGCGAGGAGAAGTGCTCGTTGACGTCGGCGAATGCGATATCGAACACGTGCATGATCTCTTCGTCCAGCGTCCGGATGACCTGGTGGAGGTCGCGTCGTGCGGCGCGCACATCTTCCACCTGGGCCTCGAGGAAACGGTGGCGCTCACCGAGCTCCGACAGCTCCTCGAGGGCCAAGGGGTTCACCGGGCCCAGCGCGGCGATCTCGGCCTCGAGCTGGACGATCCTGGTCAACGGATCCGAACCCTCGGGGAGCTCCGGCGCCGGTGCCGCCAACGCCTCGTCCGGACCGCACCCGGCATCCCGTCGGAGGGCCTCGATGACCGACTCTCGACGGATGGTGGCCTCGACCAGGTCCAGTTCGACCTTCTGCAGTCGTCCGCGGGCCGCCGCCAGCTCGTGCTCGTTGGCCGAGCGCTGCCGTCGCAGCTCCTCCAGCCGAGCGCCGCCGGCCCGGACTGCCTCGAGCTGACGACGGTGGCGATCGCGCAGTTCGGCCAGGGCCGCGTCCAGCCGGGATTGGGCTGCGCCCACCACCGTCAAGAGCCGCTCCACGGCAGTGGCATCGGCCTCGAGGCGCCTCCGTCGCTCGGCGGCCTGACGGCGCTCATCAGCATGCCCGGTCAACCTCCGCTCGACCTCTTGGAGCCGCTCGGTGAGGACGCGACGGCGCTCCACCAGCCCGGCAGATCGGACCTCCCATTCCCCTCGGAGCGCGGTGACCTCCGCGGTCCGCTCATCGATGCGCCTGCGCTCCTGGCGTGCCGTAGCCACCTGACCGGCCACCTCGATCCGGTCCGCCTCCAGCCGGGGCAGCTCTTCGCCGAGCTGCACCGACCGGGCCACGTCGCGGGCGATCCGGTCCTCGAGCTCGGCGCAGGCGCGCCGGATCTCCTCGACCTCGGCGGTCAGCGCCACCCGGTCGTCAGCCACTCGTTGCCGGGCGGCCCGCGCTGTCTGATGAGCCACCTCATTGCGGTCGTCGGACCGGACCGCCTCCGATGCCGCCGTCCGGGTGGCCTCCACCGAGGAGCGGGCGGCGGCCCGCTCGTCTGCCGTCTGGGACGCCACGGTTGCGGCCATCTCCGCCCGAGAGCGGGCCTCCTCGACGACGGCGGCGGTGACCGCCCCGCCGCCGGCCCGCACCCGCCATCCAGTGGAGGAGAAGCGGTCGCCGTCGCGGGTGACGACGACCATGTCGGGACGGGCCAGTGCCAGGTCGATGGCGTCCGACCACCCCCCCAGCGCACACACCGTCCCAGCGAGCAAGGTGTCGAGGACCGTCTCCAGGCCGGAGAAGTCGCGGCTGCCCCAACGGGGCCGGACGTGCCGACGAATGGTCTCGGTTCCGCCCGGTGCCCGGTCAGCGTCGCCGTCATCGTCGTGGGCGCGGGCACGCTCGCCTCCGGCGAAGCCGGTGAGTGCGAGGACCGCCCCGGTGGCACCACCCTGGCGCAGCCGCGACAGTGCTGCTTTGGCCGGCTCGCGGCCCGACACGACGACGGCGGCCACGGCGGCGCCGGCGGCCGCCTCGAACGCCTGCTCCCACCCTGCATCCACCTCGACCAGGTCGAACAGGGTGCCGACCACGCCGTCGACACCGGACAGCAGCTCGGCGCCGGCCGCTCCCCGAGCCTCGTCGAGCGCCCGTTCCAGGGCGTCCGCACGCGCCACCGAGCGGTGGAGCTCCTGCTCGGCATTCCGGAGGGTCTCCTCGGCCGACTCCAACCGGCGGATCGCCTCGCCGTGGGCCGCCTCGGTGTCAGCCACCGTCGTCTGCAACCGGTGACGGGCCTGCTCGGTCTCGGCCAGGCGCTCGGCCAACTCGTGGTCCTCGCCCTCCACGATCAGGGCCCGGCGTTCGGTCGACGTCAACCGCACGGTGAGTTGGTCCAACGAGCGACGATCCCGTTCGAGCGCATGCTCGAGTGAACCCAGCTGCCCTCGGGCAACGGTCACCGCCTCGTCGGCCAGGCGCAGTGCGGTTCCGTCCCCCCACGCCTCGAGATGGGCCTCGAGCTGGGCAATCACCTCGGCCTCGGCGGCGATCACCGCCTCGTTCTCGGGAGCCAGGGCTGCCACCTCGGCCTCAGTCGCCCCCAGCTCCTCACCCAGGCGGGCACCCTCCGCCTCCAGGGTGGAGACCACGTCGGCATCGGCCGCCGCGTCGAGGGCCTGGGACAGCGAGCGCTGCCGCTCGCGCAGCACACCGGTCAGGCCCCGGGCCCGCTCCACCATGCCCCCCGCCCGGGCCAGGGCGGAGGCCAGATCCGACTCGCGTTGTGCGGACATCTCGTCGGCGGTCCGCTCGGTGTCGGCGTCGAGCTGGCCGAGCGACTGGCGCAGCCGCTCCTCGATGGCCCGTTGCTCGGTCTGTACCCTCGACCCCTCGGCTTGCCGGGCGTCGAGCGCGGTCAGCTCCGACCCGGCCAGGTAGAGCCGCACGGCACGCAGTTCGTCGGCCAGGCCGGCGTGGGAGCGTGCAGCCGCGGCCTGGCGCTCGAGGGGCCGGATCTGACGTTTGACTTCCCGGACCAAGTCGAAGAGCCGCTCCAGGTTCTCCTCGGTGGAGGCCAGCCGCCGCTCGGACCGCTCCCGCCGACGTCGGTACTTGAGGACGCCGGCTGCTTCCTCGATGACGGCACGACGGTCCTCGGGACGGGCTTCCAGGATGGCGTCGAGATGGCCCTGGCTGATGATGACGTGCTGTTGACGGCCCACGCCCGTATCCGAGAGCAGCTCCTGGATGTCGAGGAGCCGGCAGGGAGCGCCGTTGATGGCGTACTCGCTGTCACCCGATCGGAAGAGCGTACGGGTGATGGTGATCTCGGCCAGGTCGCTCGCCAGTTTGCCGGCGCTGTTGTCGATGGTGAGGGCGACCTCGGCCCGCCCGAGGGCCGGCCGGCTAGCCGTGCCCATGAAGATGACGTCCTCCATCTTGGCCGACCGCAAGGTGCGGGGGCCCTGCGCCCCCAGGACCCAGGCCACCGCATCCACCACATTGGATTTCCCGCTGCCGTTGGGACCGACGACAACGGTGATCCCAGGCTCGAATTCGAGCACCGAGGGATCGGCAAAGGACTTGAAACCTTTGAGTGAGAGTGATTTCAAGAACACCGGCGGCTCACCCTATCGGTAGCTGCCGGCGCCCGGTGGGAGTCGCAGGTCACACCTGGCAATGGTCACAGAAGTAGGTCGACCGGCCCCCCGACTTGACCCGGACGATGGTGGCCCGACAGCGGCGGCACGCCTGACCTTCGCGGTCGTAGGCTTGATGCTGGTCCTGGTAATCCCCGACCTCGCCGAACAGGTCACGATACTGCTCGTCGGCCAGGGAGGAGCCCCGGCGTTTGACCGCCTCGGCCAGGGTCTCCACCATGGCCCGGTAGAGACGACGGACCTCCTGGGACGACAGGGAGTTGGACATGCGGTCGTATCGGAGACCGGCGGCGAAGAGGATCTCGTCGGCATACATGTTCCCGATACCGGCCACGAACTCCTGGTCCATGAGCAGTGCCTTCAAGCCGCTCTTCCGCGAAGAGAGCAGGACCCAGAACTTCTCCCAGCTCATGACGTCCTCGAGCGGATCGAAGCCCAGGTGGGAGAGCTCGGGCAGTACCGGCCCGCCGTCGACGGGAGCGGCCGAGACGAAGAGCTCCCCGAAGGTGCGCGGGTCCACGAATCGAAGTTGGCCACCCTGAGTGAAGGTGAGCACCGCGTGGGTATGCGGCGCTTTCGCCTCCTTGGCGCTCTTGGCCCGCTGAAGTTGGCCACTCATTCCGAGATGCACCACCAGCGTCTGCCCGTCCTCCAGGCCGATGAGCAGGTACTTTCCCGCCCGGTCGATCGACTTGATGGTGTGGCCCTCTAGGCGGGCACGGAAGTGCTTGGCGCTCGGATGGCGGCGGACGGTGCGACCGTTCCGCACCTCGACCGACTTGATCTTCCGGCCCACCACCTCGGTCTGCAGGTCGCGTCGGATGGTCTCCACTTCGGGAAGCTCAGGCATCCCCCCCGCCTCTCTCGTCCTCCAACGATTCGCAGGCAGCCTGGGCGGCGACCTGCTCGGCGTCTTTCTTCGACCGCCCCTCCCCCGTTCCGAGGCGCTGGCCAGCAACGTACACCGTGGCCAGGTACCGACGGGCGTGATCAGGGCCGAACCCCTCTAATTCGTAGTGAGGGACGCCACGGCCCAGGCGCACCGACTGCTCCTGCAGGCGACTCTTGTGATCAGACTCCCCCGGCTCCCCCACGGCCACGGCAATTCGGTCCTTGAGCAGGGAGAGTACCAGCCGTTCCGCCTCCACCAGCCCGCCGTCGAGATAGACCGCCCCGATCACTGCCTCGGTGGCGTCGGCCAGGATCGATTCCTTGGCCCGACCCCCGGAGAGGTCCTCACCCCGCCCGAGCCGGAGGTCGTCGGCGACGCCCAGGTCCGAGCCCACCTCGCCCAGGACGCGGGTGTTGACCACCGACGCTCGGACCTTGGACATCTGTCCATCAGTCAGCTCCGGATAAGCGCGGTAGGTGTAATCAGCCACCACCAGGCCCAACACGGCATCGCCCAGGAATTCCAGGCGCTCGTTGGACGCCTGCCCACCCTGCTCGGCGCACCACGATCGATGCGACATCGCCTCGTCCAGCAGTGTTGGATCCCCGAACCGGTAGCCGATCCGTTCGGCCAGACGGTGCTCCTCGCCTGTGGGCCCCGGGTCGGATGACGGCGCCATGGAGCGCCTCAGGCCCCTCCGAGCTTGGCGTATACGTAGTCGACTGCGTCGCGCACCGTTCGAAGCTCCTCGAGGTCCTCGTCGTCGATGCGAAACCCGACCGAGCGCTCGCCCAGCTCCTCCTCCAGGCCCTCCACCAGCTCGATTAGGGCCAGCGAGTCGGCGTCAAGGTCCTCGGCGAACGACGACGACTCGGTCACCGCCGAGGGTTCGATCTCCAAGATGTCGGCGAGCAGGTCACGAATCAGCTCGAGTACCTGCTGGCGCTCGAGCGGACCCTTCTCGATGTGGGTCTCTGCGGGCACGGCGTCTCCTGTGGGTAGTGGTCTTCTTTTCGCGTCCTACGCCCGATACCCCAGGTCAGCGGCATCGTCGGTCAACAGGCCATGTCCACCCGGCAGGGACCCATCACTTGGCAAGGATGTTACCGGACGATGACATTCACGGAGTGGAAACACTGTGGCAACCGATCAGACCCATCGTCGTCGTATCACTGGGGTGTGGTTGGCAATGACGCATCGAACGCGCCTGATGAGGGGCCCGGCACCGAACCGATGCCCTGGCCGTCCTACGACCCCGGCGACTTCTACGACGAGCTGGTCGGCCCCGGAGGAGTGCCCCGACCGACGGCGGAGGCCCTGTGGCGCCACTTTGCCGACCTCGGCCCCGAGGCCCTCGCCGAGCGCCAGGCGGCGGCCGATCGCGAGATGCGTGCCATCGGGGTCACCTTCACCGTCTACGAGGGGAGTGCCGGGGTGGATCGGCCGTGGCCCTTCGACATCATCCCCCGGGTCGTGCCGTCCGAACAGTGGCACCTGATCGAGACCGGGCTGGTCCAACGGCTCAATGCCCTCAACCTGTTCATCGACGACGTCTACCACGAGCAGCGGTCGGTCAGCTCCGGGGTGGTCCCCACCGAGCTGGTCTCCGGATCCCCCAACTTCCGCCGCGAGTGCGTGGGCGTCGATCCGCCGGGCGGCATCTGGGCCCACATCTGTGGCAGCGACCTCATTCGCGACGTCGATGGAACGGTGTACGTGCTCGAGGACAACCTGCGGGTTCCCTCCGGGATGTCCTACCTGCTCGAGAACCGGATGGTGGCCAAGCACGTCTTTCCCGAGCTGTTCCTGCACTACAGCATCGAGCCGGTCGACCCGTACATCGGGAGGTTGGCCGCCCTGTTGGCTTCGAGCTCCCCGTCGACGGGCGATCCGACCATCGTGGTGTTGACCCCAGGAATCTTCAACGCCGCCTACTTCGAGCACGCCTTCTTGGCCCAACAGTTGGGGGTCGAGCTGGTGGAGGGGAGCGACCTGGTCGTGCTGGACGACGACTGCGTCTACGCCAGGACCGTCGAGGGCCTCCAACGGGTCGATGTCATCTACCGACGGATCGACGACCTGTTCCTCGACCCGGAGGCGTTCCTCCCCGATTCGATGCTCGGCGTGCCCGGGCTGGTGCGATCGTGGCGCTCGGGTCGGGTGGCTCTGGTCAACGCGCCCGGCGCCGGGATCGCCGACGACAAGAAGGTGTACTCCTACGTTCCCGAGATCATCCGCTTCTTCCTCGACGAGGAACCCATTTTGGCTACGGTGCCGACCCTGCAGTGCAGCGACGAGGACTCACGCCAGTTCATCCTCGGGAACCTGGACCACCTGGTGGTGAAACCGGCCAACGAGTCGGGCGGCCACGGCGTCACCATCGGCACCCAGGCCACCGCGCCCCAGCTCGCCGACGTGGCCGGGCGGATCGAGGACGAACCCACCCGGTGGGTGGCACAGCCGATCATCGCCCTGTCGACCGCCCCCACGCTGTGCGACGGGGTCGTCGCCCCGCGCCACGTGGACCTCCGCCCCTTCACCCTCCTCGGTCCGGAGGGGGCCTATGTCACCCGCGGTGGCCTCACCCGGGTGGCACGCCGGGACGGTTCCCTGGTGGTGAACTCGTCCCAGGGTGGAGGGAGCAAGGACACCTGGGTCGTCGACACCCCGGACCGGGCCGTGCCCGGGCACCCCGCTCCGGTCGCCTCCTGAGCCGCCGGGACACCGTGTGCGCACCGCGACGAGTCGAGGGCGATGACCAACGATGACGGAGACAGAGCAGCCGACCGATCCACCGGGTGAAGACCCGCCGACCACCATCAAGGAGCCGACCATGTTGCTGGCACGAATGGCTGAAGCCGTCTACTGGGCGGGGCGTTATCTCGAGCGCGCCGAGTGCACCGCCCGGATCGTCCAGGTGCACAGCGACGCCCATGTCGACATGCCCATCGGCCAGGACGTGGGGTGGGAGCCGCTCTTGAACATTGCCGGCGTGGACGGCGCCTTCGCCAAGCACTACTCGTTGGGGGCCAGGGGCGAAGCCGCCGCGGCCGCCGAAGACGACGTCATCGAATTCCTGCTCCACAGTGAGAAGAATCCGTCCTCGATCCTGGCGGTGGTCTCGGCAGCCCGCGAGAACCTCCGGGTGGCACGGCCGGTGGTCCCCCGCGAAGCCTGGGAGGCGATCAACAACCTGTGGTTGGCCTGCTCGGACGAGCTCGGCGAGGCCGGCGGGCGGACCGGCCGGGTCCGGTGGCTCCGCCGGGTGGTCGCCGACTGCCAGCGGATCAACGGTGTGCTGCTCGGGACCATGAGCCGCGACGAGGCGATGTCGTTCCTGGTCATCGGCCAGAACCTCGAGCGGGCCGACCTGACCACCAGGGTGCTCGACGTGCGGTCGGAGAGCCTGGGCCCGGCCCGGGGCGACGACCCCTACGAGGCGGTCCACTGGATGGCGGTGCTCCGCTCGCTGGCCGCCTACCAGCCGTTCCGCCGGGCCATGCCGGCCCGTCCCCAGGGCGGCTCCACCCTCCGGTTCCTCCTCCAGGACGACCGCTTCCCCCGGGCCGTGAGCGCGTGCCTGACCGAGGTCCGCTCCCAGCTCAAGGGTCTTGCCCGCTCCGAGACGTCCCTCGATGCCTGTGCCAACGTCTCGATTCTGGTGGCATCGGCAGCGGTGACCCGCCTCACCCTGGGAGGGCTCAGCGAGTATCTGGACGAGGTCCAGATCGGCCTGGCCGAGATCCACCAGCAGGTCGATGACACGTACTTCAAGCCGGCGTTCGTGGGCTGGCAACCCGACGCCGTGGCCTCGTGACGGCGACGACCACCGAGCAACTGGAGGGAGCGGACCCCACCGGGGGCGGGACCACTCCCCTGCCCGGATACGCGACGGTTGCCGGACGAACCGACGAGTACCTCGGGCCGGACGGCACGGTCCGGACCCGATGGAAACAGGTGGCGGCGGAGCTGGCCGGACTCGGGCCCAGCGGCCTGCTGGCCAAGAGCGCCGAGGTGGCTCGGCTCCTGCGCAACGAAGGCGCCACCTACAACGTCACCCGCGACCACCAGAGTCGGCGGCAGGCCTGGTCGCTCGACCCCTGTCCCCTGGTGGTCGACGAGAGTGAATGGGCTGCGCTCGGATCGGCCGTGGCCCAGCGGGTGGCCCTCCTCGATCTGGTATTCGCCGACATCTACGGCGACCGCCGCCTCATCGCCGCAGGGCACATCCCCGCCGAGCTCGTCCTCGGCCACCCCGCCTTCGTCCGGGCCTGCGCCGGCTCGGTGGCCAGCGACGATCGGCGGCTGTTCCTCTCGGCAGTGGACGTGGTCCGGGACGGGCACGGCCAGTTCCGTGCCGTCGGTGATCGCGCCCAGGCGCCCTCGGGCCTGGGCTATGCCCTCGTGAACCGCAGCATCCTCTCGAGGGTGCTCCCCACGCTGCACCGCGAGTCAGGCGTCCAGCGCCTGGCCGGCTTCGTCCGCTCCATCCGGGCGGGTGTGGTGGCCGCCGCCCCCGACGGCGTCGACGATCCGCGGGTGGTGATCCTCACGCCAGGTCCGCTCAGCGAGACCTACTTCGAGCACGCCTATCTCGCCTCCTATCTCGGGTATCCCCTGGTCGAAGGCCGCGACCTGGTGGTCAACAACAACCGGCTGTGGTTGCGCTCGCTCGGTGGGGTCGACGCCGTCGACGTTGTCATCCGCAGAGTCGACGATCAGTGGTGCGACCCGGTCGAGCTGCGGGCCGACTCGCTGCTCGGCGTGCCCGGACTGTTGGAGGTGGCCCGGCGCGGGCGGGTCACGGTGGTCAATCCGTTGGGCGGCGGGGTCATCGAGGATCCCGCGCTGACCGGACTGCTCGCCGATCTCGCCCCGATCCTGCTGGGCGAAGACCTGGCCCTGCGCGGCCCTGCGACCTGGTGGTGCGGAACGAGGACAGGGCTCAGCCACGTCGTGGCCCACCTCGGGCGGATGGTGGTCACACCGGTTCACCCGTCCCCGGACCAGCAATCGGTAGCGGCCTCGACGTTGTCGGCCGCGGGACTCGACGAGCTGCGGGCCCGGATCCGCGACCGTCCCGGCGAGTGGGTCGGCCAGGAGGTCATCGAGCCGTCCACCACCCCGACCGTCAACCCGTCGGGCCAGCTCGAACCGCGACCGGCGGTGCTGCGCACCTTCGCCGTCACCGACCGCGGCGAGAACAGTCGAGACAGGCACGGGTTCACTGTCCTGCCGGGCGGTCTCACCCGAGTAGGAGCCAGTCCGTCGACGCTGGTCGTCTCGAGCCGGACCGACGGGACCAGCAAGGACACCTGGGTGGCCTCGACCCAGCCGGTGCTGCAACAGAGCCCCTGGCTCCGCTCGGCACGGACCACGGTGCGACCCCCGATCGCGTCGGACCTCTTCACCCCGGTCCCCGGTCGGGTGGCCGCCCAGCTGTTCGTGCTCGGACGGTCCGGTGAACACGCGGAACTGGTCATTCGACTGATCCGCACCGTGCTGGCCCGGCTCGACCAACCCCTGGGCATCGGCCGGGACCGGGGTGCCGAGTCACTCGAGGTGCTGCTGGCCGCGCTCGGGTCCGTCTCGGGATTCGATCCGGTGTCCGAACCCGATGACGGTCCGACCGACGGCGGACACGCGGCCGGGCGGCCCGGTGCCGGCCCCGGACGACGCCATCCCGACGTCTCCACCGACGCCCGTGCCCTGGCCCTCCTCCTCGACGAGGGGGAGGACGGCAGCCTGGTCTCGTCGCTGGGGCTGCTGGTGGACGCCGCCTACTCGGTTCGTGAGCAGCTCTCGAGCGACACCTGGCAGCCGATCGGAAGTGTCGAGGAGGAGCTGGCCCGGCTGCGCAGCCGCCCACCGAGCCAGCTGGTCGGCGTCCAGTCGAGCCTGCAGCGTGTGCTCCAGGCCCTGCTCGCCCTCTCGGGCCTGTTCGCCGAGAACATGGAGCGCGACTCGGCGTGGCTGTTCCTCGACGCCGGACGCCGTCTCGAGCGGGCCCAGTCCCTGGTCAGACTGGTGCGTTCCGTGTTGGTGAACCAGCGGGTCGGGGTGGTCGAGGACCTGTTGGTCGAGTCGCTGCTCAAGACCTCCGAGAGCCTGATCATCTTCCGGCGTCGATCCGGCTCGATCATGCACGTTGCCGGCGCCGTCGACCTCTTGGTCTATGACGGTTCCAATCCGCGAAGCGTGCTCTTCCAGCTCGCTCGGCTGGCCGACCACCTCGCCGACCTGTCCACCAAGTCCCCGACGCAGCATTCGGACCACGCCAAGCAGCTGGTACAGGAGACGACCGCACTGCTTCGCCTCACCGATGCGACCCAGATGGCCGCCGTCGACCACGACATCAAGCAGCGGCCGGACCTGGACAGCGTCCTAGGGGAGGTCGACGGGCTGTTGGCCCGATTGCTCGACAACCTGCGCCACACCTTCTTCGTCCATGAGCGACCGTCGGTGCTGGCCGGCGGGGTGGTGCCCGGCGGCCGGCCCGATCTGGCTAGGTTCGACCCATGATCTACCGGGTCGTCCATCGCACCGACTATCGCTACGACGCACCGGTGTCCCGCGCTCGGAACGAGGCCCACCTCCGTCCCCGTGACACGGAGCGGCAGCACTGCCTGTCCAGTGAGCTGGTGGTCGAGCCGACACCTACCACCTGGGCCGAGCGCACCGACTTCTTCGGTAATCCGGTCGTCTCGTTCGCCGTGGACGGGCCCTTCGACCGGCTGACGGTGACCTCGACCAGCACCGTCTCGGTCTCGGACCAGGGGTCGCCTCCGGTGGGTGGCCCGACCTGGGAGGAGGCCCGTGACTCGCTGGCCACCGACCTGAGCGCCGAGATGCTTGGCGCCCGTGAGTTCTGCTTCGAGTCGCCATTGGTACCCCTCTCCACCAACGTGCGGAGCTATGCCCGGTCGTCGTTCCCCTCCGGCCGTCTTCTGGTGGAGGCCGTCTCCGAGCTCACCGAGCGGATCTTCGTGGACTTCCTCTACGATCCCGGCTTCACCACGGTCACCACGCCCCTCGAAGACGTGCTGCGCTTCCGCCGGGGGGTGTGCCAGGACTTCGCCCACCTGGCCATCGGCTGCGTCCGATCGGTCGGGCTGGCAGCCCGATATGTGAGCGGCTACCTGGAGACCAGGCCGCCCGAGGGCGAGGAACGACTGATCGGCGCCGACGCCTCCCACGCCTGGCTGTCGGTGTACGTGCCCGGATGGGGATGGCTCGATGTGGACCCCACCAACGATCAGATCGTCGGCGCCACCTACGTCACCGCGGCATGGGGCCGCGACTACGCGGATGTGTCCCCGCTGAAAGGCATCGTGTTCGGCGGGGGGGACTCCAACCTGCTCGAGGTGTCCGTCGACGTCAGCCGCACCGCCGCCGTGGACTGCTAGTGCGCGTCCTCATCACCGGCGCAGGTCGCGCCATCGGGGCGGCCGCCGCCGCGGAGCTCTCGGCCGCCGGTCACCAGGTCATCGCCACCGCTCGGGACACCAGGCTGCTCGCCGGGCTCAACGTCACCGACCGCCTCCGCCTGGACGTCACCGACGAGGAATCGATCCGCAGCACGCTGGAACGGGCCGGTGACCTCGATGCCATCGTCAACAACGCGGCGATCTCGGGGAAGGGCCCCCTGGAGAGCTACCCGGTCGAGCGGCTGCGAGCCATGCTCGAGACCAACACCATCGGGCCGCTCCGACTGCTCCAAGGCGTGTTGCCACGCTGGAGGAGCCGCGGGAGCGGGGTGGTGGTCAACGTGAGCTCGGTGCAGGGCCGGGTGGCCACCCCGCTCGAAGGTCCGTACTCGGCATCCAAGTCAGCGCTCGAGTCACTGTCCGAGACCCTGCACTACGAGCTCGGGCACTTCGGGATCCGGGTCGCCATCATCGAACCGGGCTACATCGCCCCGGGGATGAAGGCGGCCGGCGACCTGGCCGAACTGGCCGGCGACGATGCCTACCGCCAGCTGTGGGACGAGTGGGACGGCGCCGACGGCAAGCTCACCGGTGCCCGGGGTCGGCCCGGGCCCGAGGTGGTGGCCAAGGCCATTCGCGCCGCCATCGAGGACCCGTCCACGCCCCTGCGCGTCCCGGTGGGCGAGGACGCCGTCACCGTGCTATCGGCGCGGGACGCGCTCGATGACGCAGCCTTCGAAGCGGCGATGCGCCAGACGCTCGGAATGACCTGGTGAGGCGAGGCCGGCTCAGGCCGGCGCATTGATGAGGCTCCCGGCGGCCATGGCGAAGTAGTCGAGGAGCTCCCTCTCATCAGCCTCGTCGAGCTCGGCACCGTGGACGGCGTCGGTCATGTGGCGCAACCAGGCGTCGGCCTGTGGGGCTCCGATGACGAACGGGGCATGGCGCATCCTCAGGCGCGGATGCCCCCGCTGGTCGCTGTAGTGCCGGGGACCGCCCCAGTACTGCATGAGGAACAGGGCGAGATGGGCCTTCGATTCGGTCAGGTCATCGGGGTAGAGCGGTCTCAACAGGGGGTCGGTGACGACTCCGGCGTAGAAGCGGTCGATGAGGGCGGTGAAGAACGGCTCCCCGCCCCAGCGCTGAAAGGCGCTCTCCTCAGGATCGGGCATCTCCGGCACGCTCCCGACTGTAGGGCGACCTCGGTTAGCCTCGGATCAACCGGCACCGGAGCAGGCAGCCACCCAGGCAACGGCTGCTGAACCAGTCGGCCACCGACGTCGACGTGTCAACAGGGGGTCCCCGTGTTCGAATGGTCCGAAGAGCAACTGATGGTGCGGGACGCCGTCCGCCGGTTCATCGATGCCGAGGTCGTTCCCAACATCGATGCGCTGGAGCACGGCGATATGCCGCCGTATGACATCATCCGCAAGCTGTACGCCACCTTCGGCATGGACCAGCTGGCTCGCGACCGGTTCAAGGCCCAGCTGGACCGCAAGTCGGCGGGCGTGGCCGGCGCATCCAGCACGGGGCAAGCCGAGCAGCGGGGCGACGGTGGCTCGGCGGCGATGACCCTCATCCCGATCATCGAGCTCTGCCACTACTGCCCGGGCATCGTGACCGCCATGGGTGTGAGCGTGGGGCTGGCCGGCGGCACCATCATGAAGCAGGGAACGCCTGCCCAGATGGAACGGTGGGGCCTGGATCTCATGACCGGCGACAAGGTGGGAGCGTGGGCCATCACCGAGCCCGATTCGGGCTCCGATGCGCTGGGCGGGATGAAGTCCACCGCCCGCCGCGACGGCGACGAGTACATCCTCAACGGGAGCAAGACCTTCATCACCAACGGGCCCTATGCCGACACCATTGTCTTCTACGCCAAGCTCGACGACGGGTCCGATATCCCGATCCGCGACCGTCAGGTCCTTACCTTCGTCCTCGAGAAGGGTTGCCCCGGTCTCGTCCAGTCCAAGCCATTCCGCAAGATGGGACTCCACTCTTCCCCGACCGGCGAGCTGTTCCTCGACGACGTCCGGGTGGGCAAGGACCACCTTCTCGGGGAGACCGAGGACGAGCGCTCCGGGAGCGGCCGGGACTCGGCCAAGGGCAATTTCGTGACCGAGCGGGCCGGGCTGGCCGCCATGTCCCTGGGCCTGATCGAGGAGTGCCTCCGGCTTTCGGTGGACTACGCCAAGAATCGGATGCTCTGGGGCCAACCCATCGGCGACCGGCAGCTCATCCAGCTCAAGCTGGCCAAAATGGAGGTCGCCCGGCTCAATGTGCAGAACCTGGTCTTCCGCCACATCGAGCTCTCGGCGGCCGGAAAGAGCCTTTCGCTGGCCGAGGCGTCGGCCATGAAGCTCTACTCCGCCCAGGCCGCCTCCGAGGTGGCCATGGAAGCCGTGCAGCTCTTCGGCGGCAACGGGTACATGTCCGAGTTCCGGGTGGAGCAGCTGGCCCGGGATGCCAAGGTCTTTCAGATCTACGCCGGCACCGACGAGATCCAGGTGACCCACATCGCCAAGGACCTGCTCAGCCGCTGAGGCCCGGCGGGTCGGGCTGGCCTCCTCAATCCGCTGACCTGATGGCCCGCTTGATCGCCTCCGGATCGCCCCAGAGCACCTCCACCTCTTCGAGGGACTTCCCCTTGGTCTCCGGCACGAACCGGCTGACGAAGACGTACGTCACGGCGCAGAAGCCGGCGAACAGCCAGAACGTGCCCGCCTCGCTGATCAGATCGACCAGGGACAGGAAGAACTGGCTCACCAACCAGGCGGCGAACCAGTTGGCCGCCGTGGCCACCGCCACCGCCCGGCCCCGAAAGTGGGACGGATAGATCTCGTTGATGATGGTCCACACCACCGGACCGAGGGAGAAGGCAAACGAGGCGATGAACGTGACGAGGGCGACCAGCGTGATCACCCCGGTCGTCGAGGTGCCGGCGGTGTGCCCCGAATGGGAGGTCTTGCCCATGATCTCGAACATGGCGCCGACCACGATCAGGCTCACGCCCATGCCCACCGAGCCGACGAGCAGGAGCGGTCGCCTCCCGAATCGATCGACCCACGCCACTGCCACAAAGGTGGCGACCACGTTGACCGCCCCGATGGCCCACAAGGTGGCCAGGCTCTGACTCGCCGGCGATGAGAAGCCGGCGGCGGCGAAGATCTTGTCGGCGTAGTAGATGATGGCGTTGATACCGGTGAACTGCTGGAGTACGGCGAGAAGGATGCCGATAGCAAGCGGGCGCCGCCACCGGGCGGCGAACACCTCGCGCCATGATCCGGCGGCTTCCTTTTCATTGAGGTCCTCGATCTCCTGCAGTTCGCCATCGATGTCGACGTCGGGTTCGACCTTTTGCAGCGCCTGTTTGGCGTCGTCGTGCCGGCCCTCCTTCACGTACCAACGAGGCGAGTCGGGCAGCGGCAGGATGGCCAGCACCAGTAGCACTCCGGGGACAGCCGAGATCCCCAGCATCGCCCGCCACCGGTTGCCGTTGATGAGCAGGTAGTCGGCAAAATAGGCGACGAAGATCCCGATGGTGATGGCCAGTTGATAGAGGGAGACCATGCGACCGCGGAGCCGGGCCGGCGCCAACTCGGCGGCGTACAGGGGTGCGGCCACCGACGCCACGCCGACCCCGAATCCGACCAGGAGCCGTCCCACCACCAGCACGTACGATCCCGGTGCCAGGCTCTCGACCATGGCTCCGATGACGAAGAGCACCGCGGCGAACACGATGGTCAGCCGCCGCCCGAGGCGGTCGGCGAGCCCACCGGCGACCAAGGCTCCGGCCATGGCGCCCAGGGTCACCCAGCTGGTGATCACCTCGAGCAGCAGCGTCCCGACCGAGAACTGCTTCTGAATGCCACCGAGTGCGCCGGAGATGACGCCCTGGTCGTACCCGAACAGCAGCCCGGCCAGCATGATGACCACTCCCACCGCCAGGAGGTACACACCGATCGGGCGCTTTCCCATCGCCGGCACCGGTGTGCCCGGTGT
>Ga0182018_10002643_pt1 | contig 17495 bp, 9 predicted proteins | sample 812P2MmetaG_FD_120490 | JGI IMG/M metagenome (GOLD analysis project Ga0182018, IMG submission 120490) | Permafrost microbial communities from Stordalen Mire, Sweden - 812P2M metaG | ecosystem: Environmental > Terrestrial > Soil > Wetlands > Permafrost | place: Sweden: Stordalen | collected... | reverse complement strand
GGCGCAAAGCGAAGGCGGCGTGGCCACTGGAGCCGGCAGCTTCTGGATGGTCAGCGACCAGAAGGGTGTGCTGTCGCGCATCGACCCGGCCACCGACAAAGTCGTCGCCGAGATCACGGTGCCGGAGAAATCCGCCGCCTGCAATTTCGGCGAGGATGCCGTTTGGGTCACCACTCCCGCGACCAATCAGCTCACGCGCGTCGATCCCAAGACCGATCAGGTGACCGCCACCATCGAAGTCGGGCCTGGACCGCGCTTCCTCACGGTTGGCGCCGGATCCATCTGGACGCTCAATCAGGGCAACGGCTCCATCTCGCGCGTGGACGGCAAGTCCGCGAAACTGATCGCCACGATTGAAGCCGGCATCCCGGGCAACGGCGGCGAGATCGCGTTCGGCGAAGGCCACGTATGGGCCACCATCCCGCAGATTCCCATCACGGAGATTGATCCCGCAACCAACGCCGTCGTCAAGCAGTGGGTCGGCCCCGGCGGCGATTCCATCCGCGTGGGCCACGGCTCCGTCTGGCTCTCCAATCTGAGTATGCAAAACGTCTGGCGCTTCACCACCAAGCAGCCGTAACTGCCACGCGGCTGATCCGGATGGGGCATGCTGTGCGCCGGGATAAACCGGCATGGTGTCGAGAATGAAAGAGTCTCACAGGAAAGGAGTAATCCCCATCCTGACCCCGAGGAACCCGCGCACGTCCAGAAACATCATTCACGGCAACCGGGAGACTTGGTCGGCATCTGCGGCGCAGTAGTAAATCCTTTATAATTACGAGAACCCTGCCGTCAGTTGGCTGGTTAGTTTCCGGCAGGAAGGAGTGGCGATGGGACTCTCCCGACGATTAACGGAGGTCTTGATCCTATTTGTGCTCGTCGGCCTGGTCTACACGCACGTGGCTCGTGCGCAGCAAGCCAAGTTCCCGATAGAAACCGATCCCTGCGGCGAGAAAGGATCCATTCATATTGGCAGTTCGGTCGTAAAATCGCAGGAATGGAAAGATTTCAGAGCATGCCTCGATCAATGGCGGAGAATCGCGGGAGAGGCAGCGTTAAACACGCAGAAGGCCACCCCTGTGAAAGAAGCCTTATCCGACGTCACCAATGTCCTCTCTGCACTCGAACCGCTCAAAGTGCAGATCGCCGACAAGGAGAGGGGGCAGAGCCCAAGGTTCCTCGAGTGCGTCCTGTTCTTGCCGCCCACCCTGTTGCTCTTTCTCTGGGTGCTGATCGGAATACCGTGCGGCTGGGTTCCCGACAATTGTTATCGGTGGCGCCGGGGCTTTCCTGGGGTTGCGCTGAGCATCCTCAAGAAGGTCAACCCTTGGAGCCGGCCCCCCGGTTCGACACCGGCTTCCAACCGGAACATGGCCCCCACCATGGCACCTGGCAGCTCACGGAACGACAAACCGAAGGACGTCTGGCGGACACGCCTTCTGTTTGGTTTACCCGTCGCTCTGAGCCTGCTGGTTCTTTGGGGACGAGCGTTCTTGTTCGTCAGCGTGAGCGACGCCTTCTTGAAGTCGCCGGGGCATGCCTGGTACGCTTGTCTCGAGAATCGTCACGGCAGTGCCCTAAAAGTCGATCCGAACTCGATTTCGAAATGTATCGAGAAAGAGTATGGCAACATCTCCTTCTCCTTGTTTCAGATGATCGAATGGAATGCTTGCGGCGAGGCGATTTATATACTCGTCTGGGTCGCGCTCCTCGTCTACATACTGGTGCATGGGGATCTCGACAAAATGGTCGGCCAAGCGGGCCAGTCGGCTTGGAAGCTTAAGAAAGTGGGTGTGGTCCTTTTTTGCTATTTGTCATGCGGAGTCGCCTTCGGCATGCTGTACTTTGATTGTGCGGCGGCAACCGTTCAAAAGCGAAATACCTTCCTCATTGACGCAGCTCTATTTGCAAGAGGGACGATCCTCCATGAGTTGGGCCCGGATCTTGTGGCTCCCGGTGTTAAAGATAAGTATAGGGAGGAAGAGCCAGCTTGGGGCAAGATTGAGTACTTCCACTTGAATGACATCTCGACGTATCTTTCTCTGAACAGGCAGTCTGTCGATGCAATAGCCGAGGACACGCCGGAGGCCGATCCTGCCAAATCGGTCTTGAAAAGGGTTTCGCTGCAGGTGACCGACTTTCTTTTGTTCCGTTTCAACGACTCAAGGATGCCAACAAACCGCCTGGTCATCGTTCCCGGAGAGGTGGGCCGACCGCTGGCTGCCGCTTGCCCGCCCATGAGCGGCGAAGGCAAGGAAGTCGGCGAAGCCCTGACGAGGATTGTGAAGGCCTATCCTCGAAAGAGCGGCCCGGCAGTGGAATTCGATGTAAGCGTTTACGGCTGGGCGGACCGAAACGGTTCTGCGGGTGCCTGGCGAGAGAATCTTAGGGTGGCGGGGGACCGTGCCAAGACGTGCTGGGATTCCGTGCGGAACGCCGTCACCAACGACACAAGCCGCATAGACGACAAGGAATCGCGGAGGGAACTGCTCCGAAGGGTCGACGACGCAAAGCCGAGGTTCAGTGATTTTACGCAAGGCGGGCCCAGTAGCATTCCGCCAGATTTTCAGGATCTCTTTGCGGGAATTAGATGGGAAGACGCCTGGTCCGCGAGGTGTCCTAAAGGCATTTTTGGAATGGTGGACAGCGGATCGAGGCGCGAGGGGGCGGTTGGGAACGGGCCAGCCACCGATCAGTTATGGCGAAGTTGTGCGGCCCAAGTCCGCATTCTGGAGCCCGACCCCGAGATCGACAGCACCCTAGTGACAAGGCTGACGAGCAGACTCAGTCTCCTGGATCTGATGTACTTCTCGTTTGCGACATTCACTACTACCGGATACGGCGACATCCGTCCCGTGAGCGGGCTGGTTCGTTTACTATCCACAATTGAGAACATCCTCGAGCTGCTGTTCACTTCGTTGTTCTTTGTGTCGGCGTTCAAAGTGAGCTGACGCCCATCTATAATAGATGTCGAATTGCATGACGTGGTGGAAAAGAGATCACGGCGGGAGCGATGCCGTGCGCCCGGCTTAGGACCAACGCCGCCCGAGGGTGGCTGGTGGTTACCCACAACGTGCTCACCGCTGCTACAAAGTCGGGCGTTGCCGGAGAAATGGACGCGCCTTTCAGCCGAAGTTTGCCGGATACCGGCGTGTGAGATGATGTACACTAAACAATTAGCAATGTGGAACATGCGGAAGCGAGCGCTCTTTCGTGAGGCAGGCATGACGCGACGTTTTGCTGGGTGCATGGCGCTACTGGTCCTGCTTTCTGCGTGCAGGGACGACAAACTCCTGCCCTCGAACGAAACCATAATCAAAGACCTGCAGGCCGAGCCTGCGTCCGCTCCGCCCCAGGTACAGGCAAGACCCGTTCTGTATTTGGATACTTCGGCGTCGATGCGTGGGTTCGTGCATGGTACGGCACGCTCTGGCGTGTTCATCCGGACAGTGAACACAATCTACCGCCAGGCCGCCCAGACTTATGCCGACCATGAAATGTGGGGTATATCTGCGACGCGCACACGTCTAGAGCATTTGAGCGATATCGAAAATGAGGCCTTGTACTCCGGGGAGGACACACCGCTTTCCCGGATCGTTAGCGATTTGGCACTGAGAGTCCGCGAAGGGAAATCTGCCCTTTTCATCAGCGACTTGGTCCAATCGGAAGGCTTCATGGACCTCAGGGATCTCGCAAGAGCAATAATGGAACTGGCTAGCGGCTCGGCCCCGGCGAGGAACGCGGCCGCCGCAGTTGATGCCACGCCGGCGCAGGGGAATCGCATCAGCATTGCCCTGCTGGCGTTCCGATCTGCTTTCGATGGGAACTATTTCGTGGAGACGGCCCCGAAGGGAAAGTTCCAGGTTCGACTCTCGGGCAACGGCGATGACGCGCGGCCCTTTTATCTGCTTGTGGCGGCGCCATCCTCCGGCGCGATGGAAGATCTGAACCGTACCATTCTGCGCGATCTCAAACCAGAGTTTGTCTTTTCTCCAACCGAGATCCAGATCCGGATTGACTCGAAGAAATGGAGTTTTCCGCCGGGTGACGCTGAGCGGCATTGGGACATTTTCCAGCACGCTGCGCCGGCGGCGCTGATCGACAAGTTCGTGCTTGAAGATTGCGCGGCTTCCACTTGTCCGCTCGATCTGGTCTTCAACGCAAATGAGCAACTTGGCGTGAAGTCGGAAGGTGACTTCGCAGCACAGGTCGCACGAGTGCCCTATGCCATGGGTAGGGCCAGCGGAAAAATGACTTCGGCCGTTTGGGTTCCATCGATTCGGCGGGTGCCATTGGCGACCAAAGACAAACTACCGGCGCATTTGTCTTACCGTATCACCTACCCGCTTCCGCGGCCCGCGACGAACGAGTGGGCGGCTTACCGGGTGATAGTTTCGGCCGGAAGGGGCAACTTGGCGCAGCCGGAATGGGTTTTGCGTTGGAGCACCCATGATGATGGCAATAAAGAGAACATTAACCAGACGCTCAACTTGGATGCAGTGGTAGGCACCTTGATCCACGAGATCAGCGAGAAGGCGGTGTTCTTCGATCACATGATCCTGGTGAGGAGGAAATAGGAACGATGGGAAGTTTACTATTTTGGATCAAGAAAACGGATCCCAACATCGACACCGTCGATTGGAACGCGTTCCTGGACGTCGTCTCTGGTCTCTTGGTCGTTGCTGTGCTCGCGGGGCTTGCGCTCATTCTCTGGAGGTATCGAGTTGCGGTTCGGGCGTTTAAGATCCGCTCAAGCGATGACGTCTTTCGCCCATTCACTCCGGCTTGGAGCCTTCTGTGGTGCATGGCGGCCTTCGTGATCATGGCCGCCTTCTGCTTCGGCTATTACGAGGCGAGGTTCCGCTCATACCTGGGTTCGTTCATCGGTGACGGTTTGGCATTGAGCTTGATAGCCGCTCTGCTGGCATTCGCGCTGGCATTTGGTGCAATTGCAGGGTTCGGCGTGTTTACGCCACGTAAGTTCCGGTATCGAAGGCTGATCAACGGGTAGAGGAGGACGCCATGAATACGCTCATATGCGCTGGAGGGTCGGGCCAGAAGGTTCTGGAAAGCGCGATTCACCTCTGCGCCGCGGGCTTCGGCCCGCCCGTGTTGCGTGTGCTCGCCATTGACCCTGACTATTCCAATGGCAACCTGGAACGAGTCCAGAAGCTGGTGGAGCACTATGTGAAGTGCCAGGAGGTCTACCGCGAGCATTTGGGAGCCGATCTGAAATGGTTCGGGACGGCCGTCGAAGTGCTCTCAAGAGACGAGAAAGGTTCCCTACGCGTCTGGAGCCCGGTGGGAATACAGGACCGTCTGCGCGACCTCATCAACTACGACAACCTCGGAAACACAAAGACCCCACCTGATGTGGCGAAATTGCTATTCTCCGGGGACGAGATCGATTTGCCGCTCGGCGGTGGGTTTCGCGGCCATCCCAGCATTGGCGCCGCCACTTTCGGACTGACCTTTCTGCACAAAGCTAGGGAGCCCTGGTCGCTGCTCCTTGACAAAATGAGCGGCGAGATGGACCAACCAACCGGGAGCAAAGTATTCCTGGCGGGTTCGATCTTCGGCGGCACCGGCGCATCCGCGATCCACCCGCTGGCGCGTTTCCTGCGGGACCAGTTCGAAAAGAATAAGGATAGGCTGAAGATCGGCGTTTCGGCTTTGGTCCCGTATTTTCGGTTTTCTCCGGAGGAGGCGAAAACCGGAAAGGGAGGGGGTGGCGTTTCGGCCGGTCCCCTGGCCCGTTCGGATAACTTCTCAATCGCGACGCGAGCCGCGCTGGAGTTTTACGACTACCTGATGAGCAACGACGATTGGCCGTTCGATTCGGTTTCCGTGGTGGGTGACTCGGGCATGATGGACGTCGGGTTTTCGGCGTTCGGGGCGTCTCAGCGGAACGAGGCCCACTTTGTAGAGCTGCTGTCCGCGTTATGCGCGATCGAGTTCTTTTTGCATCCGCCAGACTCGAAGGACAAGAAGCGCGTGCGCTATGCCGGTCCCCGGGCGAACATTCAGTTGGGCGACAGGGGGACCAACCTCCTGGACTGGCCCGATCTCCCGCTCTCTCATTTCAAGCTCGACGAACTTCGCGACGGGCTGCTTGCCTTTTGGGTGTCTGGCGCGGCGCACCTGGGATTTTATGACGCCGTGGTGCGGCACAGGCTGCTGGACGTGAAACCGGAGTGTGTCCCCTGGTATTTCGACCGATTTACCCGCAAGAACGCCACGCTCAAAACGGAGGAGGCGGAGCGACATCTCGATTTGATTACCGCGTATTTCGAGGAGCATTTCTTTCCGTGGTGGCGCCAGGTGATGGGTGCCAGCTCGGCCGACGTGCGCCTCTTCAACGATGCTTCGCTGGAGGATTCCCGGCGGCCGGGACACGCTCCTGGTGCCAGCGCCCCTCGAATTGACGACCTCGCCAATCTTGACTGGCCGAACGAGAACGAAAAGCGTACTCTGGATGTGATCGACCGCTACTTCGGCGACTCGGTGGAGATCGAGACCAACCAGGGCGGTAGCGCGGGTGCGGCGGCTTATCTTTCAATCCTCGGCTTGGCTGCCCACCGCTTTGTCGCCCGCGAGTACAAGCGGGCATCCGAATCCCGCAAGGAGAGTTGAGATCATGGCACAGCAAGACTACCAAACCAGGTACTTCCTGAATTCGGTCGATCCCGATCTCCAGTCCATCGGCAACGTAACGCCCGGCCTCTGGAAGAGCGATGACGACGCCGCTGCTGGCTTCCTGAAACGCTATGCCCAGTCGATTCGCGTTGAGGGTGAGGTGGCGGATCTTGGGCAGGTTCATAGTGTCCCATCCGTATTTGCCCGCCCGATCCTTTTCGCGCAGGCGATCGGTAGCAAAGCCAGGGGCGGCGACGGCAGCACGGATGTCACCGGCCCGGTCCACGAGGCAGTTCGCGCGGAGTGGCGCGGCATCTTGGCGGCCTTTGCTCTGTCTGACTACTTCGGCTACGATCTCGCTTTGGAAGAATACTCTCTTCCGAAGCTAGAGGATATTCCGCAGAAGTACGAAGGCCTCAGTGGGTCCAACGACAACTACTTCCGAATCATGTTGCGCAGCCAGCTACCCAAGCCCGAATCCGCTTGGACCGCCTGGAAGCTCATTTACTGCGATGGCGTGCTCATCGGAGCCACTTCTCCGTGGACGGTTGTTTACACACCTGCCGAATACAGTTGCCCCGGTTCCATCCCCTGGGTACGGGATCTAAAGCGCAAGCGTTTAGGTGGCGAGACTGCTTCCTACCGGGTGTTTGCCGATCCGGTTGAGTACTTTAGAGGCAAGGACAACCGCCGGGAGCTACGGATTCTGGATTTGTGGCTGAAAGATCTCCTTGACCAGCATACCAAGAGCAAGTGGGACTTCAAGAAAATCCTCCTACAGGAGGAGTTGGCCGACACGTGGAGCGGAGCGTTGAAGCGAGAGTTGGAGGCTTGGCGAACGGAGATCGCCGGAGTGGTTCTCAAGGAAGAGAAGTTCACGGTCCACCCCGGCTCCCAGTATCATCCTGACGAACCGTATAGCTTCTTCCTCCATGGTTGTGAAGTGGATTCGGGGCGAGAGGAGCTCTCGAAGAGCGACATTCTGCTGGATACCCGAACGCCTGGCCAGGAGGTGCTCGCCTTTTCGAGAAAGCAAGGCGCCGATCCCAAGCTGCGGGTATACGGCTCGGTTTTCGGCGACCAGGTGGACGTAGCGCGGCTCAAGGGATCCCAAGTCGAGGGATCGTGGCGTACGGACCTGGGTCGGGAGATTCCTTCCGGATATGTGATTGCCGAAGACGTTTTCTTTCCCAAGAAACTTGCGGAAATGCCTCTGAGCGAGAATGCCATCAACTGCGGCTCCAAACGCTTTGCTTTGCCCCTCACTTCGACTTTTTTCAAGTACTTCGACCCCCATGAGCTGAAACCCGGCGGCAAGGTGAAGTTGAAAGTCACCGAAGCCGTAAAGCGAGTGACCGCTCGGCTCGAGTTGCCGTTGAAGAATGGCAAGACGCTGGCTGTGGAGAGGCAGTACGATTTTGACGACGCCGAAGAGGTCCTGCACCTGCCCTTAGGCGGATTAGTGCCGGCGATGGCAATTTGGCCGGACTTCTATGATACGAGTTGGCGGTCATACATCGCTGTCTATTTTGGAGGAAGCCAGAGAGACGTAGCCCTGAAGATCTGTGCCGCCCCGGTTGGTGGGACGGGCGATATCCACCCTTGGACCACCCTCGACGGCACGCAGACGCAAGGCCGCCTGTGGGAGTCGGACAAGGCGTTCGCAGGCTTCCTGCTGAGAGAGTACCGTGAGGATGGCAGACTGAACGAGGTCGGTCTAGTTCTAGCCGACCAGCGGAAGCTTAATCCCGTTGACAAGGGCGCCTCGTGGGACGTCAGTCTGGATTTCGGAACCTCGAACACGGCGGTTGCTCATTTTTCGAGAGACAGCGAGAGACGGATAGCGGACCTAGAAGGCAGGACTCGTCTGCTCACGTCCAACATCCTACCGGAATATGTGGATCACGTCAGGATGGATTTTTACCCTCAAGGGAAGATCACTCAGCCATTCGTAACCGCGCTCAAGGACCAGACAAAAGATTACATCAGCCTGGAGGGAAGGCTAGATTACCAGCTAATCACCGATCTTGCCGTGGAGCATGTTACGACTATCGTCCCGAATGTTAAATGGGGCACACAGGGCGGGCGAAAAGACGAGGAGCCGATGAAGGCTTTTCTGACCCACGTGGTCCGGTTGATCATGGCGCAGGCTCGCGCCGACGGTGTTCATTCGGTCAACCTACGGTGGTCATATCCTCTCGCGCTACCAGCCCCCGTCAAGACTGCGATGCGTTCGTTCTGGAGCACGCTGGGCAACGCATTCGTCGATCCCGCCGTGATGTCGTTGCTGGTCGAGCGGCAGGGCATTCCGGAAAGCGACGCCGTTTGCCGACAATTGGCCCGGCGAAGCCCCGTAATAGTCAAAGTGCAGTCGGGGTCGGCAATTTCCGTAATGGTTGACGTAGGCGGTGGGTCGACCGACATCGGCTTCTGGTCTGGCGCCAAGCTGCTAGATCAAATTTCCGCAAAGCTGGCGGGTAACGATATTCTCGACCCGCGGTTGCTTGGCCAAGCATCCTTTCGAGACGCGCTTCTGACGACAACGGGCATTCGGCTGGTCGAAGCTGAGGCCGGCAAAATCAACTTGTTTGTCAATGCCGCCCTCAGCAAGGCCGCGCAAAGTAGCGGGCCAAACCCCTACCACCATCCGATTGTGGAAGCAGCGCTGAAGAGCCCTGCATCGGAGCCCTGGTATTCGCTGCGCAGCCTCATCTACCTTCACTTTGCGGGCATCACCTACTTCGTGGGGCTCGCGGCGCGTCGTTTTCTTTGGGGAGATGAGGACGGCAAGAACGTGTACCTTTTCTATGGTGGCAGAGCGGCGGCGCTGCTTGCCTGGCTCGGCAGCCCGGAGGATACCAGAGACGCCCTCGGCAACATCTTCAAAGCGGGGGCCAATAGCCCCAAGGCTGCAAAACTGGGGGACACCGTCGAGATAAGCGGGCACTTGTTCGACCCGACTGAGTTTCTGCCACTAAAGCACGAGGTCGCCATCGGCTGCCTGTACGGCCCCGTCGGTAATCAGGAAGGAGCCAGCGGAGCGCCGGCCAGAAGAGTTGCGCCCGTTGGGACGACGGTCCAGACTGAGTCAGGTCCGATACCGGGACAGAGCGCTGCGCTATCTGCCCAGGAAGAAGCCCCAGATCCGGATAGCAATCGTCGCGTAATCCTCGGCGAAGAGCAGTGCACGGACGAGGCGGGAAAGCCTTTAGACTTCTTCACGGAAGTCGACGCCCGTGAGATGGGTCGCATCCGCCTTCCTTCGAAGGCGGCGTCATCCTCCACCATGATCACGGCGTTTCTCGAGGGCGCCCTGAAGCGGTACGGGACGGATCTAAGCCTGGATATTGCGGGCCTTCAATCGTGCCGCCCGCAGACGGACACCACCCAAACGATCATCGCGCAGGCCACCGAAGATGGGCGGGTCCTTCAGCCGGTATTCATTTCGGAGCTGGCGTCGGTCATGAAGACTTACGCAATGAAAATAAGCAAACAGAATCACTGATTCTGTCCCAAATGGAGCGGCGACGCATGGCGCGAAGCTTGAATAGGTTATCGATTATCCCTCTACTTGTTGCGGCTCCCTGCTTTGCGACCGATCCCGTCACGATTAACGCAGAGCCGCCGACAACGCCCGATAGATGCACGGTCAAATGGGAGTTCAATTTCAATGTTCCAGTGGCGACCGTGTCGACGATCCCTCATACCGGCAACCTCACCATTGGGCCCCATGGCGGTGCCAGCCCTCCAAGCTACTGGACCAATCCGGCGCAAGTGCCATACACGGTCGCGGGCGGCAAGCTTGCGTTCTCTTTGACGGTCAACCGAAGCCCCGACAAGGACTGGGCGTTGCCGTTCGAAGCGGTGGAAGGGACGAGTGGTCTCCTTCTGGTTTCGAACCTCGGTAGGGGCTGGGACACGCTCAAACGAGGTACGGGTTGTCAAGGACCTCCGCAGCCAGCCGGCGGATCCACCGGCGGCGGACAGAACGCTGGAAGCAAAGAAAGTCTGAAGGATACCCACCCGCAGCAACCTAAGGATACCCACCCAACTAAGGATACTCACCCAACGCAACCTAACGGAGGTAAATCGGGGCTATTGATTTCTCTGGATTTGCCGATAGAGAATGCGTGGGCCAAGCGAATCGCTTTCCTTTCCCTGTTGGCAGTGCTGCTGCTTGCGTGGACCAACCTGCTTCTGGGGACCGTCTTCTCGGCTCGCCGGGCGTACCGGACGATCCGGCGGTCGCGAATTGGCCGCGACAAGCCTCCAGCAGGTCAGCCGGCCCCGCTTGGCTCGGGCGATGTAGCCCCAGGCGGAAAGGCAGCGGAGGTTCTTCAGTCCGATCCGGTCATAACCAAGATTCAGCGAGATCAGGCGGTTTTAGAGCGATCGGTAGCGGATCGCCTAGCAGGGATCGCAGAGCTAGAGCGGGCGCGAGAGGAAGAGCGGACGCAGCGAGAAAAACTGCAACAGCAGGTCAAAGGTCTTGATGATATGATGAATCGGCTGTCCAGCGATCCAACAAGGATCGCAGAGCTTGAGCGGACGCGAGAGGAAGAGCGGACGCAGCGAGAAAAACTGCAACAGCAGGTCAATGGTCTTGATAATATGATGAATCGGCTGTCCAATGATCTAACGTCCGTGCGCAATGATTACCTGTCTTGGCGCTCGCTTCCCAAGAGCGGAGCAGCTCAACAGGAGGAGACTGCCAGGATCGCGAATCGAGTCATCGCGGATAAAGCCGACCTGGCGAAATGCGCCGCCAGCGTGCATCCGGCGATCCAGGTCGGCTCCCTAAACGTGGTAAACCGCGACGAGGTTCGCGGCGATTCGAGAAAAGACATCCGGACAGAGCTCGTCGCGGGGGGGGTGATCGCTTTCATTCGGTACCCTGACGAGGCCGATATCCTGGTTTTTCCTGCTCGCCTTTCGACCCTAAACGCACCGACCTACGCACTCCTGGGAGTGATGTTCGACGGAGTTTTCTCAGCCACGGAGCAAGACAAGGTGGAGTCGATCGTGCGGGCTGCACGGCTGACGCCCGTGTCGGACGGCTCTTTTCGGGTGGCTGCGCGAGGCGCGATCCAGTTGCGGGGCCGCCCTTCCGTGTTGCAAGCGACACCGACTGCCCAGCCCCTTCAGACCCAGACGGTTCCGGTCCAGGCGGCTGCGGGTAACGGTAACAGTGCTGCGGACGGCGGCTTAGAGGAAATGCGCCGCGATTGGAGGAAGCTGAACATCGAGCATGATCATCTGCGAGCCGATCACGAACGGGTCGAGAAGGCCTTCGCCGAGCTCAGGACTGCCAACCAGCAGCTAAGGACTGAAAACGACAAGCTGAAGGGCGATTATCGGCAGTTAGCAGAAGAAGTGAAGAATCTGAGTGATCGGATACCGCAGCCCCTCCCGGTGGTCGCCAAGAGTTCGGATCGGGTGCGGGAAGGCGAATTTTCGCACTCTGGGCCCGCGCAGACCGGCGATATGGGGGCAACTTCCAGGGATTCTCCAGCAGAGCCGAAGGGGTCTCCCCGGGATGTCGTGCCTGGCGAGACGAAACCGCCGGAGATAATTCAGCCCCAGAATTCGCCCACTGCAACGCAGGAGATGCAACCGCAACTGGGTGCCGACGCATTGGAGCCTACCGGATTCGAGGGAGAACTGGTTGCCGTGGTTGAAAAGAGCAGCGGACTAACCGTCGATAAGCTGTCGTCATTCGAGGATTATTTGTCAGCGCTAGAGCGCCTGTTAGCAGCACTAAGAGAGTCGTACGGGGACTCTGCGCGTCTGTGCGCGTCGTGGAAGACAGATGTTAGTTGGAAGTGGAAGGTGCTCCCTGTTCGCATCAATGGAATCTTGGCCCAGACTGAAGATCCTTCTGACCGGCTGACACTGGGCGCTGGGGAACTGCGGAGAGTCTTTTGTGCGGTGCGGAGCGGCAAGCAACTTTACGGCCTGCTTCCGGCGGCCCGATACTGGGACACGTACTGTACGGGGCTGGCCGAGTTGCTGCCGGTGCATGAGGATGATATTGGGGCATCGAGGACGAGCGTGAGCAGCCGCCAACGGCCCCTTGTCCTTAGTGGATTAGGAGACAATGAGTATCAGGTAATCAGAAAACTAAAGTTCTGATGAAGTCCGTGTCTTGGCGCGCCAACTTGATCATGGTCGGCTTGGCTCTCTTGGCCATAGCGATGTCAGGGTGCGATAAGCCCGACCTGGAGTTCGAGAGGCATGCGGACGCTGGGGAGAGTGTGCATGTGCGCTCCTACCGCCTGGGTGGTTCGGTTTATTGGACCACCTTAATGATCATTTCGCCGCACGCGGCCAAGTACGTGGTTCAGATCGTCGATACCGATGTCGTCGGTCCGGCGAGCGTCCTGAAAGAGAGTGTGGCCGAGGCAGAGGCGGGCCAACAGATCTATGTCGATCTCATCGCGCATCTCAGCCCGTCCACCAATCTAATCGTTCTCCGGAAGATTAGCGTCTTGTCGCAGGGGGCGCCGCCGATCGCCGTCGAGGCTGATCAGCGATTTCCGGGACGAGTGATCCTAAGAGTCGCCTTCGGGCCATGGCGGGTCAAATATTGGTTTCTTGGGACGTACAGCATCTGGATATGGCCAGCCCTTGTTGGGGTTTCGTTTCTCTTGTTGTGGGCTGCGCGGCGCTTGGAGCTTCGCCCCCCGCCTGTCCTCATGGTTCCCGCTGGCGATAAGATGACGGAACGGCCACAGCCCTTGCAGGGGAGACCGGAGAATCGGACTGGGTTCCCTCCTGCGCACTGGCTCGATGAATACCGCCAACAGGAATTGCAGCAGAAGCTGGTAAGCGAGGTTGAGTCCACGCGCAAGCTCGCCAGCCACCGTTTCGAAGAACTGGAAGCCATGCAACTCGAAACAAGGGAGTCTCTGAGTCGGCGGATCGAGGAGAGATCCCAGAGGGTAGCTTCTGAACTAAGTCAAGGCATGAACGCCCTGCAGGATGAGGTGAGCCGCTTGAAACAACTCCCGCTACGCGAGGCCCGCGTTCTCGACACTTGGGCTCGCGAGGGAGTGATTCGGAGGGGATTCAGCCGCGAGGACAAGGAAAGATGGCGCATCGGTGTGCTTCTGTGCCAACTTGGGAACGACCTCCTCGCCGCCGGCAATCAACGGATTGACCTGCGAAAAGTTTCGTCGGACCGGTTCGCAGAATTCCCTGGCATCTCGCTGGATTGGGTGTCGCTACAACAAGCTCCAGGTGGCCCGAGACGGATCACCGTGAAACGTGAGGCTGACTACGGAGCGTGGCTAGCCTGCGAAATTCCTGCAGATGGTTCCAAACTGCTCGTGCCGACGCCCCACAGGTTCACTGTGGCCGACAAAGCCTTGCTTCACCTGCTGTTTCAGGGCGCAGATGAATCCTCCCAAGTATCTCTCGCGTTTGCCGGGACATCGGACGATTTCTCCACGCTGCGCGTCTTTAAGCCGGCCGTCCTCCAGGGCATGTCCGGCAAGAGGAGCCTCCTTGCACAAGGCCGGATACTGGTCGGTGACAGCCAACTATCGCTGGCAGAACATATCATCCTGCTTCTGGAAAATGCGCTCATGACGGCCTCAGCCATTGCTCCCGAGACAACCGCGGCAGGACCGCCCGATAGCGCATCCACAGGGCAGCCGATTCGGACCGAGGTGGTATCCGGGGCCAAAGCCAAGGGGGGAGACGGTGGCGCGTCCTCCCTGCTCAGTGAAATGCCGGCCGCTTGGTGGCAGTCGGCTCTGGAAAAGGCGATCGAAGGGGGGACAGAACCAAAAGAATACCTCGTTCGCGTCATTCTGGCGGAAGAAAACCTTGGCGCGGTCATGAGCGGGCTAAGCGGTGGCTGGCAACAAAAACTAGTGTGGGTCCGTTTCGACGTTGAGGACGATTGCCTGGTAGTGACCGAATTGGTAAAGCTCGGAATCGCCGAAGTGGGTCCCGTCAACTCGGAGAACCGTCCAGGGGCGGCGCTGCAGGGCCGCGATCTTTACCAGGTAGCGGTGATTGTCGTGGAGCCGACGGGAAAACGCGCACTTGTGTTTCTCCCGCTGGGCGAGTTTCTGCTGGATAACCACGTCACTGTGCTCTCGCGTCTCATCGATAATCCGCCGAGCGTTCCCTCCTACATCAAGCAGATCGTCCGGCCCGCGATCATCGAGAGGCTCAAGGGCAAGAACTACCGCATCCTGCCGCAGGGACAGATGCAAGTGGAGCTCAGGGTCGAGAATTGAGCGGACCCCGCACTCATGCGGGCACTTGTGGGCTTTCATACCTTGCTGTCCTACGCAGCCGTAGCGATGGCGTCCAGCGCGTCGATCTGCTTCTGTATCTTGGCCGCCGCTTTTTGATTGAGCCTTCCCACCCACCACAGCGCCAGCGCGACCAGGCCCGCGGAGACGAGCGTCAGCATCCCGGCACGCGCGGAACGCCGGAATCCGGCGATGCAACTGGCCGTCATGATGGCCGCTAAGCCGGGGACCAGCGGTCCCAGGTACCATTTCCAAACGCCGCTCAGTGCGTCGCGTTGCCGCTCCAGTTCGGCGCGATGAAAAGCCACGCAGGTCTTCCACCCCATGTCCCCTGGCGCCGCCGAGGCCGCCGCCCTTTTGTGAAGCTGGTACATCATGTACACGAGGCCGGCCATCATGAGTCCATTCCCTGCCTGCATCATTGGCGAGCCGGCGGTCCAGGCACAATAGCCGAAGTATGGCACCAGCAGCGCGGAAACGAAGTACTCCCTGAAATTCCGCCGTGCAATCCGCGAACGGAATTTGCCGGACTTTCTTCGAATCTCCTCCAGCGTAAAGGGCGCCGATCCGATCCCCTGACCTTGCCACATATTGCAAATCTCGTCATTCGGCATTGCGGACTCCTTGATGAAATCGTTGTGCCAACAGATTCTTGATGCGATGAATTTTGGTGGCGACATTACCCGCCGAAATGCCGGTGATCTCGGCCGTAGTGGCCGCGTCCAGTCCCTCCAGGTATGAGAGGATCACCTGGCGGTCGAGCGGCTTGAGCTGTTGGATCAACTCGAGCAGCCGGTCGAGCGAGTGGCGCTGGTCGGCGGCCCGTTGCCCTTCCGCGGGGTCGGGCAGCATCCCCACCTCTTCCAGGCTCACCAGCGGAGACGCGTGACGGCGGCGCTCCCGGATGACGTAAGTCGTAGCCGCGTTATGCGCCACGCGGTATACCCAGGTACGCAGCGAGCAGCGGCCGTCGAAGCTTTCGAAGCTGCGCCACAAAGCCAGGTGCACGTCCTGCAGCAGGTCCCGCCGCTTCTCCGGATCGGCCTCGTAGGCGCCGGCCAGACGATGGAGGGCCGCGCCGTACGCGGCCACGGCCTCCAGGTACCGCTCGTCCTGAGATTTGCCTTCCACAATCAAGGTAGTCGGCAGGTGGGGAACTTTCTTACAGCCAGCGGCGGCTACCGGAAATTTTCCACCAGTTCGAAGTTCGTCTGGCTCTGGTCCACCCGGGCGTAGAGAAGATACTTGCCGTCCGGGGAGACCGAAAACGTAGCGTCCCGCCAACCGCCGTTCTTGACGGTGAAGACCACCGAGCTTCTTTTGGCGGCAAAGTCGAAGAACGAAACCACCGGCTCCCGGGCGCTCCGTTCGAACTCGATGTAGTACATGCCCTGCTTCGTCGGCTGCAACGTGGTGCTCCACATCAGATCGTGTTCCGGAACGATGGCTTGCTGCTCTTCGCCGCCTCCCACCGGCACCCGCCAAAAGGAGCGCCGATTGCGGAAATACACGTACTTTCCATCCGCCGATTCCACCGGCTGCGCGGCCCCGTCGGTGGGCGAGAGCTGCTGCGGATTGCCGCCATCCACCGACGCCTTCCAGATGCGATCGCGCGATTGAAAGTAGATCGATTTCCCATCGTGCGACCACGACCCGTTCAGCGCTCCCAACTGGACACGCACGGGCTTCCCGCCGGCCGCCGCCTGCACGATGTACAAGTCGTTGCCTTGATCGCTGCTGGCGTCGAAGATCAGCGACTTTCCATCGGGCGACCAGCGGATCCGCGCCAGGTCGGCGCTCTTGAAATTGGTCACCTGCACGCGATTGCCGCCGTCGGCGTCGCTCAGCCAGATCTCGTCGTTGCCGGTTTGATCGGAGATATCGGCGATGGCTTTACCGTCGGGCGAATAGCGCGCCACGTTCTCGCGGCCGGGGGAACGGATGATGGCGTGCTCCCCGGTGTTTTCCGGCGAGCCGCGTTCCGGCGCATCCAGCGCCGCGCGCCAGATGGAGGAAACCGTGGGGCTGACCGTATAAATCAGGCGATTCCCCACCGGCGCCACGGCCACGTATTGGGCCTCCCGGCCGGCGATGATGAGATCCCGCGGGCTGCCGCCGTATGCCGGCAGCCGCCACAAGCGCCATCCGCGGGCGCGCTGGCCGGCGTACAGCAGATCCTGGCCATCGCGCGTCCAGGCAATGCCGCGGATCGCGCGGTCGTCGAACGTCAGACGGCGCGGATTGGCGCCCGCCGGATCGCACAGGAAGATGTCGGCGCCATCGGCGCTGGTGGAGCGGACAAAGGCGATGGCGCTTCCATCGGGAGAGACCGCCGGCGTGGAATCCTCCGTGCCGGCCGGCGGATGGCTGAGCGGGCGGAACGCGCCGTCCCGCAATGAGAGCATCGCCAGGGCCGGTTGCTTTTCGACGGCCTGCACCACCACCAGCGATTGGCCGTCGTGCATCCATGAGACCGCCGGGAAGGGTTGCGTCTCGTCGCCGGGCGCGGTACAACCGGGAAACGTGCGCTCCTCGCTCGAGCCCGAGGCGGCGATCGCCACGCATTCCCCTTGCCCTTTGTTCACGCGCACG
>Ga0182018_10002642_pt1 | contig 17499 bp, 17 predicted proteins | sample 812P2MmetaG_FD_120490 | JGI IMG/M metagenome (GOLD analysis project Ga0182018, IMG submission 120490) | Permafrost microbial communities from Stordalen Mire, Sweden - 812P2M metaG | ecosystem: Environmental > Terrestrial > Soil > Wetlands > Permafrost | place: Sweden: Stordalen | collected... | reverse complement strand
GGTAGCGGGCGGAATGCTGTACCTGGGAATCCCCGAATATCGCTTGCCGCGCGATGTAGTGGAAGCGCAGGTGCGTGAGATTCTTGAAACTGGCGATATTACGCTCAAGCTGAATCACGCGGCCGGACGAGACTTCGCAATTTCCGACTTACGCCGTCAGGGATTCGACGCCGTGCTTATCGCGGTGGGCGCGCACCGCAGCCGCGATCTCAGCATCCCCGGCGTTGATCTCGATGGCGTGCACAAGGGCATCGACTTCCTGCTCAACGTAAACTTAGGCTACAAATTCACGATCGGCAAGAAAGTGATCGTGATTGGTGGCGGCAACGTGGCCATGGACGTAGCCCGCTCGGCCGCGCGCGAAGTAGTGCGTCAGCATTCGGGCGGAGTGCAGGATAACGAGCCTTCTGCGGAGAACGTGACCGCAGTCGCCACAAAAGAGATGGTCGACATTTCTCTTTCTGCTTTGCGCATGGGCGCACGGGAAGTAAACCTGGTGTGTCTTGAGCCGCGCGACCAAATGCCTGCCGCTCTCGAAGAAATTGAGGAAGCCGAACAGGAAGGCATCCGTATGCACCCGGGTCTGGGCCCCAAGCGGATGATTGGCAAGGACGGCAAGGTGGTTGCATTGGAGACGCTCAAAACCAAATGGGTCTTCGATCAGAACAAACGTTTCAATCCGGCGTTCTTCGAAGGCAGCGAAAGCCAGATCGAGTGTGACACGATCATTATGGCAATCGGCCAGGCCCCGCGCCTCGACTTCCTAACGCCAGAGGACGGAGTCGAGCTGTCTCCACGCGGCCTGATCGCCGTCAACCCGCAAACGCTGATGACTTCGGCCCCCGGAATCTTCGCCGGCGGCGATTGCGTCTTCGGCCCGCGCCTGATTATTGATAGTGTGGGCGATGGCAAACGCGCCTCGGTCGGAATCGACGAATACCTCCGCAAGAACAAACATCCCGAGCCCATCATCGAGGTCGAAATACTGAAGCGGCACAGCATGCCGCTGGATTATCTCGACATCAACCGCCAGGCCGTACCGATGCTTCCTCTTGAACGGCGCACCGGGGTGACGGAAGTAGAGATCGGCTACGATGCCCCGGAAGCGATAGCGGAAGCGCAACGCTGCCTGCACTGCTGGGTTAACACGATTTTCGAAGGGACGCCGGAAGACGGCAGCATGTGCATACTGTGCGGCGGTTGCGTCGATGTCTGCCCGGAGAAATGTTTGGAGTTGGTTTCGCTCAATCGCATCGAGTTTGAACCCCAAGCCGTGCAACACATCCGCGACAACCAGGAGCTGTTTGGAGTGGAATTCGACGAAGTGGCGGCCAATGAGCTAGGCATCGTTACCGGCTCCGCCATGTTGAAAGACGAAACACGCTGCATCCGTTGCGGCCTCTGCGCCATGCGTTGTCCGGTAGGCACGATCACCATGGAGTCATACAACCTTATCCCCGCCGAACCGACCGGGTTGATCTCGATAGCGGCAATTGGAGCAGGGTTGCAGTCGAAGTAGGTCAAGAGAGACACATGAAAGACGAAGCCAAAACTGCAAAGGCCGAAGACGCGGTCAACCGCCGGCAATTCTTTGCGAAACTTGGCCTGGGCTCGCTCGGGATAGCGGCTGCTGGCACAGCTGCGTTCGCATATCAGTTCCTCGAGCCGAATGTGCTGTACGAACCCTCGCCCGTAATCAATGCTGGCAAGCCCGACCGGTATCCGCTCGATTCCGTCACGCTTGATGTGAACTCGGGAATCTACGTCATTCACTCGCAGGAAGGCTACTTCTCGCTCAGCGCCGTGTGCACGCATCTGGGGTGCCTCACGGCATGGAAGCCGGAATTGGGCATCATTGCCTGCCCGTGCCATGGCAGCAAGTTCAAGGAAACGGGAGAAAAGATCGAAGGCCCGGCACCCAGGCCGTTACCGTGGAAGCGGATCTGGCTTAACGACGACGGGGATCTTCTGGTTGACCGCTCCACCGACGTTCCTCCGCTGCAGCGCGATTCATTCGTGAGGGTCTAAAGCAATGGCAAAAACGGTAGACCAATATTTCGACGCCTTACGCGAGACGAGCGTGTGGCGTTCCATCTTCCGCAGCGGCACGGGATCGAGCACACTGAAGCGTGCGCTGGCCATCCAGCAAAACGTTTTTCTGCACTTATTTTCTACCAAAGTTCGCACGCGCATGCTCAGCTTCAGTGCGACTTGGTATTTGGGCACGTTGACGCTGGGGACGTTCTTCATTCTGGTCGCGACCGGAATCCCTCTAATGTTCTATTACCACCCTTCCGTGCCGCAGGCTTACGCCGATACGAAGGACTTGCAGTTCGTGGTCTCGTCGGGGTTGTTTCTGCGCAACCTGCATCGCTGGTCGGCGCATGCCATGGTCTTTCTGGTGTTCGCGCACATGTTCAAAGTGTTCTATCGCGGCGCTTACCGCACGCCGCGTGAGTTTAATTGGGTGATTGGCGTTGTCCTCCTTCTTATTACTCTCCTGCTCAGCTATACCGGTTACCTGCTCCCCTGGGACCAGTTGGCTTATTGGGCGATCACCGTGGGATCGAACATTGCATCTGCTGTCCCGCTCATGGGCAACAAAATTCGCTTCCTTATGCTTGGCGGGAACGCGGTCAACGCTAATGCTATGCTGCGGTTTTACGTGCTGCACTGCATGATTCTGCCGCTGGCGGCGATGTTCTTCGTCGCCATCCATTTTTGGCGCATCCGCAAAGACGGCGGCCTCTACTCCCATGCCAGTGAACCGGCTGCTGTGCGTGCGAAGGCTGCGATCGGCGACGCCATCGCGAAGGAGGCGCAATAATCATGGCCGACTCCAAAGATTTCACCGCGGGCGTCGATTCCAACGCGAAGAAGTCGCCGCGCCGCATCGTCTTCATCACCCGCCGCACCTCGGCTCAAGTGAAGGCTGAAACTGAAGATCAGATGCAGACTTTCCCCGAGGTCCTGTTTCGCGCGGCCGTAGCGATTCAAGTGCTTGCCATTGCCCTGGTATGGATCTCACTCGTGTTCAACGCACCGCTCGAAGGACTGGCCGATCCTTCCCACACTCCTAATCCGGCGAAAGCTCCCTGGTATTTTCTCGGGCTGCAAGAGATGCTGCACTACTTTCCGCCGGTCGTCGCAGGTGTGCTTGTGCCCGGATTGGTGGTAATGGCGCTGATCGTGATTCCCTACTTTAAGGTCAACATAGAAGCGGAAGGACTCTTCTTGAAGGACCGGCAGCGGCGGCTGCGGATTTTCTATTTAGTCGCGGCCGCTCTGTTGGTGTTCCTGCTGTTTTTCAAGGTGTACGCGGCCCTTGTCCCAACATTAATCATGGCTGGCCTGATGCTCCTGGCGGCGCAGAGTTCTCCGCAGTCGTCTTCTGCCTTCCGCCGATATCTGGCTCGGAGGCCTCTTTCCTATTGGGTTATGACATGGTTCTTATTCGAACTAGTAGTGTTGACCGCCATCGGCACATTTTTCCGCGGGCCGGGCTGGTCCTGGGTCTGGCCGTGGCAAGGGTCTTAATGCGCTCATGAAGGAAATACTCAAGTCACTGTGGCAAAAGTTGTTCGGGGACAGCGTTCGCGCGTTCGGCGTGGTGAGCCTTGTGTTTCTGGTTTCGCTTGCAATCGCTCCGGCGAAAAATCACTTCAGCGAGTGGCGGCACTATCAACACGGCTATCTGAAGATGATTCGCAACCGTAGCGATGCGGTCACGTTGCAGCGGCATTTTGAGGGAGGCATTCAGCAGATCTGGCTACCCGACATCGGCGTCGTTGACCGCTGTACCAGTTGCCACGTTGGTTTGAAAGAAGCCAGCCTAAACGATGTTCCCACGCAGCCGTTCCGTCCGCACCCCGTAATTCCACATAAGCTCGACCAATTCGGATGTACGATCTGCCACCGAGGGCAGGGCGCAGCCACAACCGTAGCCGAGGCGCACAGCAGTACGCTGGCGTGGGAGCAGCCGATTCTTCCGGCGAAGTACATCGAGTCGTCATGCGGCGAATGCCATCGCGGGCCGCTGCCGGGCACACCCCAACTGAATCAAGGCCGGCATCTTCTATCCCGCTACGGCTGCGTGCATTGCCATACCGTAAAGCTGCTCAACGGCAGCACGATGAAGGCGACCGACGATCCGCCCTCCCTCTCCCACATCGCCGACAAGACCACGCGCGAGTGGATTTATGCCTGGCTGAAAGATCCGCAAGCCTACGCGGCCACGGCTACAATGCCGAGTTTCAAGCTGATCGATGACGATGCGCGAGACATGTCCGCATTTCTGATTGCGAACAGCACGCCTCAGCCCGGAGACACTGCTACGCTTGCGGCGAAGGTATCCTCTGACCCCGCGGCTGGCGCCAGCTTGTACGGAGAATCTTTCTGCGCCTCGTGCCACGCAGTACAAAACGCCGCGGGCAATCTGGTGGGCGGCGACGTTGGCCCCGAGTTAACCCGCGTCGGGAATAAGGTAAAACCGGAGTGGTTGCAGGCGTGGCTGCGCAATCCGCGCAACTACGACGAAGAAACCGCGATGCCGCACTACCGCTTTAACGATTCTCAAGTCGCCACACTCTCCGGATTCCTGCTGGCCAAGACTGATTCCGATCTGCTGGCCAATGTCCATCTCGAAGCTGCGACTCCGGAGCAGATCGCTCACGGCAAGCGCCTGGTTTCCGACTACGGCTGTGCGTCGTGTCATGAAATCGCGGGCATCAAGAAGCCCGAGAACTTTGCGCCCGAACTCAGTCGCATCGGAAACAAACCGGTCACTCAACTTGTGTTCCTGCCGGGCATGCAGCACACGCTTCCCGATTACATCGCGGCCAAGATCAAGCAGCCGCGCGCGTTTGGACAATCTTTGAAGATGCCGCAGTACACGTTCACGCCAGCGCAGATTGATTCGCTCGCCACCGCTCTGCTCGCGCTCAACGACCGAGCTGCCACTTTGCCTCCGTCGCTGACGGTGGCGGCGAAGCCGGACTCGGATTACCAACCCGCGGGCAAAGCTGGAAAGCTGATGACCGACCTGGCCTGCTTCAGTTGCCATCGCATCAATGGACACGGCGGCGACATGGCTCCAGATCTTACCTGGGAAGGCAGTTCCGTGCAGCGCCCGTGGCTGGTGGAGTTTCTGAGGAACCCGAACACGCTGCGGCCGTCGCTGATTCGCCGCATGCCAAGATTCAACCTCACCGATGGCGAGGTCAACGAACTCGCCGACTACATCATGACTGTGTATCAAAGCCCGTCGATCAATCGCGATTCCATGCCGTTGAGCGGCTATCCGCAGGGCCAGGTTGAGTTGGGCAGGCAGCTCTTCTATGGCAAATACGCCTGCCAGGGCTGCCACATCGTGGATACCAAAACGGATAAAGGTTACATCGGCCCGACACTGACGCAAGTCGGTTCGCGCCTCACCGCAGCGTGGATCTTCGCTTGGATGAAGAATCCTCAGGCGCTGCGCCCGGGCACGATAGAGCCCAACCGCGCCATGAGCGACGAAGATGTCCGCGCCCTGACCGCGTTCCTCATGGCGCAGGAGGGCGGAGGCAAATCGGAGGTCGCAAGGGCAAAGTGATGATCCGTCCCTCTCTGACCATGGTTACTTTACTCGCTGTGTTGGCCACGTCCTGTTCGCACAAGACCGCACCCGTGGTGCCGCCCAAGCCAGCCGGCTTCGGTGCAGCCATCGTTGAATCCAGTGGGGAAAAGCAGACCACGCAGGCAGGTACGGCGTTGCCGCAGCCCTTGGTCTTGCAGGTGAATGATCAGCAGGGATCTGGTGTCGCTGGCGCGCGCGTCGAATTCAGCGCCGCACCAGGAGTGACCTTCGATCCAGCCGACGCCCTTACCGATTCCAGCGGCCAAGTCACGACCATCGTGACTCTCGGTGGCATGGCGGGCCGATATCAGGTAACCGCATCGAGCATCGACAAAGCAGGAAAGAAACTTTCCCTGACCATCGAAGAGATCGCTCTGGGTTATCAGCAAACTCTCGGCCGCCAGCTAAACGATCAATATTGTGAGCGCTGCCACAATCCCGAATCGACAGTGGAGCGTGTATCCAACTTCGATAATCTCGAGATCAAGCCGCACCCTTTCACCGAGGGCGACACGCTCAACAAACTGACCGATGCCGATCTTACTGCCATCATTAGTCATGGGGGTCCTGCGCTCAATAAGTCGGCGCTCATGCCAGCCTGGGGCAGCACTCTCAGCCGCTCCGACATTCAGGCGCTGATATCGTATATCCGTGCAATCTCCGATCCTTCCAACCGCAATGCTGGCCCAGTGTACGGACAGAATTAATGTGTTCTGCGCTATGCTTTTCTGCTCCCGGCCGCTTGGGACCGAGGTGCTTCTACAAAAAAATCAAGAACTCTGCGTTGCGCACCCTGCAGGAGCGCGGCATGGAGGATCTGTGTCCAAGGGTCGCCGCGATCAAGCTGGCATTGCTCTTGCCTCCCAACGCCGGGCGGCCGGTGGCTATCTCGTAGGGGTCCGCCGCCTGAGAATTTACTGGTCAAGGGTCGGCGAAGTCGGCCTGGATGAGGGTTCAATCTGTCAACCGCGTGTTTGCTCTGACACTTACTTCTACGAGCAGGGGAAGAGCAAATTACTTAATGGACGACTGGGCGTCCTTCAGGATCGCGCTGGAAACATTCGCGCAGACATTTGTCAACCATGTACTTCGGCTATCTTCGTCTAACGCTTACGGTCAATGGTGCGTACCGGACTCATCTCCGATAGCTGATCGCGGGGAATAATGATTGCGGTCTGTTTTGAACATCTCCTGAATCTCGACTGTGCGATACTGCGCAAAGGGTGTGCCATAAGCGAATTGGATCACGCGAGGCAGGATGACTGAGAAGCCAACGAGCGTGGCGACCATACTGGAGCGAGAACTCGCGTCCACGATCAAAGAATGGCTGAGGCGGGTGAACCTTCTTCCAGTACCCGCCCACATTCCGCTCGACGATGACGACCGCGTGCTCCATTTGCCCAAGCTGTTCCATGACCTTGTTTGCCGCCTACGCCTTGCCAAGGATGCCCATCTACCCAAGTCCACCGCCGCTACTGAGCACGGACAAAGGCGGCGAAACCAAGGCTACTCTCCCGCCATGCTGGTCGAAGAGTCAAGGTTATTCCAAGTGGTCACATTCCAAACACTACATCGTCATCGGGCGAACTCGATCAAGACCAACTGCTTTTGGACATAGTGGTCATCGCGGACGAGGTGGATTTGCAGCTCATGCACGCCGTGACGCAACTAGCTCAGCAAGCAGCGTAGGCGCGAAGACGCAATCCTCGGTAAGCGGTAAAAGGAGATGCATATAGGGAGATGGGACGTGCATGGGGAATCGCACAGCTTTTTTTGCGTTCTACTGAGAACAACCTTATTATGGGTAACGGCATGGGCGGCATACGATTCCACAAGATCTGGGTACAGCAATGCCGGGCGACGCGCGGCATCAAGAGGCGATTTGGGATCAAGAGTACACTCGACTATCTGATCGGGGAGAAGCTCATGAACTTTGCGGATGCGGCACAGCGGCATCCCGAGTTTGCCGCCGAGCTTCCACGGTTTCAAGCCGCGGTGTGGAACATCTTCAATCCCTACGAACTGGCTGGTTATCTGAGTAGCCTAAAGCCTTCGAGGAGAAAAAAACTCCAAGAGCTTCTCTACGTTGATGGTGTTTCGAGGTTCAGTAGGACAAGGTAGACCAAGTCCGGCAACTCCTCCCGTGGAATCAAAAGAGAGAGCGATCGATAGATTGCGCCTGCCTAAGGATTCGCATTTTTCCACTTAATTCTGGAATCAGTCTGGAGCTCACCATGACTGGTGAAACCGCACGGGCAATCTCTACTCATCCCGAAGTGCTCAAGAGGCTCGCGAAGTACCTAGCGCAGCAATGTTTTCGCAATACCATGATCGAGGATCTGCATGCCGGGATTACTCCAAACTCGCAGATTGTGGACTACACAGACGTCGTCGTCCGTTCGCCCTACGGGGAGATTCCCTGGCCCAAACTTTCGCGGCTGAGCGACGAGGAAATGAAGGCGCTGATGATCGATGTGGTCAACAAGACGTACCACGCACTGATTGTCCTGTTCGATGACCGGCTCGGCGGCGAACTGATCAAGATCTTAGCCGAGCGAGATTTTTTGCCTCGTTGGGCCCAACGTGCCTTTGGGTAAGAGCTTGGGTTTCAGCTCCTGGGCCCGCTCTTTCAGGGCTGCCCAGATCGAAGGGACGGAACCTCATCAATCGAAGGACGTACCATAATAATAGAATATGCGAAGATTCTGCCGATTACCCCAGAGCTCGGAGTCCGTGCGAGATTGGCACGTAACTCTCGACGCCACCATCACCTAAACCGCTAGCCTTTGCTTTGCAATCCCGCGAGACCAATGATAGACTAAACTAGTTAAACTAAGTTCAGTGAAATACTATGAAAACAGTGAATATTCACGAGGCGAAAACGCAGCTCTCGAAACTCATAGAAGAGGCGTCAAAGGGTGAGGCGTTCGTTATTGCTAAGGCTGGTAAACCAGTCGTAAAGGTCACTGCCCTAAGCGCTCCAACCGGTGCCCAGGTACGGCGGCTCGGTTTCATGGCGGGGCAGATCTCTGTGCCAGACGACTTTGACCGAATGGGCAAGAAGGAGATCGAGCGAATCTTCGGCGGTGGTGAATGAAACTTCTGCTGGATACACATCTTCTCCTCTGGGCTGCCGGTGAGCCCCGACGCCTCTCAAAACGAGCTCGAACCTTGATCGACAATCCGGGCAACGAGCTTCTCTTCAGTGCGGCTAGTTTGTGGGAAGTGGCGATTAAGCGCGGGTTGGGCCGGGAAGATTTTAAGGTGGATGCACGGCTGCTGCGCCGCGGTCTATTGGACAACGGGTACAGCGAGTTGCCAATCATCAGCGATCATGTCGTTGCCACTGAAGGTTTGCCGCTGATTCATAAGGATCCTTTCGACAGAATCTTAGTGGCACAGGCGACTGTCGAGGGCGTTACGTTGCTGACCATCGATTCCTTGGTGTCGCAGTACCCGGGTCCGATCAGGACAGTGTAGGAATCCACGCTTCTGGAGTGGAGAGTAGGACCGAAGATCTGGTTGGACTGAACTCTTCACTTGAGACAATCGGATAAGGCAGAGGTCAAGGGTCACCTGCAATTCGCTTCCCCATGACGGGTCCGAGGCTCACTTCCGTCAAACCGGCCCACTCCGCTTGTTAAGCCGTATTCGTGCGAACGGTACCAGGCGACCGATTCAGCAGGACGTCATCTTTTTCCCGATGTACGACGTGCTGACTTCGCCCCTCGTCAAAATCGTTGGCGCGAATGCATGCCCAACCGTGACTGCGACGCCGGAGACGGTGAAGGCCGCCTTCACAAAAGAGAATGATGTCTTCGCCGAACACAATGTCAAATACCTGGATCCGGTCCTCAACTTTGCGGATCGCAAACTGTTCGCCCACCAGATGCTCCAGGCGTGGCAGCCCATCCTCGGGCTATCGCAGGAGGAAAACGATCGTGCGGTGGAAGTGGGATACAAGGCTCTGGCCGACTACGAAACCAGCATCCGTCGAAAGGCCCGCGAAGTTCTCGACCAACTCGAACGCGAGGACCGCATCGGCATCGTGATGTTGGGGCGGCCCTATCACCACGATCCGGGACTGAATCACGAGATCATGGAGGAGTTCCAGAAGCTGCGCTATCCCATCTTCTCCCAGAACACGCTGCCGCTGGATAATGACATGCTGGAGCGGCTGTTCGGCGACGAGGTGCGCGCTGGGGTGATCAGTCATCCTCTGGGCATCGGCGATGCTTGGAAAAATTCGTATTCCTGCAGCACAAATCACAAAGTATGGGCGGCGAAGTTTACCGCGCGGCATCCGAACCTGGTGGCGCTCGAGGTTTCCAGCTTCAAGTGCGGGCACGATGCGCCGATCTACGGCGTGATTGAGGGAATCATCGAGCAATCCGCACGCCATACTTCTGCTTCAAGGATCTGGACGAGAACAAACCGTCAGGCTCGATCAGGATCCGGGTCGAAACGATCGATTACTTCCTGCGGCGGTATCGCGACGAGGTCATCCGCAAGCGCAAAGCACGAGAGGAAATTGAGGCTCAGCTAGCGGCCTTGGAAACGGAACTGCGAGGATCGATGGCGTCGCAGCCAATTCAACGCGAGCCCGAGGTACAGGAGATGGCTGCCGACTAATTGGGACCCACGGTGCAAATGCTGATGGCGCCCAGAATGAAGTTCACGCTTCAGATGGTCCTTCGTCCACCTGGTCTGCGAGGCGTTAAGTAAAACTTGGCTTCGGCGGCGCGCACACTGAGTCAAACCAGCGACTGATGTAAACCTCCGCGTGGGCTTCACCGCAGTAATGCCGGGCCCCGGGCGCGTTGGCGGTTTCAGAGTTCCATCGGTATACGGTAAGATCGGAATCCCCACACCGAATCACGAACCAGTGGATAGGATTCGTGGTGACGAGTCCGCACACTTCACATCTGAATTCCTGTAGCGTTGTCATGCGTTTAGTTCCGGATACTGAAGTTGATTCTCACTTCGCGATCGAGGCTGGTCGCAGATTTGGTGTGAGCACCGTTAACTCGCCGACTTGTTCCCTCTTGACGCTGCCACGAAGATGGGCGTGATCCATCATCCAGAGCGCGGGAATGATTTCTCCGACCAGTTGTCCATGACAGAATAGTCGGACCACAGAACTTTCAGAAACAACAATGCCCACGGCTTTGGTAACCGCACTCATATTGGCGGCCGCAATGTGACGGCTGCCGAGTCCCAGCGGCACTTGCACTTGTGCGGCCACGGCGTCGAGGTAGCGGCACGCCGAAAGGAAAATTCCGTCGTGACTCACCACGAACCCACCGTCCAACTGCGCTAACTCCTTGATGGTCCCGCGGAGGTTGAGATTGTTGACGTGGCGCGAAGCCTCAGAATGCCCCAACAAAGGATCCAATATCAAGGCCCTGGATCTCGCGAGTACGGCATTCTCATCCCCGAGTGTGAATAGCGTGCCAACGCGTCTTCCCTCTCGACCCTCGCGAGCAATTTCGACTGCGAGCTCAATCAGGGACTCAAGAACGTCAGGATCATATTCCGTTACTTGGCAGAGAATGCTCTCAAACATCCATCAACTCCTCGCTGTGGATAGAAGCCCACCCGGTTCATGCCCGTAGGCTTGCCGAATCGGTGTCTGCGAGCTTAAGGTTTCAGAAGTGATTTCCCATAGCCGACAGGAATGGCGAAATTCGAGCCGCCAAACTCGCGCACCATGGCAAAGTTAATTCCTATGACTTTGCCCTCATTATTGAAAAGCGGACCGCCAGACCCGCCCGAAGTGGTTTGGGCGTCATAGACAATCTTGTCCGGCAGTACGTCGCCGATGTGCCCTTGAGTGGTGACAGGCCTGATCAGATTGCGGCGCGCGAGTTCTTCCATCACCTGCTTCGGATCACCTTTGGATGCGGTAGCGATGGACTGGAGCGTCTCGCCGCCGGCCCGAGCCAGGATTGCATCCAGAGCAGTGGGATATCCAAGAAGCACGACTGGCCCCCCGCTGACGGCCGAATGGCCGCCATCGGCAAGCGCTATCTGTTTAATTCCCAGTTCTGAAACGTCCCCTTTCACGACAGCAACGTCCGCGGCAGACGAAATCTTCTCGGTGTTGATGGCAATGCCGTGTGGAACACCTGGGAAATATGCGCTCATTTCAGCAACCACTGGCTCGAGTCCCTGATCGACCATTTCCTTCAGATCATCATTCTGCCACCAAGGCTCGGCCACATGATGATTGGTGAGAATTTGTCCGTCGGCGGAGGCGAGAAACCCGGTGCCAAAAGCATCCAAGTGTACTTCCGGACCACTCCCGGTTAGGCTCAAAAGCGGGTTGTTATGTTCGTCAGTCTTTGGCTCACCACTGCTTGTCATTTCAGCGTAGCGCAACCGTAATCCGGTTGTGTGTTCGCGGAAGGCAAGCACAACATGGATGAGGCAGACACTCGGCTCATAGGACTGGATAATCGTCTGCGCAACTCTGCCCTCGGTCTCAAGCTTTTGGAGGCGGCTGTCTACAGCAGCAAGTCGCCGTTGCAAAGTAGAAGCGTCCTCTGTTTTGCTGGCTGCAATCTGCGATCTCAGGTCTTCGCTCTTCTTCTGAAGTTGCAGCTTTTGCGGATCGCTCACCTGAGATGGACTGTGCTCCCGGTCTTCAAGACCGCGACGCGAGCGTTCCCTCAACTGTTGTTGCGTCAGCACGCCCGTCTGCAATCGAGTGATTGCCGCATAGACGCGGGTATTCTGTTCCTGTGTGCGACGGTAGAAGAACAGAAGGACCAGGGAAGCAACAATCAGGACGGCAACAGTTGCCAGTCCGCCAACCCGAAGCGTTCGCCTTTCTTCGTTGACCGCGGTCACCACCTGCTGGGCAGTGTTTTGATTTTCCTCGGCAAGGCGCAACTGCTCGCGAAACCCGTCCGCAACAGATTTGTTTCGCAGTTGTGAACGCACCCGCGACAGCAATTCATGTGAGTCGAAGGGAAGTGACACCACATCGTCGGCACCGAGCTCGAGGCCCCGAGTACGCTCGGCGGATCCTCCTGGAGATAGCATCACAACGCGTATATTCTGAGTGCGCTCAGAACCCTTGATTTCTGAGAGAAGGTCACAGCAATCGAGCTGGGGCGGATCCGCGCCCATGACCACCGCGTCGGGATCGAATGCGAGGACCGCCTTGATTCCCTGCTCGTAGTCGGTCGAGACCTCATATCCCGCACCGCTCAGCACCACGACGATGTGGTCCCTCAGACGGTCGTCAGATTCCACCACCAATAATTTCTCCGCTTTGGAACGCATAATACCCACTTCGTAGGATGGTGCCAGACCGTCACAGGGTTCAGTTTTGATCGGATCGGCGCCGGGTTTCCCCGGCGACTAAGGTCAACCAGAGCGCGGAGCCGAGGTTGGAGCGTAGAGGTGAAAGACCTCCCGGTACGGATCGACTGGATAGCCCTTCGCCTTCCAGCCCGCCAATCCACCCCTGAGGAACTTGACCCGGAAGAACTGAAGTGCCAATGCCCGACGCAAAACGGTTCGGCTGGTTTTGTCGCTGGGACAGGTACAGTATACAATCGCATCTTTTTCTTTCGGGATCAGTGATGGCCTCTCCAGCACTTCATTTGGGGCGATCCTTTTTGCCTTCGGGATGATCTCAGGAAAAGCTAACAAGTCCAGCGGCTGGCGAACATCAAACAGGAGTATCTCTTGATCTGAAGCTAACAACGCGTGGAGCTCTTCCGCTGTAATGCTGTGCTGCTCCATTTCGCGTTGGTCCTTTAGCCGTTTCACGCGAAGGACGAAAACTAGAGACATCGCAAGAACCGCAATACCCATCAGACTCAGAGTCAATGACATCCCGCTATTCCTCTCGCACTCCCCAATGTCAGATTCCCCTCGGCGGGGGGAAGATTCAGCAGCCAGGCTCCCCCGCCAAGCGCTCACAAACCTTCCGACAAGCCGACACCCTAAGACTTTTCATTACTAATCCGACATGAACTCGTACCCAGGCGGCATCGTGCCATCATATGGCCAAGGTCAGCTCTCGAGCGTTGACGCTGCGGAACTGATCGCGACCGATCGGCCGGCAGTTACGAACTCCAGTGTGGTCGTCCTGGCCGCCGGCAGCCTTCAGGTGGAGAACGGCTTCCTGGAAGCTAGCAGCCAGGGCCAGAGTATCTTAGACGGTCCGGAGAGCTTAGTACGTTTTGGTGTCGCCAAGAGAACCGAGTTGCGTCTCACTGTGCCGGACTATTTTTACAACCTGAACACTGGCGGCGGCGCCGGGTCGGGATTCGGCGACTCCGCCTTTGGAGTGAAACAGCAACTTGGCCCCACGCCGGGCAAATTCGATGTGTCCGTGATCCTGTTCCTCAGTTTTCCGACCGGCGCCAACACCGTGTCCAGCGGTGGGTACGATCCGGGAGTGCAGGTGCCATGGTCACGTGCACTGTCAGCTAACTGGACGGCGGCTGGAATGTTCTCAGTTTACTGGCCCACTCAGGGCCACACGCGAAACGTGACCGGCGAGTCTACGTTCCTGTTGGATCGGCAATTGACGAAGCCCTGGGATGCGTTCGTGGAGTACGCGGGCGATTTTCCGGAGGCTGGCGGGCCGCGGCACTTGCTGCATTTTGGGACAGCTCTAAAGCTCGCAAAACAACACCAGATTGACTTCCATGTCGGTGTGGGCCTATCGTCGGCCGCCGTGGATCATCTCATTGGGATCGGCTATTCCTTCCGCTTTCAGGCGACCGGTCACTAGGGTGGCTTTCAGGCTGCCGGATCAAGTTTGTCGCCCGATGTACCAGGGCGCACTCACCGTGAAGATGCGTTCATTGCCGCGCGCCAGAAGCACCCATTCCAGAAGCCGGCCTCGCTGATTATGGAGGAAATATTCGTACCATCTGTCCTCCACTAGCTCCGGTATGACCACAACAATGCTGCGATCGGGATATTTCTTCGAAAGATCGAGGACGAACTGAACGACGGGAATAACGACAAAACGGTAGGGCGACGGCAGCACGTGGAGATGGGGCGGCTCTTTGCCTTGCGCACGAAAAGGTCGTTCAACGTATTGCTCCCAGTCGTCTTGAAGCAATTCGGAATGCTCACCAGGCTCGACGTGCAAGGCGATCACTTCCGGGGAAAGCCGGGCGGCAAACTCAATTCCCTGGCGGGTAACGTTGCTCCAGCGGTCGATGGCAATCACCGCAATTGGATGCTGGCTGAGACCTGCCGCGTCGACGGGTACTTTGCAGGTGGTGAGCATTTTCACGGAATGATAATGGCGTCGCACAATGGCGAAGAAACAAATCGTCAGGGGGATGAAAAGCAGAGTGATCCAGGCGCCTTCCAGAAATTTCGCAACCAGTACGACCAAGGTCGTCATGCCGGTGACGAGGGCGCCCAGTCCGTTCACGAGGGCGCTCTTTAACCAATTGGGGCCGCGATTCTTGCGCCAGTGCATCACCATGCCGGCTTGCGAAAGCGTGAAGGCCAGAAACGCGCCGACCGCGTAGAGCGGGATGAGCCGGTCGGTGACACCTCCGAAGAGAATGAGAACGCCGCCACACAAGAGCGCCAACACAACAATGCCGTAAGTGTAGACAAGCCGTCGCCCTCGGTAGCCGAAGACGTGCGGCAGGTAGTTATTTTGCGCGATGGCGCGGCAAAGACGCGGAAAATCGGCAAAGGCTGTGTTAGCCGATAGAGAGAGGACGACAAGAATCGAGCCGATGGTCAAATAATAAAAAAGGCCTTTCCCGAAAACCGCAGCGGTCAGCATAGAGAGAACGCTCTGGTACCCGGGCTGGCCGGGATCAGTTGCTGCGATTCCGTAGACCTTGACAAGATACGAAATTCCCGCCAGCATCACGGCCAGTAAAAAAATAATCGCTGTGAGACTGCGCTGCGCGTTCTTGACTGTGGGATCTTTGAAAGCCTTCACGCCGTTGCTGACCGCCTCCACGCCAGTCAAGGCCGTGCAACCGCTGGCGAAAACCTTGAGCAACAGCCAGAAGGTGACGGCTTGCGTTATCGGCGGCGGAGGCGGAAGCGGAACTGCAGGTGTGGGATGGCCTCCACTGATGAGGAGAGCACGGATTACGCCCGCGACGATGGTGATGAGAAGTGTGCCGACAAAGAGATAGGTAGGAATCGCGAAAGCAGCGCCAGCCTCGCGCATACCGCGGAGATTGACGATGGTGATGACGATCAGAATGCCCACGCAGAGTGAAACCATGTGCGGCAGCAAGGCCGGAACTGCCGAGACCAAGGCGCCGACTCCCGCGGAAATGCCCACGGCGGCCGTGAGAATGTAATCGGCGAGCAAGGCGGCCGCAGCAAGCAAGCTGGCAGGTGCTCCGAGGTTGAAGCGCGCCACCGTGTAGGATCCGCCGCCGGAGGGATAGGCGGCGATGGTCTGGCGATAAGAGAAGTATACGATCACCAGCAGCGTGATGATGGCGGTACTCACGGGCACGATATAACGAACGCCGAGAAGACCGAGGGGGATCAGCAGGGTGAGGGCCGCTTCCGGGCCATAAGCAGCCGAGCTAAGACCATCGAGACCAAAGATCGGGATGCCCTGTGTGGGACCTATCTGCTCGGCACGTTCGTCGCTGGTCTTGATGGGTTTGCCGACTACGAGATCAAGTATGTTCATAGGGATGGTTCCCGATGGACTGTTCGCACGGAAAAATAAGGTCTACGCAAAAGAGTGCGCCCAACGATGTGTGAGCACACTCACGATAACATTGCTGGGATGTACAATCAAAAATCGACTTCGGGCCGCTAACACACGAACACACCGTTGCTCCTTTCAAACATACATAGGCGCCACTAGAATGTTTAAAGCAGGCCAATTCGAACGCTTAGCAGTCTCGCTATTCGTAACAATTGCATTGAAGACCGAGGTACGAACCGAACACGGAACGTTTCTAAGCGTACTACGACGCCTCGGTCAGCCTGCCTCTGAGTAGGACTTGGTGGATTTCTACAGCGCAATCCAATACGTGTTGTTTGTGGTCATCGTCACCGCCCTCGTAAGGCCCCTGGGCGGGTACATGGAACGGGTCTTCTCTAAGCAACGGACCGTACTTGATCGTTTCTGCCTGCCTGCCGAGCGGCTCCTCTATCGCATTACTGCGGTTGATCCTAATCTGGAGATGACCGGCAAGGAGTACGCGACGTGTTTCGTGCTCTTTGGCTTTTTCGGCACGCTCCTGTTGTATGGCATTCTCAGACTGCAGCAGTTTCTTCCCTGGTTCTTTCCGCAGTACCACACGACGCCGTTATCATCAGATTTGGCTCTGAATACGGCGATCAGTTTCTCGACGACTTCCACCTGGCAGGCTTACGCGGGCGAGAACACGATGAGCTATTTCAGCCAGATGGTGGGACTCTGCGCGCAGAACTTTTTGGCTGGCGCTGCGGGGTTGGCCGTGGGCATTGCCTTCATTCGCGGTCTGGCCCGGCAACTCTCCGACACGCTGGGCAACTTTTGGGTTGATCTGACACGCGCTCTGCTCTGGATCCTTTTGCCCGGAGCATTGATCGGTGCCGTGCTGTTGGTCTGGCAGGGCGTCCCGATGAACTTCCACCACTATACCGTCGTCACCACCGTCGAAGGTACGCAGCAGGTCATACCGCAGGGTCCAGTAGCCGCACTGGAGATCATCAAGAATCTCGGGACGAACGGCGGAGGCTTCTTCAACGCGAATGGAGCTCATCCCTATGAGAACCCCACGCCACTTACAAACTTCCTCGAAATGTTGGCCATCGTGCTCCTGCCTGCGGCATTCACGAACACCTTCGGCAGGATGGTGGGCCAGCCTCGACAAGGATGGCTTCTCTACAGTGTGATGCTGCTTCTCTTCGTCTGCGGACTG
>Ga0182018_10002641_pt1 | contig 17499 bp, 21 predicted proteins | sample 812P2MmetaG_FD_120490 | JGI IMG/M metagenome (GOLD analysis project Ga0182018, IMG submission 120490) | Permafrost microbial communities from Stordalen Mire, Sweden - 812P2M metaG | ecosystem: Environmental > Terrestrial > Soil > Wetlands > Permafrost | place: Sweden: Stordalen | collected... | reverse complement strand
CGAGAACTCTATCTGTTCGAAGAACAGGCGGGAGAGGAAACGCCTTACCAGCGGCTTTTGGGCGATGCGATGATCGGCGATGGAGCGCTATTTACCCGGGAGGACGCGGTTGAGGCCGCCTGGGCGGTAGTTGATCCGGTCCTTAAGCACCACCACCGGGTTCGCCCGTACAAGCGCCACAGCTGGGGACCGAAACAGGCGGACGCACTCATCGCACCAGACGGCTCCTGGCACAACCCCAATGAGCCTGCCGCTGCCATGTTTTTAGTCCGCTCTGCTCGCAGCCGCGCTCACAACGCAGCATCGCTCTGTTTAGGAGAAAAATTATGAAGGCGACTCAAAAGCTTCACGAAATGGGCCAGAGCCTTTGGCTCGACAACATCACCCGGGGTCTACTGACCAGCGGCACGCTCCACCAGTACATCCAGGAGTTCTCGGTCACCGGGCTCACCTCGAACCCCACCATCTTCGATCACGCCATCAAGAACAGCCACGACTACGACGACGCCATCCGCCAGAAATTGAAGGAAGGCAGGTCGGGCGAAGCGCTGTTTTTCGAGCTGGCGATTGAGGATCTCAGGCAGGCCGCCGACCTGTTTCGTCCGATCCACGACCTGACGAATGGAGTAGACGGTTGGGTTTCATTGGAGGTCTCGCCTCTGCTGGCGCACGACACCTCGGGTACCCTCGCCGCAGCTAAAGCCCTCCACGCTCGCGCCGGACGACCCAATCTTCTCATCAAGATTCCAGGTACCCAGGAAGGCCTGCCAGCGATCGAAGAAGCGATCCTCGCGGGCGTGCCGGTTAACGTCACACTTCTGTTCTCTCGCGCGCATTATGTCGCGGCGGCGGAGGCCTACCTTCGCGGCATCGAGCGCCGCATTGCCGCCGGACTGAATCCCGATGTCGGCTCCGTAGCTTCGTTGTTCGTCAGCCGCTGGGATGTTGCGGTAGAGAACAAAGTGCCCGATGCGCTACGCGACCAACTCGGCATCGCGATAGCCGGACAGGCTCATGAGAGCTACTGCCGTTTGCTCGATTCGCCACGCTGGAAGCGGACCTTCAACGCGGGAGCCCGTGTGCAACGCCTCCTGTGGGCGAGCACTGGAACCAAGAACCCCAAAGCCTCCGATATCCTTTACGTCAGGGGCCTTGCCGCACCCTTCACCGTGAACACGATGCCGGAAGCTACGTTGAAAGCGTTCGCGAATCATGGGGAGGTGGTCGAGACTTTGTCCGTACACGCTGAAGAGGTACTGGCCAAGTTCGCCAAGGCCGGCATTGACACGGATGCCTTGGCCGCTCAACTTCTGGACGAAGGAGCCGCATCGTTCGTCAAGTCCTGGAAAGATCTGATGGAGTGCATCGCGTCGAAGAGTGTGACGCTCAAAGCCGCTTGATTGCCCATTACAGAATTGATAAGTAGAAGGGAGCGAGTGCCCATGGAAACACCGAGCGAACGCAAGCCCGAGCGAGACTCAGCGCAGGCAGCAGTGCATATTTCAAGGGCTCACCAGATTCTGAAGGTCCTGGAGGAGAAGATCGGCACGCATCCAGAACTCGGCGCGGCCATTACGAAATTAGAGATGGCGCTGAATATTCTGTCGATAAAGACTGGCGGGATGTTGTAGCCGCGAGGATGGCGATAGACGACGGCTGGGAGGGCCACGAGAGATGATGTATAACCGCTTTGCTTTTGCTTAGTCGGACTGTTGTTGCTGATGTCCGAAGTGCTTATCGGCCAGGATTCCCAGCAGGACTTCACGGCGTTCTTTGCCAAGTTCAAATCTGCCGTGGCGCAGAAGGACGCGGTCACGCTCACGACCTTGATGATGCCCAGCTTCAATTTCATTCGCGCGCGGAGTGTGTCACCGTCGGAGGTTTTCAAGGGGTTAGACGCAAATGGGGGTCTGCAATGGAGCAACCTGCAACAGTCTGTCCAAGGAGACCCAAGCCCTTACGAAACGAAGGGTACGAACACTCCCACACGCGTCTTGCAATGCACGCCAACCCGGATCATCTACAGCTGCCTGGTGACCTTCCATCAGGATCATCACCACCGCTGGCGCTGGGAGAGCATGATCATGCCGACGAGATAGTGCGCTGCCGAGAGCTTCTTCACCCAGTCGTGGAGGGCACCGCTTTCAAGAGCGAAACGCTCAAAGCCGCTTAAGTCCGAGGCTGGTCGTGAAGGACGACATTTAGAAGCGAACTATGAACGTGCAGGCCGTTCCCGTCGCCATAGTCGATGAAGCCTAGCTTCTTGAACTTGTTCATGAAAAAGCAGACCCTCGACCGGGTGGTGCCTACCATCTCCCCGAGTGTCCCTTGACTGATCTGGGGGATTACACTCTGGGGCACACCCTCCTTACCAAAGTGAGCAAGCAGGAGCAGAATCCGAGCCAGTCGCTTTTCGCTGGAATTGAAAAGTTGGTCGACCAGATCTTCTTCGTATCGAACATTTCGTGCCAGCAGATACGCTACGAATAGATCGGAGAACATGTGCTCCCGGTGAAGCGCAAGAATCATTGCCTGCTTCTCAATGCACATAAGTTCGCAGTCCGTCATGGCGGTTGCAGATCCCGTTCGCAAAGGCTGTCCGGCAAGGCCTCCTTCTCCGAAGAAATCGCCCGGACTCAACATGCCTATCGTAGATTCCCTGCCAATCTTGGAGACCACAGTGAGTCGAACCCTGCCCTCTCGGACGTAAAAGACTGCGTCAGCCGCGTCTCCTTGCCTGAAGACGGTCCGTTTCTTGGGAATAGCCACAACTTGTCGATCCTCGCCGATCGTCGCAAGAAATTTCCTCAGGTCGAAAGCGCGATTGTTCTTGGCCAACGCGGTTGGTGCTATCACAGAAACCTCTAGCTGTCGGGGGGGGAGACCTCTCTTTGTTCTGGCGGAATGATGAGCAGCAAAGATGTTCAATTTTGCTCACAAGTGGTAAAAGAAAAGCAGGCAGCCCCAAAATGACACCAGCCGATTCTGTATTGCGTTTTGGATTGAGCAAAATTGAGCATTTTTGTGGCGCTCGAACGCTGCATTATGTGGTTGTGAGAACCAAAGAACTCACTCCGGAACAGATGCTATCTGTGGCTTGTACTACTTGCGGTCGATTGGGGAAGCTTGTGAACTGAATACCGGTGCCTTACGCACCGCGCCACACCGGGATCGGAAACTTTCCGCTGCCGAAGCTGTGGAAACAACCGCAACAAACGATTTGAAATAAACGGATGATCGCGCTTAGTCCGGATTGAAAAGACTGCTTAGGAGATTGAAAAATGACCGTCAGCCCCGCAGAACAGGTGTTCGAAGAAATTCTCCCGTATCTTGAAATATTGGATGCTCAAATTGGTGGTGTCATCCAGTTGTTGAAGGACAAGGGCATCACTACAACGGAGGAGTTTGCCAAATATGTAGAGAGGGCAGATAGGGGGAGCAATGTTAGGGAAGTTGGTTTCCGGGTAAGGATGGAATACCTATTTTCCTCCGCTGCCAAGCGAAGCGTGTCCGAGGAATTTGGTGGTGCCGTCGAAACTGGGGCTGCTGGCTAATGACTCGCTGGCCATCGACAGACTTCAAACCCATCGCCAAAATTATTCAGGCAGCAGTTACAAGGTGCTCCTTGCCCCTGCCAGCCTAGCACGGGGCATGCGGCGGGTGCGTGCTGCCGCCGACGCTTCAGTTCGGCATTGCACTTCCGCAAGTCCGCAGCGAGCTCAGATTCCAGCCGCCCAAACTCGCGCACCTTCGTTCGTACTTCAGCCAATTTTGAGCTCAGCAGCTTCTTCGCCGATTCGCACGCGTCCACGCTGCGGGCGCGGAGGTTCCCCAATTCTCTGATTTCCCTGAGGGAGAAGCCGAGTGCCTGCATGCGCTGGATGAAACGTATGCGCTCGATGTCTTACGCGGTATACATTCGGAATCGCCCGGTTGTTCGCACTGCCTTCGGAAGCAGCCTGCGCTTCTCATAGAAGCGGATCGCGTCGACCGTCAACGCGGTTCGTCTGGCAACTTCGCCGATTTGCAGCATGGGAGTGGAAAGCTGGTGATTTGCCGCCATGACGAAATCATACAATCTGGAGCATAGTCCAGAGTCAAGGGGAGTAATCCGACTAGGGTTGCGGCTTTGGCTTATATTCAGCAGATGCGGGACAACGATCGCACCGGCCTCGACCTCGCTCTCGGGCCTAAGACGCCGGGATTCATTGCGATCGGCATTTTCTTGTTCTTCGGTGCCATCATGGCGAGTCTTGCCACAACTACTTTGCTGTGGCGAGGCACGGCGCTCGATCGTCTCTGGGGGCTCAATCCGATCGCGTACAAGCAACTCGCGCCTCTGGGCCGCACAGTTGGGATTCTCTTCCTACTACTCAGCGCGGCCCTCACCACGGCAGGGATCGGGTGGTTCCGACGCCGCCTTTGGGGATGGAGACTAGCAGTCGTAATCATCGCCGCACAGGTTTTAGGGGATGTCGTTAACTGCGTCAGAGGTGACTGGCTAAGTGGCGGAACCGGTGTCATCATCGCCGGTGCGCTATTGCTATTTCTCTTGCAGCCAAGAATCAGAGCCAAGTTTGCCTAGAATCTCTCCCGAAGAAATTCAAAAAGGATGTAGCCGATGAGCGCGGCTATCGTGGCAACTGCACCATTGGCAGCGCCAAGAATATCCTCCTATTGCCCAAGCTAAGCCACTCTTCTGCCGGTTCCGGCCGGTCGACTAGCTGGACAATTTTGGTTCCCGGCACAACCGCAATGGCTTTCATTCGTTACCTTTTTTGTGGACGCTGTTTCTGTCCCGACGTTCAGGCGGCCTGAGTTCCATCTCCAACAGGAAGTCCTCATCTTCGCGCACTATAAGCTCGTGTTGAGCCCTACGCTTGCTGTGGTGCAATGCTACATTTGTCTCTATACGCATTACGGGCATAATAAAAGGATGAAAGAGTGTCCAAACTATCTTTTAGGACGAGCGTTTGCCGCGTGAACCGGAGCGTCCGCGGGAAGAGATGCGTCGTTTTTTCCAAAGTCGGGATCCGCCGCGGAACGCGTTGGAGTTCTCCCCTAAACAAGCTTTGGCGGGAAGCGTCTTGAGCAACCGGGCATTGCCTCCGCCGAGCACGACGTAGTCGGCCTGTAGCGCTATCCTCAGCCGCTTCACAACATCGGCCACATAGTGACGCCATTTTTTCTTTCCCAGGCGCTTGAGCCCAGCCAGACCTATATAGTCTTCAAAAGTTCGCCCTTTTCTGTAAGGCAGGTGCGCCAGTTCCATGGATTCGAGCACTCCATCGACGATCAGTGCCGACCCCAGCCCGGTACCCAACCCCAGGAAGAGCATGCGCCCTCCTTCATAGCTCCCCAGAGCCTGCATGGCCGCGTCGTTGACAATCTTAACGCGACGACCGAATGCCCGCCTGAAATCGAAGCCAACCCAACCACCCCCGAGATGGTACGGTTCGCTGACAGGTCGCCCGTGAACAACCGCGCCGGGATAGCCAATCGACACGGCCGAATACTTCCAGCCAGTTGCCACCTTTTTCACGTCTGCGACCATTTTTTTCGCCGTCATTTTCATCCCGGAGGGAATCTTCACAGGTTCCTTGTGCCCCGGACGATGCACCTTCACGTGGGTGCCTCCGACATCAATGACCAGAATCTTCATGGCATCCATTATTGCGTGCTTGCACACACTCGCAAAGCAAATGGACAATCGGTGCAGCGGTTTTGGACAGCGGTATCCGCATCGGCACTCGGGGCGTACTTCCCAATGTTATCGGCAGAGTCTCGACAAGTCAGCCGCCGAATTTCATTCAGCAGCCCCTCGCTTGAGGTTGCGGTAGCGCCGAATGAGTGCATTGGTCGAGCTGTCATGCTTCAGCCGTGGCTCGTCGGCTGCCTCAAGTTCCGGGATGATCCGGTTGGCCAGGACCTTGCCCAATTCGACGCCCCACTGATCGAACGAATCGATTTGCCAGATCGTTCCCTGTGTAAACACGCTGTGCTCATAAAGTGCGACTAGTTTGCCTAGAGTTTCCGGGGTCAACCGTTCTCCGAGAATCACGTTGGACGGACGATTGCCTTCGAAGGTGCGGTGCGGAACGAGCCAATCGGGCGTGCCCTCCGCCCGGACTTGTTCCGGCGTCTTACCGAATGCGAGCGCTTCCGCTTGTGCGAACACATTCGACATCAACAGGTCGTGGGGCTCGCCCCGTGGGTTCAGCGCCTGGCAGAAACCGATGAAATCACATGGGATGAGTTTCGTTCCCTGGTGAATGAGTTGATAAAAAGAATGCTGGCCGTTGGTCCCCGGCTCGCCCCAGAAGATCGGACCAGTCTGCTATTGCACGCGTGCACCGTCCAGCGTCACGTGCTTTCCGTTACTCTCCATGGTCAACTGCTGCAAGTAGGCTGGAAGCGTTTTAGGTATTGCTCGTAGAGCAGAACAGCGATGGTCTGAGAGTCGAAAAAGTTGTTGTACCAGACCGCGAGCAGCCCCATCAGTACCGGCAGATTGCGGTCGAAAGGAGCAGTACGGAAGTGCTCATCCATCGCGTGGAAGCCGGCGAGCATCTCGCGGAATTGGTCGGCGCCAATCGCGATCATCGTCGACAAACCAATCGCCGAGTCCATCGAGTAGCGTCCGCCGACCCAATCCCAGAACTGGAACATGTTGGCGGTGTCGATACCGAATTTCTTGACCTCGGCCGTGTTGGTCGAGACTGCAACGAAATGGCGCGCGATCGCCTTCTCGTCTCCCAAAGCTTGAAGCGCCCACTCACGGGCCGTGCGTGCATTGGTCATCGTCTCCAGCGTCGTGAAGGTCTTGGAGGACACAATGAAAAGTGTCTCGTCGGCGCTTAGGTCGCGCGTGGCCTCGGTAAAGTCCGTGCTGTCGACATTCGAGACGAAGCGGAACGTCATGTGGCGCTGGCTGTAGTACTTCAGCGCCTCATAGGCCATGACCGGGCCCAGATCGGAGCCACCGATACCAATGTTGATTACGTTGCGTATGCGCTTGCCGGTATGTCCTCTCCATTGGCCATCGCGGACCTGATTCGCAAATGCCGTCATCTGGTCGAGCACGACGTGGACCTCGGGCACTACGTTCATGCCGTCCACCTTGATTGACTCGTCCTTCATTGTTCGCAATGCGACGTGCCACCCTCTGCCTGTTGGCAACAAGCCAGGTACACAAGGGCGCGCAGGGGCGTGGCCCTGTCATCACAAGCCAGCAGGGCCAACGCGTTGTTCACCATATCGCGAGTCCATACCAGGTGGTAGCCGCCCAGGTCTTTGTCACCCTTGAAATTTCCCCAAGGAATACTGGCGGCCGCAATCAGCGCGCCAGCGAATGTCTTATCTTCATGCGCCAATAGCAGGTTTCGGCTGGTTCGATACAAGATTCCCTCGTCACCCGATACGTCATCCAATTTCTTCATGCGACTACCGGCCCGATGCCACTGCTCAACAAACTTCTCGCGATGTTCCGCGAATGGAGTCGCCAGCGATTGCTCGAGAGCCGTTACTGCGCCATGAAGACTTTCACCAAATGCAATGCCAACCGTGAACTCGCGACTCAGGGAAAGGTTGACTTCGCCGATCACGGCTACATTGCCGTCCTCGGCCGTGTCGAATTCCCAGTCCAGTTGGAAGTCCTTGTGAAGGTCCTGCCATCCATCGCTATGTCCGACGTAACCGCACGAAGTGTTGAAGTCGACATTGGCCCCCATGGCAAGAAATGCGCCATTCTTCCACGCTATTAAGGCGTTCTTACCAGCTGTCTTGAACCGGCGAGCTGAATTTCCGTAGCCGCCGATGTCCAGGTGAGGGGCGAGGAGCGCATAGACTTGCAATTTCTTAAGAAATTCAGGATCGCCTTCAAGCCGGGTATAAATAAGGACACGCGATTGGTGGGGGTCGGAGATGATCTCCTTCACCATCCGATATCGGTGATCGCGGTCGGAGCTGGTGACTCTATATCCCAGCGCGTCCGCCGCGATGCATTCAATCTCGTGGTCGAGGTCGCGCCGTTCCTCGTGAAAGAAACTCTCGCCATCCGTGATCAGGAACTGCATATCCCTGGTTTGCGAATGATCGATCGTGGGAAAGTAGATTTCGTCGAGAATTCCGTATGAAATGGTGAACCATACGCGGCTTGAGGTTGAATAAGCCGTTCCTATGCCTTCCTTCGAGCTCGATGTCCACCGGGGTGGAATCCCGGGTCGGCCGAAAGCCTCCTGCAATTGATCAGGGTCCTTGGCAGCCACGTCACACCTCCTACCGATGAGGTTACCTTTTTGTTGTTTTCTCCATATTTGGCAATAGGCCCTTTGTACTCGTGTCTATCACGTCCGTCATTCCTTCACAGACCGTGAGCGATGTTGCTGCAGGCCCGCCGCCGGACACCACCTTTTCGGAAAGACGATCCTGATCGGAGCTATGTCATCAAGCGATAAGAAGTGCCGCTCAGAAGTAGGGGCACCTGTCCGCTGGAGCGAGCGCAGCGGCAGAATGCCTTTTACTTGGCTTTCTGGTCGCTAGCAGTAGCCTCCTGCTCTTCAGCCTGTTGCCAGCCGGAGCTGGGGTTGTATTCCTTCATGGATCTGGCCACGGCGTCAGTCTTCTTGCCCAGATCCTTCTCGTAAACTATTCCGTCCTCGTTAACAATGAATGTCATCACGCCGGACGATCTGTATTCCGCCGGGTAGGCCACAAAAGCGAATCCCCCTTTCATTTTGCCGTTTACGACGTAGCTCTTCGCGCCGCTGGAGCCGTCTTTTCCCTGACGCGTCAGGATGTGGAAATAGTAACCCTGATAGGGCGTCGGAGCGCCGTCTTGGCCTTTGGCATAGCCCTTCGCCACCGCTGATGCTACCAGCGGGCCGATGGGGCTCTGAGGTTCGCCATCCGCGGCTTTCCAATACAGGCCATTGTGCTGCCCCTCGTCGCTGAAGATTTTCTCGGCGTACTCGTTGTGCTGTGCCGAGTAGTATGCCTTTTGCGCCGCCACGAGTTCCTGGCAAACGCGAATGGTTGATATTTCATTCTGGCCAATTCGCCGGTACAAGATTTCTTTCTTGCCCGCTTCAGTGTCGAAATACCACGAATTTCCCTGGTGCACCAGCGGTATGGGGGTAGGCCAGTTCTCCGCGCCTATATATAAGGTGGTGGTTCCATCCGGTTCTTTCACCAGACGGTGCATTTCCTGATATTTCTCCACAAAATTAGCGCGGCTGTTGGCGTCCTCGGTTTCGTCTCCCGACGAGACGATTTGCCTGCCGTCCGCTCCAAGGATATCGAGCATCGCTTTCTCGTCATTGACCTGCGCTGCCGTCGCCAGGGCGTGGCTCGCATCTTCCGGCGATGAAAATGTTTTCTGGCCCGGCTGCTGCGCCATGGACCGCATGGGAAAGCACACCGTCAAAAGGATCGCGACCGCGGCCAGTTTAGGAAAATCAGCCCAATGAAATTTTTCCGACTTCAGCTTCATTCGTCGCATATGGCTTCTCTCCATTACTAACTCTTACAAGCTAATAGGCACCTAATAACACTTCGATTACCGATGCCCGCCGCCGCCGTGACCTCCGCCACCGGCGTGCCCGCCACCACCGGAACTCCCTCCCCGCGCGCCGCCGCCCATGCTGGCGCTTCCGCGTGATGAAAAGCTTCTAGTCTGTCCGCCATGCTGGTACCCGCTAAAGGCACCCGAGCGGACGCCGCTCTGACCGCGAGGTGCGGCGTATCCTCGAGCCGCCTGCCGGTTTTCGTCGAAAGCCCTGCTGGTTGCGCCGGAACGGGTGTTCGCTTCGCCGCGCTCGGCGCTAGATCCGCCGCGAGCATTCGATCCGCCTCGGGTGCCGTTCGCCCCCCGTTGCACGTTCCTGGCTACGCCGCGCTCGCCTCCTCCTCGGTAGTAGCTGTTCCGGTTGTAAAACGTATTGCTGCGGGAGTAATATCTGCCGCCGCCGTACAGTCCGTATCCACCGTGCCAGTTGAATCCCCAGTTATTCCAGCCCCATCCAAAACCGCCGAACCAGCCGATGCCGAACCCCATTCCGAACGAGAGGTACGGCCCGCCAAACCAGATTCCGGGATACGGGTACCATCCCGGCCACGCCATTACAGGCCCTCCATAAACCAGCCACGGATCGTACGCGGGAATGTAAACTTCATCGGGTTCGGCAGGCGCAATGCTGATATCGGAGTCTTGCGTCGCTACGGTCTGCTGCGGCGTGGTCTTAAGATTGCCCGCTTCTTGCGCCCGCCGGCGCATCACCTGTACGGCATTCATCACGTTCGCCTGCTGGTTGTAGTAAGCGTCGCCCAGAGACGATGCCCAGGACAAGTTCTTGTCCATATTTCCCAGAACGGAGGGAAATGCAGCCAGCGCCTTGACGCTCGCGTCCCAGGGCTGTTGGTCCACAGCTTTACCCAAATCGTCGCCTTTCAAATCAGGATGCGCTTGCACCCATCGGTCGGCCTCAACGACCTGTTCGGGAAAGGTCGAGGCCGCCAGAATCTGTGCCACCAGCGAATCTGGATACAGCGCAATCGGCGCTACCAACTGCTGCAATTGCTCGGGAGTCTGTTGCGTATAGGGGGGCGTCTGCGCGGCCTGATCGTCTTGCGCCTGCGGGGCTGGGGCGTCATGCGAGGCCCAGAGGTTCTGAGGACAGGCCACGAATGACACAGCTAACGACAACACAGAAACCACAATCTGTTTGCCGAATCGTGTGCTCGACACAGCTGTGGGACGACTGAAAATGTTCATGTTCTTGAACCTCCTCTGCACCTTACATTGCCCAGCTGCGACTCCCAGCAGCGGTGTCTTCCTGAAACAGCTACCACACGAACAGGCGAGCACCGGAGCCGGAGGACCGATCCCTCCCTATTTGGACGGATTGTTCCCGGCCGGGAAGCGCCTCACCCGAGTCCGCGCTCGGAAGTTCCGGCCTCGAAGCGATGATCTTTTCGACCTCCACAGCACCATGGCGGTTCATGATCTCAGTTGCCGCCTCAGTTTTGTCGCCCGAACCGGTGGCAAAGACCATGACTCCTCCGCGCCGTACTCCTTGAACGTAGTCTTCCGCGTCCGTTTCGATGACCCCGAAAGCCGTAAGGTCACGAATCAAAGCCATCTCAAAATCTGTGTGTGGCGTACTCATGAGTCCACTGCCCGCCATCTCCCGCGACTCCCCTAAAACACGGACGTCATTCTTGGGGAAACCCGTGGCTTCGAGATCGCGAACGACCTCGTCGGCCAATCCTGAATTCTCAAACAAACCCACTGCAGTTTTTGCCATATTGGCCTCCACTAATTTGATTTTTTACCGAAAGTCATTAACCCCCTGGGGCAATGCCTCCGGCATTGTCTCGTTTCACCACGTCGCCTACTTCTGCGTGGGGCGGCGCAAGTTCTCGGCGTTTGTCACGGAGCGGCTACACCGCCGTCGGCGAAGCCCTTCCAAGCCCACTTCGGAACGAGGGTTGGGTTCTTGCTCCGATGAGCAAGCCCCAACCCCTCACCTGTGCGGTCAGCTGGCAAAGTGCTTTGTCCTGTCGGGCTCAAACTCGCTGCCCCACCGTTGAGATCAGAAACAACTTCGGTCCCCATTGCATGGAGACCACTATCGAGCGTTGGCTTCGTGAACGTATCCGCCGAGTTCTTCTACCAGCGCTCGGGCCGATGCAGGTACGGCAACTTTGCCGCTAAGAATTTCATGGCGGTTTACATCGTCGCCATACATGGCCTTGTCTCCACTTTTGTCGGCTTGCACTACGGCGCCATCGAGGCTGACCCCGATGAAAACGCCTTTGGAACGCGAATAAGACAGAATCTCTGCATTCAATTTAAGGTCAGTGCCAGCAGCGGCCTTCCGGCCTACGGGTCCTGCCGCTACAGAAGCGTCTGCGCCAAGCTTGAATTTGTCGCTCATCAGGCTTTGCAAGGCATGATCGTTCATGAAGAGCATCACGATGTCGGTGGAAGAGCCCCCGATCTGATAACCCACACTTCCGCTATCAATAGCCGCAAACATGGGAGCGCTCCATCCATGCTCGGTGCGACAGGTTGCTACTCCCCTGCCGTAGCTGCCACCGAATAAGAAGGCAAACTTTTTGTCCCCCGGAATGATGGCGATACATTTCGCCGACTCCAGAAGATTCGAAGGAATGCCTTGATCCGGGGTGTTCATGATCTCCTTGAATACCTGGGTAGCTTTCTGGGTGCGATTCACATCGTCCTCGCGATCCGAGGCGACAGCAGTCAGGGTTACGAGCAGAGTTAGCGTTGTGACGATCAGAGTGCGTTTCAACATTTGTTATCCTCCTCCACAGTTTTGACTCGCTAATGTGAACGGCTGCCAATAGATTGAGGCCGCCACGGTATATGTTTTCAGCGCAAATCAATGCGATATGCGGGACGAACTGTTGTTTCTCCTACCTTGATCAAGAGCCGCTGATCCAAGATGGCATCCTAAACACTGAGTGAAAGGATTTCTGGTCAATAGGAAACACATTTCGAATTAGGGGCCAGAATCCGCTGCCGTAGGTCTGCAGGAAAGTCCGAGCGGAGTGAACATGCCCGCTGCTGATCTCCCAATCGACTCACTTCTACGAACTGATGTCACCGATCTTCAACGACCTCCACCGAGCCCTTCTGAACAATTCAGAGGGATAGCGGCTGCGATGACGCACTCATACGCCGGGGATGCTTCGCTGTCGATGCGATGCGGCGTCCGCCCAAGAGCGGACGACGCTCGCACAATTTGTCTCACTACTTCTTCGCAGATGCTGAGGTAGTCGCTGGCTTGACGTTTCGCCTGCCTCGATAAGTTTCGCCGCTTCCTTGATCCCGCTCGTGGTCCTATCGAGGGGGCGCCACTTCCATTACGAAACTAACGTCGATGTTAGCCAGTTTGAGAGTATCCATCGCCTGCTTGTGTTCGCCTTTCTTGAGCAGTCCGTTGGCCTCGAAAAATCCAAACACTGCAACCGGCAATTCGTTTTTTTGGCCTTCTCTTGGATGGTTCCAAATGAAAGAACGGTTCGCACACTGGGCGTTGCGCGATCGGCTGAAATGAAAGTTCCCCCAAGTTCACGTTGGAGTCGCAACACAAAACGAGATGGGATACCTTTCTTCGCGACACCTTGTCGGTAGCTCCCGGTGCTGGGTGAGCATTATTGCTCAGACCGTTTAATTTTGATTTGCTAAGGTTTGAATTATTCGACGCGCCAACGCTTCCAGCAGCAGCGGACCCACGGGGGACGGCATGCCTCAAGCTGTCGTGTCGAGAGCGGGAGCAGAGTGCGTCTTTGTTCTCTGTTCTCTATTCGTATCGGGCGAAAACTGGTTTCACATTGACGCGATCAGATTCACGTGCCCGCGTGCGAAAGCTGAGGTTGCTATGCTTTGGACGATTTTCGTAGTTCTTCTGGTTTTGTGGCTTCTGGGCCTCGGTCTGCATTTCGGTGGAATCTTAATCAACCTGCTCTTGGTGGTCGCGTTGGCGGTCCTGGTCATTCAACTGAGCGGACCGCGAGCTACAGTTTGAGGAAAGGTAGATGGGAGTCCAGCACCGGGAAGCCGGTGCGGTCTCCTGGCGCTTTTCCTTAGTGTTGATGTCTTTCCACCCAGTCTATACCGCCAAGGAGTACGCAGTGTCCGCGCCTGACCGCTCCGTGAGTTCGACACAGAATACCCTGATGCGAAGCGAAGTGCGTCCCCTGGTGTGTGAAAAGAAACCCTCATCATTCTTGCTAGGGATTCCCAGCCAGTCACTTCCATTACGGGTAGCGGTGATCGGGAACCACCTTCCTCGACACTGTGGAATTGCCACCTTCACGACAGATTTGTGTGACGCTATCGCGGTTGCGTACGGAGCCCCTGGAGTGTTTGTGGTGGCCGTCAATGACGCTCAATCGCGGTATAGCTACCCTCCGCGGGTGCGATTCGAGATAGCCGAGGGCAACCTTTCATCCTATCAAGAAGCCGCCAACTTTCTTCATTCCAGCAAGGTCGATCTTGTGTGTTTGCAGCACGAGTACGGAATTTTTGGAGGGAAGTCTGGCAGCCATGTCTTGCGCCTGCTGCAGCACCTCACAATGCCAGTGGTAACAACACTGCATACGGTTCTTCGTGAGCCAGACGTGGACCAACTAATTGTGATGCAAGAGATCGCAGCGCGCTCTGATCGGCTCATTGTCATGAGCGAGCACTCTTCTCACCTTCTGCAAGATGTATTTAGAGTTCCGGAGGAAAAGATTGACCTGATTCCTCACGGCGTCCCCGACTTGCCCTTTGCGGAGCCGGACCTTTACAAAGATTCGTTTTCAGCCGGAAAGACGGTCTTGCTCACGTTCGGTCTGTTGTCTCCAAACAAGGGATTCGAAAACGTGATTCAAGCCCTGCCACGCATCTTGTCCCGTCACAGCAACGTTATTTACATCATCGCAGGCGCTACTCACCCGCACGTTAAACGCCGCGAGGGTGATCGATATCCGCTCCAGTTGCAAGCCCTGGCCAAGAAGCTAGGAGTTGAGGACAACGTTGTCTTCCACAACCGGTTCGTCAGCCCTCAAGAAATGGCCGCGCTGGTTGCTTCGGCTGACATTTACGTCACGCCGTACCGCCACGAGGCACAGGCTGTATCCGGAACACTCGCGTATGCCTTGGGCGCTGGGAAGGCGATCATCTCGACTCCGTACTGGCACGCCACCGAACTTTTGGCTGATGGGCGCGGAGCGCTGGTTCCCTTCGAGGATCCAGCCGCGATCGCAGATACGACAATCAGGCTGTTGGACAATGATGCGGCCCGCTACTCGATGCGCAAAGGTGCATACCTCTATGCACGCCACATGGTCTGGGACTGGGTAGCACAGTCTTATATGCGGGTCTTCTTGCGATCCCACGCTAATCGCATGCAAACGGCCCGAGGGGCGTCGCTCCTCCAGACTGCCGAAGATACAAGCCAACGCATAAATGTGTAACCACTTTGCCAGCGCCGGACTCTGGGGCGAAATTCAGGGCCTAACATGGCCATCTTGTCGGGATGTCCTTGCGGGCCGCGCGAAGAGCGTGGTGATGAGGTGAATCGGAATGTGGACCAGTTCTTCCGCATGAAGCAGGTGGAGGAATGATATCTGCAGTTGGGTCCGTACGACAGTTCCTTGGCATGTCCTTGTTGGGAGCGATGTCAATCGCGACCCTTCCGTCATATCCGTGCGCGAACCTTTGTAAGCTGCCTTTGGCTGCAGTGCAGCTTAACTCGTTCGTTCGGAAGCAAAACAATACAACAGAAGATCTTTTTAGCAGGTTGAAGGCGCGTCACCGTTGGCAAGAAGCTCGTCTGATTCGGCTCTCTGGAGTTCGCATCTACAAGCTGGAAGACGGCAAAGATAAAATCGTGGCCGAAGAAGCGGCAGGCGTGGAATATAGGGCGCCGGCAACAGAAACATTCACAATCACCTCAAGAAAAGGCTCGGGATTCGTGCGCCACCGTGTATTCCAGCGCCTGATGGAGGTTGAAGAGAAGAGGATACGAGTCAACAAAGACCCAGACAGCTTGATCACACCGGAAAATTATGCCTTGGACGTAGTTGGCACGGATCGAATCGGCAACTCTGACTGCTCAGTGGTCCACGCCGTTCCGAAGCGCAAGGAGATCGATCTCTTCGAAGGAAAGATCTGGATCGACAACCAGGACTTTGCGATCGTGAAGATCACCGGCCATCTCGCCAAAAGCCCGTCGTTGTGGATCAAGCAAGTAGATTTTGTGCGGGACTATCAGAAGATTGACGGGTTCTGGCTTCTCTCGAGAGAAGAGGCGGTTTCAGCCATCAGAATATTCGGCAAGGAGACACTGACGGTCGATTACCAGAACTATACCGTCAACAAATTAGGTGCCGATCAGTCTCTTCAACGAATATCGCCAACACACAGATTGAAACGTACATGCGATCGGGAAAGCATCCGGAGGCATTGTGAAAGCAGGCATAGAGGATGCTACGCACACTCCAGGAGGCAAGGAGGTGTCATTTGATGCGGCGCATCAGGAACGTTCAAAATGGCGATAAGCCGGATTTACAATCGCGAACCGCCTGGGACGCTTATCACTGGTAGTGCTCCCTCTGCAGAGACTTCGATGTTCGCGTCTTCTCGAGACTTGTCGGCCAGCTCCGAGTTCGTTTGAGAGCCGCCGGGGACGCTTATGACTGGCAGCGCTCCCTGCGGAGAGACTTCGACCTTCGCGTCGCGCTTGTCGGCCGGGTGTGAGCCCGTTTGAGAGCCGCCGGGGACGCTTGGGACATCTAGCGATGCGCCTTTTGCCGACTGAAGCCCAACAGTTTTTCCGCGACTATGGTCCAGGATTTGTTTTGTTTTTTTGGACATACTTTTGTGCTCCTTACTTTTGTGCTCCTAAATAGCATTCTGATGCTTTGAACCTTTCGCTGACTGAGCAATAGGGGACAGTGCTCGCAGGAAGCTACATGTTCTAATGCCAGTCTCGAACCGATCCGGTTCGATTTTGACGGAGGACGACTCCTGTCCATACCTATCGAAGATTACGCCATGATCGGCGACTGCCACACAGCAGCCTTGGTTTCCAAACGGGGTTCGATCGACTGGCTTTGTCTTCCGCACTTTGATTCCACTGCCTGTTTCGCGGCGCTGCTCGGAACCGCGGACAACGGGCATTGGTCTATCTCACCCTCGGAACCGATCCGAAGCATTCGGCGGCGCTATCGCGAAGGAACGCTTATTCTCGAGACCGAATTTGAGACGGAAAGCGGATCGGCGACGCTCATTGACTGCATGACGCCTCGCAATGAAACGCCAGATCTTCTGCGGGTGGTCGTCGGCTCCAGAGGCCAGGTCCAAATGAACCTCGAACTGGTGATTCGATTCGACTACGGTTCGGTGGTGCCCTGGGTTCGAAGTACCGATCATGGAATCTCCGCAATCGCTGGTCCAGATAAACTCAGTTTGCGCACTGAAGTGCCGCTTCGCGGGGAAAACTTCAAAACCGTCGCAACGTTTGCCGTTGCTGAGGGACAGAAGGCGTCATTTGATCTTACCTGGTATCCCTCACACCAGTCTGAACCTTTACCGTTGAACATTGATAAGGCTATTCAAGACACGCAGAATTGGTGGCGGGCATGGTCCGATCGCTGTTCCTATCATGGCAAATGGCGCGATGCGGTATTGCGCTCGCTGATCACCCTAAAAGCCCTGACATTTTTGCCCACGGGAGGGATCGTGGCAGCGCCTACAACTTCGCTCCCTGAGTTGCTCGGCGGCGTACGGAACTGGGACTATCGTTTTTGCTGGGTGCGTGATGCCACGCTTACCCTGCACTCACTGCTCGATGCCGGATATCACGATGAAGCGCGAGCCTGGCGGGAATGGCTCCTGCGGGCCGTCGCCGGCAGCCCTTCCGAACTCAACATCGTCTATGGCCTTCGCGGCGAACGCAGGCTCACGGAACTGGAACTGCCGTG
>Ga0182018_10002640_pt1 | contig 17499 bp, 13 predicted proteins | sample 812P2MmetaG_FD_120490 | JGI IMG/M metagenome (GOLD analysis project Ga0182018, IMG submission 120490) | Permafrost microbial communities from Stordalen Mire, Sweden - 812P2M metaG | ecosystem: Environmental > Terrestrial > Soil > Wetlands > Permafrost | place: Sweden: Stordalen | collected... | reverse complement strand
CGGTAATCTTGCGGGAAAGGTCGCCGTTGGCTATAGCGGTGGCGACTTCAGCGATGTTGCGGACCTGGCCCGTGAGGTTACCGGCCATCGAGTTGACGTTGTCGGTGAGGTCCTTCCACGTGCCTGCCACCCCGGGAACTTCCGCCTGGCCGCCGAGCTTGCCTTCGGTACCCACTTCGCGAGCGACGCGCGTGACTTCCGCGGCGAAGCCGTTGAGCTGGTCGACCATGGTGTTGATGGTGTTCTTCAGCTCGAGAATTTCGCCCTTCACGTCGACCGTAATCTTGCGGGAAAGGTCGCCGCGGGCTACGGCGGTTGTTACTTCGGCGATGTTGCGAACCTGACCGGTAAGGTTGCCGGCCATGAAGTTCACCGAATCGGTTAGATCCTTCCAGGTTCCCGCGACGCCGGGGACGTTGGCCTGACCGCCGAGACGGCCTTCGGTACCGACTTCGCGGGCAACACGCGTGACTTCGCCGGCGAAGCGGTTGAGCTGGTCGACCATAGTATTGATGGTCTCCTTGAGGCGGAGGATCTCGCCGGAGACATCGACCGTGATTTTGCGGGAAAGATCGCCGTTGGCGATAGCTGTAGCGACTTCGGCGATGTTACGTACCTGGCCAGTGAGGTTCGAGGCCATAAAGTTGACGTTGTCGGTGAGGTCCTTCCAGGTGCCTGCCACTCCGGGAACGACGGCCTGCCCGCCGAGCTTACCGTCGGTGCCGACTTCGCGCGCCACGCGTGTGACTTCTCCGGCGAAGGCGTTGAGCTGATCGACCATCGTATTAATGGTGTCTTTGAGCTCCAGGATTTCACCTTTCACGTCGACGGTAATCTTGCGGGAAAGGTCGCCGCGCGCTACGGCGGTAGCGACTTCGGCGATGTTGCGGACCTGGCCGGTGAGGTTACCGGCCATGAAGTTTACCGAGTCAGTGAGGTCCTTCCAGGTGCCCGCCACACCGGGGACGAGGGCCTGACCGCCCAGCTTACCTTCGGTGCCGACTTCGCGCGCCACGCGCGTGACTTCGCCGGCGAAGGCGTTGAGCTGGTCGACCATGATGTTGATGGTGTTTTTCAGCTCGAGGATTTCGCCTTTGACGTCGACGGTAATCTTGCGGGAAAGGTCGCCGCGGGCTACGGCGGTGGTGACTTCGGCGATGTTGCGGACCTGGCCCGTGAGGTTCGAGGCCATGGAGTTGACGTTCTCCGTGAGATCCTTCCATGTCCCGGCGACACCCGGAACGTTCGCCTGACCGCCCAGCTTCCCTTCCGTACCAACTTCGCGGGCCACGCGGGTGACTTCCCCGGCGAAGCGGTTGAGTTGGTCGACCATGGTGTTGAGGGTTTCTTTGAGCTGCAGAATTTCGCCGCGGACGTCGACGGTGATCTTGCGGGAGAGGTCGCCATTGGCAATAGCGGTGGCGACTTCGGCGATGTTGCGGACCTGGCCGGTGAGGTTGGAGGCCATGAAGTTGACGTTGTCGGTGAGGTCCTTCCAGGTTCCGGCGACGCCGGGGACGTTGGCCTGACCGCCGAGACGGCCTTCGGTGCCTACTTCGCGCGCGACGCGGGTCACTTCTCCTGCGAAGGCGTTGAGCTGGTCGACCATCGTATTAATGGTGTCCTTGAGCTCGAGGATTTCGCCCTTCACGTCAACAGTAATCTTGCGGGAAAGGTCGCCGCGGGCTACGGCCGTGGTGACTTCAGCGATGTTGCGGACCTGCGCGGTGAGGTTGCCGGCCATGGCGTTGACCGAGTCGGTAAGGTCCTTCCAGGTGCCTGCCACGCCGGGGACGACGGCTTGGCCGCCGAGTTTGCCGTCGGTACCCACTTCGCGGGCGACGCGGGTGACTTCGGAAGCGAAGGAACGCAGCTGGTCGACCATGGTGTTGATGGCTTCCTTCAGCTGCAGAATTTCGCCGCGCACATCGACGGTAATCTTGCGGGAAAGATCGCCGCTGGCAACGGCGGTTGCGACTTCGGCGATGTTACGAACCTGGCCGGTGAGGTTCGAGGCCATGGAGTTGACCGAGTCGGTGAGGTCCTTCCAGGTTCCGGCCACGCCGGGCACCATGGCCTGGCCGCCCAGCTTGCCGTCGGTGCCGACTTCGCGGGCCACGCGCGTCACTTCCGCGGTAAACACACCGAGCTGCTGGATCATGGTGTTGACGATGGTGGCGGAGCGGAGGAACTCGCCTTCAAGGGGCCGGCCGTCAACGTCCAGGCGGACCGTCTGGGTGAGGTTGCCCTGGGCGACGGCGGCGATGGCGCGAGTGACTTCGTTCGTGGGGCGGAGGAGATCTTCGATGAGGGTGTTGACGGAGGTCTCCATGTCGTCCCAGGCGCCCTGGTGGCGGGGTACGCGGATGCGCTCGCGGGTCTTGCCCTCTTTGCCGACGTGCTGGCCGACGCGCTTCAGCTCGCGCGCCATCTGTTCGTTGGCGGAGACAATCTCGTTGAAGTGGTCGGCGATCTTGCCCGCGAGGCCAGTCCAGGAGCCGGGCAGGCGCACGCTGAAGTCGCCGTCCTTCATGGTCTGGAGGCCCATCAGGATGATGGGAAGGTAGTCGGTTACTACAGTATCGGACCCGTTGGTGGGCAGACTTTTCTGGAGATTTTTCGATTTGGGCGTAGGTTCAGCCGCTGTCGCCATAAGAGACTCCTGCTGGAGTAACTGAAGTTCTCTCCGGAAAATGAGCCGCAGCGCGGCTGCACCCGGGCCCTGTCGCCTGAAGGGAGCGTTCGGTGGATGACGAGAAGCCATGGAAAGGTTGCCTGGGAAATTCAGCGAATTTTTCTTCTCTGCCGGTATGGGTCCGGTGGTTTCGCCGCGGCCCGATCAGCGATGATAGACCGGCGATGAAACACCTTAACAAGAAGAAGATCTTCGCAGCTGGCGGCGCTGGCGCCGGGCCCAACAACTACTGTGGTCACGGGCGTACGAGGAGATAACACAATTCGGTCGAACCCGTTTTCGATGACGCCAGCGACCTGCCAAAGCTCTACGGCGACGAAGGCAAGGTCTCCCAGATTCCGCGTAACCTCATCTCCAACGCCCTCAAGTTCACGCCCATTGCCCATGTGCGCGTCACCGTTCAGGTGTCCGCCCCCGACTCCGTCCTCTTTTCCGTCGAAGACACCGGCGTCGCCCTTCTACAACACTCAGACAGCCACTCTGAAAATCAACGACAATGCGGCTGGCAGCCCGCAAACCGTCAACCTGAGGGCGCTGGTGATCGATCCGGTGGCACATCTGAGTACCGGGAATCTCACCTTCGGAATCGTAAAGGTCGGCGAGAGTGGCGCCGCCCAACCGGTGACGCTCACGAACATAGGTAGCACAGCGCTGACCAACATCGGCATCGCGGTCGCTGGCGCAGACCCCAACGACTTCTCCCAAACGACTAACTGCGCTGCGTCCTTAGGAGTAAAGGCCAGTTGCACAATCGAAGTCACATTCAAGCCCAATGCCAGGGCATTGCGGTCCGGCAAACTGGTGATCACCGACAACGCACAAAACGGCCCACAGAGCGTTTCTCTCTTGGGCACAACGGACTGAGGACTGGAGCGGCAGGTGAGGGCCCTTTTAGTGTGTGCGTGGGAACATGGGCAGGCACCTGTTCAGCAGAGCTGGGGCGACAGAAAGCACGCCGCGATTCAGGCTGTACAACCCCCGCCCGGGCCGGTCCGCGACCTCAAGTCCCGCACCGGCCCACAGGTAAAAATCAGCTCCTCGCTGCGGATATTCGTAGCCCTTCACGCCGAAAGGCAACGCAGCCGCCGCGGACTACGTCTGCCGCCTTGCTGCCGTTCCTGATACCAGCGACCTCACAGCCCATGCATTCTGGCAAGCGGCGGGCAGATCGCTGTATCCACGCCGCGCCGCGGTGCGAAGGGCTGGTTTCGTGCTGCGTCTTTTGCAGGGTGCTTTTCGGCTATTTTTGATCGACGGGGCCCGCGTTAGGAGTCGCCTCCGCGGGGGCTCGATGAACTGTTTTCACTGGACTCAGTTTCTTCAATCTCTCACTCCACTCGGCGACAGAAACAACGCGGACACTCCAAAGCCCACCGCGCCCATCCAGGCAAGCAACAACAACCCTGCCCTGCGCAGGCCTCTACGGCGGCAATCCCTGCCACGAATGCCTCGACCGCCAGCAAAGAAACGCCCCACCCGCCACGAATTACACACCCTACACCGGCTCCTTCGACCTCAAAGCCACAGCCGACCCCGGCCCTGAACCCTCTACGCCGAACGCTGTTTACGGTCCAGATGATTGGCCAGCAGATTACTTGTCAACGGGGAGTACCGTCTTTGTTACCCCCATCCGTAATCTTGCGTCGAGCGTCATCCTCTGCCATTCTTCGCACAGTAGTAACCGCTTCTTCGTCTCTGCGGCCCGCTGGTGCCGGCCAGAAGTCGGGTTTCTTTTTCTGGCTGCGATTATGCCGAGAGCGGAATTCGCAACACTATGCTTCAGGAAGGAAGACTCCAACCCGCCCATCTGCGGCGTCCACAATGTCGCGCTCGTTCAGAGCCAGTTACCCATCGACAGGTACGCTCCTCATCTCGGTCACATAACCAGCTATGTATGCCCCGTCAGCGAGCAGGTGGTCACGGAAGGGCACCGCGCTAAGCGGACACTTCCCGTCACCCCGGCGGATAATGTGTCGGAAATGCCCCGCCGGAACAGCGGCCCACCCCCGCCCAAAAACTCCGGGATCCCTGAGACCTCCGGATGTGAAACGCAATCTGGCCGCGCAGCATGCGGCCGATCGAAGTGACCGGCCCACTCGTACCTTTCAGTGTTGCCCGTTCACGGCAGCCCTCTGCGGTTCACCCAAAGACAGATCCACAGTCAGCGGCGGATGGTCGGAGATGCGGTCCTCCACAGACTGATTCAGTTCGCGCATCGTCCGCGGAAACTGCGGCGCGAGCCACGAAAACTGTCCGTCCCCCCGAGGCTCCTCGGTCAACGGCTTCACGAAAAACCAGTCCAGTTTGAAGCGACCGACCAGCCCGCCGTAATCGCGAGCAAACGCATAGGTCGGAACAAAACCCTTAGTGGAACGCTCGTTGCTGTCGGAGAGCGTCCTGCCTTTCCGGTTCAGCGTACGTTCCGGATCGCCCTGGAAGTCGAATGCGCCCTCGTCGGCGAACCGGAACTTCCCCACGCTCCTGAACAAATGCTGCTCCCGATTGTTCCAGAGTATCGGTATGTGAAATGCCGTCGGATCGTTGTAACCGTGAAAGTAATGAACGGGAACCAGCACATGCTTGTAAATGCCGAGCGGGTGAAACCAGGAGATAGTCTGGCCGATCCAGAATTGATAGTCAGTTACTCGGCTCATGATTTCGTTCTGAACAGAGGTCGGCGTATTCGTCTGCCCGGTCGTATTAAGATCTCCCGCAATCACCACCGGATTCCGCTCCTGCTTCAACTCGGCCAGCAGCGCCGTCATTTGCCGGCGGCGACAAGCGGGAGCGCAACGATTTTCGAGATGAGGTGCAACAATCGTAGCTTCTCCACCGGGTAACTCGGGTACGCCGATATCGGCGATTAACGCCATGCGTCCACCCTGACGGATCTCTCTCGCGATTCTTTCCGCGAACAGTTTGTGTGCCGCCCACCGTTTTCCCTTCTCGAGGTTAGCCGCCGCCTTCACCTCCTGCCCGTACCAGTCATAGCAAACGGGCAGACGGAGGATGCGCGCGCTTCGTATCGGATAACGGCTGAGGATCGCGGTGCCGTGCAGGCCGCGATAGCGTTCATGGTCCACCTCGAGATCCTGCTGTAGGCGCAGATCCTCCTGAGCGTTGGCTAAATGCACCTGCTCCGTACCCAGAGCGAAGATCGGATCGACCTCGACAAACTCGACGCCATACACATAGTTCATGTGAAGAGCGCTGGCGAGCTCCCGCGCCACATCGCGGTACTCGGTTCGCTTCATCCCGCGATCCACTTCGTCGAGCACCAGCACATCGACGTTCTGCAGAGTCGCGAGTTGCGATTCGATCCGCTCCCGCTGGCCGGCGCCCCAGTGATTTTGAGCTTCCGCAAGGCGCTCAAACTCAGTCGTATCGGTCAGCGCCGCACGAATCAATTCGAAATTCAACCCTCGTTCGATGTTCCACAAGCCCACGCGCAGCACCGGACCCCGATCTTCAGTTCCGTCTTCAGACCCGGGGCGATGGCGCGACACATCCCCGGCGCTCGCATCGTTGCGAACGAACGGGGTGTTGAGAAGCTCGTAGAAGCGCGCGCCGAGCGCGCCTTTCGGTTGAGCAGTCGCCGACAGCGTGACAAGATCGTCGAACGAGAGAAGCTCAGGATCGTGATAGCGCTCTTGCACCTGTGATCCGCTTACAGCCTGTGCGCTCGTAACTGGCATCAGCAGTAAAGCAGTAAGTCCACACGCAACGATATATCTCATATCTCTTCTCCTACCCCACTAACCTGTTCGGCAGGAAGAGAAACACCGGCACCTTCCCGCATCCCCACCTTCCGGCCCCGGCTGGCGGAGACGCGCCCCAGCCACCGGAAAGCGAGGCGCATCAGAAACACGTTCAGCAGAATCGAAATCAGCGAAGCTGCGACTACCGCGCTGAAGACGCCATCGGCCACCATCCCCGAAGATCGCGCCACTTGGACGAGCACGAACGACAGCTCACCAATCTGCATCAGTCCCGTGCCCACAGCAATGGCTGTGCGCATGGGATAGCGAAAGAGCCACACCACCGCGGTCCACACGAGGAATTTCGCAACCAATATAAGGAGCAGCATCAATCCGAGAAGGGGAAGATTGGCGAACAGCAGTCGCGGATCGATCAGAGCACCGAGGGAAACGAAGAAAAGCGCCACAAAAGCGTCGCGCAGCGGCACCAACTGAGTATGAGCATCGTGAAGGTCCTTGACGCCGCTGATAGAAAGCCCGGCGAGAAACGCACCCAGAGCCACCGAAAACCCAGCCGCCTGTGCCAGCGCCGCAGTGCCAAGACACACCGCGATGCTGACTAACAGGAACAGTTCCGAGTTACAAGTCGCCTTTACACGCCGCAGAAGACGCGGAATAACCTTGATAGCCAGAGCTGTCAGTGGAATAAGGAGTAACAAAGCTTTGCCGAGTATCCACGCAGCCTGCTTCAGGCGGCCCTCTCCGCTCCCGCTGAAGGCCGGAAGAACCACGGTCATGCAGATGACCGCTAGGTCTTCGACCAGCGTGATAGCAATCATGATCCGGCCATATTCTTCCGTCAGCTTTCCGGCGTCGGTGAGCAGCCGCGCCAGCACCATGGTGCTTGCCACCGAGACTGCGGCGCCGATGACCAGCCCCTCCTGGGTGCTCCATCCCGCGAGCTTTCCCGCTGCCACTGCGATCCCCAGGATGAACAGGATGCCAAGCGGACCGCCAACCAGCGCGACCCATTTGACACGCATCAGATCCCGAATTGAAAACTCAACGCCGATCGAGAACATCAGCAGCACAACGCCGACCTCGGCAAACGTTTCGAAGGTATGCAGGTCCGAGAGATGGGGTCCGGGCGTGAACGGGCTGATCGCGATGCCCCCCAGGACATATCCCAGGATCAGAGGCAAGCGAAGACGCCAGGCCACCAGGCCCCCGGCAACGGCGGCCAGAAATATATAAGTGAGATCGCGAAATACAAGTGGGGCGGTTTCCATAATTCATCTCTCCTGACTAACTGTGCCGACCGTTGTGAAAGGCTACCGATCTGGAGCTATCTGACTCCAAACCGGCATCGGCGTGTGTATTTGCTGAACCCCCCTGCCGCTCCCGCAGAGAGGCAGTTACGATGTATCGCTGCGGTGCCTCTCCGATGAAGTAGAACGGATAGCAGGTGACGAGCGTGAGAGACGGGATACCTCTTGGTTCGAGCACCTGTACGTCATCCGGCGTGACGATCTGAATCCGATCGACGATGTAGGTGTCAGTTTCGTTCAGAGACACTAACTCGATAGGATCTCCAACGTGCACATCCTTGAGCTTTCGGAAAAAGCCATCTCGGTGAGCGGCGATGCCAATGTTTCCCGCTTCTCCCGGATGCGCCGTTCCGGCGATCCGTCCGGCTCCGCGGTTCAGAGTACGATCGTCAGTTCCTTCGAGAACCGGTACCTCAAGAGACAGCTTCGCAATCCGGAGAACGGCGATGGGCTTTCCAGAAGGATCCCCGGCGCTTTGCAGATATTCCTGCCACCGGTGCCGATCCCAGTTATTGGGGTCGACCGCAGGACGAGTTAACTCCGGCATCGTCGTTACGGATCCCGATTCAGGGGCCGGGCTTGCCGCGTTGGCGGACGAGCTTCCGGCGTAAAACTCTCTGAGTGCGGCACGCGAACCAAGGTAGCTGTCAATACGGGCCGCGACGAAAGCGGCGAGCAGCGCGAGCCCGATTGCAAACAGGAGACCTTCCACCCAACTCCACCAGCTCCTGTATGTGGACACCCTTTGTTCGGATTTGCGTTCCCCACTGCGCGGCTTTCGCTTCGTCCACATGACACTCACTCCCTCTGCTCGAATTCCAGCTCTTCACGAGCCGAATGAAAACTTCCTGGTGCTACGGGCCGGGGCAGCCATGCGCGGCTTCAACGACGCACGCAGCGACTCCTTCGCGCGATAGATCCGTGTTTTTGCCGCGTTCAGAGAAACCCCCATCATCGTCGCCGTCTCGGGCAGGGAGCGCTCCTCGATCTTGCGCAGCTGCACAGCCTTGCGGGTCGTCGGTGGTAGAGCGGCGATGCTCTCGCGAAGCAAGACTTCCTGCTCGCGCTGCGCGTACCGCGCCTCGGGACCGGGACTGCGATCCGCAACTTCGATGACACTCGGCTTGCTGTCGCGGCCGACGGAATCATCGATGGATACCTCAACCGCGGAGTGCCGCTTGCGGAGAATCATCGATGCCGAGTTGATCGCAATGCGCGTCAGCCAGGTCAGAAAGCTGGATCTGCCGTCGAAGTCCTGCAGGTGGACGTAGGCTCTCAGGAACGCATCCTGCAGAGCGTCTTCGGCATCCTCATGATTTCTGGTGATGCGATAGGTGGTGCGAAGAATCCGTTTGGAATACGACCGCCACAGGCCGTCGAACGCGGCTGCTGGTCCGCGATCGGCCGCCGCGACCCGGTTGCTTCCGAGCTGCGAAAGACGGAATTCTGATTCAGCGTTACCGGACCGAGATTCCCGGTTGATCGGTTTGTCCGGACTGGAGTTAGTCATTTCAATCCTCCTTGATTCTTATTTAGTGACCTGCAATTGTCTGAGAGGACAATCTCGGCCCCGCGACAGTAAGTTCCTTAGTGATCCCAGAAAATGCGGCCACGGGACCGAATCGTTTATTCAGAAGCTGCCTGCCCAGGCACCCATACTGCGTCATAGGTGGCAAGGCGCACTCCCGCAACTTCCGTGCTTAGAGTTACTGGTTGTAGTCCCGGCTTCTTTCCAGGAGTGGTGTTGAAGCTCAGCAGATACTGGCTATTGAGCACCCGCTGAAGGCTATCGAGGTAGGGAGCGAAGCTAACCGGCATTTGCAGGCCGAGGTAGTACGATTCTCCACCGGTCTTGCCCGACAGCCTGACCATGTCCAGTTGTCCGTTAGTGGCCCGCCAGTAGTTGCGGTGCCAGCGACCCACGCCCGGAGTGTAGATGGTGTGGATGATGGTGCCCGTCCGCTGAGCCACAGCGCTTGCCGCATCGGCATCCGGGTTTGTGCTGAGTCCCCGGCGCGGGTAGGTGTGGCGATGGGCACGGTCAACTCCGTCCGTAATCATTACGACTTCGCGCCGGTTCTGCGTTGCCGGCCAGCGATTCATCAGGTCGATAACCGAAAGATATGGGCTGTTGTAAGCACCGGCGTTGCCAAGCGGCATCCGCACAGCTCCCGCTGCCTGGGCGTGGTCCGTCGTGAATGGCTGGACCATCTGCACCCCGCCATTTCTTATGTATCCGATACCGACGGCCGTGGTTGACGGCTGGCGGTTAATAAACTGCCTCAGATCGCTCAACTGAGAACCCAGTCTCGCGTCCGATGCGTCATCGATGAGGATGAACAGATCGAGCCCGGCGCGGTTTCCCTGAGCCGGAACCCAGTTAATCACCCGCAGACGTTCCTTGCCGCGCTTCACAACCACATCGTCCCGATCGATTTCGGGCATGCGCTTTCCGTCGGCGACCGTCGCTGTCACGGTCATGGTTACGGGTATGGCGGCTTCCGCCGGCCCTCCGCTGGCATAAGCGGGAGATATAGCTAAGAGCATTCCCGCCATGGCTAGCAACCTATAAAACAACCGCATCGTTGCGAATTTCATTGCAATCTCCTTTTGAGTTTCAAGTGCGTTTTGTGATCGCTTTTCGGGAAGCCTCCGCGTGCAGCGGAAGCTTCTCCGAAAATCTCAGGCGGCCGAGAAAGACGTAACCGTTAGGCCGCCGGGGAAAGTCACAGCATCTCCTTGCTCCGGACCAGCCTGAAGCCCAGCGAAGTTGCGAGAGCAAGCAGACCAACCAGTCCGATGAGCGGCGCCGAACTGCCGGTTTGAGGTAACCGCGCCCACACATGCTCCGCAGTCACGGTAGCGGTAGGGGTCGAAGCAGGCTCGAGCACTGCCGCCGAACGCTGAAACAGCAGCACGCCCAGCAAAGCCGGTGTCGCAGGCGCGGGCGCTTGTCCCACAACCGATTTACTGCTCGCGACGATGTGTTCCGTCTCATCGGTAACGATAGTGGCGTCGAAGCTCATCCCTTTCCCTAGCTCGAAGATCGACTTCTCCTGGCCGTTCACGATGAATTTGGCATGGTTGGGCACCTTGAAGATCTGGTTACCTCCGTCCTTCAACGACACGATCACCGCGCTCGGCGCATTCACATGAAACACCTTGCCCTTGATAGTCCTGACTGTGTTCACATACCGCGGAGTCGTGGTGGTTGTGATCGTCTGGGTCAGCTTCGTTCCCGGCGTCAGATCCTTCACGGAGACGGTCTTCCCGTCGATCGTGAATCGGTCGCTGTCCGGTACAACGAGGTGCTCGACCTTCCCGTTCTCAAGTTTGAGCACGAGATCGTTTCCCTCGACGTAAACGACCTGCGCATTCCGCACCGCCGTTTCAACGGTGGGAGTGCCGTGCTGGAAAGTGCTTGTGCTGATGTCCTGGGCCGACGCCGCGACCGGCGCCATTGCGAAGATGAGAGCGGCGACCGCGCTCACCAAAAACCTTTGCGATACTACGTTCAGTGCTTTCATTTGATTCTCCTTATCTCGTTGTTGGTTTGGGATTGGGGACTGATGCTGTTACTCATCTCTCTGCCATGCGAGTTTGGTACGGCCTCACAAATGTTGATGGCCGGACCGGGCCACTAACTGCTGCCGAAGCTCCTCGTTCTTTTTCAGAAGCATCGCGATAACACGCTGAAGATCGGCAACACGCGAATCGGCGTGCCGCTCGTGCTCCGCATCGACTCGGTATCCGGGCCGGCCGTCGGTGTGGCGTTGTGAATCCATCAAAACCACTGCGATCCTCCTGGAGATCGATTACTGGTGTGCCCCGCACTCGCCTTGTACACTCATATGTGCAATTCGCTCGCCAAAACGCGGCTCTGTGTTTTCAACTACTTGTCTGCGACATCGTCTGCCGATAACTCGGCACTGACGAGTTATCAGCACCGGTTAGTCCGCGATAGACGTACAATGCCCATGCCGCTTCGCATGTAAGTTTGCAGTAGACATATACTGCAACCGCTGCCAATGAGTTATGAGGGTAGAGCGAGCCACTTACCGCACGTATGCGGTCAGGCTACGTTGACGCGGATAGGGGAATTGTGAACAGGCCGAAGTGTGGTGAAGCCCCCGACGCACAGATCCGGCATGAGGGGTTGATAGGTTACTTCGCCACCTGCGCCCTGAACTGGTCCTTGCTGATCTGCAGGCTGGCGATCCTGGAATCCAGCGTCTGTCGAGGCATGCCAAGCTTCGCCGCTGCACCGGACGGTCCGGCGATTCGGCCTTGCGCCGCCGCCAGCGCGGCTTCAATCATCTCCCTCTCCTGGTCGGCCAGTGTAGCCGCCAGGGGAAGCGCTGGCCGCGCGCGACGTGTGGACACCTGCTTTAGCCATGCCTCGTCGACGGAGAATGTATCGCCTTCACACAGAATGACGGCTCGCTCGATGACATTCTGCAACTCGCGAATGTTTCCCGGCCAGTCGTATCCCTGGAGCATCTCGATGGCGTTCTTACGAATCGCGCTGAATCGCTTGCCCGCCTTTCTCGCATACAGCCCCACAAAATGCTCAACTAACAGCGGAATGTCCTCCACTCTATCCCGAAGTGACGGCATCTGGATAGGGAAGACATTTAATCTGTAAAACATATCTTGGCGGAAGGCACCGCTACTGACCGCAGCCTGCAAATCGCGGTTAGTCGCGGCTATGATACGCACATCCACCGAAATCGGCTGACTGCTCCCAACGCGTTCAAATTCCCGCTCCTGAATAACACGCAGCAGAGCAATCTGTGTCTCCATGGGCAGCTCGCCAATCTCGTCCAGAAAGATCGTTCCCTTGTGGGCCGATTCGAAGCGCCCGAGTCGTCGCTGCGCCGCGCCCGTAAAAGCGCCTCGCTCATGCCCGAATAACTCCGAGGCGATCAGCGAAGCAGGAATGGCCGCGCAGTTGACGCGGATAAACCCTCGCGCCGAACGATGGGACCGGTCGTGGATCGCGCGGGCAATCAGCTCTTTGCCTGTTCCCGTTTCTCCCAGAAGCAGAACCGTCGTATCGGTTGGCGCGACCAGGCTCACTTCCCGCAGGACCGACTTAAGCGCGGCGCTTTGACCCACGATCGGCTCCGCAGCGTTCCAGCGCCCCTGCGCCATCTCTCCAGCCTGAACTGTGGCGTCGACTTCCGCTTTCGCACTGAGCGTGTTAGGAGCAAACATCGCTTGCCTCCGGCAAATACTGATAAGAATGGTTACTCGGTCCCGGACTTACTCAGCGCTGCCGAAACTTCTTTCAGCAATGCAGCGCTCCTTACAGGCTTGGTCATAAACCCAGCGGCTCCGGCCTTCATCAGCGACTCGCGAAGCGAAGCGTCCCCGTGCGCCGTCACGAAGATAATCGGAACGGCGGAGTTATCGTCGCTGAGCCGCCGCTGCAGCTCGATGCCGCTCATTCCCGGCAGTCTTACATCCAGAATCAGGCAGCCGGCATCCTGCCGCTCCCCAAACTCAAGGAAGTCCTCCGCCGAGGCAAACGTTCTCGTCGAAAAACCAGCGGCCTTCATGACGCTGCACAGCGCCTCAAGAAGGGGTTCATCATCGTCGACGATGGCGATGAAACCGGCCGTGGATCCAATGTGGTTCAATTCAGCTTATCCAATCTGCGAACTGCAATAGGCTCTCTGACATCAACGAGCCTACCAATCGGCAAATCCGAAAGCTATCCTGCTTTAGGAGGAGATCGATACTCACTTTTGAAGAGCAGCTCTGAGCCTCTCGGCCATACGCACAAGATGGGCCAGGGATTCCGCCCGGGTCTTCTCCATCAGATGGGCGCGATGAGTCTTGACGGTTAGCTCGCTCGTCCCCAGCTGATCGGCAATCTGCTTATTCAGAAGCCCCGCAACCACCAGGTCCAGTACTTCTTTCTCCCGCCGAGTGAGCGACTGGAATCGCGCGCGAATCTCTTTCAGCTCAACTCGCTCCTTCCGCACACTGCGATCGCTGGCGATTGCTTTCTGCACCGCATCCAGCAGATCCTGCCCTCGCACCGGCTTGGTCAGAAACTCATGTGCTCCGTCCTTCATGGCGCGCACCGACATGGGAATGTCGCCGTGACCGGTAATGAAGATGATGGGGATCTCCATCTCCGCTTCGCTCAGTTTCTGTTGCAGGTCCAGACCGCTCAGGCCCGGCATTCTCACGTCCAGCACCAGACACGCGGGAGCGTCCGGACGCCGAGCGTCCAGAAACTCCTGTGCCGAAGCGTACGTCTCCGCGCGAAGGCCCACCGAACGGATCAGGCTGTGCAGACCGTCGCGAATCTGCCGGTCGTCATCGATCACGATTACGATGGGCTCCTGTTCTTTCATGCGGCCGTTCGATCCTCCGAGGGAAGAGTGAAGTGAAAAGTCGAACCCTGCGAACCATCCGATTCAACCCATAACTTGCCACCGTGCGCCTCAATGATCGAACGGCTGATGGATAGCCCCATTCCCATGCCTTTCGCGCGGGTCGTAAAGAAGGGTTCAAACAGCCGCCCCATCACCTCCGGACTCACACCGACTCCCGAGTCCTCAACGGAAACCTGGACCTGGTTGCTCCCCAGCATTCGGGATCGAACGACCAGCGTGCGTACCCGTCCTGTAACTCCGCTCATGGCTTCAATTCCATTCATCAGCAGATTCAGAATCACCTGTTGTAATTGAATGCTGTCACCCATTACCGCGGGCAGATCCGGCGCGAGTTCAGCGACCACCGCGACGTCGTTTCTCGATGCCTGCCCATTGGCCAGCGCGGCAGTCTCCTCAATGACCCTGTTCACCTCGACTCGCGCTTTCTCCGGAGTCGCCTTGTTGATCAGCGAACGGATGCGGACGATCACCTCCGACGCTCGCGTCGCTCCCTGCGTCGCGCGTTCCGCCGCCGCCCGCGCCTCCGCAAGATTCGGGTCCCTATGCGAGAGCCACGCCACGCATGCGTCGGCATTGGCAACTACCGCGGCCAACGGTTGATTCACCTCATGGGCGATCGACGCGGTAAGCTCGCCGATCGTCGTGATCCGCGCCACACGAGCCAACTCCGCGCGCGTTCCTTGCAGGGCCTCCTCCGTTCGCTTCTGCTCCGCCATCCTCTCCACCAGCGCCTCATTGGCTTGCTGCAGTTCGAGAGTGCGCTCCTCTACCCTCAATTCGAGCTCGTCCCGCGCTCGCCGCAGAGCGTCTTCGGTTTCACGTCTCCAGGAGATCAGCCAGTTAGCCACCACCTGACACAAAATAAACGTCAGGAAAAACGGAACGTCGCGCAGCTTCACATTCCACGAACGATAAGGCGGAATGAAAAAATACAAAACCACCACGGTGCTCAGAACCACCGCAACCCAGCCTGGCCCTCGTCCACCAATCCATGTCGTGACGATCACCGCGATCGCGAAGAAGAACCAGAACGGATTCCCGAACCGTACCTGCAATGCAAGCGACAGGGCTAACGCGATCGCCGACAATGCAATCGCGAGCCCGTAGCGTGAGAGAGCTCGCCGCTTATGAGTTGTAATGTAGGTCGCCGGCATTGTGAGAAACGGCCTCTGGGAACACCACTTTTATACCAGCCCCAGGCCACTCAACCCCATAAGCTTTTTTCGCTATCCAACCACAAACGCCGGCTGCCCCATGTCTCGATCTTGAGACATGGGATCTCCACTCCGCTTCTGTTGTCCTTCGAAAAAACCGCAGCCCAATACTACCGTGGTGCCCAACCTATTTCCCCGCCCGCTCCCCCGAAGAAAACTGCGTCCAGGGTCCCGCCTTCATGTCGCGCAAAATCGGCGTCTGCCAGGCATATTCGGGGTGCGCCGCCAGAAACGGCTTCGCCAGGAAATCTTCTCCGCAAGGATGCCCAGCGTGCGCGACGAGCTCCATATGCGCCGCCAGGTCGCTGCTCGTCACTTTCCCCTGCACCGCTCCAAATGGATTGTAAGGACCCATATCCCACTGCGGCACACCTTCCTTCGCCGTGTCCACATGTCCGCAAAGCGTGCGCTGATCGGGCCCCTGCTGGTGCGTAAACGCATCTTCGTGGTCGCCCAGGAACTGCTCGGCCATCTCCACGTCAATCTCGCCCTTGTGCGCCTTCATCTCCTCTTCCCAGCGCACATGTCGCGCCTCCGCTGAAGAGGAATGGTCGTTCGCGTTCCACCCGTCGGTCTCGTCCTTGATCACCGAAGCGTCCCGAGGAAAATTGGAGCTGACAAAGTAGCCGTCCTTACTCCGCCACACCGGCGTGTGCTGCAGTCCGAGCTCGAGGTAAGCTATCTCGCCCGTCTTGCGGTCCCCAATCAGCCAGTCGTTGGCGTAGCCACCGTTGTCGCCTTCGATCATGGTTGCAACGTAGTCGTCAATGGAGTTAGCGTACTGCAGCGCCTTGCGCGAACGCGCGAACTCTGGAATGCCGTTTGAATTCCATCCCTCAAAGCGGCTGATCGTGGTCTCCGTGATCATGATGCCCGCATCGTTGATGCCGAAATCGTCGTTCGAAGTGATCATCCCCGGCACCCCGTCCTGCAGGATGCGATGGCCGTGAGTCGGCTGGATGTCGAACATGATCGTCCAGCGCGATCCCTCCGCATAGGAGCTCCAGTTGTTGTGCGCGATAACAATCTTGCCGTCCTTCGTGTAACTCCCCGTCGCAATAAAGGCCGAGCAGTTACCCGGCGCGTGAATGCTGGGCGCGTTCAGCGCGTGCTGTTGCTTGTCGAGCCACGGCACGTAGTACTCCTCCAGCTCCATCGTTCCGTTGAGCGTCACAATGTCCCACACGTCGACCTTTACGCCGCGAGCCTGCGCGCCGAGCGCAATGCCCTTGAGCTCCGCCTGGTATTCGAGGCCGATGTGCGGCCAGAACATCTTCTGCGCCGCGTCCCGAAAGAACTGCCAGTCGCGTTTGGTGGTGTGTACGTCTTCCACTTTGAAAACCTGAAGCGCATCCGCAATCTCGGGCCCAAGCAGGTAGCCGTGCTGGAATCCGACTTCGTCAGGCCCGCCTTCAAGGTGAACGTAGGTCCATCCGCCACGCTTGAAGCTGTAGGCGCCGGCAAGGCGAGGGTCTTTGGGGCTGGCGGCGGCAAACGCCGCCGTGGCCGAGATTAGAACTGTCGCTGTTACAAGTAGCCGTATGGGCAGAGACATGGTGGGCGGTGGCTCCCCGGAAGGAATTAGGAGAACGATACAACAACCGCCGGAATCAGGTTCGACCGGCCGGGGTTGAACCGTTGCCCCTCATTGACGGTTTTCTGCGCCGGCTGGCTGGCCCGGGTCTCGCTTTTGAGACCCGGGAGAGCGCGAAGCGCCCGCCTTTCCCAGTCAGGCGAACCTCCTAAAGATGCGCCCGCGCCGCGCTTTGTGTCAGGGCACGACTTCACAGCGTGCGGACAAGCTCACCAGCTTTGAATCAACCCGGCTGGCTGGCCGGGTCTCGATTCTGAGACCCGGGATTCGCGCGAAGCGCGCATTTAACTCTTCACGCCCGCTGGCTGGCCGGGTCTCGCTTTTGAGACCCGGGAGAGCGCGAAGCGCCCGCCTTTCCCAGTCAGGTGAACTTCCTAAAGATGCACCCGCGCCGCGCTTTGTGTCAGGGCACGACTTCACAGCGTGCGGACAAGCTCACCAGCTTTGAATCAACCCCGCTGGCTGGCCCGGGTCTCGCTTTTGAGACCCGGGAGAGCGCGAAGCGCCCGCCTTTCCCAGTCAGGCGAACCTCCTAAAGATGCGCCCGCGCCGCGCTTTGT
>Ga0182018_10002638_pt1 | contig 17508 bp, 7 predicted proteins | sample 812P2MmetaG_FD_120490 | JGI IMG/M metagenome (GOLD analysis project Ga0182018, IMG submission 120490) | Permafrost microbial communities from Stordalen Mire, Sweden - 812P2M metaG | ecosystem: Environmental > Terrestrial > Soil > Wetlands > Permafrost | place: Sweden: Stordalen | collected... | reverse complement strand
TGGTGACGCTGGATCTGTCGGACATTTTTGGCGCGATTGGGCGGATGAAGGACGATGATCCGGATGTGAAGGCGAAGCTCGATGCGATTCGGGCGTATGTGAACACGGGAGCCGTGCCGGAAGTTGCGCTGATCAAAATGGCGAAGCTGGGCGTGGCGATTGAGCGATTCATGAAGGACACGCACTGCACGGTGAGCGCGGTGCAATGCTGGACTTCGCTTGAGGAGAACTTTGGCGTGGTGCCGTGCACGGTGATGAGCATGATGAGCGAGAGCCTGCTGCCGGCTGCATGCGAGACGGATGTGATGGGGACGGTGAGCATGCATGCGCTGGCGCTGGCGAGCCAGACGCCGAGCGCGTTGCTGGACTGGAACAATAACTATGGGGACGATCCTGACAAATGCGTTTGCTTCCACTGCTCTAATTTGCCGAAGCATTTTTTCCAGGATGTGGTGATGAATTTCCAGGAGATTATTGCGGGGACGGTGGGCAAGGAGAATACTTTTGGGACATGTTATGGGCGGGTGAAGGCTGGCGCGATGAGCTATGTGCGGTTTTCGACGGACGATTATCGGGGGAAGATTCGCGGGTACATTGGGGAGGGGGAGTTCACGAACGATCCGCTGGAGACATTTGGCGGGGCGGGGGTGGCGAAGATTCCCGAGATGCAGAAGCTGCTGCACGAGATTTGCGAGCAGGGATTTGAGCATCACGTGGCGGCGAACTTTTCGCAGGTGGCGGCGCCGGTGTATGAGGCGGCGGTGCGGTATTTGGGGTGGGAGATGCACTGGCATGGGAGGGACGGCCAGTAGCCTGTAGGCTGGAAATGGGGAACAGAAAAAGGCGATGACCATTGTTGCGGGCGTGGATTTCGGAACGCTGAGCGTACGTGTGTCGATCATCGACAGCGAGCGCGGCCGACTGGGCACGGCGCTGGCCAAATATCCCCTGCATCGCAAACGCGAGGATCCCGATTATGCGACCCAGGCGCACGCCGATCACATGCGCGGACTGGCGGAAGCGACGCGCGAAGCAGTGAAGACCGCAGGGATCAGCGGCGACCAGGTGGCGGCGATTGCGCTGGACACGACGGGGTCGAGCGTAGTGCCGGTCGATGCACAGATGCAGCCGCTGAACGAGTACTACTTGTGGTGCGATCACCGCGCTACCGCGGAGGCGCAGGAAATCACGGCGCTGGCGCACAAAGAGAACCTTGAAGCCATTGAGTGGTGCGGCGGTGTCTACTCGCACGAGTGGGGATTTGCTAAGCTGCTGCACTGGCTGCGGCACAATCCGGAAAAGCGCGCTCAGTTTGCGTCGGCATTCGAGCACTGCGACATGGTGGCGGCCACGCTGTGCGGAATCACCGATCCACGACAGGCCAAACGCAGCGTCTGCGCCATGGGCCATAAGTGGATGTGGAATCCGAAGTGGGGCGGGCTGCCGGCGCAGTCATTTTTGTCGAAGGTTGACCCATTGCTGAATGGCGTTCGCGAAAAGCTCGCCGGCGATTACCTGACTTCAGATCATCTGGCCGGACACCTTGCACCGCAATGGGCTGAGAAGCTGGGTTTGCATGCGGGCATTCCCATACCGGTGGGCGCGTTCGATGCGCACTGGGATGCGCTGGGCGCGGGTTGCCGCGAAGGCGATGTGGTTAACGTTGTCGGTACCTCAACCTGCATCATCGCGATGGCGAAGGAGACGCGGCTGATCCCCGGCGTCTGCGGCGTGGTTCCGGGCAGCGTGCATCCGCAATACACGGGCATCGAAGCCGGCTTGTCGGCGACGGGCGACATTTTCGAAGCCATCGCAACGCGCGCGGGCACGAAGGTCGCCGAGCTGTCGAAGGGGCTGGAGAAATATCGCGCCGGACAAACCGGCCTGCTGCGGATGTCGTGGGATAACGGCGACCGCACCGTGCTCGTCAATTCAGAGCTCGGTGGCGTGACCCTGGGCTGGAATCTGCTGCACACGGCACAGGACGAGTTGTTCGCCGCGATCGAGGGCACGGCGTTCCACACGCGCATCATTCTGGAGCGCATGGCGGAGTATGGAACGCGAGTGGAACGCGTGATCAACGCAGGCGGCGTCCCGCAGAATAATCCGGTGCTGAACCAGGTCTATGCCGATGTGCTGGGCAAACCGGTGCTGGTGCCGGCGGAAATTCCAACCAGCCTTGGCTCCGGCATTTTTGCGATGCTTGCAGCGGGCGCGTTTCCGACGATTGAAGCGGCGCAGGACTGGCTTTGTCCGAAATACACCGTGTTCACGCCGAGAGCGGACGCGGTCGCGGTCAGCGAAAAGCTGTACCCGCTCTACCGCCAGGTCTACTTTGCATTGGGAACACGCTCTGCCGCGCCTTGCGCTCTCGGAGGCATTCTGCCCGAACTGCGCAGGATCGCGAGCCAGGTCAACGCGTCGGCGCAATAGCGGCTTCAGTCGCGACTGCGTCAGACCGCGACATCGTGGTAAAGGCGGTATTTCTCGTCGCCGATGGCCGGGAAAGAGCGAAATGTAACGGCTCCTGTTGCAGATTGCACCTGCCAGTCGGTTGAGCCCGCGCTGCGCCGTTGTGCGGCGAGCAACTGGGTGCGGGTGAAGCGGCTATCGAGCGAATCCACTGCAAACAACGCCACGGGTCCTGCGAGCAAAGCCTGAACCCGCGGATGCTGGGGATCGATAGCTTCGAGGCGCAGCGGCGTCTCGATGTGATACTCGATCCGATCGCCGCTTTTCCACTCGCGGCGGATCGCGGCGAAGGTCCCAGGGCGCAGATCGGCGGAAAAAGCGCGGCCGTTGACGGCGATCTTCGTTCCCGGTCCAGCCCACGCGGGAACGCGCACCTGAACGGCGAAGGTCTCCGGGCGGCCGGTACGGATGTGCATGGTGACGTCAGGCGAATACGGATACTGCGTCTCCTGTTCGAGCGCGATCTGCCCGCCGTTGCGCCGCCACGTGACGCGCGATGGAACGAAGAGATTCACGTAGACGGCGTCGGGCGAGTGGAAATAAGAACTGATGCCGTAGTCCGCGGTGATCTGCGGGAAAGTTCCGGAGCAGCAGGGCCACGGCTGCTCGTAGTAAAACTTTGAGCCAGAGTTGTTGTAGTCGGAGTAGTAGAAGGTTTGGCCACCGGGCTTCATGGGCTTCGCGCCGAGGATCGTGTTGTAGAGCACCTTCTCCATGCTGTCGCCGTAGCGGCTGTCGCCGGTGATGCGGATCAGATAACGCGTGATCTTGAAGTGGCCGTAGGCGCCACAGGGGGTCTCGAAGCTGGCGTGCGTATCGGTGAGGCTCGCGCCCATTTTTCCGCTGCCGGGTGAGCGGAAAGTTTCGTTTGGGCCCCATCCACCGGTCGCGAACGATTGCGTGTCGACGACAAAGCCGAAGCCGTTGCGCGCAGCGCGCAGGTGCTTTTCGCTTCCCAGAACCAGGTACGCCTGGGACGCGGAGCTGAGCGCGTTCACATGGCTGTAGGCATGCTGGCCGGGAAGAACATTCTGCCCATCGGAGAGGGGATCGAAGTACGTGTCGTCCTGGAGGAAGCGCTTCGCGAGCGCGAGATAGCGTGGGTCTCCGCTGATTTGATACGCGAGAAAGAAATTCTCCGGCAGCGTGTAGCTCTCGTCCCACGTCCAGGAAATGTTGGGATGGGGGCGAGTCGCCATTTCGTCGCGGTTCAGCGCCTTGGGCGGAAGAAAGGGAAGCACGACGTCGGTGGCATGCGAGAGCACTACAAGCGCCTGCGGATCGTGCGCGAAACGATGGGCATCGATCAGGCCGCACGCGGTTTTGTCCGAAGTGTATGCCGGGAGCGGATAGTCTTCGTAAAACTTCGGCGTGATGGCCTCGGCATAGCCCCGCACGAGGTGGGCGATTTTCTGCTGCGTGGCGTCGTCACCCGTCGCAGCGTAGGCGCGCGCCAGGCCCGACATATATTGTCCGAACGTGTGGCCGGGAACATAGCCGGTCATATTCTTCGGGGGGTCGAAGTCCTTCGACCAGCTGTACCATCCGCCCATCGGCTCGCCAGGTGCGGGCAGGCCTGCCTTCTGGCGGAAAGGCTGCAGCAGGGAATCGTCGTTGAGCGCGAGAAAGTACGCATGGTTGGCGCGGAACTGCTCAAGCATGGGGCCGTCGAGCAGGCGAACGTCGCTGTAGTCGAACTGCTCCAGCCGTGTCGACCCGGAGAGAGCAGGCGGAGGCGCCGCGTAGGCGCGGTGGCTGACGGCAGCGGCTCCGGCAGCGGCGATCGACGTGGTAAGAAAAGTGCGGCGAGATACCATGGCTGATCTCCTTCTGCTGCGAGTGAACCACTATTTCATGGGCACACTCTCCGAACGCCGCTCGTCAGCGCACATCCAGCTCCATCACTTCGATCGTGTACGCGGGAACGCGGTGATGGAGCGAACTGCTCACGCCATGCAGACCGCTTTCCACCGGAACGACGGCCGTAGGCTGGTCGATGGTGTTCGTCGCTTCCGGGTTGTGCCCGGTCAGGGTGATAAGTTTGCCTTCCGGCGCCAGGCTCGCTCCGGGCAGGTTGATGTCAACAGCCTGCGGATCGGAGGTGGCGTTCACCAGCTTGACGTAGAACCGCTTCTTCGCTGAATCCTCGGTAACGGAGTAGAAGAACCGCGGGCCCGCGCCCTCCACTGACGATGCTGGCGTCTGGTCGCCGACGTAGCTGCCAAACATGACCTGGGCATAGTAGCTCGGCGAGCCGTAGCTACGCAGCGCATCATAGCCGATGAGGTCGGTATCCCACTGCATGGCGTTGGGACTGATATTCACCAGCAGCGGCGCATACGAGGCCATGACGATGATGTCGCTGTTGCGCTCGAGCCCGGTCATCCACGCTGCATCGCCAAGCGCAGCGCCCATGTTTGGGGTGGGCGTGCCTTCGCGTGTGGCCCACTCGCCGACGAAAATCTTCGGCCCGTTGCGGTCGGTTTTGTCGTAGTGGGTTGCGTCGTGGAAGAAATCTGTCGCGCGCAGATAGTAGTGCTCGTCGAGCACGTCGGGAGTCATGCTCTTGATGGGCGCGGTGGCAATCAGCTGCAGATCGGGATACTTCGCCTTGATCGCCTTGTAGAACTGCGCATAGCGCGCGTCGTAGCTGCCCGAAGTATCGAACCAGTCTTCGTTGCCGATCTCGACATAGGTGATGTGGAAGGGTTGCGGATGGCCGTCGGCGGCGCGCTGGGCACCCCATTTCGTATCGGAGCCGCCGGTCGCGTACTCGATCTCTTCGAGCCCGGACTGAACATAGGGGTCAAGGGCAGGGCCGGGATCGATGTGCTCGTGCATCAGCGAGTAGCCGGCATAGACAGCAAGCACCGGCTGCATGTGCAGGTCTTCGCACCACTCAAAAAATTCGAGCAGACCGAGGCCGTCGGTCGACCAGTAGCGCCAGGGGCTGGGATGGCCAGGGCGATCGACGCGCGGGCCGATCGTCTTTTTCCAGTCGTACCAGTCGGCTAGATGATCGCCCTCGAGATAGTTGCCGCCAGGGAAGCGCAGGAACTGCGGATGCATCGCTGCGAGTTTCTCCATCAGGTCGATGCGGTTGCCGTTGGCACGGTCATGGTACGTCGGGGGAAACAGCGAGACGAGGTTCAGCCACAAGCTGCCGGGATGCGCGACGGTGAGGACCAGGTGATTTTGGAGCGAGGGGGCGATCGCGGCTGTCTTCAGCGCGAATTTGTATTGTTTCCAGTCCGTACCGATTCCTGAAACAACCGCGCTGGCCAGGACTTTGCCGCTCTGGTCAGCCACCAGGCTGGCGGTCACGGGGCCCGTGTCCCCCGAATCCTCTTTGGCGTAAAACGAACCCTGGTATGTAATGTTGGGGCGCAGCGGGATGCCCCAGTAGCCGCCGTTCAGCACACCGGCGGGGCTGGACGCGGTGGCCTGGGTGACATCGATGCGGAGGCTGTGAGGCAGTGCCTGGCTGGGGCCGGTGTGTCTGTCCAGACTGATTTTTGCGCTGGAGGCGCCGTCTTCGACGAGGATCCAGTCATTGACTCCAGACCAGTCGGCGCGGAACGTACCGTTGCGAATCAACTCCGCATACAGGCCGCCGTCGTAGGAGTGATTAATCTCCTCGGTCATCAGGCCGTAAAGCGTGGGGCTCACCTTCGAGGCAGTCTGATCGGGATGGATGGTCAGAACAGCGGGCCCTGCGGTTTGTGCCGGAAGAAGCATGGCGGCGAAAAAGGAGAAAGCCAATGCGAGAGGAATCGCGAATCTTTTCGTTCTCATGGAAGGAACCTCGTTTTACAGGCGGCGAACGCCGAGAAAACGTATACCACAAACGCTGGCAGCTTTGTTACTCTTTCCTTTTTGCGCATCCCCTCGATCCGGAGGAACTGGACGGAAATGGGCCGGAAGTCGCGTCAATCGCAGAGTTTCGTTACTTGCCGGACCAGGTGAGACGCAGCAAGCCCACGCTCTCGCGCGGCAGCTCGATTTCCACCCGCACATCGCCATGGTCGACAGACACCCAGCGCGGCGACCCCGTCGTCTCCAGCTGACCGGCAGCCTTCAGCCTGAGATATTGCTCCGCGTTCGGCTCCTCGGGCGAGCCCATCTGCTTCCACACCTCGAATGCGTCGCTGTGGCTCTTATCGATACGAAACTCCTCGAGCAGTGCGCGATGAATCGCCGGCGGGATGCCGCGGATCGCGAGGCGAACCGGAGCAGCAGGCCCAGGCGTGTCGTCGTCCTGATAGTTCCACAGCAGAATCGCCGCGTTGTTGCCCGAGGATCGGGTGGCCAGCGCGTCTATTGCTGGTTGTTGGCGAACTCCCGATGCGACGACGCTCTCTGCCGGGATCGCGCCGCTGCTGGTTGCCGCGATGCGCTCGCCGCCCAGCAGTCCCGCCATGCGAAAGAAATTCAGTTCAGGCTTGTCGATACCATGGGTCGCCAGTGTGCGCCGGCCCGCAAATAGTGGTTGATCCTCGAACTCAAACGCCCACGTCAGGAATCCGGCCAGGTTGACGTGCTCTCGTTCCGCAAGTTCCAGCAGCCCCTTCATCGAGGCAGCCGTGTACGCGGGATACACGGTGCCGTTGCGATAAGCGTCTTCGGGATGCTGCTCCGGCGAGCAAGCTCCGCAGCCCTCCGGATCGGCCTCGCTCAGAATGATCGGTAATCCGCGAAATTTCTCTGAGGCATGAACAATTCCGAAACCCGTCTGCGCATTCTGCAGCTCGTGACCCAGGCCCATTTGCACATGCCCATCCACAAAATGCGGGCTGCCCTTCGCATGAAACGAGATGAAGTCCAACGGAACCGGCCCCCCCGTCGCTGCACTGCGGTCCCGCGCGCAGTGCCGCAGAAATGCCTCAAGAAATGCGGCGCTCTTGCTCCCGGGTGACGGTCCGGTCGTTGCCGGCCCTCCAACGCGCGCCGCCGGAATCGCCGCACGCACGCCAGCGGCTGCGTAATCGTAGAGCCGGTTGTACTCCTCTTCCGTTCCGTGCCAGTAGAAGATGTCCGGCTCGTTCCACACCTCCCAATACCAGTTCGAGACCTCCGCTTTGCCGTAGCGCGCGAGCATGTGCGCCGCTACCTGATGGACCAGCTCTTGCCACTTACCGTAATCTCTCGGAGGAAACGACCAACCCTCCACATCGCCGGGCTTGGTGGGCCACGGAATGTGATACGGATCGGGATGGCTCGACAGCGCCCTGGGCATGAAGCCGAGTTCCACGAAGGGTCGCACGTGCGCGCCGACCCACACGTCGAAAATGCTATCGAGAATCGTCCAGTCGTAGATGGACTTGCCGTTCGCGTCTTCGCTGTAGGCGTTACTCGAGCTCCACTTCAGCTCGGGTATCCCATTGCCGGTGGTCAGCAGGAAATGCGCGCGCACATATACCGGCCCCGGAGTTAGATCGTATAAATCCCGCAGCAGCGCCTGACCGTTCTTCGTAGTCGTGTAATTCGACTCGTCGTAGCCGAACCAGGGATAGACCGGCGTGAACGCGCCCAGGCCGTGCCCGAGATCCACCTGCACATTGGTAGCCGATTGGCCGACACCGCTGCCAATGGCGATCAGGAAAAATGCGGCAATAAGCATTCCGCGCATGGATTCGACCACCCTCACTCCGGCAACATGATCTGGCCTTTGACGCTGAACTTTCCCGTGACCACCGGCGCGCCAGTATCCGGCTGTCCGCCGCCAATGGTGATGGTGTAAGGACCTTCCGCGACGATCAGATCGCCAGCTTCGGTCACCATGCTGAGGTCGCGATCCTTCAGTTCAAACTGAACCTTCTGGCTCGCGCCAGCTTCCAGATGGACTCGCTTGAATCCGCGCAGCGCCCGGATCGGCGCTCCCTTGACGTCAGGGAAGGTGAGATACAGCTCAACGACTTCATCTCCGGCGCGGCTCCCGGTATTGGTCACCGTCACTTCGGCGCTGACCGGATCGCCTGCAGCGACGTCCCCGGTGGGCAAAGTGAGATTGCTGTAGCTGAAAGTGGAGTAACTCAGCCCATAGCCAAATGGATAAAGAGGCGTGCCCTTGAAATAACGGTAAGTCCGTCCCTCCATCGAGTAGTTCTCGAAGTTAGGTAACTGACTGACATCCTTATAGAAAGTCACAGGCAGCCGGCCGGCAGGATTATTCTTTCCGCTCAGCGTCTCGGCCACGGCCGCGCCGCCCTCCTCGCCGGAGTACCAGCTTTCCACGATTACGTTCGCGTGCGCCTGCGCCCAATTCACTCCCAGAGCGCTGCCGTTCATCAGCACCACCACCAGCGGCTTGCCTGCGCCGGCAACGGCCTCCAGCAGCGCCTCTTCAGGCTTCGGCAGATCGAGGCTGGTGCGATCGCCGCCCAGAAAGCCTTCTTCGACGACCGGCATTTCCTCGCCTTCGAGTTCGCTCGTGATCCCTACTACCGCGATTACAACGTCCGCTTCTCTCGCCGCCGCCAGAGCCTCAGGAGAAGGCGCCGTGGTGTAGTGCGCCCACAGCAGTTGCGCGCGCGGCTTGCCGCCGCCGAATTGCCCATACGTCACAGTGATGGATACTTTGTGTCCCCGCTCCAGATGCACTCGACCCAGCTTGGCCTGCGCTCCGCCGCCCAGGCTGAAGACCTGAGCAATCTGCTTGCCGTCGACGGTCACGTGCGCGAAGCCATCGGCCATGACACCCAGCAGGTAGTCGCCGGTTTCCGCGGACGTAAGAAATCCCGACCACTCTACCGACAGCGAAGGCTTGCCCTGCGCCTCGGCCGGCAAGCTGCTTTCGGTCAGGTTGAGGTTCGGTTCGACGCGGCTGGTCAGCGGAGCAGGCTTTGCTCCGGGCGTCAGTTCAATGCCCCGCCCCAACGCGTAGTCCGCCTTCAACCCCGGCTTTCCATCAGGAGTCGTCAGCACGTTGTTCGGTACCGGATCGCCGTCGTTGCGCAGGAACTGCGTGCCCGCGACGAACCTGATCTTCGCCTGGGGGAATTCGGCCTTCAGCCCGTCGAGCACGCTGACGGAGTGCGTCGGTGTTCCACTGTAATTTCCCATCAGCACTTTAGTCTGGTCGGCCAGGGGCCCGACGACGGCAATCATTGTCACCGCTGTCTTCAACGGGAGCACGCCGTCGTTTTTCAGCAGGACCATCGACTCATCGGCCAGCTTGCGCGCCAGCGCGCGATGCTCGGCGCTGTCCAGCTCCTTCTCATCGATCTTTGAATACGGCACCATCTCCGGCGGGTCGAACATCCCCAGCTTCATCCGCGCGGTGAACAGGCGGATCAGCGCGGTATCGATGCCGCTCTCGCTCAGGTAGCCCTGCTGTACGGCGTCGATGTATGGCTTGTAATCGTGATTGTCCTTCACCTTCGCAAAAAAGTCGGCGCACTCGTTGTCCATGCCGCGCTCCAGCGAAATCGCGGAGGACTGCGCCTGTGTGGGGCGGTAATGATGTCCGGAGAAAATATCGATCACCGCGCCGCAATCGGAAACCACATAGCCCTGGAATGCCCACTTGCCGCGCAGTTGATCCTGCAGCAGAAACTCATTCGCGCAAGCCGGCTGACCTTCGATCGCATTGTACGCGCACATCACGGAGCCGGCGTGGCCTTCGGTAACAGCCGTGCGAAACGCGGGCAGATACGTGTCGATCTCGTCATGCTTGCTCACGTCGGCGTCGGCAAAATGCCGCGTCGGCTCCGGTCCGCTGTGGACGGCGAAGTGCTTCGGAGTGGAAATCGCCTGGTAATATTTCGGATCGTTGCCCTGCATCCCAGTCACGAAAGCCACGGCCATGCGCCCGGTGAGGAATGGGTCCTCGCCGTAGGTTTCCTGTCCGCGACCCCAGCGCGGGTCGCGAAAGATGTTCACGTTCGGCGCCCAGAAATCGAGGCCTTCAAAGATGTTGCTGTGCCCGGCGCGCTCGGCCTGCAGGTGCTTGATGCGCCCCTCGATGCCGATGGCCGTCGCCATCTCGTGAATGCCGGCTGTATCGAACGTTGCCGCCAAGCCTATCGGTTCGGGAAATTCCGTCGTCCCGTTTACCGCGACACCATGCAGCGCTTCGCTCCACCAGTCGTACGCAGGCACGTTGAGGCGAGGAATGGCGCGCGCCTGATTCACCAGCTGCGAAGCCTTCTCATCGAGGGTCATCCGCTTCACCAGGTCCGCGGCCCGCTGCTCCGCCGGAAGATTCGGATTCATCCAGGGCAGCGTCGAGGTCTCCTGTGCTCCCGCCTTGAGTGCCGTCACGCCGATGCAGATCAAAGCAGCAGCCCATCTGCGCATTCCGGATTTCGTCATGTTTCTTCCCCTCATGAATTCAGATTGAAAGCCATGCCTTCGCCGGTCGGCCAGCGTGGTTTGCGCCCTTCGTGGCGACAACCCAACCTAATGCGTTCGTGAGGGGCCGTCAATTGCGGGAGACGCTTCATCGATGGCAGCGTCCAGTGATTCCGCTGCATTCATCGGAGGAAACGCCGTCCTGGCTCGCGAGGGGCCGTCGCAGGAGGGCTGATTCTTCTATGCTGGAAACGCATTCTTACAATTTGTTCGGAAGCGGAGTCAAAGACTGTCGGCCGGCAGCATGAGTCGCGCGCAAAATGCAGATCGAAGATCCTCGACTCGGAACCGCAGTCTTTGGCGGTTGTGCGCTGCTCTCATCGTTCTCACGTTGATCGGTCTGTTCGTCACGCGAACCCTGCCCTCTTTTGCGGAGGTTGCCGTAGCGGCGGGAGCTGACTATCCGCAGCTCGTCGATATAACGGCGTCGACGGGAATCCACTTCGACCATCACTCCAGCCCCGAGCAGAAGTTCATCGTCGAGTCGATGAGCGGCGGAGTCGCGCTCATCGATTACGATCGCGACGGCTGGCCTGACATTTACTTCACCAATGCGCAGACCGTGGAGATGGCGCGCGCAGGCATCAAGGCCCGCGGCGCGCTCTACCACAATAACCACGACGGCACTTTCACCGACGTGACGGATAAGGCCGGCGTTGGCACTCCGTGCTGGGCGATGGGAGCGTCGGTGGGCGACTTCAACAACGATGGGTGGCCCGACCTGCTGGTCACGTGCCTCTCCGGCGTGGTCCTCTACCGCAATAACGGCGACGGCACTTTCACCGATGTGACGAAGAGCGCCGGCTTGGGCGGCGATACCATGTGGGCCACAGGCGGGGCTTTCGGCGACTACGATGGCGATGGCTGGGATGACCTGTTCGTTTCGCACTATGTCGACATCGACCTGAACCATCTCGACGCCTTCGGTTCGCGCGATACGTGCAGGTACATGGGCATCGATGTGCAGTGCGGGCCGCGCGGCCTGAAGGGTTCACCCGACAATCTTTACCACAACAACCACGATGGGACGTTCACCGACGTGTCGAAGCGTGCGGGGGTGAGCGATCCGGATCGTCGCTACGGCCTTACCGCGATCTGGTGCGACTTCAATGACGATGGGAAGCTCGATCTTCTTGTGACCAACGACGGTCAGCCCAATTATCTGTATCAGGGCGATGGCCGCGGCAAATTTACGGATGTGGGATTCACGTCGGGGGTGGCGCTGAACGCCAACGGCGCGGCCCAGGCGAACATGGGCATCGCGTTCGGCGATTATCTGCACACCGGCCGCATGTCGCTGTTCCTTTCGCATTTCGACAGCGAATATGCGGCTCTCTACCGCAACGACGGCGACATGAATTTCACCGAGGCTTCGGCGGTCTCGGGAGTTGCGCGCGCGACCAGCGGGTACGTGGGCTGGGGCGATGCTTTCGTGGATTTCGCGAACAGCGGCTGGCAGGACATCTTCCTGGTGAACGGGCATGTATATCCGCAGGTGGACCAGATTCCGGAGCGGGCGAGCTATCGGCAGCCGAAATTGCTGTTCCTCAACCAGCGCGACGGCACGTTCAAAGACATAAGCAAATCGGCGGGCGAGGCGATCCGAATACCGCAGGTCAGCCGCGGAATGGCGGTCGGCGACCTTTTCAACGACGGCCATCTCGAGGCGGTGGTGGAGAACCTTACTGGTCAACCCATGATCCTGCGCCCGGAAGGCGGTCCGCGGCACCACTGGATCAGCTTTCAGCTCGAAGGGGTGCGCAGCAATCGACTGGCGCTGAATGCGCGCATACGGGTGACGGCTGGCGGTGTGGCGCAACTTGGCGAGGTGATCAGCGGCGGCAGCTACTTGTCGCAGAGCGACCTCCGACTTCATTTCGGCCTCGCGGACCATGAGCGGGCAGATGCCGTTACGATTCGCTGGCCGGATGGTGTAACGGAGGTTCTGAGGAATCTCGCAGCCGATCGATTTTATGCGGTGCGTGAGGGGGCGGGGGTCACCGGATCCGCGCCGCCAAGATCGACGACGGGTCTTTAGCGATAGCGAAATCGTTTTAGCGGGCGTTGCTGTGCCTGGTTTTGGCCGGGGGACGCGGACCAGGGTAAACGGTTTCACGGAAGGCTGCCCCGGCCCCGAACTTCATGCTTGACAAGGCTTTTGTGAAAGAGTAATTGTTTTCTCGCCCACTATACAAGGCAATGTGTTACACGGAAAAACCCCGGCACAGTTGCAGTTCGTTCATCTCAGAAAACGTTTGCTCAGGAGGCATCATGAATTCACTCTCTAGTCCAACTCATTACCGCCCATTCGAGGCAGGAGGGGCGCTTGTCAAAGGCCATCGGGGCTGGTTCGCTGTGCTCGCCCTGCTGCTGGCATTCACTCCTGTCATGCGTGCACAGGAAAACGCCACCATCAACGGAACGGTGACCGACGCTTCGGGAGCGGTGGTCGCGAATGCGCAACTCACGCTGACGGACAATGCAACCGGCCAGGTGAGAACCGAAACGTCGAACTCCGTGGGAGCTTACCGTTTCGGCAACCTGGCGATCGGCACCTACACGCTGTCGGCTACTGCCGCAGGTTTCGAGAAATACACCAAGACGGGCATCGTGGTGAACGTGGCTCAGACTCTGGAAGAAGATATTTCTTTCAAGATCGGAAGCGCGACGCAGACGGTTTCAGTCGAAGCTGAAGCTCTGCAGACCCAGACGGAAACCAGCGAAGTGAGCACACTGATCAGCGGCCAGCAGGTGGAACAGCTTTCCACCAACGGCCGCAACGTGACCGCGCTTGCCGCCCTGGGACTGGGCGTGTCGAACAATCTGCCGCCGTTCAGCGGCGTCGACGCCCTGACTTCGGCAAATGGCATCAGTTTTAACGGAACCCGCACCGAGCACAATATCTACCTGCTGGACGGCGCCGAGCAAAACGACCGCGGCTGCGGCGGGTGCTTCATGAACCTGCCCTCGCAGGAGGCGATCGCCGAGTTTCAGACGCTGGACAGCAACTACGAGCCCGAATACGGCATTGGATCGGGTGGAACCATCACCCTGGTGCTGAAGTCCGGCACCCACGACTTCCACGGTGAAGTGTACGAGTTCAACCGGAACACGGACTACGACGCCAACGATTACTTCACCAAACTGGCGGGTCAGCCTCGTCCTGTCTTCGACCTGAACGAACCTGGGTTCAACATTGGCGGCCCGCTCTTTATTCCGCATGTGTACAACAACAGCCGCAACCGCACATTCTTCTTCTGGAATGAAGAGTGGCGCCGGCTCGTTCAGGGCGGCGCGCCATCGGTGGCCAATACCATCATGGCCAACAATTTCCCCACGGCTGGAACGCCACTGACCTACACAATTCCGGCGGCTGAAAACGTAGTCACGGGCGGAAACCCTTTGTGCAACCCAGGCGTGCAGGCACCTTGCGTTCCGGCGACAAGTGATCCCGCAAAGTTGGCTCTTTATAAAACTGACGGCCTGACCATAGGAAACAACTTCCCCGGCAGTGTGATTCCCGCTAATCTGATCGACCCGAATGCGGTCCTGGAAGTGAACGCTGGCACGTTCCCGAAGCCGAATCTGGGCACCGGCCAATACACCGCGTCGATTCCTGCTACGGATTTCATCCGCGAAGATGTGGTGCGTATCGACCACTCCTTCGACAGCAAATTCCAGCTGATGGGACACTATCTGCACGATGCGATGGCTAAGTCGTTCTATCCTCCGCTGTGGGGCGACAGCAGCTATCCGACGGTGGGCACGGCCATGACGAACCCGTCTTACACCGCTGCGATTAAGCTGACGCAGACCTATACGCCGACGTTGTTGAACGAGACAGCGTTCCTTTACAGCGGCAATAAAATCACCCTAACTCCGCAGGCCGGGAAGGGGGGCAGCTTCACGTATCCCAACGGGTGGGGAACTACGAGCTCGGGCAATCCCGCCGCCAGCTTCTTCCCGCTTGCGGACAATGACTTGAGCCGTATGCCGGCAATCTTTCTGCAGGGGGCGCCGCTGAATACCACCTGGGATCCAAGCTACTTCCCCTGGAAGAACGGGTACGAAGGCTTCGAATACCGGGACGATTTGTCATGGACGAAAGGCCGTCACCAGTTCAAGTTCGGACCCAGCCTACTGCACGATTACAAGAACCAGCAATTGCAATTCAACACGAATGCAAACGCGTATTTCAATTCGAGCAACTTCACTGGCGACTCCTATCTGAATTTCCTGCTTGGGGACGCTTCGAGCTTCTCGCAGCTGCAATACCTGGCGGGCAAGCATTGGGTTAACAATAACTTTGGCGCCTACGCCAACGACAACTGGCACGTAAGCACCCGCCTGACGCTCAACCTCGGATTCCGCTATGACGGGATGCCGCATGCCTTCGAGCGCTACAACCAGTTCGCCAATTTCGTGGCGTCCGATTACGATTCCTCGCTCGGCAATCCGGTCACTGCAGCTGGAACCCTGAATCCCGCCTCGCTGACCACCTATAACGGTGCGCAGTTCTACCTCAATGGCATGAAAGAGGCCGGCGTGGGTGGCTTTCCGCGTGGCGTGGTCCAAAACGATTACAAAACGTGGGAGCCTCGTATCGGTTTCGCCTATAACGTTCTCGGAGACGGCAAGACCGTTATCCGCGGCGGCTTTGGGATGTTCTACGAGCGCATTCAGGGCAATGACGTCTACGGCGCCGCTCTGAATCCACCTTTTGCCTACATTCCTTCCGCTACCAACGTGTATTTCTCCAACCCCAACACCAGTGCTCTCACAGGAGCAACCACCACGCAAACCTTCCCCGCCAACCTGGTCACCATCGACTACCATTATCCGAATCCAGGTACGGCGGATTTCAGCTTGGGAATCCAGCGCGAGCTGGCGCCCTCGGTGGTTGCAGTGGTGCAATATGTCGGGTCCGATGGCTGGAACCAGAGCGATGACCGGCACATCAATACGCTGCCGCTCACCGATCCGACCAACTCCGCGGCTCCTTACGATGACCGCGAAGGTGTGGCTAACGGCTCGCTGAATGCGAACATCTATCGCATCTATCCCGGATACAGCGATATTAATCAGCAGGAAACAGAATCCAACTTCAACTACAACTCGCTGCAGGCCGGCATTCGCGTGGAGAACAAGCACGGGCTTACCACGCAGGTAGCCTACACCTGGTCTCACAATATCTCTCTGTACAGCAACGATCTCTATCCTGTCTCCGATCCTTTCAACCTGAAGTATGACCGCGGGTCGGATGACACATTCGACCGGCGGCACGACCTAAACGTCAGTTACGTCTATAACCTGCCGTTCGGCAAGAACGGCAGCATGCTCACGCGCGATACCATCGGGGGCTGGACGATCTCTGGCATCACGGTTGCGGAAAGCGGAGTGCCCCAGTACGTCACCTATACGGGTCCGGATGTCGTCGGACTGGGTTGCTGTTTTACCAATCGCCCCAACCTCGTTTCCAAAGTCAGCTATCCCAAGACGGTCGCGGCCTGGTACTCGAAGAGTTCCTATGCCGATCCTGTCGCGCCGTGGGCTGGCGGACCGAACAACGGCTTCGGCAATGCCGGGAAGGATTCGGCGGTCGGACCGGGGATCTTCAACTGGAATCTCTCACTCTTCAAAGCGATTGCGCTGAATGAGAGGGGTACGAGAATCGAGTTGCGCTTCGAGACCTTCAACACATTCAACCACTTTATCCCTCAGGGCGTCGATGACGGCAGCCATGATGGCAACTTCGGGGCAGTGGTCAACGACTATGGTCCGCGCCTGATGGAGTTAGGCGGTAAGTTCGTGTTTTGATCCTCACTTGATGTGCCTCCCTGGGCGCGGCAGACAACAAGTTGCCGCGCCTCTATTTTTGCTGCCGATTGCGCAACGCAATTTCGGCGGGCGACAATGGCGAATCGGAGATGTGCGTGAGCCGGGTTGCTCAGCTGCGAGTTGTTCTGGTTGTCATCCTGACTCTGGGCGGTTGTTACGGCTCGGGTCAGACCGCGGGTAGCTCCTCGGGGGAGCGCGACGCGGCTTTTGCGCTTGAGCAGCAGGGGCACTATGCCGAGGCGGAGGACGCGTGGCAGCGCATCCTGAAAGCGCAGCCGGCCGATGCGGAGGCGTATGCTCACCTGGGCTTTCTTGAGTCGCACCAGGAGCATTACAGCGACGCCATTCGCTACTATCGCAGGGCTGCGGCGCTGAACCCTTCCATGCCTGGGCTCGAGCTTAACCTGGGTCTAGCGCTTTTCAAGGCGGGCGAGCTGAAGCAGGCCGCGCACGTTTTCGAGCCTCTCTACCGCAAAGCGGCCGCCGACTCGGAGGAGGCGCAACGGCTGCGTTTGCTACTGGGGATGTCGTATTACGGAGCGGCCGAGTATGGAGCGGCGGTGCCTTACCTGCGCGATGCGGTGGGGCGCGATGCGCAGAATCTTCCGTATCGGCTGGTGCTGGCGCACAGCTGCCTGTGGTCGAAGCAGTATCAATGTGTGCTCGATGTGTACCACCAGATCCTCACGCTGAACGCGGAGTCGGCGGAAGCGGACATGCTGGCCGGCGAAGCTTACGACGAGATGCGGGATCACGCGGACGCGATCCAGCAGTTTCGCAATGCGGTGAAGGCCGATCCCAGGGAGCCTGGCGTTCACTTCGGCCTCGGCTATCTTTTGTGGTGCC
>Ga0182018_10002637_pt1 | contig 17514 bp, 13 predicted proteins | sample 812P2MmetaG_FD_120490 | JGI IMG/M metagenome (GOLD analysis project Ga0182018, IMG submission 120490) | Permafrost microbial communities from Stordalen Mire, Sweden - 812P2M metaG | ecosystem: Environmental > Terrestrial > Soil > Wetlands > Permafrost | place: Sweden: Stordalen | collected... | reverse complement strand
GTCGGGGTGCGTCTGTTCTCGGGGGATGCCGGGTGGGACTCGGGCCAGCTCGAAGAGGAGATCGAGGACGGCTCGTGGTACGTCATCCGGGCCTCGGCGCCTGACCCGATCTCCGCCGACCCCGAGAGCCTGTGGCGGCGGGTCCTCAAGCGCCAGGGCGGGGCTCTTGCCGTTGTCTCCGGCTTCCCCGACGACCCGGCGATGAACTGACCGGGTGGGGCTACCATCGGCGGCGTGAGCAACGGAGTGGGCCACCCCGCGGTGCGAAAGGCGGTGGCCACGGACATCCCGGCGCTGACCGACATGCTCGTGCACTCGTTCGCCGACGATCCGGTGGCCAACTTCATGTTCGCCGGAGACCGGCGGAGACGCCTGGGCCTCCGTGCCTTCTTCTCGTCCCAGCTCCGGCGCCAGTATCTGCCCCAGGGCCACGTCTACACCACCGACGACTTGAGCGGCGCATCGCTGTGGGGCTCACCCGACGTGGCGAGGAACGGGCTGCGAGAGCTCATCCAGCTGTTGCCGGCGGCTCCCTATCTGGCCAGCGCCCACACCCATCGGGCCCTGCAGCTGTTGTTCGAGGTCGACGGCCTCCACCCCCCGGAGCCGCACTGGTACCTGGCCACGCTCGGAGTCGAGCCCGAGTGGCAGGGCAAGGGCATTGGATCAGCCCTCTTGCAATCGACGCTGCCCCAGATCGACGAGAGGGGGGAGCCGGCCTATCTCGAGTCCTCCAAGGAGCGCAACGTCCCGTTCTACGCCAGATTCGGTTTCGAGGTGATCGAGGAGCTCCGGTCCAAGGCGGGGCGCCCGATCCTTTGGCGCATGTGGCGTGAACCGCGGGAACCGGGGTCCTGACCTCAGCGCTCCGGTCCGCCACCGGGGCTCAGGAGTTCACGTGGACGCCCTCGGGTCGGTCCTCCGGCATGGCCACCACCGCCTCGAGCAGCTCGTTGAGCGCACGGGTCGGCGCCGAGGGGAGACCGCGGCTGCGCTGTGCCACCCCGACGCGGCGGCGGGGCAGCCCCTCGATCGAAACTGGGTGGAACTGATCACGGAGGAGCGAGGGAATGGCGGTCGCCGGCAGGATGGCGGGACCGTATCCCTCGAAGGTCAGCGAGGCGATGAGGCGGAGCCCGTCGATCTCGGCGGCCGGGAGGAGGGTGATGCCGAGGGGTCGGGTCACCGCCTCGAGCTCGTCGCGGAAGGCCGTCCCCGGCAATGGCAGGAGCAGTTCCATGTCGGCGAGGTCCTCGAGGGTCAGCGGATGACCGGGATCGGCACTGGCATGGCCCTCGGGCACCACCAACATCAGGTCCTCCTCGAACAGCTGACGGGCCACCAGGTCGCGGCCAGTGACCGGGAGATGGAGCACAGCCAGGTCCAGCTGGCCGCTGGCCAGTTGGGGCTCCAGGCCGGTGGTATTGCCTTCGACGATGACCAGGCGGAGCTTGGGGTGACGCTTGCGGGCCACATCCATGAGGCGTGGCACCAGCCATCGAGCCGTCGTCCCGATCATCCCCACCCTGACCGTGCCGGTCACCTCGTCCTTGCAGGCGGCCACGTCGGCGACCAGGGCGTCGAGCTCCGAGAGGATGCGGCGGGCCCGGGCGACCACTACGGTGCCCTCCTCGGTGAGGCGGCCGTCGGCCCGGTCGATGAGGGGCGCCCCCAGCTCACGCTCGAGACGGGCCACATGGGCAGAGATGTTGGACTGCACCGTGTTGAGGTGCTCGGCTGCGGCGGAGAAGGTTCCGTGGTCGCTGATGGCGGTCAACGCCTGAAGATGTCGCAATTCCATCGCTTAAGATGATAGCAGGTATCGATATTAGCTGCTTGACTGATTGCTCGCGGTCGTTATACGATCAATTAGGACCACAGGATGTTAAGGAATCCCCCTCCTATCCTTGTTGTGTCAGTGCGAAGGGACCGCCTCCCCCCCCGGCGGTCCCTTTGCCGCGTCCTGGCCCCATCACACTGTCCTGGCCCCGTCACACCCCGCCTGGCCCCGTCACACCCAAGCCCTCATCGAGGTTCTGGACGTCAGCTCCGTCGGTCTCTCCGGGCTCTGTCACCCTCTACCGGCGCGCTGCGGCCGCCTGTAGCGTGAGGGCATGTCCGATGCCGGTGGCGCCGTGTTCGTCGATCTGGACCGAACGCTCATCCGGTCGGCCAGCGGGCCCGTGTTCCACGAGGCCATGGTGGCCGAAGGCGTGCTCCCTGCCGGACGCCATCTCCCTGGCGACGGTCTCATGTACGGGTTCTACAACCGGTTCGGCGAGTCGGTGCCGTTCATCGGGCTGGCCCGCGCCGCCGCCGCCGTCATGCGCGACCGGCCCGCCGATGCCACCCGCCGGGCCGGCAAGCGGGCCGTGGAGTCCCTGGTCGACCTGGTCCAGCCGTGGGCCCTCGAGGCACTGGCCGCCTACCGGGCCGAGGGCATGCCCCTGGTACTGGCCACCACCTCGCCGGTGGACCTGGTGTCCCCGCTGGCCGACGCCCTCGGATTCGATGATGTCGTCGCCACCCGCTATGCCGAGCGCGGCGGCCGCTACACGGGCCGGCTCGACGGGGGCTTCATCTGGGGATGGGGCAAGCGGGCCGCGGTGAGCCGCTGGGCGGCCGACCATCACGTCGATCTCGCCCACAGCCATGCCTATTCGGACAGCGTGTTCGACGTTCCGCTCCTCCACGCCGTCGGCCACCCCCACCCCTTGAACGCCGACCCCCGGCTGTCGGCGGTGGCCGTGGCCCGGCGGTGGCCCCTCGAGCACTGGGACCGGGCCCCGGGAATCCCGTCCGTGCTCGGACTCGAGGCCTACCACCTGGTGCGGCCGTTCTTCCGGCCCGAGGCCTTCCCCTATGCGCGATTCGATATTCACGGCCTCGATCACGTTCCCCTGATCGGGCCGGTGCTGTTGGTCTCCAACCACCGGAGCTACTTCGACGTGGCGGCCATCGGGCTGGTGGCGGCCCGCCTGGGCCGACCGGTGCGGTTCATGGCCAAAAAGGAGGTGTTCGACGCCCCCATCGTGGGACAGCTGGCCAGGGCGCTCGGCGGAATCGAGGTGGAGCGGGGCAGCGGGTCGTCCGATCCGATGCGCCGGGCGGCGGCCGCCCTGCGGGCCGGGGAGGTGGTCATCGTGCTCCCTCAGGGCACCATTCCTCGGGACGAGCACTTCTTCGACCCGGTCCTCCACGGTCACACCGGTGCCGCACGATTGGCGGCGGAGACCGGCGCACCGGTAATCCCCATCGGCCTGTGGGGCACCGAGCAGGTGTGGCCGCGCTCGTCGAAGATCCCCAACATTGCGGCACTCCATCATCCGCCACGGGTGACGGTGACCGTGGGGCCGCCGGTCATGCTGGGTCTCGAGGACGCGGTGGCCGACACCGCAACACTGATGGGCGCCATCGTCGACCTGCTGCCCGACGAGGCCCGGGTCGAGCGGATCCCGACACCGGAGGAACTGGCTCGCACCCGACCTTCGGCGTGACCGTCTCGACCAGGCCGACCCCGGCGCCGTACTCGGGTCGGACGTCCGTGGCAGTGGAGGCGCTGGCCCTCACCAACCGGCTCTCGAGGGCCCTCGGCCGGGGGAGCGGGACGGTGGCGGGCGGCAGGGTGGGACTGGCTCTCGACCCGTCGCTCCTGTCCACTCTGGCGCGCGGTCGGCGCGTCGCACTGGTCAGCGGGACCAACGGCAAGACCACCACCACCCGGATGATGGTGGCTGCCCTGACCGGGCCGGGCAGCGCCGCCGTGGCTACCAATGACACCGGCGCCAACATGCCGGCCGGGCATGTGTCGGCGATGGCCGGGACACTGCCGGGGACGGACGCGGTGTTGGAGGTGGATGAGGGCTACCTTCCCCGACTGGTGGACGAGACCCGGGCGCGAGTGATCGTCCTCCTCAACCTGTCGAGGGATCAGCTGGACCGCATCTCGGAGGTCCGGATGCTGGCCGAGCGATGGCGGCGGTCCATGGAGGGGCTGCAGGCCCAGTCCGCACCCGACGGGCCTGGCACGGTGGTGGTGGCCAATGCTGACGACCCGATGGTGGTGTGGGCGGGATCGCCGGCTCCGCGGGTCCAGTGGGTCGGGGCCGGCCAGGTGTGGCACAACGACGCGGTGGGGTGCCCGGCCTGCGGGGGCGGCATCACCTTCGGCAACGAGGGGGAATGGGGGTGCGACCAGTGTGACTTCGCCCGACCGACCCTCAGCGCATGGCTGGAAGGTTCGGTGCTGGTCACCGCCGAAGGCTCCCGCTTCCCGGTGGACATCCGGCTGCCGGGCCGGTTCAACCGGGCCAATGCGGCCATGGCTGCCATCGCCGCGCCCTTCATGGCCGATCCCGACCACGACGCCACCTCGAGTGGACCACCGTTGACCACCGCGCTGGCCCTCAGCCGCCTGTCCAACGTCGACCAGGTGGCGGGGAGGTTCGCCACCAGGGAGCGGAAGGGGCACTCGGTCCGCCTCCTCCTGGCGAAGAACCCGGCCGGGTGGACGGCCGTCTTCGATCTGTTCGACGAGCACCCCGGCGACGACGCGCCGGTGGTCCTCTCCATCAACGCCCGCGTCGCCGACGGCCTCGACACCAGTTGGCTGTGGGATGTGCCCTTCGAGCGCCTGGCCGGCCGGCCGGTGGTGGCCACCGGGGATCGGCGACGTGACCTGGCGCTGCGGCTCCGCTACGCCGAGGTGGCGTACACCGTGGTCGACGATCCGTTGGCGGCGGTGGACCGGGCCATCGAGATGCGCCCGTCGCCGGTGTCCCAGCACGCGGGCTCGTCAGAACAGGAGGTTGCTGATCCCATCGACCTCCTCGGGAACTACACGGCATTCGCCGAGCTTTGGAGCCGGCTGTGACCCGGGCCAACCGCCTCCCGCTGACCGTCGCCGTGGTCTATCCCGATCTGCTCGGCACGTACGGTGACGGTGGCAACGGCCTGGTGCTGGCCCGACGTGCCGCGTGGAGGGGAATCGACACCCAGCTCGTCCAGGCCTGGTCGGGGCAGCCGCTCCCCACCGCTGACATCTACTGCATCGGCGGCGGCGAGGACGGGCCCGAGGTGCGCGCCGCCGCCGTCCTCAACGCCGATCGCACCTTGCACCGGGCGGTCGACGGAGGCGCGGTGGTGTTCGGCGTGTGTGCCGGATTCCAGATGCTCGGGAGCCGCTTTCCCGACAGTGCCAACCGGTCCCACGACGGCCTCGGATTGCTGGATGCGACCACCCGCAAGGGCACCGGCCACCGAGCTGTGGGTGAGCTGGTGGCCACGGTGGCCACGGACGGGCCCCGCTTGCCCGGTGGCGAGCGCCTGCCTCCACTCACCGGCTTCGAGAACCACGGCGGTGTGACCACGGTGGGCCCACAGGCGCGGCGGTTGGCCCGGGTGGTCCATGGCGTCGGCAATGGCGATGATCAACGGAGCGAGGGGGCGTGGTCCGGTCGGGTGCTCGGCACCTACCTACACGGGCCGGTGCTGGCCCGCAACACCGCCCTGGCCGATCTGTTACTGGGCTGGGCCATCTCGCCTTCCGCACCCGGGTCGCTCGAACCCCTCGACGACACCGAGGAGCTCGCCTTGCGCAACGAGCGTCTGGAATCGGCCGAGGCGTCTGCACCCAACCGGCTGTTCGCCCGGCTGGTCGGCCATCGCCATTGAGCCAGTCACGGCTGCCGAATCGCGGTGCGGCCGGGTGGACCCAGCCCCCACGCCTCAGCCCTTATGCCTCAGCCCTTACGCGTCGGCCACTCCACGCCGTCGTCCCGATCGTGTTGTGCAGGAGCTGCCGACAGCATCCACGACCGACGCCAGGGCGCGGCGTCGGGACCCTGGAGTGGGGGAGTGGTGCCTGACGCCGCCTGTTTGCGCGCCGTCCACCAGTCCGACGACGCTTCATTGGCCATGGTGGCCACCGAGGCCTCGATGCGAGCCCCGAACCGGCGGGCGTTCTCGCCCTCGTCGGGCCACAGCGGGGTGCCGAAGGTGATGGTGGTGCGGGTTCGGCGCAGGCCCGTGCCCCCCTTTGGCAGGATGTGGCGGGTGCCGTCGAGGTGCACGGGGACCACGGCGCACCCGGTCCGGGCGGCCAGATAGGCCGCGCCACCGGTGAAGGTTTGCGCCCACCCGTCAGGGGACCGCCCCCCCTCCGGGAAGATCACCAAGTTCCAATGGTCGTCGAGCAACTCGGCAGCGAGGTCGGCCGACCGGCGGTTGACCTTGGTCCGCTCGATGGGAATGGCGGCCAGTAGGAAGGACCAGGCATCGGCCTTCCAGCGACGGTCGAAGAAGTAGTCGGCCGCCGCCGCCACCACCGTGTGATGGCGGAACTGCAGGGGGAGGGAGCTCAAGAGCAGCGGGGCGTCGATGTGGCTGGCGTGGTTGGCGGCGAAGATCACCGGGCCCTCGAGATCGGTGAGTCCCTCGTTGCCTCGGATCAGCGGCGAGGCCAGCACCCGGGCCAGCGGCCGGGCGACGTTGTCGAGCACCATGGCCCGGGCCAGGCGCACCGGGTACCGACGGGACCAGTCGGTGTCGTAGTTCACACCCAACTCGGGCGTCGGAGGTGGGCGGGGCACCGACTCCGGCCAGCTGGGAGCGGCCAACGGGAAGCGTGCCCGGCCGGACCGCGCCGCCAGGGCGGACGGCGAGAGCCGGCGCAGAATGCCGGTGCCGGCGGCGTTGGCCGCTCCATCACCGTCGGTGCCGAGCGACGAGTCGGTCCGGGCTGCCCGGAGTGGCCGCAGTGAGTTGGACGAGCCCCTGTCGGCGCTCACGTCAGGTCGCTCACTTCACGTCGGCCATCAGGACCGGCGGGGCATGGAGGTGGGTGAGCGTCGGTGAGCGCCCGACCACGTCCTCGGCCATCTCCAGTGCGTCGGAGAGCGTGGATGCGGCCCGGAACCCGAGGCGGTGAACGGCCGCCTTGTCCCCGCCGACCACCACCACCGCCCCGAGATGTTGGAGGGCGTGGGCGCACCAATACCACATGTAGAAGGGGTGGACCCCGTGATAGGCGTGGCCGGTCCGATAGAGGTGGATGTACCAGGGGTCGCTGGCGAACGACTCCTCGAACCGGTCGGCCACCTCGATCGGATCGGTGGTCTCGCTCAGCACCTCTTCGAAGAAGTCGATGTAGCTCGGGTGGTGGACCGGGTTGAACTCCCATGGGGTGGGGTGGCTCATGATGACCACGCCACCTTCGCGGACCAGCGGCTTACCCCGGTAGAGGTTGAAGAAGTATCCGAGCCCGAGGCATGCCACCAGGATCGGGTTGAGGATCGAATTCACGTTGTAGGGGCTGATGTAGGGGAGGCCCATGGTCAAGATGTCGGTCTGTCCGGTGACCTCCACCCCCTGTTGATCCCACACGTGCTGGGTGGTCAGTGCGTGCACGGCCTCGACTTCCCCGGCCTGCACCGAGGTCATCCGGTGAGGGGCCTTGACCGAGTGGAAGATCTGCCGGGCCAGGCGGGCCGGGGTGCGGTCGAGGGCCTTGGAGGAGGCCAGGTAGCCGAGGCGGTCCTTGGCCCCCCACTCCCATTCGCGCTTCTGCAGGAAGCCGAAGGCGGGCGGGAAGGTGTCGTTGTTGAGGGTGGTCTCGATCTGGAAGACGGTGACGCCGCTGGCCGCGATCAATCGACCCATCCGCCAGTTGGACGAGTGCAGCTCCGAGCGGTGCTGGTCCATGAACGAACGGCTCTTCTGCATGGTCAGCGGATTGTGGTGATGCCGCAGGCTCTTGTAGCTGGCCAGCCCGGTGGCCACGCTCTTGTGCCCGCCGTCCATCGCCACCAGGTTGATGTTGACGTAGACCAGCAGGTCGCTCTCGGCGGCCCGCTTGTTGATCTCAACGTCCTCGCCCTGGTCGGTGAGACCGAGGTGGACGAGGGCATCAGCGTCCTCGGCGTCGTGCTGGGTGAGGAGCCCGTTGGGGGCGAAGGCGTCGTAGATGCGGTCGCCGATGGCGTGGCGGAGCTCGGCCTCGGTCATCCGACGGTGGAGGGCCAGGGCCACGATGAGGGCGACGTCATCGACCCCGGCCTCGGCGGCCATGTCCAGCACCTGTTCGATGACCATCTGGCGGATGTCGGGTTGCTCCATCGGCGGGAGCGGCAGCGAGATGTCGTCGAAGGCGATGGTCAACTTCATCCCCGCTCGCAACAGACTGGGAAGGGGCTGGCGGTCGCCGACCGGATGGCTGAGGGCCGAGCGGATGGCGGCCACCGGGTCCTTCAGCGGATCGACGGGTTCGGGGGCATAGATGACCCTGCTTCCCTCGGGAAGCCGTTCCAGGCTGAACCGTTCGCCGTGCCAGAAGAGGGTGGACGGCGTGGAGCGGTCCACCTCGAGCACGAATCCAGGCCGAGGGCTCATCGGGTGGTTCCTTTCCGGCTGCGTAGGTCGAAGACCACCTTGACCGCGCCCCGGCGGCCGGCGGCACCGGCGTGGGCGATCGCCTCTTGATAGCGCTCGAGCGGGTAGCTGGCGGTGACCAGGGATCCGAGCCCGGCGGCGCCCACCAACTCGATGGCCAGCTCGAAGGTCCGGCGGGGCTCGGCAATCGCCGTCGGATCGCCGTCGGGCGATGCCGGTGCCGGTCCCTCGTCGCCGTAGGCATAGGCGCCCACCAGGGAGAGCTCGCGGTGCCACAGGGGAGCCAGATCGATCGAGATCCTGCCGGGCATGCCCACCAGCACCACCCGGCCCCGTGGACGGACCATGGCGAGGGACTGGCTCACCGACTCCGACGTCCCCACGCAGTCGAAGACCACATCGGCGCCGTTGGTCAGGCGTCCGGCCAGCACCAGCGACCCCACGTGGCGGCGCACGGCCCGGGCCAGTTGGTCGGGTGGCACCACGATGTCGGCGCCGAGCGAGTCGGACAGGTCACGCTGATGGGGGTGTTTGGCCCCAACCATCAACGTGCAGTCGGCCACCGCACCGGTCACCCGGTGCAAGGCGGCCACCACTGCAAGTCCGAGCGTTCCGGCTCCGACGACGGCCACCGTGTCACCCGACGCGATCCCGGCGGACAGCACGGCGTGGACAGCACAGGCGGCGGGTTCAACCACCACCGCGTCCTCATCGGAGAAGGTCTCGGGCACCGCATGGAGCTGGGACGCATGGGCGGCCAGGCCGGCGGTGGACCACCCACCCCCGGTGTCAGCGCAGTACCCGGTCTGGAGGCCTGGCTCGAGGGCGCCGAAGGCCACGTTGCCGCACAACCCACTGTGCCCGGTGGCGCACTGGGGGCAGAGTGGACGGATGTGTCGGGGAGCGCAGCCCAGCACCGGCTCGATGACCGCCCGGGCACCGGGAGCCAACGGTGCGCCGTCGTGGTCGACACCGCCATCGTCGAGCACCCCGACGACTTCGTGCCCGGGAACGAAGGGGAAGCTCACCATGTCCTCGAAGTAGCGCGAGCTACGCCCGTCGAGGGTGGCGAGGTCGGAACCGCAGATCCCCGAGAGCAGGGGCCGGAGATGGAACCAGTCGGTGCCGGGCAATCCGGGTTGATCGGCATCCAGCAGCTGGAGCGGGCCGATGCCCGCACCCCGGCCCGAGCCGAAGGCCGAGGCCACCCGCGAGGCGGCGAAGCGCGGCAGGTTCCGCTCGAAGACCAGGGCCTTCATCCGTGCTCCTCCACGGCGACCCGCCGGGCGGATCCGGTCAGTGCCGCCGGGCTGGTGCGGCCCCGACGGAGCGAGCCCCGGCGGTCGATGGGCCCGAGCGGCAGGAGGGGCGATGACCCCCCGTCTGCCTTCTTCCAGTGCTCGACGTGCCAACCCCGCCGTCGGGCAATGGCGGCCAGCTTGGCTTCGGGATTGACCGCCACCGGGAAGCCCACCGCCTCCAGCATGGGGAGATCGCTGGCCGAGTCGGCGTAGGCCATCGACTCCTCGAGTCGCAGACCCTCGGACTCGGCGTAGTCGGCCAGCACCAGGGCGCGTGCCTCTCCGATCGGAGGCAGCTCCTCGAGGTGCCCGGTGAAGGTCCCGTCGACCTCACCGAGCCGGGCACAGACGATGTCGTCGAACAGTGGGCGCAGGGGCTCGACCACCAGATCGAGGGCTCCGGTGATCAGGACCGTGCGGTGGCCGAGCGCCCGGTGCCGGCGCACCCTGGCGATGCCGGCGGGGAACGACTTGGCCAACAGCAGACTGTGGAAGAGCTCCCACCCGTCGTCCCGCAACCGGTCGACCGGCGCACCCTCGTAGCGACGGTAGAAGGACCGGAGGAAGTCACCCCGGTCCCGGCGATCGAGGGCGAGGAGCGATGGCGCTTCCCGCATGAGGTCGGCCACGAATTGCGCCCGTTCCCCGGCGGGGAGATGGCGCGAGGCCAGCCATGCGTACGAGTCGACCACGTTGGAGGCGATGAGAGTGTTCTCGAGATCGAAGGCGGCAAGGTGGCGATCGGGGGAGAGGATCGCCTTGCGGGCCCGCTCACTGCGCGAGGGCTGGGTCGACTTGCCCGGTGCCGTCCGGACCCGGGCGTGCTCGATGATCGAAGGCAGGTGGATGTCACGGACATAGGTGTCCCAATCCACTGCGGCCGGGTCGAGGCAGAGCACCTCACGGTCGTCGTCGTCCATGCGATCCCACAGGGCCATCAGTCGGTCGACGCGATAGCGCGCCTCGGTCTCGGTGTATGCCCCATAGAGCTCGACGTATCCGAGCGCCCGATCGGCCAGGAGGTGCTGCTCCTCGAGGGCGGCCATCCACGATGCCTGCCGCCCGCGGATGGGCAGGGACCCGACCACCTTTTCGGCGATGTCCATCGCCTTGCTGGCCCTGGACAATTGCCGCTGGACACGGCCTCTGCCGGGGAACGACCAGGCCGGCACCACAATGGGCTGGCCGTCGCTGTCGTAGAGAGGATGCTCGGTGAACCAGGTCTGGACCAGTTCCACCAGGCGCCCGTAGCGGAACGGATTCCGTACGCCCGAGGCCACGTGGTAAACGCTCGGGCCCTGATAGTCCTCGGCCGACATGAGCAGGGCCTCACCGGCCACCGCCATGATCGCCGCCACCACCAGGTCCACCGGGATCACGTCGGTCACCCCTTCGGGCACACCGGGGAATTCGCGAAGCAGCCCGCGGGCGTAGGAGACGATGATCGGCTCGGCCATCCGGAAGCCGCGGATCCACCCGGGGCGGGGCTCGGCCAGGGCCGACTCGATGATCGAGGGCCGGATGATGGTCAAAGGGACGATCTCGCCGAATTGGGACACCAGCGCTCGTTCCCCCAGGGCCTTGGTGTAGGGGTACGCGTCCGGCCACCCCAGCGACTGGGCCCGGGCCTGGCCGATGGCGACCATCTGCTTCTTGACCCAATCCTCACGGAGCCGCTCGGCTCGTTCGGCGAGGAGGTGGAGCCCGGCACCCCCCAACTCGACGCGCGCCTCCTTGGTGAACGAGGCCAGCCGTTGTGGACGCCGGGACTCCGCATCGAGGTCGCCTCGTTGGCGCCGGGCCGCCGCCACCTCGGTGCGCCAGTCCACGTTCACGTTGAAGGGGTTGCTGTCGAGGAGCTCCTCTTTGGCTTCGCCCTGGTGCGATCCGGCGACGTAGGCGGTGGACACGGGGAGGTAGTGGACCGGACCGCGGCGCCCCTGCTCCGAGGCCAGCTGCCGTGCCGCGGCCACCACCGCGGCTACCCGGGACGGACCCAGCAGGTTGACCTCCACGGCGGTGTCGAGCGGTGAATCGAAGCTGACGGCAGCAGCCGAGTGCACGACGATGTCGCATTCCGAGAGGAGCTGCATCCCCTCCTCGTCGAGCCCGAGGCCGTCGGTGGTGACGTCACCGGCCACCGCAACCACCCGAGCCGCCACCTCGGTTTCGAACCGTTCGCCGTGCTCCTGGCGGAGCCGGTCGAAGCAGTCGTTCTTCAGGATCTCCTTGGCCGCTCGTTGGCCGGGTGTCGAGCGCCGGCCGGGCCGGATGAGTAGGACCACCCGACTGTCCGGGACCGTACGCAGTAGCCTCTCTACCAGGGCCGTTCCCAAGAACCCGGTGGCGCCGGTGACGAAGAACTGCTTGCCGCCGAGAGCGCCACGGACACGGGTCACCTGATCTGTCTACCATATGGTAAGTGACCAAGTCGAGCACCGGGGGACACGTTCCCAAAGGCCAGGACCGGACCCGACCCCGGACGCCGCCGATCCGGCGCCCGAAGGGGACCGATGGTGCGTCGACCTCCGAGCGGATCCTCGATGCCGCCCTGGCCTCGTTCGCCACGCGGGGCTACGAGGCGTCGTCGTTGGACGCCTTGGCGGAGGGGCTCGACATCCGGAAGCAGACCATCCTCTATTGGTTCCCGTCCAAGGAGATCCTCCTCGAGGCGGTGATTGACCGAAGTGCTGTCGAACTGTCGGCCGCCCTGGAGGCGTCGTTGGCGGCCGCCGACACCGGGTGGTCACGGGTGGAGGCGGTGGTGCGCTCGGTGTTCCGGTTGGCCGCCCGCCGGCCCGAGCTGCTGGGCCTGGTGCGGGAGATGGGACGGACCGGCACGCCGGCCGCGACCCGCCTGGTAACCGCGATGGAGCCGCTGGTACGGCGGGCCGCTGAGTTCCTCGAGGCGGAGATGGATGCCGGTCAGATGCGGCGTCACGAGCCCCGGTTGTTGCTGTTGGCCATCTACTCCACGGTGATCGGCATGCTGACCGAGGTCGAGGTGTTGCGGGCCTTCGGCGAGGAGCCCACCGCCCGGTCACTGGTGCGCCGCCGGAACGAGATCCTCGAATTGTTGCGCTCGGCGCTGGTCACCGAGCCCGGGTAGCCATCCCTCAATCGGAGGACTGGGCCGCCTTCCGCTCCCGACGGGACGGCTTGGGAGCGGGAGGAGGGGGGCGCTTGGGGGTGTAGCGCTTGTTGGCCTCCGGCATCGCAGGACCCTTGGTGCGCGAGCTCCTCGACGCTGACCTCGAGGACTTGTTGGTGGCTGGCCCAGTGCGGGTTGTCGACGCCGGCGAGGTGGATTGCTCCAATCTCGCCGCACGAGCGGTGGCGGCAGACTCCTTCTGGATCTTGTAGGAGCGATAGAGAAGCCAGGCGGCCAGTGCCAGGAAGGGCACGCCCAAGAAGAACGAGGTCGTCCCGAACATCAAGAAGACGAAGAGCGCGACGAATCCGACCGGCGCTCGCCGACCATAAACCGTGGCCGCCACCAGCAGCACGGCGAAGGCGATGCCGAGAACGAGGGTCGTCTGCGGCGTGATCTGGCCCTTCTGCAACCGGAAGTGCTTGTTGTTGGTGTCGAGCACGTAGATCATCACGCCGAACAGCGCCGAGCCACCGGCGGCGGCAAACGAAAGTCGCCGCTCCCGCCCGTCCAACCTCTCGATGGCTGTCTTGGTGGAGGTCCCGGTCTTCCGTGGTGCGGTCGGGGTCGACTTCGCGGTCGGGGCCGATCTCGGCGATGGCAGGAAGGTGGAGCGGATGCGATCCAGCCAGCCGGGCGTGGTGCTCGACCGGTCGGCTAGGTGAGCATCCTCGGCGTCCTCATCGAAGACATCGTCGTCGTCGAAGGCATCGTCGTCGTCGCCCTCTAGGTCCGGGTCGTTCTCGTCGGATGGGCGGGCCATTGCCCAAAGGCTACCGGTCCCGAATGACCCATCCGATTCCGACCGTCGACCCCGTCCTCCGTGCCCCGAGCATCGCTGCCGGCGCGCTTGTCACGCGGCGCGCACGATCAGGCGCAGTCCGGCATTCTCCTCCGGCGGGATCTCGAATGTGCTGCCACGTCCTGCCTCGCTGGCCGAGGCGGGGAGCATTCCCGACTCCCGGGCGCCAGGCAGTGTGTCGGGCTCCGCCACGCTGAGCTCGAGATGGTGGATCCGCCCCCGACGGTCGCCCAGCCACGTCCGCAGGGGAGACCCGGAGGTCGCGTCGATCGGGGAGAGGAGCCGGAGGCCGATTGGACCACCCCAGGTCAGTTCCACCCATCGATAGTCGGTGTGGCTGCCCTCGTCGACGACCTGGCCGCCGAGGACGCCCACGAAGAGCGCCGAGCCGACCCCCAGGTCTTCGACGACGTGGGTAACCCACGTTAGCGAGGCCGGTGGTACGGGACCCGAGCCGTCTCTTCGCTGTCGTCGCTCCCTCGGGTAGTCGTCGGGAGGGGGGCTCGACCACGGGCTGCCGGCCTGAGCCACCTGCACGACCACTCCCGTGGCCTGGTTGGGGTGTACGAAGGCCTCCATCCATTGCGGGTCGCTCCGGTCGATTCCGATGGGCTCGTAGCCCCGGCGCACGAGTGATTCCAGTGCGGCGTCCAGATCGGGGACCTTGAAGGTCAGATGGTGTGGCCCGGGACCGTGCCGGGTGAGAAATCGACGGAGGAAGTCGTTGGCCTCGACGTCATAGGGCATGAGCATCTCGATCCGTGCCCCGTTGGCGAACTGGATCTGACCAGGGGCGAAGCCCACCCCAGGCCCTCCCGAACTCCACGCTGCCCCCAGGTCGACCGCATACCGGTGCCAGGCGTCCTGCCACCGGGGCACGGCATGGGCCACGTGATCGAGGGCAACTCCTTCGATGGTCGGTCCGATCATGGGCACAGACTGGTTGGTGAATCGGGGTGTTGTCGAAACGGCCGGTGGCGCGTGCACCGTCGGGGATCAGTTGTGATCACAATCGCCCACCGGTACGGTCGTGGCAATGGACTTTCGCAATGAGTCGGTGGTGGCACTGGCAACGTCAGTACGCGACGGCCGGGTGTCCGCTCGTGAGCTGACCGATCACGCACTTGACCAGATCGCGCTCCACAACCCGACACTGAACGCCTTCGTATCGGTTGATGAAGAACGCGCGCGCGCCTTCGCGGAGGCAATCGACCAGAAGGTGGCGGCCGGCATCAATCCCGGACCGCTGGCCGGCATCCCGCTCGGGGTGAAGGATCTCGAGGACGCCACCGGTCACGTGACCACCCACGGCTCGCCGGTGTTCGCCGATGACCCACCGGCCGTGGCCGACTCTCCGTTGGTGGCCCGGTTGGTAGCGGCCGGGTGCGTCGTTGTGGGCAAGACGAACACCCCGGAGCTCGGATGGAAGCCGGACACCGAAAATCTTGTGTTCGGCCAAACCCGGAACCCGTGGAACCTCGATCACACCCCGGGAGGGTCCTCCGGGGGGAGTGCGGCCGCCATCGCCTCGGGGATGGTGCCATTGGCGACCGGGTCCGACGGAGGTGGGTCGATCCGAATACCGTCATCATGTTGCGGGCTGTCGGGGATGAAGCCTTCGCTCGGGCGCGTGCCGAGCGGTGGGGCGCTCCCACCTGATTGGCAGAATCTGTCGACGAAGGGACCGCTTGCTCGCCGCCTGTCTGATGTGGTGGCTGCCCTCGACGTCGCCGTCGGACCAGATCCGAGCGATCTCCGCTCCCTCCCCCGACCGGAGGCGTCATGGATGGCCACCCTCGATGAGCCCAGACCACCTCGAAAGGTTGCCTGGTCACCGACACTGGGGTACGCCGAGGTGGACGCTGAGGTGCTTTCAATCTGCGAACAGGCCGTCGGGGTGATGGCTTCACTGGGCTGCGAGGTGGTGGAGGTCGATCGGGTGTTCGAGGCCGACCCGATCGACCAGTGGCTGACGCTGTCCGGGGCGTACAACCTCCGCACCCACGCCGGGATCCGGGGAACGCCGGCCTGGGATCAGATCGACCCGATTCTGGCCATGGTGATCGATGGAGCCGCTGCCACCAGCGTGTTGGACGTGGTCCTTGCCGAGGACGCATGCCATACGCTCAATCTCCGGCTGGTCGAGCTGTTCCACGACGTTCGCCTGCTCATCACGCCGACAGTGGCGGCTGAACCTCCTCCGCTCTCCCTTGGTGGATCGGGGATGATCAACGGAAAGCCCGACTACAACTGGGTCAAATTCACCTATCCCTTCAACATGACGCGATCACCTGCGGCATCGATCTGCGTCGGTATGACTGGATCCGGCTTGCCGGTCGGCCTCCAGCTGGTCGGGCCGCAACACGGAGATCTTGTCGTGCTCAGATCGGCGGCGGCGTTGGAGGCGGCCATCGGTTTCGATGCCGTCGCCCCGTTCCCGTTCGGTGTGGACAGCGCTGATGGCCGAAATGCCCGGGATGGACCATCGGCCTCGTCACGTGCCTGAAGCTGGGGGCGCGGGCTACCATGGCCACCTGCTGGTCACCAACCTCTTGTTCGTGGCCGACGTCAGGGCGTTTAGCTCAGTTGGTTAGAGCGCAGCCTTCACACGGCTGAGGTCGGAGGTTCGAGTCCTCTAGCGCCCACCACTCTAGCGCCCACGGGTGTTGTCAAAATTGCAACATTTACCCCGGTCGGAAGTGGGTTTGAAAAAGAACCCGAAGGTGTCTCCGCCTAGGTCGAATGCAATCAAGACGTGGGGTCGCGTTCGCGATCGTTGCCTGCCCCGCAACGGCACACATACGGGCGTGTGGATAACTGCCCCGGGTTATCACAGGCCAACACGCGAAAGACCCCCGGCCGGAACCGGGGGCCCATCGCAGACGTGACAGGCGGCTCAGTTGATGGTGAGGGGAATGGTGCAACCAAGATTGTCCAACAGCCCAGCCAGCACGGGGGTCAGGGGTCACCTCGGTGATCAGGATTGCAACGACCGACCCGGAGGAGGATACTGATGATCGAGGGGCCCAAACGTAGAGGTTCTGAACCATGCGTCGAAACTGGCGGGGACGCATCGCCATCTCAGTGATCAGCGCACTCGGGATGGCCCTTGTTGCTCCCTTGGTGCTTAGCATTCCAGCATATGCAGTTCCTTCCCTGAGAGCCCCTCGGTGCCCGGTTGCTTCCAGGTCGCACGGACTGGTGACAGTTGTGTGTCCGTTCACGGGTGCTGAGAGCAAGTGGAAGGTTCCGCTCGGGGTCACTTCCGCCACATTTGACCTGTACGGAGCCCAAGGCGGTTCACAGGCGGACACCGCACATGCGTTCGGCGGCGGAATGGGCGCCTTTGTTCAGGCGACGCTCGCAGTCCAGCCCGGCGAGATCTTCGCCCTCTTCGTCGGCGGCACGCCGGCCCCTGGCAGCGGCACTGGCGGCTTCAACGGTGGAGGGGTGGCCGCTGTCTCGTCCGATTTTGTGACCAGCGCGGGGGGAGGTGGCGGGGGGGCCAGCGATGTCCGATCCGGCCCAGGTTACGGACTCGGAGATCGGCTGTTGGTCGCGGCCGGAGGTGGGGGCAACGGAGGCGACGGGTTCAGCTCGTACTATTCGGACAACGGCATCTGGGCGGCGGGCACCGCCGGTGGCGCCAGCGGAACGCCAGGTGCCGAGCCTCCGGTGCGGACAACCGCAGCCGACAACGCCGGCGGAGCAGGAACCGCCACCTCGGGCGGCGCTGGTGGGCAGGGCGCGGCCTACCCGGTCTACGAGCAGCCCAACCCGTCCTACGCACCCTCGGGAACAGCAGGGACCTTCGGCGTCGGTGGCACCGGACCGAGCGACGGGTCTGCGTATGGCAACGGGGGGGGCGGCGG
>Ga0182018_10002636_pt1 | contig 17520 bp, 15 predicted proteins | sample 812P2MmetaG_FD_120490 | JGI IMG/M metagenome (GOLD analysis project Ga0182018, IMG submission 120490) | Permafrost microbial communities from Stordalen Mire, Sweden - 812P2M metaG | ecosystem: Environmental > Terrestrial > Soil > Wetlands > Permafrost | place: Sweden: Stordalen | collected... | reverse complement strand
GCAGATGATAGATGGCGGCCAAAATCATGATGATCGCGAGACCAATCGCCGCAAGCGGCGTCAGCCAGGGAAGAATCCAAGTGGCGCGGGGCACGATCACGCCCGCGGCGCCCGCAAGCTCGGAAATGCCGATGAAGGTAACCAGCTCGCGCGAAAGTCCGAGACCGCGCTTGGGCGATCGGTTTTCGGCGTCGAGCTTATATTTCTCAAACGCGAACAACTTCATGCTCCCCGCCATCAGAAACGCCGCGCACAAGAGTCCTTGCGCAATCCATAACGTGATATTCATGGGATTCATGGAACTTGGCCCCTCCGTGGGTTCCGCGGGAAAGCCTGGTGTTACACCGCTCCTATCTGATGCCGCGCCGCCAAGTGTTGTGTCGGCCGCTATGGTGGATTCGGCGGATTTCGTCGTGAGCCTATTTCGCCGGGGCACTCTGGCGGCCTTAGGGTTCTGCTCAGCCTGGGGCGTACATCCAAAGTTTCCTCTTTTCCGTATGCATTGATAGGATCGTAGGGATGGCGATTTCCCCTTGTTTGGGTCGGGGTGCGTAGGCGGGAGGTGCCCATGTTTGATTCGGATAGCAAGATTGGAAGCGGTGTGGGGCGCAGGACGTTTATCGCGACGTCTATCGTCGGCCTCGTTGGATTTGCGGCGTGGTGCTACCAAAGAAGCGAATCCAATCGCGTAGAGGCGGCGCCGGATAAGCCGCCGAAGCAAGTTGCGATTGTCGAGTTCAACGACGCTGGACAACAGACGGGAGTGGAAACGGTTCCGATGATCAGGAAGACTGACGACGAATGGAAGAAGCAGCTATCGTCTGATTCATATGAAGTCACGCGGAACGCGGGCACGGAGCGACCCTTCACCGGCGATCTTTTGAACGAGCATGACAAGGGCGTGTTTCGCTGCATCTGTTGCGACAACGCGCTTTACAGTTCCGATACGAAATTCGATTCGGGCACGGGCTGGCCCAGCTTTTGGGCGCCGATCGCCAAGGAAAACGTGGTCGAAGTCACGGATCTCAGCTTGGGCGTGCCACGCACGGAGGTTCGGTGCCGGCTGTGCGCTGCTCATTTGGGGCACGTTTTTGACGATGGACCCGCGCCGACCGGTTTGCGTTACTGTATGAATTCGGTTGCGCTGCGATTCGCGAAGGCATCTTAGTTAGAGCCGCGCCGCTCGGCGCGTTAGCGCCCGTTGGCGCGTGAGGAGGACCAATGACATTCCGTTCGTTCGGCATTACTCTGGTTATCGCCGTGGTGTTGCTCGGCGCGAGCGCGCTGATCACGCGCAACGCGGCGAGCGCGTCGGTTGCGATCGCGGCGCCCGCGGCGGACGATTCGCTGGCCGCGCAGAGCGGCAAGCAAACCGCTGTGTTCGCGGGCGGCTGCTTCTGGGGGATTCAGTTGGTGTTCGAGCACGTGAAGGGCGTGATCAGCGCGACGGACGGCTACTCGGGCGGAGATGCGAAGACTGCCGAGTACGAAACTGTCAGCACCGGAACTACTGGACACGCGGAGTCAGTGAAAGTTGTCTACGATCCGTCTCAAATCACCTATGGGAAACTTCTGCAGGTATTTTTCTCGGTGGCGCACGATCCGACCGAGCTAAACCGTCAGGGCCCCGACGAGGGGACGCAGTATCGCTCGATCGTTTTTTATGCGGATGCAGACCAGCAGCGCATCGCGCAGGCGTACATCGATCAACTGGACCAGGCAAAGGTTTTCAAGAGCAAGATTGTCACGCAGGTTGTTCCTCTCCAGGCGTTTTACCAGGCGGAGGCTTACCATCAGGACTATGCAACGCATAATCCGGACGACACCTACATCATGATGTTCGACGCTCCGAAACTCGACAACTTGCGCAAGAAATTTCCGGATCTATACAAAGCATATCGATAGCGTTATTTCGAGCGGGGGCTGCGGCTCGGAGGGAATCACACCGGGCCCAGTCTGCCAAGCCTAGACCTGGGTAGTGCCTCTTTTTTTCTGCTTACCAGCCAACTGAATCTATCTGTCCGACGACTGCCTCGTGGTCCGTAACCGACTGATTTAGAAATAGATAAGCTGCGTTCGGAATCTCGCGGCGGAGCCTGCGATCGGTGTGCCGTTTTGCGGAATGCACCTTTCGACACTGGGTCGCGCTAGCCCGGCACGGAGCGGCGGAGCGGGGTGCTAAATTTGACTGAGTTGGACATCCTACACCCCCCAGAGTTCCGTCCGGCTGGCCCAGCGGCTCCGGCGCAGGAAGACTGCAGGCATGAGACACATCCGGCTGAGGACGAAATTCCTGCTGTCGCTGCTGGCGATTTCCGCCGGCCTGACGGCCGCGACGCTGGTCGTGGTGAGCTATAACGTCCAAAAGCGCATCCGCGAATCGCTGCGCGAAGACCTGCAAACCTCTCTAAATACTTACCAGATATTTGACAAGCAGCGCGAAGAATCGCTGGCGCGGTCGGCGGGACTCGTCGCCAACTTGCCGACCGTTCGCGCGCTGATGACCACGGACGACGGGCCAACCATTCAGGACGAATCCGAGAGCATCCGGCAACTCAGTGGCAGCGATTTGCTGGTGCTGGCGGATCGTCGCAATCAAGTGGTGGGGATGCAAGCCAACGCGGCGGATTTCACGGTCGCGGACGCGCAGCAGCTTTTGCAGAAATCGCTCGAAGCGGGGCGCGTCGGCGACTGGTGGTACAGCGCGGGGCATCTTTACGAAGTGAGAGTCCAGCCGATTTACGTGGCCGAGGGCAGCGACAGCACGCCGCTTGGTCTCTTGGCGGTCGGCAAGGAGATCAACAATCGCACCGCTGCGGATTTCAGCTCGATCGTCGCGAGCCAGGTGATCTTTCGCTCTGGCGACAGCATTGTCGCGAGCACGTTGCGTGGCGCGGGCGCTGCAGAGGGCGGTGGCGCGTACTCCGCGGGAGCGTCGCCTTCGGGCTCTTCGGAGCAAGTGCAAATTGGAAACGAGCGATTTCTGGAGAGCAGCCTGAATCTCTCGGGCGCAGCCACGCCGCCCGTCACGCTGAGCGTGCTGAAGTCGCTCGATCAGGCGACATCGTTTTTGAGCCGGTTGAATCACGTACTGCTCGGACTCGGCTTGCTGAGCGTGGTGGCCGGAGGCGCGCTGGTCTTTTTCATTTCGCACACGTTCACGCGGCCGCTCGCTGGTCTCGTCTCGGGCGTGAGGGCGCTCGAGCGCGGCGACTTCGATTATCCGCTGGAGAACGCGGGGGGCGACGAAGTGGCCGAGGTCACCGGCGCATTCGCGAGAATGCGCGTGACACTTCGAGATTCACAGCAGGAAGAAAAACGTCTGGAAGAACGGCTGCGCCAAGCGCACAAGATGGAAGCGGTCGGACGGCTGGCCGGCGGCGTGGCGCACGATTTCAACAATCTACTGACCATCATCCGCGGCAACGGCGACATCCTGGCGGATCGCGAGGGCGCCGACAATCTGCAGAAGCGCTGCGTGGATCAAATCCGCAACGCGGCTGGGCGCGCCGTTTCGATGACGCGGCAATTGCTGGCGTTCAGCCGCATGCAAGTGCTGCAGGCGCGCGTCCTCGATGTGAACACGATCGTTACCGAGATGGGCAAGATGCTTCCGCGATTGATCGGCGAACACATCGAATACTCCTACGCGCCGGATGCGAATTTGGCGCCGGTGTTTGCGGATCCCGGACAATTGGAGCAGGTGATTCTGAACCTTGCCGTGAATGCGCGCGATGCCATGCCGAATGGCGGCAAACTCACCGTAACTACGCGTAACGTGGTCATGAACGCGCAGGAAGCCGGCAAGCGTCCGCCGATGACTCCCGGCGATTACGTGATGCTATCCGTCTCCGACACCGGATTCGGAATGGACGAAGAAACGAAAACCCACATTTTTGAGCCGTTTTTTACCACCAAGTCGGTCGGCAAGGGAACTGGGCTGGGCCTTGCCACGGTGTACGGCGTAGTGAAGCAGAGCGACGGTTTCGTTTGGGTGGAGAGCGCGCCGGGCAAAGGCGCGACATTCGAGATTTATTTGCCGCAATCGACGAAGAGCGTGATGCAGGCGGACATCGAGGCAGCGGCCTCCACATTGCCCGGCGGAAGCGAGACGGTGCTGGTTGTTGAGGATGAAGCGGGCGTGCGGGAATTGGCGTCGACGTTCCTCGGAGAAAAAGGTTATCGCGTTCTGCAAGCGAGCAACGGAGCCGAGGCGCTGGAGGTTGCGGCGCGCCACACGGGCGCGATCGATCTGGTGCTGAGCGATATGGTGATGCCGCGGATGAGCGGGCGGGAGATGGCTGCGGAGCTGAAGAAAGTCCGGCCGGATACGAAATTTCTTTTCATGACCGGATATGCCGAATACCTGGGGAATCGCACGGCGGAACAAGAGTCCGAGGGACCGCCGGAAATTGTGATCATGCAGAAGCCGTTTTCCAAGCGATCGCTGCTGCTGAAAGTCCGGGAGATGCTCACGATCACAGCTGATTCCGGCGCGCAATTTGCAGGGTCGGCGCGCGAACGAATTGGTTGAGAAGACGCGCGGCGGTTTCGCGGTAAGGCAAGCGCGCAGTCGCTTTAGAAGGGAAGAGGCAAATATGCGAGGACTGAGACGCAAGGTGATGTTGTTTGCCGCCGTGGCCGGCATTTTGTTTGCGGGCGCGCGGCAGACTCTCGCTCAGAACGCTGCGAGCACAGCCTCGTCTCCGCAGCCGCAGCCGGGCGCAACGCAAGATGCCAACGTTCAAAACTTGACCGCGATCGTGCAGCAGTTAGCGAATCAGGTGCAAAAATTGAGCACGCAGTTGGACGACGTGCGCGAAGAGGAGAAAGAATCGCGCGAAGAGAACCGCGAACTTCGCAAAGAGCTGGACGACGCGAAATCCAAACTGGCGTCGCTTGCCGGCGCGCCCGCCGATCCGCCGGCTACAAATCCCGCGCCGGCCGCGCAAGTCGCGGTCGTTGCGCCCGCCGCTGTGCCGAGCGCTGCGCCCCAGGCTGCGCCTAGTCTCCCCGGTTACGGGGCGCAGTCCTCGGACGCGCCGCCGCAAGCGGCTGAGCAGGTGGCGGCGCCTCAAGACAACGCGGACCAAACCGCTCGGATGGAAGAAGATCAGCAACTCATCGGCGCGGAAGTCAAAGAGCAAAGTCAGACCAAGGTCGAGAGCGGATCAAAGTACCGACTGCGGCTATCGGGAATTGTTCTGCTGAACGTATTTTCCAATCGCGGCGCCGTGGACAATATAGACTTCCCCGAGATCTCCGAGCCTCCCTATCCGAACGGCACGAATTCAACGTTTGGCGGTTCGTTGCGGCAATCGCAGATTTCGCTGCAGGCATTTGGGCCGAGCATCGCTGGCGCGCACACCAGCGCCAATATCGTTTTCGATTTTTCCGGATCAATTCCGGAATCGCCCAACGGCGCGGTGACCGGTCTGGTTCGCCTGCGAACGGGCACGATTCGTTTCGATTGGACCAACACTTCGATCATCGCCGGTCAGGATAATCTTTTCATTTCACCGCTCAGCCCGACTTCTTTCGCGATGTTCGCCTATCCGCCGCTCTCTTACGCCGGGAACCTTTGGAGTTGGACGCCGCAAATTCGCATCGAGCACCGATTCAATTTTTCGAACCACTCCAGAATTCTGGTGCAGGGCGGGATTCTCGATCCGCTTTCCGGCGACGTGCCCTATGAGGAATACGAGCGCGACCCGAGCTTCGGAGAACAATCCGGACTGCCGGCGTTTGCGGCGAGAATCGCTTGGAGCCACCCCATTCAGGATCAGACCGTGACGCTTGGCTTTGGCGGTTACTACAGCCGGCAGGACTGGGGCGCCGGTCGATACGTGAACGCATGGACGACCATCGTGGATTTGACTGTGCCGCTGGGATCGAGATTGGGATGGACGTCTGAGTTCTATCGCGGCCAGGCGGTCGGCGGGCTCGGCGGCGGAATCGGGCAAAGCGTTTTGTGGAATGGCTCGCTGGACACGCCGTCGACGCAGGTGGTGGGTCTTGATTCGGTGGGTGGTTGGACGCAATTGAAATTCAAAGTCACGCCGAAAATTCAACTGAATGCGGCGCTGGGCGACGACAATCCATTTGCGCCGGAGTTGCGCGAATACAACGGGAACACCGGTTATGAGGGAGTGCTGCTCTCGAGAAATCTCAGCCCATTCTTCAATGTCATCTACGAGCCGCGCTCGGACACGATTTTCTCGCTGGAGTATCAGCGCCTGAAGACCTACTACTTGGACAGCCCATCGGACAGCTCGAACCACGTGGATTTGAGTTTGGGTTACGTGTTCTAATGCGGGCAAAAACCATTCTGCGCAACCTTGCGGCGATTCTGATTCTTAGCGCTCCGTTCGCTTTGCATCAGGCGGAGACGGCAAGAGCGCAATCGAGCTCGGTTACGGCGAAGATCGATCTGCACGCGGGCGGCGCGGGCAGCGCGAATTCCAAGGCCAAGAGCGCGGGCGACCTATCGGGCGTGGTGGTCTGGCTCAAACCGCTGGACTTTGCCGGGCCACCCCCGTCCACGGATGCATCCGGCCACACCAGGCCGCAAATGGCGCAGCACAACAAGCAATTCGAGCCGCATCTGCTTGTGGTGCAGGCGGGAACGCTGGTGGATTTTCCAAACCGCGATCCATTCTTCCACAACGTATTCTCACTGTTTAATGGGAAGCGATTCGATCTCGGCCTTTACGAAGCGGGCGCCACGAACTCGGTGCGCTTCGACCGCGTCGGCGTCAGCTACCTTTTTTGCAATATTCATCCGGAGATGAGCGCGGTGGTCGTCGCGGTGGATTCGACCTACTTCGGCGTTTCGGACGCATCCGGCGTGGTGAGCATCGCAAACGTTCCGGCGGGTCGATACGAAATGCATGTGTGGTATGAGCGAAGCTTGCCTGAAGATCTTAAGACTCTGACGCGCGTGGTGCGCGTTTCCGATTCCGCGCGCGATCTGGGCGCGATTGCGGTGATCGCAAATCCGAACTTCACCGCCGCGCACGAGAATAAATACGGACAGGATTATGTTCCGCCACCCGACAGCGGTTACGGGAATCCGTAATTACGCTCTGATCTAGCTGATCGGTGTGCTGCTTGAAGTTGCCGCGGCGCCCGCCGAATTGGCGCGAATCACGCCCGATTGATCCGTGAAAAAGTAGCGAATTCCGGTCACCCCCGGCTTAATCGGCGCGGCGGTGATCAGGTAGCTGTCGATGTTGCCGACCGCGTCAGCTGTCGCGGCCGAAAATGAGAACGAGTAGCCGGTCTTGATGCCCGTCTGCAGCACGTTGTCTATCAACTCCGAAGATGCCGAAGTCGGCAGCGCGGATGTGCCCTCACCACCCATGACCACAAGCGAAGCGGGATAGCCGCCATAGGTCGTGGAATATGTGACGCATGCGGTGTTCAGGGTGCGCATCGAGCCCACGGCCGACGCCTCGTTGGCGGCCATCTTCGAGCGCAGCAAGTTCGGAATGGCGATTGCCGCGATAATCAGAATAATGGCGACGACGATCAAGAGCTCGATTAACGAAAATCCGCGTTGATAGCCCCTGTGTGTTTTCCGCATTTTGACCTTCATGAATCCGAGTGTTTCGCTCTATTTATGCCATATATGGTGCATTCGCGTGGCCGTCTGCTTCATTGATCGGCAATCCTCATGACACAATCCGCGCAAGTGCCCGCGTATCATGGCGGTGGCGTCGCTAAATGAGTTCGGACGGCGCTATTCCTGCCGTCGAGGCCCGTTGAGGCATGTGGTTTACGCCGCATTGTGTCTCTACGGATGCCGGTAAATGGCGTGTTTCGTGCACCACAACGAAACGGCGTGTCCCAACAGTGATCGTGGAGCATCTGGGCGAAGGTGCGAGTTCGGGGCTGCGTATGAGTGGTGCCGGGGGGCAGAGTTGAACTGCCTACGCCGGCCTTTTCAGGGCCGCGCTCTACCGGTGAGCTACCCCGGCACCGGGGCGACAAGCATTCTACTGGCGTTGAGAGGAACAGTCAAAACGACTAGATGGTCGCGTGGCGTGCGACGATTCGGATTTGCGTAGCGCAGCGATTTCTGACTGCGCTCCGTTAGCGGCGATTGGACTCGAACTCGCGAATCCAGTCTTTGCCTTTCAGAACTTCGCGCGGCTTGGTGCCGTCGGCGGGGCCCACGATTCCGTCCTTCTCCATTACGTCGATCAAGCGCGCGGCGCGGCCGTAGCCGACGCGCAGGCGACGCTGGAGAGTGGAGGTAGAAGCGCGGCCCATTTCGCAGCACACTTTCACGGCTTCTTGATAGAGCGCGTCGTCGATTTCTTCGCCGCCGCCCTCGCCGCCACCGCTCTCTTCGCCGCCTTGCTGTTCGTCGCGCGGCGGATCGAGCAATCGTTCGTTGTAAACGGCTTTGGCTTGCGAGCGCCAGAAATCGCATACGCCGGTGATTTCGTCTTCGGTGACGAACGGTCCGTGAACGCGATTCAGACGCGAGGAGCCCGCCGGCAAATAAAGCATGTCTCCGCGGCCGAGCAGCGATTCGGCGCCGTTGGCGTCGAGAATGGTGCGCGAATCCACTTTGCTGGCCACGCGGAAGGAAATGCGCGCGGGGAAATTGGCTTTGATCAGGCCGGTGATCACGTCGACCGAAGGCCGCTGCGTGGCAAGAATCAAGTGAATGCCGACGGCGCGCGCCATTTGCGCAAGACGCGTGATCGATTGCTCGACGTTGTTGGTGTCCACCATCATCAAGTCGGCCAATTCGTCGATCACGATGACGATGTAGGGCAGCGGACGATGATCGGCCTCGTCTTTGTCCTCGAAGAGCGAAAGCGGCTGGCCCTTCTGGAAAGTGCGGTTGTATTGATCGATGTTGCGCACGCCGCGCTGCGCCAGCAGCTTCAATCGATTTTCCATCTCGCGTGTGGCATTGCGCAGCACGTTGGATGCGATTTTCGGATCGGTGACCACGGGCGCGAGCAAATGCGGAATTTCTTCGTAGAGACCGAGTTCGAGGCGTTTCGGATCCACCATCACCAGCTTCAATTCGTCCGGCGTGGCCTTGTAGAGCATGGAAAGAATCATCGCGTTCAAGAACACGCTCTTGCCCGTGCCGGTTGAACCGGCGATGAGCAAGTGCGGCATTTGCGCCAAGTCTGAAAGGCGGCTGCGGCCGGTCAAATCTTTTCCGAGCGCCAGGGTGAGCTTCGATGGTGAATTTATAAACTCGGACGATTCGATTTGTTCGCGCAGCGTGATGGTTTCGCGATGCGGGTTAGGCACTTCGATGCCGACCGTGGATTTGCCGGGGATGCGCTCGATCAAAATCGATTCGGCGCGCAACGCGAGGCACAAATCGTGGCGAGTCCGGTGATGCGGCTGTATTTGATGCCGGCCTCGGGTTTGAATTCGTAGGTGGTGACCACTGGGCCGGGATTGATTTGCGTGACGCGGCCGCCGATATCGAATTCCTGACACTTCACTTCGATGGCGTGCGCGTATTCCTTCAGGTCCGCTTCGGCCATTTTTTCGCTGCGCTCGGCAGCTTGCAACAGGGAAGGAGGCGGCAGGCGGAAGCCTCCCGCGGCGCGCGCGATTTTCGGATCGCCGCCGGATTTCGGCGCTGGCGATTTCGGTTCTTGCGTGCGCATCAGGATGGGGCCGGCCAAGGCTTCTTCGATGGGTGAGCGCGTTTCGGGCTCGTCTTCGTCGATCTCGGCGCCGGCCGCGGGCGCGCTCTTCAGCAGCAGCGTTCCGGGGCCGGCCGCTTGCGATGCGACCGGTTGTCTGCCGACGGATTTGATTTCAGCCAGGCGCTTTTTCAGGCGCACTTGCTCGCGCTCTTCGCGCCAGGCCGCCCAGCGATCGCGAACGCGGCCGACGGGATCCAGTCGCTTTATCGGCACGCTGACCAATTCATGTACGGCGGTGAACGAAAATTGCGTGGTGAGAAATAGCGAAATCAAAAACGCGGTTACCGCGACCACATTCGCGCCAACGGTGTTGAGCGCGCCCAGCAAGCCGTCTGCGATTAGGTGACCGAACAGACCGCCGGGCGGAATGGCTCCGCGCACATCGGGCCAATGCCACAGCGCCAGCAGCGCGGGCACGAAAATGCCGAGCAGCGTGCATCCCACGATTTTTGAAATGGGAGATTCCACCGGCTGCGAACGGAACCATCGCCACGCCAGCGTGAACATTACGATCGGCAGCAGAAATACCGCGTAGCCCAGGCATTGGAAGAGCAAATCCGCACCGTACGCGCCCACGGGTCCGATCCAATTGACGGCGGAATGAGCGTCGGGCGCCGGCGCCGAAACGTTGAACGAGGCGTCGTGCGGATTGTAGGAAACCAGGGCCAGAAAAATCAGTACGGAAACGGTTAGGCCCACAAAGCCCACCATTTCGTTCAAACGGCGATTCTCAGTCGGGATTAATACACGCACACATATCTCCGGTCCGGGGGAAGGACTGGGCTGCGGTCCAGCCGCGCGGGCGCTAACGCGCGAGGCCAAACTGAGGAGACCGACAGCAGCATGACTATATCAAGGGTGCGCGTAGAGGCGACGAAAATTTTAAGCGTGTGTTTCCGGAGGTAACGCGCGGAATTGGGCCGGCGCGGATGTCCGGCTCGAATCCTCGGCGCAAAATTATTATTCCGCTAGATTCTTCTGCATGGCGTAGGCGTCTTGATTGCCGAGGTAGTAGCCCTGTAAAACGCCGATCGTGCGATATCCGTGGCGCTGCCAGAAAGCGGTGCCGGCTTCGTTGTCACTTGCGGTTTCAAGACTGATTGCGCGAACGCCGAACGCCGCAAGGCGCCGCTCGATTTCCGCGAGCATCAACGTGCCGATGCCGAGGCGGCGGTGCTCCGGCGCGACGTCGATGGTGATGATGTGCGCCAGCGGGCCATCGCGATCGGCGATCAGAAAGCCCACGATTTTGGCGTCGATTTCAGCTGCGACACACAGCGCGTCCGCTTGCGCGAGAAACCAGCGCAGCTCGGGTCGTGAATACGCGATCCCGCGCGGATAGCAGATGCGATCGAGATTGTAGAGGGCATCGAAATCGGCGGACACATAATCACGTAACTTCGCAGCCGGATGTTGAGGCGGTTCTTGATTTGCGCGTTTGCCGGCGGATGATTTCATCTGATCGCCTGGAATCGCCGATTGCCGGAAACCGGCTACTTCCGGCGGCCGTCGCCTTCGTCTTTTCTGAGAACGAGGCAGCTAGTGATCGAATCATGAAGCGCCTGTTTCCTCGAAGTCATTCCGGCGCAGATGCAATCGGTGGTGAAGTACAGGACACCGACGGTAGGAACGCAGATCCAGAAGTGCCCGCAGAAATAGCGGCGAGTCGCGCGCCCAAAGGTAATTCGTCTTCCATCCGTATCCGTAACAATAAGACCGAAGAATTTTTTGCCGAGCGTTCCTTGCCAGGGTGAGCTATCGAGCAGCGCAAAATAAAGCCATCCGCTGACGATGAAAAAAAGGACGATTAAGGCCAGCGCAGGTTTGCCAAAAGCCGCGACGACCGCGGAAGGTGGATCCCCTGGACGAAGATTTAAGAATGCGGCCGGCGTTCCTTTTGCGATGGCCACGAAGGAAACGAAAACGCCGAGCGCAAGGCTCAAGACAATCAGGTCGAGCACCGCGGGAGAAACTCGCAGCCAGAAACCGGCGTAACGCATGTCGGGGCGCATGTCAGGGCGCAGATCAGAGGGGCTGGCCACGAAACGGTGCCTCCGGTCGCGGAAGAATTGAGCGTTGATGAAAGTGTTTGGTTGGCACGGCAGGAGTGTCTAGACCGCGAATGCCTCAGACTTCGAGAATTACCGGCAGAATCAGCGGCCGCTTGGACGTCTGCTTATTCAGATAGCGTTTTAGATCCACGCGGATTTTTTCCTTGATGACGCCCCAGTCGGTTTTTTCTTCCAGGTTCGACTGCTCAATGGTGCGAATGATCACGGCGCGCGCGCCGGCGATCAGTTCCTGTCCGTCGTCGGAGGGCATCAGGCCGCGCGTGACCACTTCGGGCTGCGATTGCATCAGGCCCGTGTGCTTATCGATCGCGATGATCGGCACGACCACGCCATCTTCGGCCAAATGTTGCCGATCGCGAATTACCACCTCTTCGATTTCTTCGAGCGATCCGGAATCGACGCATACACGTCCCGCCGGCACTGGATCGCGCCGGAACGCGCCGCGCTCGGTGAATTCAACCGGTCGCCCGGATTCGAGCAGCATGATTTCGCCGGAGACCGCGCCGACTTCATGCGCGAGCGCCGCGTGGCGGAATAATTGCCGGTATTCGCCGTGGACCGGAATAAAAGTTTTCGGCCGCACCAGGTTCAGCAGCAACTTCTGCTCTTCCTGGCTCGCGTGGCCGGAGACGTGAATCGTGCCGCCCTCGTTGTCGTAATGCACGAGGGCCTGGCGGCGGAACATGTGATCGAGCATGCGGAAAATCGCTTTTTCGTTTCCGGGAATAATGCGCGCGGAAAGCACCACGGTATCGCGCTCGTCGAGCGTCACCCATTTGTGGTTGTCGACCGCAATGCGCGAAAGCGACGACATCGGCTCGGCCTGGCTGCCGCTCGCGATGATCACCAATTTTTCCGGCGGAAACGATTTCAGGTCCTGCGATCGCACCACCAGGCCATCGGGGATCTTTAGCCGGCCCATGCCGTGCGCGATCTCGACGTTGTCCACCATGCTGCGCCCGAGGAAGCCAACTTTTCTTCCGGCGGCGGCGGCGAGTTCGATGGCCTGCTGGATGCGCGGGATCGACGACGCAAAACACGAGAACAAAACTTTGCGCGGCGCGGCGCGAAAAATCTCCTCGATGCGCGGCCGGACGGTGCGCTCGGATTTCGTGAAGCCGGTTCGCTCGACGTTGGTGCTGTCGCTAAAAAGCGCGAGCACGCCTTCGCGGCCGTAGCGCGCGAACGTGTGGTAATCGAACACCCGGCCATCTGTGGGCGTCGAATCCATTTTGAAATCGCCGGTGTGAATGATCACGCCGAGCGGCGTGCGCACGGCCAGCGCCACGCAGTCGATTGTGCTGTGCGTGACGTAGATGAATTCCACATTGAACGGTCCGACTTCGATGTGTTGGCCGGGAGTGACTTCGTGCAGCTTGGCTTGTTCGAGCAGGCCGTGTTCTTCGAGGCGCTTGCGAACCAGCGCCAGCGTGAACGGCGTGCCATAAATCGGCGCCTGAATATCGCGCAGAATGTAGGGCAGCGCGCCGATGTGATCTTCGTGGCCGTGCGTCAGAAAAATCGCGCGCAGCTTCGAGCGATTCTGCTTGAGGTAACTGATGTCGGGAATCACCACGTCGACGCCGAGCAATTCGGCCTCGGGAAACATCATTCCGGCATCGATCAGTATGATGTCGTCTGCCCAGCGCAGCGCCATCATGTTCATGCCGAATTCGCCGAGACCGCCGAGCGGAACGGCCCACAAAGAATGCTGACTCAAAGCGCGAAAACTCCCTCGATTGAAATGATTGCGACGATCGAATTGATTACGTTGATTGCGATCACTTTCAATCTATCGTATCACACTGCGTGCGGGCGCAGAACGGGAGGCGCTCGAAAGCCGCGATGCCGTTGCGGACGGAGCGCGTTACTTCAGCGTACAGGCGTGGCTTTCGCGCGCTACGATTTATTTCCGGAGAACAGGCCCGCAACCAACACCAGCACCACCGCGCCGACGGTTGCAGCAGCCAAGCTGTACAGGAAACTGCTACTTGAGCCGACGATTCCGAGTTTCGTAAACAACCAGCCGCCGAGCAGCGCGCCGATCAATCCAATCACGATATTGGCGATGCAGCCGAAGCCGTGTCCGCGTGACAGTGTTCCCGCCAACCAGCCGGCGAGCAGTCCGATAATGATCCATCCCAGGAATGTGTGCGTAAAAGTGAGTGTCATGTGTGGAAGTCCCGCTCCTTTGGATACCTTAATTCTCGGTGCGATGAGTAAGAATTCGGCGATCAGTCGTCTTCGCCGATCATCATGGCCGCGGCCAGCACCGTGGTCCACAATCCGCGCTTATCGCCCACGGCGGATTGGGTGATGTTCATGGTGCGCACGATCTTGTTGGAGATTCGATAGACTTCTTTTTTCTCATCCCAGGAAAGATCGGCGTCGAATTCAACGTTCAGCGTGGTCGCGAGCATTTCGGCCGCCAGCTCTTCGGTGTATTCGCCGGCCACTTCTTCGGTCTCGCCGAATGAGTGATGTTCGGAAAGATAGCCGTACATCGATTTGTCAGCCGGGAGAGCCAGTCCGATTCCCGCGGCGATCAAGCGATGCGCTTCGCGCGTGGAATTTTCGCTGATCACGGTGAAGGCCACCTGGCCCGGTTTCAAGTGCTTCAATCCCTCGCTGCGCGAAATTAATTTGCAGCTCGGCGGAAAAATCGAGGAGACGCGCACGATATTGCACGCGGCAATTCCCGCGCTGCGCAGAGCGAGCTCGAAGCTCGAAAGCCGCTCGCGATGCTTGCCGACACCTTTGGTGAGGAAGATTCTCTTCGCGACGAACGCCATGGATGGTGCCGAACTGCGGTGCCTCCTCGCTCAAACTGCGAACGCGTACGAAAATGCGGCGAGCCGAAACGTAGCAAGTTCGTCCGAAGCTGTCAATACGTTTCGAGTCGTGTCTCTTTCGAGACGATCCGCGGCGGGTTCGTTGACTGGATGCTTATCGCACGGCGGCAAGAATTTGCGCGGATGAATCGCGAGGAAGCGCGGGGGGAATTCGCGGCGGCGTTGCGGCTGAATCGCTGCGCCCCTGCGCGGCAAGCGCGCGCATCGCGGCGACGGCTTCGGGCGGAATAACTTCCCAGGTGCGGCTTGCGGCCGTCGGGATTGTGCCGTGCGCTGAAACGTAGTTGATGATCAATTCGCGAATCTCGATCGGTGAGCGGTAAAGAATCGGCAGACCCTTGTACATGCCGTAGACTCCGCCGCCGGTGTAACGATAATTGTTGATCGCCACGCGCAGCGTCTGCGCCGGATCGAGCGGCTGGCCGTGAAATGTGAGGTCGACAATGCGATCTCCGGCCGGGCGCGTCAAATCGATCTTGTAGCTAACTCCGGCCGCGGAATCCGCGCCGTAATCGGGCAATTGTAGCGTTTCTCCATCGGGCAATGGCCACATCTGAAAAAAACTCGCGGCGTGCTCGAGCGCCGCGCGCAATTGCGCGCCGGACATCTGCACCACATAGAGCGTATTTTCGTAAACGTAGAGCGCGGCGATCTGCCGCACGGTGACGCGACCCGCGGGAATTTGCGCGCCGCTGTAGAGCATCGTCGCGAGAGACACGTCCGCGTGACTGGCTTCGAGCTGCACGCGATTGATCAAATCCACCAGCGGACCTTGCTCGAATCGCTCGGTCGCTCCCGAAAGATTGCGATCGCACGTGGCGATCTGCGTATCGAGATATTTTTGCGTGGCGGCTTCGTAGGGCGCCGCCAATCGCATGATTTCCGGATCGGGCGGCACGTCGGCGCCCGCCGTCAGCGTCGTAGAACTCTTCGAGGCCACGCGCCAGTGGCCCTCGGTGTCGCGCGTCATCTCGACGTCCACCTTCGCAAGAGATCCGCCCCAATTTTTCGCCTGCACCAGCAAAGCTCCGTTGACCATCATCTGCTTCACTTCGCGATGCGTGTGCCCGAACAAGATCACGTCGATGCCCGGCACCTGTTCGGCCAACGCCAGCGTGGTGTTTTCTCCTGCGATTTCATCCGCAGGCGCTGTCGCGCCGGTCACGGGATCGGGGCCGAGTCCGGAATGCGTGATTACCACGACCAAATCCACTTGCTTGCGCACCTCGGGAATCACGCGGCGCGCGGTTTCCACGATCGGCAGAAATTTGTAGCCGCGATAGTTCGCGGGAATTTCCCACGACGGCACGGTCGGCGTGACGAAACCGACGATGCCCACGCGCACACCCGCGATCTCCTTGATGATGTACGGGCGAAAATATGGCGTGCCCGATTTGTATTCTTGCTCGAGGTTCGCGGCCAGAATCGGGAAGTTCGCTTCTCGCTTGGCCTTCCACAGAATATTCAAGCCGAAATTAAATTCGTGATTGCCCACGGCGGCCGCGTCGAAGCCGAGCGAATTCATCAGCAGCATCATTGGATTCGGCACGGTGGTGTCTTTCGTCGCGTAGTAATAGGCGAGTGGTGTGCCCTGAATTGTGTCGCCGGAATCGAGCAACAGCACGTTCGGGCGCTGCGCCCGAACCTGGTGTATCAACGTGGCAATTTTCGCGAGGCCCAGATTCGCTTGCTTGTTCGTGTAGTAGTCGATCGGCTCGATGTGGCCGTGGAGGTCGGTGGTGCCGAGCAGCGTGAGATCGACTGTGGCGGAGAGCGCAGCGGGATCTGGTGCGGATTGCGTTGCGCGCGTCGCGCCGGGGGCGATTGAATCGCCAGTCGCAGTGAGCGCGAAGGCAGCGCAGGCAGTCAGCGCGATAAAAACAAAATTGAGGGAGCGCGTGCGAGAGCTGAATACGCAGCTCGCCACGTCAGGTTTCCTGGCAGGCGATCAAAAATCGTCCAAGCGCCGCGGAGAGTGTGGAGAGTTCTTTCAAATCGTTCGCGGTGAAATCCGCGCCAGCGTCGCCCGGAGTGTGGCCTTTGCGGCAAACCTGCACGACTCCCAAGACGTGTGTGCCGGCCACGATCGGTGCGCTCATAATTTTTTGAATCAGTTCGCCTTGCTCGCGGCCCAGCGGAACGCCTTCAAACACGGATGCGTGGCGCACGGCGGGAAAATTGTTGAGCACTTCGCTGCGGCGCTCGCGCGCCGTGCGCGCCACAAGCGCGGTGGTGCTGTTGAGAGGGATCGTGCCTACGGGCCTGAGCTTTTCCGGCAACACAAATCGCAGCAATTGACCGTTGTGAACCAGCGCGAGAATCGCCACTTCGTCGGATTTCACGTGGAAACGCTTCGCCAGTTCGTGCGCGATGCGCTCGCGCGCCGCCGCATCGGGCGCAACCTTTTGTAGCTCGATATCGTGCACCAGGCGGTCGATCTCGACAGCCAGAGTCTCCGGCATACAGCGTCTCCTCGCAGTCCCTTGGTTCATTATAGGCGCACAAGATCGAGCGTTTCGGGGAAATTGCCGCGCATGACGCGTATCGGTTCTACCGCACGGGCGGCGCGGCTGTCTTGCATTGGTCTTGCGTTCTGCCTATACTAATTTTGTTCGCGCTGCGGTGCATTCAACGATAAAATTCCGGCGCGAACCTTCGTACCACAGGAAGGTTCCGAGCGTTCATGTCCGCGGCTGAGGCTTCGTCCGACCGAACACAGTTTTTTCTTCGCAAGCTGCATTCGATCTCCGGCATCGTTCCAATTGGATTTTTTCTTCTTGAGCATTTTTGGACCAATAGCGCCGCGTTGGTCAGCCCGGAAAGATTCAATCAGGCCGCGGGCGATCTTGAGTCGGCTCCCTGGCTGATCTTTGCCGAAATCTTCGGCATCTGGCTGCCGATTCT
>Ga0182018_10002635_pt1 | contig 17535 bp, 18 predicted proteins | sample 812P2MmetaG_FD_120490 | JGI IMG/M metagenome (GOLD analysis project Ga0182018, IMG submission 120490) | Permafrost microbial communities from Stordalen Mire, Sweden - 812P2M metaG | ecosystem: Environmental > Terrestrial > Soil > Wetlands > Permafrost | place: Sweden: Stordalen | collected... | reverse complement strand
TTGTCGACGTGCGGGTCAACTGCGAGCAGAACGCGCTCTTGTACCTCGTGCGCCCGGTTCCCGGCGGGGTGTGCCACACGACCGACGCCGAGGGGACGACCAGGACGACGTGCTTCTACCGGCGCATGACCGAGCCGACGTCGCTCGAGTTCGTCTCCGGGTTCGGGCCGGTCGGCTGACGGACCGGCCCTCGGGCCGCTAGATGTCGTAGTAGAGCGAGAACTCGTAGGGGTGCGGCCGGAGTCGCACCGCGTCGGCCTCCTCGAGCCGCTTGTATTCGAGCCACGTGTCGATCAGGTCGTCCGTGAACACGCCGCCCACGCGCAGGAAGTCGGAGTCAGCCTCGATGGCGTCCATCGCTTCTTCAAGCGAACCCGGCGTGTGGGCGATAAGGGCGAGCTCCTCGGCCGGAAGGTCGAAGAGGTCCTTGTCGACCGGCGCGGGTGGCTCGATCTTGTTCTGGACCCCGTCGAGGCCGGCGAGCAACATGGCCGAGAACGCGAGGTACGGGTTGCACGACGCGTCCGGGCAGCGGAATTCGATCCGCTTCGCCTTCGGACTCGACGAGTACAACGGGATCCGGCACGCGGCGGAACGGTTCCTCATCGAGTACACGAGGTTGACCGGCGCCTCGTAACCGGGCACCAACCGCTTGTACGAGTTGGTGGTTGGGGCCGCGAAGCCGAGCACCGCACGCGCGTGCTTCAAGAGGCCACCCACGTACCACCGGCCGATGTCGGAAAGGCCGCCGTAGCCGTCGCCGAAGAAGAGCGGCTCCCCGTCCTTCCACAGTGACTGGTGGCAGTGCATGCCCGAGCCGTTCTCCTGGAACAGCGGCTTCGGCATGAAGGTGGCGGTGTAGCCCGCCTGGACTGCCACGTTCTTGACCACGTACTTGTAGACGGCCAACTTGTCCGCCATGACGGCCATGGAGTCGAAGCGCATGTCCATCTCGGCCTGGCCCGCAGTGGCCACCTCGTGGTGCTGCACCTCCATCTCGATGTTGAGGCGCTCGAGCTCGAGCAGCATCTCGCTGCGGAGGTCCTGGAACTTGTCGTTCGGCGGAACGGGGAAGTAGCCCTCCTGCGGTCGCATCTTGTAGCCGAGGTTCGGGAACTCGCTGTCGGTGGTGTTCCAGTGGCCCTCAATCGAGTCGATCTTGTACCCGCCGTAGTTGACACCCTGGCCGTATTCCACGTGATCGAAGATGAAGTACTCGGCCTCGGGCCCGAAGTACGCGGTGTCGGCGATCCCCGTCGACAGCAGGTACGCCTCGGCCTTGCGGGCGATGTGGCGCGGGTCACGCGAGTACGGCTCGAGCGTGACCGGGTCGTGGACGAAGCAGTGGATGTTGAGCGTCTTGTGTTGGCGGAACGAGTCGAGGTACGCCATGGTCGGGTCGGGGAGAAGGATCATGTCCGACTCTTGGATCTCCTGGAAGCCGCGGATCGACGACCCGTCAAAACCGAAGCCCTCGGTGAAGCGGTCCTCACTCAACTCGTGGGCCGGCACCGAGAAGTGTTGGGTCATGCCGGGCAGGTCACAGAACCGGATGTCGACGATCTCGACGCCCTCGTCCTTGACCAGCTTCAGCACCTCGGCCGGGGTGCGCTTGATCACGTGTCCTCCTGACTGACCCGGACTCGCCGGGTGCTTCCGAGAGAGACCGGCGGCGCGATCGCGTCCGGGCGCGACCCTAGGTCGGTCCCCAGCGCCCGAGTGTGGGCTTCGACCGTTTCAGCGCTGTTGCCCGAATGTAAACACAGCGTGAACTCGCGGGCCGGGGGGGCTTGCCCCGGTTCGGCGGGACGGCGGGCCAGCACGGGGCACCCCGAAGAGCTGGAAGAATGGTGCGGTGCAAGACAAGCGGGACTACGTGTTGCGCACCGTCGAGGAGCGGGGGATCCGCTTCGTCCAGCTGTGGTTCACCGACGTCCTCGGCACGCCGAAGACGTTCAACATCACACCGGCGGAGCTCGAGAACGCACTCGACGAGGGCATGACCTTCGACGGGTCGGCCATCGACGGGTTCAGCCGCGTGCAGGAGTCCGACGTCCTGGCGCGGCCGGACGCAAACACGTTCCAACTGATCCCCTGGCACGGCCACGACGAGCCGGTCGCTCGCGTCTTCTGCGACATCTTCAACCTGGATCTCACCCCGTTCGACGGCTGCCCCCGCCACGCGCTGCGCCGCACACTCGAGCGGGCCCGCTCGGTCGGTTACACGTTCTTCGCTTCCCCCGAGGTCGAGTTCTTCTATTTCGCCGACACCGAGATCGATCCGTCCCGCCCGCCGAGGCCGATCGACTCGGGCTCGTACTTCGACCTCACCGGGGCCGACCGGTCGAGCGACCTTCGCCGTCGAACCGTGTTGACTCTGGAGGAGATGGGCATACCGGTCGAGCACGCGCAGCACGAGGACGCGCCCGGGCAACAAGAGATCGACCTGCGCTACACCGACGCCCTCACCATGGCGGACACCGTCATGACGGTTCGCCTGGTGGTCAAGGAGATCGCGCGCAAGGAGAACATCCACGCGAGCTTCATGCCCAAGCCGCTTGCGGGCGTCCAGGGGTCGGGGATGCACACGCACCTCTCGCTCTGGCAGGGCGAGCAGAACGCCTTTGCCGACCCCGACGACCCCTACGGACTGTCGCCGGTCGCGAAGCAGTTCACGGCCGGGTTGCTCCTTCACGCGCGTGAGATCTCCGCGATCACCAACCAGTGGGTCAACTCGTACAAGCGGCTCGTGCTCGGCTACGAGGCGCCGATCCATATCAGCTGGGCCCGCAACAATCGCAGCGCCCTCGTCCGGGTGCCGGTAGTCAAGAGCGGCAAGACGGAGTCGACGCGCGTGGAGTACCGGGCTCCCGACTCGGCGTGCAACCCATATCTCGCGTTCGCGGTGATCCTCGCGGCTGGACTTCGAGGCATCGAGGAGGGTTACGAGCTTCCGCCAGAGGCCGATGCAAACCTCTTCGAGCTCTCCCCCGACGAGCTCGCGGCCAAGAGCATCGGCTCGCTGCCGATCAGCCTCAACGACGCGGTCGACGAGATGGAGCGGTCCAAGCTCCTGCTGGACACGCTGGGCGACCACGTCTTCGAGTGGTTCCTCCGCAACAAGCGGGCCGAGTGGACCGCGTACCGCGCCGAGGTCACCCCGTTCGAGCTCAACCGCTACCTCCCGGTGCTCTGAACGTGTCCTCCGCTGACGTCTCCCGCCGGCTGGTCAAGGTCTCGAGGGCCAACGACCTCTTGTGCTTCCCCGACCCGATGCCCATGGAGTGGGCCCGGCCGCTCCGAGATGCCGGCTACGACCTGCTAGCGGTCTCGGGTGCCGCCGCAGCGGCTTCGGCGGAGCGGTCCGCAAACCTCAGCTGGATCGGCGCGGTCATCTGCGCGACCGACGACATGACCGAGGCCATGTCGCTCTGCCGTCATCTGCGGCGCCGGGAGGAGCCGGTCCCCCTCCTCTTGATCGTGGCCCGCCACGAGGTCGCAGAGCTCAAGCTACGCAACGACCTGTTCGACGACTTCTGCGTGGCCCCGCTGCACCCCGGCGAACTGCCTGCCCGCGTCGAGCACCTGTTCTGGCGGACCGGTCAGCCGGTCGACCAAGAGGTGATCGAGCACGGGCCGCTGGTGCTCAACCTCGAGACGTACCAGGCCGGGATCGGCGGACGGGCGCTGGACCTCACCTACATGGAGTACCAACTGCTCCGGTTCCTGGCCACCCACCCGGGCAAGGTGTTCACGCGAGAGACCCTGCTCAACCGGGTGTGGGGCTACGAGTACTACGGCGGCGCCCGCACGGTCGACGTCCACGTCCGACGCCTGCGGGCGAAACTCGGCGAGGAGCACGCCCACCTGATCCAGACGGTCCGCTCGGTCGGCTACCGGCTCGGCCAGGCCAACTGGAGCCCGTCGCACCGAGAGGCCGAACGGGTGCACGACGAGCCCGGACCGGGTGGGCCGGCCGATCGGGTCGCACTGCAGTTCTGAGCCGGCCTGGGCCTACGTCGCCCCGACCCAGGCCCAGGCCGCGACCTCGCAACGGGCCCCGAGCGGCAGTCCGGCCACGGCCACCGCCGTGCGTGCCGGCCGGTGATCACCGAACGCCTCGATCCACACCTCGTTGGCTGCGACGTAGTCGCCCATGTCGACCAGGTACAGCGTCGCCGTGACCACGTCGGACATGCGTGCCCCGGCGTCATCCAGCACCTTGGCCAGGTTGGTCAGGGCCTGGGTCAGTTCGGCGACCGTGCCGCCCGCGACCAGCTCCGGACCCTTGTCGCCGGTCACGATGCCCACCTGTCCCGACGTCACCACCCACCCGCCGGCCGAGATCGACGGGGAGTAGGGCCCGACCGGCCGGCTCACCTCGCGCCCCGACGGGTCGGCCAGCGAGGGGCCAGGCCATCGGCGAGCCAGGCCGCGGTCGCTGTCGCTGCGAACACCGCATCGGAGCCGTTGACCGGGAGACGGTCGGATGGATGCACCGTGACCGTCACCTCGGGCGTGTCGCGGGCGGAGAGGACACCAAAGGAGCGCACGGTCAGATCTTGCACCCGTCCGTCGTCGTCCACCGCGACACCCTCGCTCCACACCCAGCCGAGCGCCTGGTGGACGGCCCCGAAGCAATACGAGCGCAGCGTGGTCTCGTCCAGCACCTCCCCCGCCCAAACCTCGACGGCGACCCGGTCATCGTCACCGATCGACACGACGGCGCGTCCCCCGGTGCGGCCGGTGATCTCGACCGGGACCCCCCGTCCGGCCGGCCCGGCGGACCTCGCCCGAAGGGCGGCCAGCACCACCGCCGCCTCCGCCCAACCGGCCCCACGCAGCTCCGCACCGACCTGTGGTCCCGCGACGTCACGCTCCTCGATCTCCAGCCCCGGCGCGACCTCGGCCACCGCGGCGTGGAGGGCGGCGAGGTCGGCCGACCCGTCGGGATGCGCCACCCGCATGACACCGGTGCCGTCGGAGCGAAGGCCGATCGCAACCGGGGGGCGCTTCGGGCCTCTGCGGACGACCTCCTCACGCGTCCACAGCGCCAGCACGGGGCGCTGTTCGGCGTCGGCCAACCGGCGCGCCTCGTCGGCGACGGGGGACCGTCGCTTCCCACCGAACGCGCCGCCGTTTGCGAGGGGTGACGACGGGACGCCGCCGGGAAGGCACCAGCTGGCGTCGGGTTCGAGGTAGGCGGGTTCGACCCACGTGGTCTGCAGCGTGATCGCCCACTCCCCCTCCGGCACCTCGAGTGGGTGGCGCAACGCGACGCCGCTCCGGCGACCTTGCACCTTTGGAAGCCCCCGGCGCGCGCCTGCGAGACCGTCGGCCAACGACACCCGGCCGTCGTCGCAGATCGCCACCGTCGCTCCCTCCGGTGCGGTGTCGCTGGCGAACCCACCCTGGCCGAGGACCACGGGAGCGCCCGAGGTCTGGAAGGCCGGGCCCTCGACCTGGGCGCGCCAGGCGGCCAGCAGCGGATCTCGGGGCCGGGTTGATTCGGCCCCGTCGCCCGGTGCATCGCCTGCAAGCACCCGGTCTGCCGCGTCGACGATGCTCTGCCAACCGGTGCAGCGGCACAGATGGGCCAAGAGCGACGTGCGAACGGCGTCCGGCTTGGCCGGGCGATCCGACAGGGCGGCCAGGCGCATCAGGATCCCCGGCGTGCAAAAGCCGCATTGGCTTGCCCCCGCGTGAGCGAACGCGTCGACCCACGCCGTGCGCAGCGCCGGGTCCAAGCCTTCGAGCGTGGTCACCGCGCGACCCGACACCCGGCGCGACGGGGTGACACAGGCGACCCGGGGAGAGCCGTCGACCCAGACGGTGCAGCAGCCGCATTGGCCCTGGGGGCTGCAGCCGTCCTTGACCGACTGACAGGCAAAGCGGTCGCGCAGGACGTCGAGAAGGGAGCTGCCGTCGTCCTCAAACTCGACATCGACCCCGTTCAGCCGGATGGTGAGCGGCCCGAGACTCGGGCGCGCACCCCCGTCGGGGGATGGGTTCAGCTGAAGGAGGACCCGCAGCCGCAGGTCCGGGTGGCGTTCGGGTTCGTGATGTGGAACCCGGCGTCGTTCAGCCCGTCGCTGTAGTCGAGGGTCGACCCGGCCATCAGCTCGGCGCTCGTCTGGTCGACGACCACGGACACGTCGCCGTACTTGCGCACGACATCGTCGTCGGCGACCTCGGTGTCGAAGAACATCTCGTAGCTGTAGCCCGAGCAACCTCCGGGGCGCACCGCAACGCGGAGCACCAGGCCCTCGCCGTCCTCGGACTCCAGGAGCTGGCCGACCTTGGTCGCGGCGAGATCACTGAGCGTCACGGGGTCCGGCTTCTTGCCGATGCTGACCGAGGTAGCGATCGTCATCTCGTACGGCCTCCTTGTCGATCCGTGCCTCCCATGTTAGCCAGAAGGGGTCGAGCAGCAGACCGGCCAGCTCCTCCTACAATTCCCCCCGTGGATAGCCCCTCGCGATCCGGAGTCAGCCCGCCGTCCGAGCACGACGTGCGAGCTGCCCTGCGCGCCGTCATCGACCCCGAGCTGGGCGACAACATCGTCGACCTCGGGATGGTGACCGGGGTCGACGTCTCCCAAGGCGGGGTCATCGAGGTCGGGGTCGCCCTCACGATCGCCGGCTGCCCGCTGCGGAGCCAACTCGAGCGCGACGTGACCAGCCGCCTTGCCGGCCTGCCCGGGGTGACCTCGGTCCAGGTGCGAATGGGCGAGATGGATGCTGCGGGTCGGGCCGAGGTCATGAGCCGGGCCCGGTGGAAGGCCCGCCAGAACGCCCCCGAGACCGGCATCGACGCGACGACGCGGATCCTCGCCGTCGGTTCGGGAAAGGGCGGCGTCGGGAAGTCCTCGGTCACCGTGAACCTGGCCGTCGCCCTGGCCCGCCGCGGGCTGACCGTCGGCGTCCTCGACGCGGATATATGGGGCTTCTCGGTCCCTCGCCTGCTCGGCATGGACGGCGGCATCGAGGCGCGCCAGGGCAAGATGATCCCCCTCGAGCTCCCGGTCGGCTCGGGTCTCTTGAAGGTGCTGTCGATGGGTTTCCTCGCCGACGAAGACCGGGCGATCATGTGGCGGGGCCTGGTGCTCAATCGGGCGGTGCAACAGTTCCTGGAGGACGCCGAGTGGGGAACCCTCGATTATCTCCTGGTCGACCTCCCTCCCGGCACCGGCGATGTGCAGATGGGATTGGCCCGGATGCTGCCGCGCACCGAGCTCCTCATCGTCACGACGCCCCCCGTGGCGGCCCAGAAGGTCGCGTCGAGAGCGGCCGACATGGCGCGACGCGGCTACCTCCGTGTCGCTGGCGTCATCGAGAACATGAGCGACTTCACCTGCGAGCACGGCACCACCTACCGTCTCTTTGGTTCTGGCGGTGGCGGTCGCCTGGCCCGCGAGATCGGGGTGCCACTGATCGGCAATGTCCCGATTCATCCCGAGGTCGCGTCCGGTGGGGACGCGGGATCGCCCGTCGCGCTCGGCGACGGGGAGCTGGCCGGGATCTTCGCCGAGCTTGCCCGGGTCGTGGCCGAAGAGGTGGCACCGGTCATCGAGACCTCCGGCTGCACGGCTCGTCTGCTCGACCAGATGGCCGAGGCCGTCTCGCCCGAACCGGTCGCCCCGCCCGGCGTCTGACGCCTACCTGACCACAGCCTCCCAGGTGCTGGTTTCGCTCGAGCGCAACGGGTCCGTCTCGTCGTCGTCGGCGAGCCGCGCCCGACCATCCACGGCCAGCTTCTGCAGGTGCGCCCACAGCGAACGGCGCGCGACGGGCAGCAGGGCCTCGCGTACATCCGCATAGACCCCCGGCAGCAGCTCGTCGACCGTTCCCCGACCGAGCTCGTGGAGCGCGTCGGCGATCCTGGCCTCCCGTTCGAACCGGTGCCGGACGATCGACGAGATCACTCCTGCCGGATCGCCGATCATTCGACCATGACCGGGCGCTATCACGGCGATGGGCGGATCGAGGTGGAGGAGCCGGTCGAGGTTGTCCAGGTACTCGATCATGTTGCCGTCGGGAGGCCCGATCACGACGGTCGACCCCTGCATCACGTGGTCGCCGGAGAAGAGCATCGCCTCCTCCTCGAGCAGCCAGCACAGGTGATCGGAGGCATGGCCGGGAGTGTGCAGCGCCCGCAGATGAAAGTCCGGGCCGTCCAGCACGAAGCCGTCGCCGACCAAGCGGTCGGGAGCGACGCCCTTGGCGTGGCCGAACGCGACGAGTTCGGCACCCGTCCGCTCGGCCAGCGCGACGGCGGCGGGCGCGTGGTCGAGATGGTGGTGGGTCACCGCGATCCAGCGGATCGAGCCGCCCGCGTCGGCGACGGACGCCTCGATCGCGTCGAGGTGGCCGTCGATCACCGGGCCGGGGTCGATCGCGACGATCTCTCGCGCGCCGACCAGGTACGTGTTGGTCCCGGGCCCGGTCATGTCCGACGGGTTGGGCGCGGTGAGCCGGAACACCCGGTCGGCGACCGCGACCGGTTCCCCCGGCGTCACGGGCGGGCCGATGCCGCCGTCGGGAACCGGGCTCGGCACCGGATCGCGGGGCACGTCGGGTCCTCCCCGGGTCATCCGGCGCCGCTCTTGTCGGGGTCGATGTTCACGATGAGCGAACGGCGGCCCTGCTCGTCGAGCACCTGGGTGGGCTCGATGGTGGGGACGACCCCAAAGCTCGACGCCGATGCGATGAGGTCGGCCGAGGTCGGGTAGCGGGCCAGCAATCGAAGGTTCCACACCGTCGGGAACAGGAGCTCGATCCTTCCGCCGTCGTTCTGGTCCAGGGCGTCGGCGGGGCTCACCCACATGTGCTCGATCGTCTCGATCTCGTCGTGCCCGGCCGTCTGACCAGGAGGTGCGAGCGCTGCGAAGAACCGGGTGTCGTACCGGCGGGGAGGGCCCTCGGGGGTGATCCAGTGGCCGACGTAATAGAGGGAGCCGGCGGGCAGGGTCAGATCCTCGGTGCGGCAGATGTCGAGGAACGACCGCTCCCCTGCGTTGAGCGCCCGGCGGTGCGCGACGAAGCGGGCTTCCTCACCGGGATCGTCGAAGGTGAGCGGCTCACCGCCGGCCCGGGTGGCCACCAGGACTCCGGCCTCCTCGAAGCACTCCCGGAATGCCGACACCCAGTAGGCGAGTCCGCCGGATTCGACCTCGAGCACCGCGCTCGCCCCCGCGTCGGTGCGACCGGAGCACCGGCCGAGCAATTCGGGGTCGCCGTCGGCCGGATCGACTGCCCCGCCCGGGAACACGTACGCCCCCCCGACGAACTCTGAACTGAGGCTCCGGCGCAGCATGAGAACCTCGAGCGAGCCGTCGACGTCACGAACGACCATGACCGTCGCGGCTGGACGCGGCACGAGGACGGCGCTCACCCGGCGAGGTTATCCGTGGCCTCCCGTGCCTGCTCCGGTAGGGGGAACCGGCAATGAACGGCTCTCCGCGCGACCTCGACCGGTCGGAATGCTCGTCTACGCTGGATGTGCCGCTTCGGAACGATGCCACGAGCCCGGAAGCCGGCCCAGATCCCGCCGATCGAGTCGAGGACACCACCAAAAGATGCCCAACCCCCCCACCGGAACGGGTCGCACACAGTCCGAAAAGGACCGCAGCAAGCAGATGTCGCGGTCGGTGACAGCCAACCAAGCCGGGCGCGGCAACGGACGCCCGTCGGGCCAAGGGTCCGGGGGGCCGCGCCGGAGCAACCAGCGATCTTCGGCGGGCGGACCGCCGAACCGGGGATCGGGTGGCGGGAAGCGCACCGCATCGAGGCCCACTCCCACCAACCCGGCCCGGCGCTCGCCCACCGCATTGCTGACGTGGGGCACCGCCGCGCTGGTGGTCGTGATCGTCGTCGTCCTGGTCGTCGTGAAGATCGTCGGCGGAGCTGGCACGATATCGAGCGGCTCACAGTGGTCGCCCGTGTCGCCAACCGTCGCCGCACAGGTGACCACCGTGCCAGCCTCGGTGTTCGACGCCGTCGGCGTGACCTCGAGCGTCGCCCCGATCAACCCACCGATCGCGATCCCCGGTCAAAAGGCCCTCACCTTCACGAACGCTGCCGGGACGAGCCTCCCGGGCGTCTACTTCTACGGCGCCGAGTACTGCCCGTACTGCGCCGCCGCGCGCTGGTCGATCATCGCCGCGCTCTCGCGGTTCGGCACGTTCACCGGCCTCGGCAACATGACCTCCAGCTCGACGGACCAACCCTCGAGCGTCCCGACGTTCACCTTCTCGCGAGCGACGTTCAAGAGCCCTTACATCGTGTTCAAGCCCGAGGAGTACTTCAGCAACCAGGTCAACTCGGCCGGGACCGGGTACACGATCCTCATGAAGCCCTCGGCGACGGAGGTGAAGCTGGTGGGCGACTACGACAACTCGAAATACTTCCCCCAGACGCTGTCGGAGGGGGAGTCGGGGTTTCCGTTCATCGACTTCGGCAACAAGATCCTCCAAGACACCCTCTACAGCCCGACCATCCTCGGCGGGCTGAGCCGAGACGACATCGCGTCGGGTCTGAAGGACTCGAAGAACCCGATCACCCAGGCCATCGTGGCGGGGTCCAACTACCTGAGCGCCTCGGTCTGCCACATCGACGGCCAGATGCCCGCCTCGGTCTGCACGAGCAAGGGTGTGGCGGCCGCGACCAAAGCGCTCAAACTGAGCTGACCCGATGCAAGTGCTGACCCGCGTCGCCCGCTCGGAAGGGCCCGAGGTCCGACCTGTGTCAGCCTGGCGGATCGCACTGTCGATGGCCCTGTCACTGGCCGGGTTGGGCCTGTCGATTTACCTGACCGTCGCGCACTTCGTCGGCGCCCACATCCTCGAGTGCGCAGGCAACGGGGTCATCGACTGCACCAAGGTGACGACGAGCCCGCAGTCCTATGTCTTCGGCGTGCCGGTGGCGGTCCTCGGTCTCGGCTACTACGTCGTCGTCACCGCGATCAACACCCCGTGGGCGTGGCGATCGGCCGACCGGCGCATCCACCAGGCTCGGCTCGCCCTCTCGATCCTCGGGATCGGGTTCGTCCTCTACCTGATCTCGGCCGAGCTCTTGATCATCAAGGCGATCTGCATCTACTGCACCGGGGTGCACATCGTCACGTTCGCCCTGCTGGTCCTCGTGATGTCGACCGTGCCGACGATGCTCGGGTGGGGCCAGGAACCGGACCGGGCCCGAAGAGGCTGAGGCTCAGCCGGCCCGACGCTCGAGGACCAGCTTGCGTTCGACCTCGTTCATCCCGCCCCAGATGCCGTGGGGCTCGCGGATCCTGATCGCATAGTCGAGACAGTCGGGACGCACCCGACACTCGCCGCAGATCGATTTGGCCCGCGCCTCCCGGGCCAACTTCTCTTCCTTGCGCTCCGCGTGCGAAGGAGGAAAGAACGCACTGGACTGCGGGCCCCGACACGCTGCGCCCGACTGCCAGGACTCAGGACCCTGACGCATATTCCACCCCCACCCTCTTCCCCTCGCCAAATGGTAGTTCCGCACCTCCGCGACCGACAAGGGCTCTGACCAGGACTTCTCCGCGTTCACAGCCGGGATCGGGGGCGGCGAGAACTACGCTCGATACGGATGGACATCGCCGCGTTCTGCACCGAAAGCCGGGTCCTGGTTGTCGCCGGCAAGGGTGGCGTCGGCAAGACGACGACGTCGGCGGCCCTCGCCCTCATGGCGGCCAACCATGGCCTGTCGGTGCTGCTGGTGGAACTGGAGGGCCGGCCGGCCCTCGCGGCCGCGTTCGGCGAAATGGGTCCGCTCGACTACGAGGACGCGACGCTGTTCGACAACGGCCACGGCTCGGTCCGGGCGCGCTGGATCACCCCCGACGATGCGCTGCTCGAGTACCTGGGCGACCACGGGTTCCAGCGGGTCTCCCGCCGGCTGGTGTCGGCCGGGGTGATCGACGTGGTGTCGACGGCCATCCCCGGCATTAAAGACGTCCTGGTACTCGGGAAGGTCAAACAGCTCGAACGGTCCGACGCCGCCGACCTGATCATCGTCGACGCCCCGGCAACGGGTCATGCGGTGACCTTCCTCACCTCGGCGAGCGGTCTGCTCGACGCGGCGCGGGGTGGACCGATCCGCGCCCAGGCGGCCGAGGTCCTCGAAATGCTGAACGATCCGGCGCGGTGCCGTGTGATGCTCGTGACCCTGCCCGAGGAGATGCCGGTCAGCGAGACCATCGAGGCCGCCTACCGCCTGGAGGACCAGGCCGGGGTCCAGTTGGGTCCGGTGGTGGTCAACGGTGTCGAGAGCGTGGGTCCGGGCCTCGCCGTCCCGGCGTCCGAGGCGGCCAGGACCGCCGGCGTGCGCCTCGGCGCGAGCGAGGTGGCCGCGCTCGACGCCTCCCGCGAGTTTGCGTTCGGCCGCTATGACCTCCAGGCTTCCCAGATCGAACGGCTGGCGATCGAGCTGCCGCTTCCTCAGCTGCATGCCCCGGCACTCTCCACCCCGACCATCGGGCCCGACGAGCTCGGGGTGCTCGCCGACGCGATCGGCGCCGGCATCGGCAGGCTCAGCCCGGAGGTCGTGGAGCATTGATGGATTCGGACCCCTGGTCCTTGGAGTCGGTCGCCCGCGACCGCGAGGTGGTGGTGTGCGCCGGGCCCGGCGGCGTGGGCAAGACCACCATCTCGGCTGCGATCGCGCTCCACGCGGCGCAGCGTGGTCGGCGGGCGTGCGTGATCACGGTCGACCCGGCGCGACGGCTGGCCGACGCGCTCGGGGTCGAGGCGCTCACCAACATGCCCACACCGGTCGAGGGGGAGTTTGCGGGGTCGTTACACGCCCTCATGCTCGACCCGAAAGGGACCTTTGACGAGCTGGTCGAGCGCCACGCCCGCTCGCACGCCCAGGCCGAGTCCATCCGGAGCAACCGGATCTACCTCAACCTCACGGGGATGCTGTCGGGCACCCAGGAATACATGGCCATGGAGAAGCTCTACGAGCTGACCGAGAGCGGCGAGTTCGACATCGTGGTCGTGGACACGCCGCCGACCCGCAATGCCCTCGACCTGCTCGACGCACCCCGGCGGCTCACCCGGTTCCTCGAGAACCGGCTGTTCCGGGCGCTGCTTGCGCCCACCCGGGCCTCGCTCCGGGTGCTCTCCATCGCCACCCAGGCGCTGATGCGCACCATCTCCAAGGTCGCCGGGGCCGAGATCGTCCAGGACGCCGTCGCGTTCTTCCAGGCCTTCGAGGGGATGGAGGAGGGGTTCTCGTTACGCGCGACGGCGGTGCGAGAGCTCCTGGCCGACCCGGCGACCGCCTATGTGCTCGTCACCTCGCCGCGGCCCGACTCGATAGAGGAGACCGCATACTTCGCGGCGCGGCTGGCCGAGACCGGGATCGAGCCGGCCGCCCTGGTCGTCAACCGCGTCCATCCGACGTTCGGGGCGGTCACCGTGGCCGTCCACGGCGAACCGCAGGGCGCGCTCGCGGACCTGCTCGCGAACCACGAGCGCCTGCGCAAGACGGCCCAGGAGGAGAGCGCCTCGGTAGCCGAACTGGCGGCCCAGGTGGCCCCGTCCCCGGTCGCACGGGTTCCGCTCCTCGAATCCGACGTCCACGACCTGCGGGGACTGGAACTGGTGGCCGAGCAACTCTTCGACCTGCGGCCGGTTAGCTAACCTGCTCTCGTGCCCGTCATCGTCGTGGCCAGCGACGCCGCATACCTCCGCAAGGAGATCGTCGCCGTGGCAGACGGACCCGACATCGAGATCCGTGAGGTCGAATCCGGTCCCGAGGTGATCGCCTCGGCCCGCAACGATGCCCCCGATCTCGTCGTGGTCGACCTCCAGATGGGGAACATGGGTGGGATGGCCGTCTGCCTGGAGCTGCGCCTCCAGGAGTCCTACGACGACCTCCCCCACATCCCGGTGCTGATGCTGCTCGACCGCCGACCCGACGTGCACCTGGCCCGCCGCTCGGGGGCCGAGGGCTGGCTGGTCAAGCCGCTCGACCCGCTCCGGCTCCGACGGGCCATCCGGGCGCTCATCGACGGGGACGAGTACTTCGACGACTCGTACCAACCGGTGCCCGTGCTCGTCGACGCCGACCGGCACGCCGTCGCGCCGGCTCCGTCGGACCGTTGACGTGACCGAGCCAGAGGGCCGACCTCCACCAGGGCACCCCGACCGACGCCGTTGGCCGTGGTCCAGGCAGGGCGACGGAACGCGTGAGCACGGCAAGCCCGGCCGCCGGAACTCACCGGGCGCGACCGAGCAAGAGCGCCTGATCATCGAGAGCCTGGCCGACCTCCGTGATATGGAGGTCCGGGAGGTGATGACCCCGCGGGTCGACGTGGTGGCCCTCACCGTTCCGGTCACCGCCGACGACATCATCGAGGCGGTGCGCGAGTCCGGCCACAGCTGCTTCCCGGTCGTCGCCGACGACCTCGACGACCTGGTCGGCGTGCTCTTCGTGAACGACCTCATCCGTGCGGCCCCCCGACGCTCGGCCGGTGACCTGACGGAGCGCTCCCCACTCGACATTTCCCGCCGCATCCGCCAGCCGCACGTGGTCCCCGAATCCCGCCAGGTGCTCGACGTGCTCTCCGAGATGCGCCAGCAGCGACGCGCCTTCGCGATCGTCGTCGACGAGTACGGGGGCGTGGCCGGGGTGCTGACGGTGAAGGACCTCATCGAGCCGCTGGTCGGCCAGCTGTCCGACGAGTTCGACGCGGACGAAGGCCCCGAGATCGTCCGGGTGGACGTCAACCGGTGGCTGATCGACGGGCGCACCAGCGTCGACGACGTCCAGGAGCGCCTGAGCATCGGGCTACCCGAGGGCGAATACGTCACCATCGGCGGGTACCTGTTCGACGCGTTCGGCCACATCCCGGTCGAAGGGGAGGAGCTCGCTGTCGACGGGTGGGAGCTGCGCGTGGTCGAGCTCGAGAAACGCCGAATCGCAAAGGTGCTGGCGAAGCACGTCGTCCCGACTCCCGCCGACGCCGACGCCGAACCCACCGGGCGGGATCATTTGGTCGATGGCATTTCGGGTGCGCCCCGAGGCGACCGGACCGTTCCAAAGACCGTATCGGCGCAGGTCGCCGCCTCGGAACGCCGCGCGGCGCTCGACTAGGCTGACCGTTTCTGCCGGGCCGTAGGGTCGGACAGCGGGCTGTGGCGCAGCTTGGTTAGCGCGCTGCGTTCGGGACGCAGAGGTCCCCGGTTCAAATCCGGGCAGCCCGACCACAAAGTGGCTCTTCGGAATTCAGCGGGGGTGTGATCGTCGCCAGCAGTCCCCAGTTGGGTTGCCGGCGCAGAGGGACCACAACGAACGCTCCACGGCGGCCCCGGACACGCTCGGGGAGCAACGAATACCCTGGGCTGATGGCACCTTCCGGCTCGTCTGAGCCGCGCCCAGGGGGTGCTACGCCAGAGGAGGTGGCCCTCTGGGGCTTCCCACCCGACGCCGGCGCATACGCCGATGGCGTCTCCTATTTCCAAGATGGCCTGGCGGCCGTCACGGTGAGTTTCCCTGGTCACCGTCCGAGCCTCACGCAGCTAGTTCGTCGTCATGGAGACAATGACTGGCGCCCTGCGCTGCCCGGGCCACCCATCGATTTGGACGCCAATCGGGACCTCGCAGAGCAGCTCTTGGGCAAGACCCTCGGGCCGGCCAGGGTCAGTGAAGCGAAAGGGTCACGAGGTACGAGTGCAGACGGCACCGACATATACAACCTGGAGCTCGAGCTGGAGCTGAGGCCCCCGTTCCCGGTGAATCTGAAGCTTCTTAAGGAATGTCAGGCGTGGTACCAGATCCATTCAGGCGTCACGGTGTTGATGCGAACGCATTGCAGGCCGGCACCTTCCGAAGATTGAACTTGCTCGCCTGTCAACGACCTTCGTGTGGCTCGGAAAGCTCCCCAGAGGGCCGGACCCCGCTCAAATCCGAAGCGCCCACAAAGTCCCTGGTCAGGGCCTCAGCGATCCGAGGGGTCGGGATGCTTCAGACCGGTTGGCGCTATGACGGCTCTGGGATTTCGTGCCTGAGCCCTTTTGCTCTTTTCGCCGAAGAAGCGCTTGCCAATGACGTCCGTTGCGACCCGCTCGATTTACACCACTTCAGGGGACGCCAACCGGCAGCGAGCGCGTCCCGGTCAAACAGACACGCCGGCAAGAGCCAGCGCGATGCCGATTGCCGCACCCCCGAGCAATCCAGTAACCACCCCACGCCGGAAAACGAACATCCAGAAGAGCGCACCCGCCAAAACTCCGATCTGCCACGGACTCTGAAACGAACGGCCGAGCAGAACCGCAGACCCCGCGATGGCGCCGATCACGGCCGGACCCGCCCCGGTGAGGAACGATTCGACAGAGCGGTTCGCTCGGATCTGATCGAAGTGCGGACCACCCACTATGACAAAAACAAACGACGGGGCGAAGGCGATCAGTGCGGCGATCAGTCCACCGACGATCCCTTTCGCCGCGTAGCCGACGACGGCCACTGTTTGGACGACCGGTCCTGGGGTGATCTGACCAAGGGTCACAGCGGTCACGAACTGGGCGCCGCTCATACAGTGATCAGTGGTCACTGCGTCGTGCTGCATGAGCGGGATGATGACGAAACCGCCGCCGTAGGACAGGGCGCCCACCTTGAATGCCACCCAAGCCAGAGCTCCGATGCCACCCACGCTGGCCGCGTGAAGCACGGCCGCCGGGATGACGGAGAAGGCCGGACCTGGGTTCGCCCGTCGGCGTATCTCAACTTCGGTCAAACCGCAGGCGAGCAGCACGAGGACGAGGTAGGGCCCAATCACGTTTGCGGCGACCGCACCGAGCAGTCCATAGGTCAACCAACGGATGTGCTCGGATTGCCCACGACCGATACGCCCCCAACTCGCCGGGGTGAGCCTCCACGCGGCGTGCAACGCAACGGCGGGTACAGCGGCGCCCCCGCCTGCGGCCGCACCGAGCACCCAGTCCGGGGGATGCCGGCCCAGAAACAGATCTGCCAACAACAGGATCAGCACCAATCCCGGCGCTATGAAACACACGCCTCCGATGACGGCTCCGGTGATGCCCCGCAACCGCCAGGCGCAGAAGATCGCCAACTGAGTCGAGGCCGGACCGGGCAAGAGATTGGTCGCGGCGATGGTGTCGTCAAATTCCTTGGCCTCCAACCAACTCCGTTCGTCGACGCACAGCCTTCGAAACAGCGCGATGTGGGTCGGAGGTCCTCCGAACCCGATACAGCCGATTCGAAACCACTCACGTGCGAGCGTGCCGAGAGAGACGCGAGGGGATGATCTCAAAACCAGGCTCGGCCAGGTTTGCGGACCGCAGCCGGCTCCAGGTCAGGCGGCTTCTGGCTCAGACGTGACCCCTTCGGCGCGACACGGGTCGTGACAGGGTTGTTGCAGTGCCGGTTGGATCGTCGAGACGATCTCAACCGAGGAGCGGATGGTGAGCAGCGCGATCAGTCCTCCCACTGCGGCGATCGCCGCGCTGACCACCATGGCCTCGTGGTAGCCAGCCGAAACGCTCGCGTGGGTGAGTCCCTT
>Ga0182018_10002633_pt1 | contig 17543 bp, 18 predicted proteins | sample 812P2MmetaG_FD_120490 | JGI IMG/M metagenome (GOLD analysis project Ga0182018, IMG submission 120490) | Permafrost microbial communities from Stordalen Mire, Sweden - 812P2M metaG | ecosystem: Environmental > Terrestrial > Soil > Wetlands > Permafrost | place: Sweden: Stordalen | collected... | reverse complement strand
TCGTTTCCTTGTGAATGTCCATGCCGATATACTTAATGTCCATACGGGTGCTCCTTTCGGTAGAGTTTTGCTTCGCACTCAAAATCTACCTCAAAGGGGCGCCCTTTTATAATGCGTCGGCTTGGAGGACTCGAAGCCGGTTTCTGGATAACTCCGGTTGGCCGACAATCCTCGAAGAATTATGTGGACGAGTTAAAACGAGGGCTGCAAGAATAACGGTGAAGATTGGAATGAGCGCCGAAGGCCCCTACTATCACGAATACGATCCCAACCTTAGGGTTGCTGTAGACCAACAGAGTGTTGCTAGCATTAACGCAGGATATCGATGTTTGCGTCGTGAACTGCGGTCTTCGCGCCTGTGGACTACGGGACTTCTGGTGCTTCTGCCGCTGACGGCCGTGATATCGGTCCAATTCGTGAGCGTCGCGACCGCCGCGATTGTCGGAGGTCCACCGCTCTCCGCGGAGTCCTTTGGGGCCATTGAGCTTTCCTCATGCAAATTGTCAGGCGTCCCACAACCAGCCCGGTGCGGTGTGCTCGAAGTCCCGGAGAATCCCAATCGGCCGGCCGTGCGTCAGCTCAGAATCAGCGTGGCCGTGATCCCCGCGATCGGTGGGCAGCCGCGTCCGGACCCAATTGCCGTGTTGATGGGCGGCCCGGGCGAAGACGCGATTGGCTCGGCCGAGATATACGCCAGAAAGCTCGCACCGTTGCGCCAGGATCGCGACATCCTGTTGGTGGACCAGCGGGGTACCGGCCGCTCCGCCGCACTCGATTGCGAGCTCTTCTCGCCCGAGCGGCCGGAGGCGAGTCTTCGCGACCTGTTTTCGCTTACAGCAGTCGAAAGATGCGACCGCAGGCTGAGTGCGCAAGCCGACCTGACTCAGTACACCTACGATCGTTTCGCCAACGATCTGGAGCAGGTCCGACGGGCTCTCGGCTATGGACCACTGAATTTGTTCGCTGGTTCATACGGAACTAGAGCCGCGCAGGTGTACGTGCGGATGTACCCAGAAAGCGTGCGTACCGTGTATATGGGCAGTGTCGTTCCGATTGACGTACCGGGACCGCTTCCCTTTGCAAAGACGGAACAAGCGACGATCGAGAAGATGTTCGACGCATGCGCCGCCGATTCCGCGTGCAACTCCGCATTCCCGCGCTTACGCGACGAGTTCCGTCAGATATCGGCTCGCCTGTCATCAGGATCCGTGCGTATCGCCGTGCAGGGCCACAGCGGCAGCGTGCAGTTGTATCGCGGTCGAGTTGCAGAGTGGTTTCGCTCGAAACTTTATAGACCCCAAAGCTCCACAACACTACCCTGGATGATTCATCGGGCTTATCTCGGAGACTGGAGCCCGATTTCCGAGGGTATTGTGTCTGACGCCCGCGATGACTCGGCTTTCTGTTTTGGTCTTTTCTTCTCGATCACGTGTAGTGAGGATATTCCATTTATTCGAGAAGACGAGGTTGCGGGTGAAACGGAAGGTACTTTTCTGGGCGACTATCGCGTGCGCCAGCAGCAGGCCGCCTGCCAGCCGTGGCCGAAGGCCTTGCTCCCGGAGGGATATCGCCAACCTGTGCGCTCATCCGTCCCGACCGTGTTCGCCTCTGGTGATACCGATGGCGGTACGCCGCTATGGTTCATGGAGCATGCCGCCAAGGGTTTCTCTCATCGCCTTGAAGTCGTGCTCCGTGGGCAGGGTCACACAGAGTGGAATGAGTGCATCGCGCAGATCTATCACCAGGTCGTCGTTTCCGGCTCAGTGGACGGGGGCAGTAAACCGACCTGCCCGCCGGTGTCGCGACCGCCATTCAAGACGCGCTAGGCGAACCCGAGGAGCAAATCGGGTATCGCCCAATGCGACGTATTTTGGCAGCTCAGTGCGCGCTGTACTTGCGGAGAATTTCTCTCGCATAATCACCCCGTGATAGCTTTCCGCAGTGGCATTAATGATCCTCAGAGAAGGTCCGTTTGACTGCGCAGGGTCTTAATTAGAATGGAACTGATTGTCATAGTAAATGTCCTCCTTATCGTTCGGAAGTTCACGGGCGCTTGTTAGCAATAGGGGTGCATCACGCACAATCCGGAAGTCATTCCGGGACAGAAGGCGGCTTGTAGGGTAGGTCCCGAGAAACGCGCAAGGGTGCCGCAGTTCTGAAATTGCGGGATTCTGAAATCGAAACTCTGTTGACCTAACTTGCTCTCCCCCTTACTTCATCTCGAGCAGCGCAGCCATCGTTTCCGCCCCATCCCACAGATTCTGCAAGCGCAAATTCTCATTAGCGGCATGCTGATTGTCGTCGTAGTTCGCGATGGGTACTGTGATGGTCCGAGTCTGGGCGGCGCGTTCCATCGCTCCCAGCGGCACACTCCCACCCATGGTGGGCAGTAGCACGGCATCTTTGCGCGCTCTCTTCACTGCTTCAATCACCTCCCGCGCAATCGGCAGATCCATCGGAGTGCGCACGGCGTTGTAGCCCGCCTCATCGCGCACAACCATCGCAACCCGCGGATGTTCCAGGAGGATTTGCTGCGAGGGTTCGCGGTCCACGATGAAGTAGCTGCGGGAGCGGATGTAGTCTACGACGCGTTGCTGCTGTGCTCGCCAGTCGATCCCGACCACCAGGCGCAGGTCCAAATCGGCGGTTGCGCTGGGCGGAATGACATTGGCGGCTCTCGCTCCGGTTTGGCCCGAGGAGAGGCCGTTGATGTTCAGCGAAGGCTGGTTGATTAGCTCCAGCAGATGCGTGCCTCCGCCGTCGACGTGGCCCAGCCAAAAGGCATTCATCAGCATCCGGTCGTTCACTGGCGCACGGGCCAGCGCTTCTTTCTCAATCACCGAGAGCGGCTCAATTCCGTCGTAGAAATGCGGCACCAGAACGCGGCCGTTTTCATCTTTCATGCCCGCGAGTAACTGCGCCAGCATCATCGCCGGGTTCGGCGCCCAGTTCCCATAGTGGCCGCTATGCAACCCGTGGTGCGGCCCATAAACTGTGATCGCCAAATGCGCATCGCCTCGCGCTCCAAAGACCACCGTCTGTTGGCCGCTCTGATCGACCGGCCCGTCACACACCAGCCACACATCGCCGTGGACCAGGTCGCGGTTGGCATTGAGGATCTGCTCCAGATGCGGTGATCCCGCTTCCTCCTCACCTTCCCACACGAAGCGAAGATTCGCCTGCAACCGGATCCCGCCCGCCTTTATCGCATCGAGCGCCGTAAGCTGCGCGAAGATGGCGGCCTTATCGTCGCCAGCCGATCGGGCGTAGATGCGCTGCTCGCCGTTTACTTCCCGCACTATCGGCGTGAAGGGCGAGCCGCCATCCCATTCCGACGGAGTGACCGGCTGACCGTCGTAGTGTGCATAGAAGACAATCGTATGTTGGGCACCCGGCACATCGATCTGGCCGAAGACCACCGAAGGGGCGCCGGGGAGAGAGAGCAGCCGGGAATCGATACCGCGTTTCCGGAGCTCTGCGAGGAGTAGGTCGGCATTGCGCTTAAGGTTTGCCGGATCAGCGGCTACGTTCGGTATCGACAGCAATTCGCTAAACTGCTTCACGAGTTCTGCCCGATGTGACGCTGTGTACTCGCGGGTGGCTTCCGGCGGCGTCTGCGCCGCAATCGCAGTTGCCAGACAAAGGAGAAAGGCAGCAAGGTAGGGAAGTCTCAGCCTTGGATTCATAGGTTCACTATACAAGTCATTTTTACCAAACTGTTGTTCCGCCGTTCCTGCCGGACGCAGCGCACCTTCCGCGCACAACAATGAGCAATGCAAGGCGGCGGAAAAACCTTCCCCTAAGCCGACTTCACAAGACTAATCCTGTCGTGGAAACCGGATGGCTTCCGGTTAGCCGACCACTCGTTCAGCGGCGGGCGGAGTCCGCGGTTGTGAGCGATATCGCGATTTCACAACAGGCGTCATGGGCCTCCGGCCCGTCACATAGCATGAAAATAGCGAGCGCTCATAAGTCATTGATTTCTTGTGTACAGCCCGCCATTTTCATGGCAGTTGAGTCACGACGCCTCCGAAAAAGCGTTTCCCAGTACTAATCTGGTGAAACTTCATACCAACCGGCTTCTCCGGACTTGGCCGCATGATTCCGCATGATTGGGAGCCGTCGCCAGTGTTAAGGTGCTTCTGCTAAGGTTGAGTGCATCTGTGCGGTTTTTAAGAATCGGCTCGACCGGGCTCGGTAAGAGCGTTCCGAGAGCTTCGTCCTGGGAACAACATGGAGCGTAGAGAATTTCTGGCTCTGCTGGGTACTGTGGTTTGCACCGAACTGACGCGACGTATCGGTTTGCAAACTGCACGCGAAAATCCCAGAGCCGACTTGACCATTCGCATCTCGCCGGTCGAATGGGAGGTCGCACCACAGAAAAAAACTAAGACAACCGGATACAACGGTTCGGCTCCTGGTCCGGTCTTGCGGTTGCGCGACGGCGAACCGGTCACAGTAGATGTATTCAACGAGACTAAGGTTCCGGAGCTGGTTCATTGGCACGGCTTGTTCGTTCCCTCCGAGGTGGATGGTTCCGAGGAGGAAGGGACACCGACAGTGCCGCCGGGTGGGGTCCGGCGCTATTCATTCGTCCCGCGTCCCGCGGGGACCCGCTGGTATCACAGCCACGTTCACGCTGGCCGGGATATGAAACGAGCCACTTACACGGGACAGTTTGGATTTCTCTACGTTGAGCCGAAAGAAGAACCGGGTCAGTATGACGCCGAGGTCTTCCTCGCGCTGCATGGGTGGGACCCCTATCTGAGCACCCAAGGTGGGGACGGCAGTCTGGACGCAGTCTATCCCATATATTCCATGAACAGCCACGCGCTGGGCTCGGGCGATCCGGTGCGCGTGAAAGAAGGTCAGAAGGTGCTTTTTCGCATCTTGAATGCCAGCGCAACTCAACAACACCGCATCGCCTTGCCCGGTCACAAATTCAAAGTCGTCAGCCTGGACGGGAACGTTGTGCCTCTGCCGCGAGAGGTGGACGTCATCGAGATGGGTCCGGCAGAGCGCGTCGACGCTCTTGTTACGATGAACCAGCCTGGAGTGTGGATCCTCGGAGAGGCCGATGATCAAGTGCGGAATGCCGGGTTGGGCATCGTGGTGGAATATGCGAACCGCAGCGGGGCGCCCCGGTGGGCCGCACCGCCGAATACCCCCTGGGATTACACGATGTTTGGGCGAGACGCGGAGACTCCGGAGCCGGCCGGCGGCGTTGTGCCGCTCGTCTTCCGCAAGAAATTCGCCGGCACCCGCTGGGTAGATCACTGGACCATCAACGGCAAATCCTTCCCCAAGACCGATCCTATTCGAGTGCGTGCCAATTATCGGTACCGCCTTCGCTTCGATAATCAAAGTGATGAAGCGCACCCGGTTCACCTGCACCGGCATACCTTTGAAATCACCAGGTTCGCTGGCAAGGCAACAGTGGGCGTTATGAAAGACGTAATCGTTGTGCCCGCCAAGAAGCAAGTCGAGGTGGATTTTACGGCGGACAATCCCGGGCCAACGCTCTTTCACTGCCACCAGCAATTGCACATGGACTATGGCTTCATGGCAATGGTGCAATACGCAGGCTGAGAGGTGTTAAATCCCCTTCGGAAGCTCGCCGGATTGGTAGCGTGAAGTCAGCTTCGAGGACATCTACCGAAAATGCGGCGTCCCGGTCCGCCTATTCGTCTTCGCAACTTCCATTGACATGCATATATACTTTTTCTCATGTTCGGGAGTGCTGCCGTCCGGGCTTTAGTCGCCGCCTTTCTGTGTGTCCTTCTCAGCGATTATGCTGTGGGGCAGAATCCGCCACACCGTACAATACATGTCTTCGTTGCTTTAGCAGATAATCAATACCAGGGAATCGTTCCGGTCCCGGCAAGGTTAGGGAACGGACTGGATGCCCGACACAACCTGTATTGGGGCGCCGCCGCTGGAGTAAAGACTTTCTTCGCCCGCAGTTCGGACTGGACCTTATTGATTTGCGGACCGCATCCTAAGCCTGAGGTTCTAGAGCGCTGCACGTTTAAGCATCGCAATTCGGACCTTTACTTGGTGGCCGACGCTTATCGAGGCGATCAGATAAGGCTGGCGATTCTGGATTTTCTCGATGCGGCCGCGGGAGCAAATCCAGAGCCAATCACAGTGACATCGGCCTCGGGCACATCGACGCTAATGGTGCGGGGTGGATCGAGTCTGGTGGCGTACGTCGGGCACGATGGGCTTATGGATTTCCAGCTGCCGCTTATTCCGCGCAAGAAGAACGAAAGTCATCGCGACGCGATAATTCTGGCGTGCGCCAGCAAACAATATTTTTCCGAGCCGCTAAGGCTGTCGGGCGCATACCCTCTTCTGTGGACGACGGGCTTGATGGCTCCCGAGGCTTACACGCTAAAAAGCGCGCTCGATGGCTGGATGGAGCGTGAGACCAACAACCAGGTCCGGGAGCGTGCTGCCATCGCGTACGACAAATATCAAAAATGCGGTATTCGTGCCGCGCGCCGACTATTCTTCACCGGTTGGTAATACCTATTCATGGTAAGGCCTTGTTTGCTGCTGCGCAAACCACCCGTTACATGATCGTGCGCATCGAAACCGACGGGAAAACCCGTGTGCTCCTCGATAAAGGCAGGGAAAATTGGCTTAATGCTCCCATTTCCTCACCGGATGGCCGCCACCTCGCATTTACGGAGCAGACCTTCCAAGCCAATGTCTGGCTACTCGAAAATTTCTGACTGCCTTGTAGAACACACCGATCCCGGCATCCCCGTCCCGAAAGAAGCCAAAGCCGAGCACGCGAAGCTGCAGTAGCAGTTCTGAGAGGCTGAGGTTCGAGTTTCCTCCACACCGGGGCGAGCGGGTCAGTTGTCCGTTACCTCTTAAATTAACCCTTGGGCGGGCTGCGATTAACCGTTGGGTTAGCGGGAGTTTGCTGCCGACCCGCCTCCCGATAGCGCGGCCGGAACAACATCGTTTCCTTTCAAATACTTCCACGCTTCGAAGAGTCCGTTTCGGCGTGACTAAGCCTTGGTCTGTCATTTGCAATCACTCAAAAGCGAAAGGAGGACGCCATGAAAACGAAGAGCAATGTGAAGGCTGGAACCATGGACTCGGTGTTCATCAGTATGGCTCTTGAGTTGACGCGAACTGCGCGCAGAAGCTGCAACCGCGACGGAGTTGTATCTCCTCACCAACAACCAACCTGGACGAGAGATCGAGGATCGTCGGATGAGTCTGCACCGATCCACAGCGACTTCATCAGCCGTTCTACAGCATCCACCCCGTAGCTCCTTGACTGCGAAACTAATACCAGCGGGTGGCTCCTCTCGTTGCTCCGCGTCGCTGGCGCGAGGGTTGGAGTATAGCCTGCCGTCGTCGAGAGCCGCGAGTTGGAGCAATGACCGCTCCTAGTTTGACAACAGCTGCCCGGCACGAGACAGTTTCGCTTCACCGCAAACGGTGGTAGCGTACAAAGCGTTGACTAGCCTCGGCTTCGATGGCCAAAAGGACATAGTCTAGCCACAGTTGGGGTTACACAATGAAGGTACCGGCAAGACTTTCGGCTTCAAGGATTGTGCATCGAGGCTCCAGCCGCTGTTTACTGCCGTCTGTTTGGCTGGTGTTCCTTCTCACTCTCAGCCTATACAGCGCTCCCGCCCAGGGCCAAAATGCGATTGTCCTGGTGGGATCCGGATCGAGTGTGCCAGCGCCTCTTTACAACCGGTGGACACAGGAGTACGGCAAACGTAACCCGAGCATCAGAATGCGATACCTTCCGGTGGGTACCAGCGAAGGGATCAAGCAGATCTCACATGGCGCGGGCGATTTTGGCGCCGGGGAAGCTCCGCTTACGGAGAAAGAACGGAAAGAGGGCGATTTGACCGAACTGCCGGTCGTGCTGATCGGCATCGTTCCCATCTACAACCTTCCCGAGGTCCATCAGGAACTTCGGCTTTCGGGGGAGGTATTGGCCGAGATCTACCTGGGCGAGATCAAGACATGGAATGCGCCACGGATTGCGAAGCTCAATCCGGACATCGCGCTGCCGAGTCTTGCGATCCAAGTCGTCAACCGGCCCCCGGGAAAAGGATCGAACTACGTCTTCACCGAGTTTCTCTCCAGAGTAAGTTCCAAGTTTCGCGCCCAGATTGGTATTACGCCTTCACCGAAGTGGCTCGTTGGCGAACCCGCGGAACGCAGTTCCGATATGGCCGACAAGGTGAAAAAGGGCACCGGATCCATCGGCTACGTGGAATACCAATATGCGATGAAGAACAGCATTACTCAGGCTGCGGTGCTGAATGCGAGCGGCAGGTTTGTCAGAGCTTCCGCGGAAAGCATGAACGCAGCGTGCCAGGCGGCAGAGGCGCCGCGGTGGAATAGCTTCTCCGCCTCGCTCTCCAACGCATCAGGGGCTGATGTTTTTCCCATTACCAGCTTCACCTGGATTTACCTGCGAACAAAGTCCACCGATTCCACTCGTGCGGCCGCGTTGAGCAATTTCCTGGACTGGATGTACTCGGATGGCCAGCAGTATGCACTCCAGGAAGGCTACTCGGAACTGCCTGCGCCTCTGCTCGCCGCAGCGAGGAAGAAAGTTAAAGAATTGCAATAGGGCCGCATTTCACGATGGAGAAATCATGCGGAATGTTTTTGTCTTCGCTTGCATAGCGGGGCTAACGTCTATGGCTTGGGCACAACAACCCACGATGCCAACCAAGACTAGCGACAGCGGGGCATCCGGCAGCGTTTCCGCCGACTCGAAACTGAAGGATATGTTCGAATCGAAGATTAAAGTGGAATGGGAGGCGCTGAAGAACAAGGACAAGAAAGCGTACGGTGAATTGCTAGCAGACGACTATCAGGGTGTCGAAGTCGATGGCAGGGGTGAGCGGAATAAGATTCAAGCCTTGAACGAACTGGGAGAGACGAATGTCTTCAACTATACGTTGTTTGGGTTCAAGCTGACTCCGGCAGGGCCAGATGCCGCCCTGGCGATCTACGAAGTCACGATGGAGTTTCCGCCCAAGTCAGTAATGCGGTACTCGCGAGTGTATATCAGCGAACTCTGGGTGAAGCGCGCGGGACAATGGAAGGAAGTGCACTACCAGGAGACTCACGTCAAGTAGGTTTCTCTCACGCACAGATTGATTGCGACCGGAGCGATCGCGCTTTCATCCCAATCTTGTGAGAGGAGAATCTCGATGAGAAAATTCTGGTTCGTCCTGATGCTTTCGGGCTGCTTTCTCCTGGCGCAAGACAGCACTCCCGCCAACACCAGCCAGCAAGAATCGAAGGCTTCCAAAGGTGAGATCACTGTACAGGGGTGCGTCGGCCGATCCAGCGGCGACTACATACTCACCAAGCAGGACCCCGGCGTGACTTACGAACTGCAGGCTACTGGCAAAACCAGGCTCCGCCAGTACCTAGGACAACGAGTGGAAGTAATCGGCAAGGAATCACCGACGCTGAGCACGAGCTCCGACGCCCTGAACAAGACGGGGTCTGCTAGTTCAGTGACCATCATGGTAAGGGTGATCAGGACTATCGAGAAAGAATGTATGGCGCGCTAGAGCCCGTGTCTACCCGGCTTCCGAACGAAGCTAGCGCGAGTCTGAGGCCACAGTGCTAGTCGCAGTCCGGGGGCATGGCCATGATCTCGGACTCCGAGTCACAGGGAGGTTTTTTCTTAGCCGGCTCGAATCGGGATGGGCGATTGTAGCGGAGAATCCATAGGCCGTCGTTGTTGGTAAGGTAGATCAACCCGTGACCGCCGTCGGGAAGAAGACTGGTGACTTTGTTGAAGGTCTCCAGCGTCTTCGGATTGCGGGGGTCGGTGAGATCCAGGACTCGTACAGTCTCCGTGGGATGATTGCTATTGGTAAGCGTTGTTGGAGTTTTCTCCGGAGCCTGCGCAATAGCGACGTCAGGGCTGACGATCTCCAAATTCCCGGCGGTTGCCTGGTCGGACTGTGCAGTTCGCTTAAGCAGGTTCGGCTGCTCGGGTTTGGTGACATCCACAATCATGAACCCTTGCTTCGCGGCTTGTTGCACGTACAGGTACTGCTTGCCGTTTTCCTTCTCCAACAACATCTGACTTCCCGTCGCCTGCGGCAAAGGCAAGTGAGCTATGACGGTGGCAGGAACGTCGGTGGGTTTTGGCGTGGGTTGTTCGCTCGCGCCTGCCAGACCAACCGTCAACAGCAGAAGCGACGGCACGAGGGGATAGATGCGCTGCAGTCTTTTAGACGAGAACTCCATAAGTCACTTCGATTCTCGACGCGAAACGGCGGGTCCGCTTCGCGTCTGAGCCCACTATACCATCGAGGAAGCAACTGCTCATTGTTCTGCGACGACGCCAACGCAACCATTGGCACTCTGGGTCGTGCATATCGTGCCAGCCTGCATGGGCACGAAGGCGTGATTCGTACTGGGGTCGACGGCGATGCTGTGCGAGTTGGAGCCAGTCGGAAAATTTGCTAGCCACTGATTGGTTGCGGCATCAATAACGCCCATCGCTGCACCCGTGGGCAGGTCCCGGGCCGCTAGATAGTACTTGTTGTCACCCGGGTTGTACCAAATTTCGTCCACGCCACCGGTGTTATAAATTTGCACGCAGTTGACCATCGGCTGCGACACGCAGTTTATGGTGTTGCCCGGCGCGTCATTAATTACGTACTCGTTGGGAGGAAAAGCCTCGCCGTCATGGTCGGCGCACCCGACGAGGAAGTTATTTCCCGGACCTTGAACGATGCTCGTAGGCATGCAATCCGTCGTCACAATACTATTGACCACTACCGGTCCGTTCCCTGTTCCGAGCTGCAGATCGATTTCATCGACGCTTCCAATATTGGTAGTCGCGATGGAATTCGAATTGGTCAGCAACACGTGATTCGTAGCTGGATTGAAGGTCATCGCACCCAACCCCGCTGGAGCAATGGCACCGGCGCAAGTCGGGTCTGAGAACGGCGGCGTCTGGGTGCCGGTAGCGTTGGCTGACGCATTAGAACCCACGCAATACGCGCCGTTCACATAGCTAACAATCGGGCCATGATGGCACGGGATGATGTACAACGTACCCGTCAACGGAGTGGTGCCCACTCCTGGAATCATAGACGCCGCAGCCGATCCGGAAATACCGCTGAAGGTTTGTGGATTCGAAGGATCCGGGCAGGGGAACGTGCCATTGACGTTGTCGACCGGGACGGTGCCCGTCAGCCCGGCACCGCTTGATGCCGCTCCACCCGCGCCGTCGTAATAAATCTGGCCAATGACGCAACTGGGTGGGTTGAAGGCAGCGCCCGCAGCCGGCGTTATCCAGGTCTCGGCAGTTCCCTGATATGGAAAAGTAGAGGGGGTCCAGCCGGCCGGGTAGGGACCGTATGGGTAGGTCTGATCGATGGGCAAACAGTGCTGCTGCTGGACAGTGCCCGTCTTGCTGATGATATTGGTTACATCGAAAAACGTGACAAACGGAAGGCCGGGATCGCCATTGATGATGGCGAGAACCTGATGCGTCGCTCCGCTGGAATCGGTAACTGATCCCAACGCCATTTCGTCGCCGCGGTCATCGCCGCAATCGGCGGCAGAGCCGGCTTCGCCGTTCCACGAGGAGACGCACGGAGCGATACCGAGCGGGCCATCATAATCGGCCGAGACTCCGGTGGGTACGTCGGCGACGACGACGGGCGGGGTGGGTGGATTCGTGCTCAGGCTCATTGTGGTTAGATCGAAGACCACAAAAGAAGCGCTGCCATTGCCCACAAAGAGGAATTTTCCGTCTGGGGTAGTGGTGTTACCGTCCGGGCCCGACATGGGATTCACACCATTGGCACGCGCGGCGCAGCACTGCGCGCCGGGAAATCCCCCGAAGTTGCCGTTGGCGCCAAAACCGGAAATGAGATGAAAGGTGAGCCCACCCTCCCAAGATGTGTCGGTGCGACATCCGAATCGGGTGAAATTGCCAAACACCGAAATAATGGGCGGAATAACAGCTACGTTGGGTGTAGGAGGAGCCCCAGTGTAGTTGGGTTGCGGGATTGTGAAGCACGGACTCGCCCCATTGCCAGCATCAGTCACGGCGTTGGATCCCTGGATAGCGTTAACTGCGATGTCCGTCGACGTGTCGATCACCACCATCGCCAGGCCGATTCGGTCGGAGATGTAATCCAGGTAAGGGCCTCCAGTACCCGTTACGTTGGGCGCGATCGTGCTGATGTCGAAGGAGTTGAACGGACCGCCGGGTTCGCCGGTTGGATTGTGTTCCGGCACGGGGATGACGTTGATAACGGCATAGCTGCCGTTGATTGTCGTGCCGCAAACGGGGCAATTCGGGGTTGTGCCGCAGCCGCTCAGGATCACAAACAATGCGGTGAAAAGAATGGTCAGAAGAATCCTCGGTCTCATTCGAATTCCCTCCTGCGATTCCCTTCGGGACCACCCTGCGGCCAGCCCCGGCGTTTGCCGAACCGTTAACCGTTCCATCCAGCGATACTCGGGCGGACTAGAACCTGAACTGCAACTGCTGCAAAACCACGTAGTAGTTCTGTGGCACCGCGCCGATTGTGCTGGGATCCTTCAACTGATCGATACCCAGATTCACCGAGTACTTGACCCAATAATTCGGATACCAGGTGAGCCCCATGGTGTACTCGAAGGTGTGATAATCAAACGTGGGCACAAAACCCGGAGTGTAATAATCCAAGATATTCGCGCCCGGTTCCTTGGCTTCGATGCCCATGAATCGGAAACCGACTCCCCAGGCTCCCCACCCGCGTCCTTTGCCGCCCGGAGTGTCGGGGCCAAACAAAGGGTTCGTCACACGGGGAGTGCCGTTTTCCGGCTGTTTCTCTCCCGTGATCAGATAGGTCGTGCTGAGGTCCCAAGCCTTGGCTATGATGGAAGGAAGACTCAGGAACCCAAGCCCTCCCGGTTGCTCGGAGCCAACATTGTTACGGGACATGTTGAGCTGATCGAATTCGCCGCGCAGAGAGAACCCCGACTTGATGTAAGTAAACTCACCGTTGTAGCGCTGGGTTGGTCCGTTGATGGCGAACTGTGGGAAGAAGGTATAAGCGGCATCAGGCAGCGTGGCACTGAAGCTTTGATCCCCGGAAAGACCCCGGGAACGTCCGCGGTCAGCAGATCCGCCAATGGCAAGTTGCTTCAGCCATTCGTTCTTGGACTTGCGCCACAGGTAGAGGCGAAGCCGTCCCACTACTTCCGGTTGATTGGTGGTGTTAGCGATCGCGTACCCCTTGCCGTTGAACGCCCCTGCCCAGTACTGCACGACCCCACCGTCAATATCTCCATGCAAAGCGATGCCGGGACTGCGGTAAGCGGAGGCCGCTGACGGATACAGCATTGACTGGAACCCGCGTTCAAGGAAATCCAAGTTGGTGGCGCCGGTTCCAGCTTCTTGCGCGAATGGCGTCTTGAACTGGCCGGCCTGGAATTGGAACTGGGGACGGATTCTTACGTTCAGGTAAACGTCGCGGATCACAGATCCGGTAGTGCTCGCAGCGTCAGTGAGCAGCGCGAAATCGAAGTGGGAACCGTAATTGCCCTGAAAACCGAAGCGAGCGCGGCGCAAAATGAATGTGTCGGCGGGAGCGCCGTCCCCCTTGTAGGCTCGATAGTCGTTATCCACGTATCCGTAAGGACTGATGCTGAACTGTCCATCCGGACTCTTGATGAAAAAGTGTTCCCCGTTCCATCCTGCCGTCAGCGGAGCGTCTTTCTTCGGAGCTGCGGCGGCTTGAGCTTGATCCACGTCCGCAGCCTCAGGCTCCGGATCGGTCGCCCGGAGAACCGCGTTCATCAGATGAATTCCGCCCTCGCCGGGAGCGGCCACCGGCCGCGCATTGCTTTCCACCGGAGCCGCGCCTGCCATGGGCCTGATCTGGACCGAGCCATTGTCGGTCGCACCTGCCTTCATGCCGGCCAGCTTCTCGACCAGAACCTTCAGTTCCTCAATCGTCTGGCGCTGCGCTGCAACCTCGCTGCGCAGCTGGTTGACCTCTTCCTTCGTGGCACTTACGGAGGTCGATCCGTCGGTCTTACTGCCCGGTTCCGTGTTTTGAGCGTGGGCGAGCGAACCTGGCGCCATGAAGGCGATGAGAAGCACGAAAAATGCTGTTAGCGAGCGCATGTGTCTCCTCTCCGGCAATGACTTGAAAAACGGGCCTCCCCTCAAGACATGCGGACAAGCAGGCCGCGCGCTGCCTTGTCCGTTCGGGCGACGAACCGAAAGATCTCCAAAGTATTTTCATGCTGTCGGTTCGCCTCATGCCATTCTCACAGCAAAGATTGTAGCCGATGGGGACTAACTCACCTTGCGGGCAATGGTGGTGTCGCATACGCTATCTCAAACGCCGGAGGGTCGAACCACCAACGGTCCCCCTCGGGCGCCAGTTGTTCCATCCACTTGATGATTTCCTTCGTGGATTCGAGCAACTTCATCGCAACATCTATCGTGACAGGCATGTTTCCAATCTCTGCTCGACCTCCATGAACAAAACTATTTCGTGCCTGATTGAGATTCTTGAAAGCCGTCCACAACTGCGGTTGGTCTTTGAGAGACTTCCCTGAGAAGATTTTCAACAGGGTATCGAATTGTTCTGTCATTGAAGGCTCTTTCAAATAGAAGTCCCGGTGCGTAATCCACAACCACAACTCGGGAGGCGTACACTTTGCCGTCGCCAACCTCCTGAGGTGAATCTCGATGAGGGTTTCAAGCGCCGTCGAAGCCAAGGTAATTGCTGTGCCGATGTCTGGTAGCGCAGCGTCGGCATCAAGGACGAGAGGGATCATAAGTCGGAATATCTGTCTCAACGGTGGACTTGACTGCCAACTCCCATTGCGCCTTGTCGAGAATATTCAGTGATTGCCATTCTACCCGTTCCACATGCCGTGGCTGCCCCTGAAGCCCAGGAAGTCCCCAGGGTCACTCTGACCTGGGGGAAGTCCGCTGCAAACCAATCGACTGCGCCACCGGAGAAGTCGGCGCGGGCATCCTTGCGGGTACACTACAGTACTGACCGTACTCCACCGCTAGCGGAACAGCATACGATTCATCGCGCTGTTGACCTGTTACTCCCTTGGCATGTTGTAGTTCGCACCCGGAGTCTGCATCGGCACTCATTTTTCTTATCGGATCGAGTTTTCTTCATTTTGGGGTATGTAACCTATCCCATTAGGTCGTTGGACGTCGCAAGATTGGAGTTGTTGCGCCGCCGCTGGGGAGTAGCCCATGGCCAAGACGGTATTGATCGTGGATGACAATGCATTCGTTCGTCGGGGGCTCCGCGAGCTATTCAAACGTGAGACGGATATTGAAGTGTGCGGAGAGGCAGAGAACGGGCGTTTGGCGATTGAAGAAGCTGGCCGGTTGCACCCGGACCTGATTGTGCTGGACCTGTTGATGCCGGTGATGAACGGACTGGATGCCGCACGTGCTCTCAGACGCTTAATGCCGTCCGTTCCGCTAATCATGTATAGCGCTTTCGAAGACCGGTTTTCCGAGCAGTTAGCACGGTTGGCAGGGATCTCCGTACTGGTGTCGAAATACCAGCACGTCTCTGTGTTGATTGACAAAGCGCGCGGACTGCTTTATCCGAGGGCCGCTTGATCCTGCTGTTGCGAGCAGGTCGAGCGCCAGAAGCGCCGCTTCGAAGGAGACAACATGGAAGAGCATCATATCGAAGAATTGCGAGTTGAACTTGCTGAACTCTTGCGCAAGCAGAGCGACGTTTTGGAGTCGCGGATGCTTGGCTGCGCAAGCGATAGCGATTTACTTGAATACGAGATAAGGCAGGAAATTGTTCATCAACTATGCAATCAACTCGCGCACTCCGCCGCCGGATAGCGAGGATCATGCGGATCCCGGCCCTGTAATCTTTTGTGCTAGATGTGACTGCGCAGGCGTGCAGACTGCAGAGTAAGAGCTATTGGCCGTTCCTCGTAGCTGCTCTGCCTTGGTTATCCGTTGGCTTTAAGCTGTTTTTAAACTGGATATTGCTGAAAAGCTCGCCGAAGGTCTCGAGAAAGCAGCTACCAACGACAAATGATCCCGGGGTTCACAGAGCAAGTGACAGCCCTCAAATTTTGAAAATTCCAGCGTGCTTCACTGCTAGCGGTGAATCATTCCGAGTCAGAAGTCGGCAATCGGGGAGATCTCCCCGATTGCCCGTTTCTGGATAACTTCCGAGTAGCCGACAATTCGAAAAGTATAAGTGCGCGGTATACCATGAGGCGTGCAACTTCCCGTAAACCCGCCGCTATTGCCCATGCTTGCCAAGCGAGTCGGTGAATTGCCAGCCGATGGGGATTGGGTTTTCGAACCGAAGTGGGATGGGTTTCGCGCACTCGTCTTTCGCGATGGGGATGAGATCCTGATCCAGAGCCGCGACGAGAAGCCCCTAGACCGCTATTTCCCGGAGCTGCTCGAGCCGTTACGCTCGGCATTACCTCCCCGCTGCGTCCTCGACGGAGAGATTGTCATCGTTAGGGACAACGAACTCGACTTCGACGCGCTTCAACTGCGCCTCCATCCAGCCGCATCGCGCGTGAAGCTTTTGTCCCAACAAATTCCATCGTCATTCGTGTTCTTCGACCTGCTCTGCCAGGGAGACCGGGATCTCCGGGGTGAGCCATTCCAAACCCGGCGTCGCGAACTGGAATCGCTGATTGCATCGGCACCGCCACCCATCCATCTGACACCGGCAACCGCCGACCGCAGCGTTGCCTCTGATTGGTTTCGCCGCTTTGAGGGCGCAGGTCTTGACGGAGTCATTGCCAAGCCCACTTTAGGGACCTACGAGCCAAACAAACGCGTAATGCTCAAGGTCAAGCATGAGCGCGACTGCGATTGTGTGGTTGCAGGATTTCGTTGGCACAAGAAGGGCGATCGCACGCTCGTCGGCTCGTTACTGTTAGGACTCTTTGACGATTCCGGTGCTTTGCAACACGTTGGGGTCTGTGCCAGCTTCAGCACTGAGAAGCGCGGAGAATTGGCAGAATTCCTCAAGCCTTACCACAAAGATGCGCTCGATGCGCACCCGTGGAAGGCTTGGGCGGACCATGGAAACGCGACCGATGAAGCTGTCAATCGCATGCCGGGTGGCCAGAGCCGGTGGAGTCAAGGCAAGGACTTATCGTGGGAACCCCTGCGACCTGAACTGGTGGTTGAAGTCGCCTACGACCATATGCAAGGAAGCCGCTTCCGTCATACAGCACAGTTTCGCAGATGGCGAACGGACAAGAAGCCCAGCGACTGCACCTACGCGCAACTCGAAATCGTTCCGCCGCAAGAGCTGACAGCGATTTTCCTCTCCGGTAGCTAGCAGCCCGGGGTGTAAGTCCGGATGCGTAAGCAAAAGAGTTTGAAGGATCCACAGGTAGGATTCGTAGAATGCGCCTATGGCGATGGGGACGCGCAAGCAGCGAGAAAAGCAAGAAGACATTTGGATTGCTCATACGGAGCTGCCTTCGGCGCCAGGACATCCGTTCTATCAGCGGCTCAATGAACTGCTGGAGGCGGA
>Ga0182018_10002632_pt1 | contig 17547 bp, 17 predicted proteins | sample 812P2MmetaG_FD_120490 | JGI IMG/M metagenome (GOLD analysis project Ga0182018, IMG submission 120490) | Permafrost microbial communities from Stordalen Mire, Sweden - 812P2M metaG | ecosystem: Environmental > Terrestrial > Soil > Wetlands > Permafrost | place: Sweden: Stordalen | collected... | reverse complement strand
GATACGCGAGGCCCTGGGAGACCCCGCGGATCTGTCGGCCGAAGTCGATCTGCTCGACCTCGTGAGGTCTCGCACTACCCAATTGACCGACGGGCGCTAGCCGAAGACTCGATTCCCCGTCGATCGGATCAGACCCGGGGGGGTCGGCTATGGGGCCATCGCATCGAGCACACGCTCGACCACGCCGCGTTGGAATGCACCACGGACTGCAGCGTCGTCGTCGAGGACGGCGATCATGCCGTCCGCGCCCGCCTCGAATATCGAAGTGGCGAATTCCGCCGGCGCGCCGGCCGGGAACCCGCCCCGCCACACGAGCACTGGATCGGACCCGGGGGGCGTGGCGCCGTCGAGACGGGCCCGGCACGCTGCCACCTCGGGCGGGCCGCCTCCGCTGACATAGGCGTCTGCCGACCCCCCGACGAGGATCGACTCGGCCGGGCTGTCCGAATGCGGAGGTGGCTCGACGAACCCGGCGATGACGAGCGGGCCGCGGTCGTGCACCGGCCGAGGCCGGGTCGTGAGTTCGGCGACCTCGTAGAAGCGGCCGGCGATTGACACCTCCTCCTCCGTCAAAAGGGCGTGGACGATCGCTGTCGCCTCTGCGAGGCGGTCCACGTCGAGCGGTCTCCTCCCGTCTTCGACGAGGGCAACCGCAGCTCGGCCCCCTGTCAGCATGTCGATGGTCGTCACGTCGCGTGCGACAACCGAGGGATGCCGGCCGCGGCTGGGTCGGACGACGATGCCGATGCCGATCCGCGATGTGCAACCGGCCAGGGATCCAGCCAGAGGCATCGGGTCGATGCCGCCCGGCGGTGCTTCGGCGAGCCACAGCACGCCGATGCCGGCGTTCTCCGCCAGCCGGGCCACTTCAGGGAGTGCGATCGAGTCGACGCCGGTCTTTCGGCGCCCCGCTTCGGCGCCCAGCGGCGGCAGCTCAAGTCCGATGCGAATCAAGGGATGCACGGCGGGCGTCACGATAACCCGACGCCACTCACGACCCACGGGCCTTGCGAGCAAACCGGTTGGTGGCCTCGATCATGCGCCCGGTCATCTCCTCGCCGCCGGCATGGCCTGTCTGGACGAGGAACAACTCGGCGTCCGGCCAGGCCGAGGTCAACTGTTCTGCCGTATCGGCAGGCCCGCCCCGGTCGAATCGACCATGGATCAGCACCGCCGGGATCCCGGCCAACCGGGCGGAGTCGCGGAGCAACTGGCCGTCGGTGAGCCATGCGGCATGCGCGAAGTAGTGCGTCACGATCCGCGCGAACGCCATCCGGAACCTCGGATCCTGCCAGCGCGGGTTGGGTATCGACCCCGGCTCGGAGTCGAGCACGGCGGCCTCCCAGTCACACCAATCCTGGGCCGCCTTCCGCCGCATCGCGAGGTCCGTCTCGACGTTGAGCAGGCGGTTGTATGCGGCGACGACGTCGAGGTCGTCGCCGTTGTCGGGCGCCCCGGCGCGGAACCGGGCCCACTGCTCGGGAAGCTGGCTGCGCAACCCGCGGTAGAGCCAGTGGATGTCGGCGGGTCGGGTCATGGTCACCGACACCAGGACCATCGCGCTCACTCGTTCCGGGTGCGCCTCTGCATAGGTGAGCCCGAGCGTGACCCCCCACGACAGGCCAAAGACCAGCCACGACTCGATGCCGAGGCGCTCGCGCAGCCGCTCCATGTCGGCGACCAGATGCGGGGTCGTGTTGGCCGACAGGTCGGTGCCCGGATCGCTCGCGTGCGGCGTGCTTCGGCCCGACCCGCGCTGGTCGAACAGGATGACCCGGTAGAGGTCGGGGTCGAAGCGGCGCCGTTGCCCCGGAGTGCAACCCGAGCCGGGCCCGCCGTGGAGCACGACCGCTGGCTTGCCATCGGGGTTGCCGCAGGCTTCCCAGTAGATGTGTTGGCCGTCACCGACGTCAAGCATGCCGTGCTCGTACGGCTCGATCTCGGGAAAGTGTCCGGGCAAACCGGAGTCGTTCACCGGATTGTTCATGTCGCGTTCGCCTTCGCCTGTTCGAGTACTTGGTCGAACTCGGCTCCAGCCGATTCTCGCGTTCCGGCCGACCGGGCGTCCCATTCGCCGCACGGTGCGCTCAAAGCCCGGTCACGGACCAGTTCACCCGGCTCGGCGGCACGACGGGTCGACCGACGTCGATCTGCACATCCTCGTGAGAACCGAGCTCGATGGCGCGTGGGTTGCCCCAAAAGCGCCCGCCGTTGACCCACACCGTGAGCGGACCGGTCTCGCCTCCCACTCGTCCGGGCCCGAGCGGCTGCCGCCAGACGTCGAAGAACTCCCCGAGCGTGTAGATGCGCACGCTCGGCGACTCGATGTGGATGATGCCGTCAGCCGCGTGCACGTGCAGCCAGTAGTAGCACTGGGGCGCCTCGTAGAACGGTCCGAACGGGGTCTTCTCGGCCACCGGAGCAACGATCCCGATTCCGGCGGGCAACGGCCGGAGAACCCCGTTCACGTAGATGCTCAGATGGGTGTGCACGTGGTACACGAGTTGTTCACTCGAGTCGCACCCGATCCCGTCCACCATCTGTCCGTTCGCCTCCGTGGACGCCGGAGCGATGGGTCGACCGATCTCGAGTGGGACCCCCTCGGGGCCCGGGGGCCCGGACACAAATGGTTCGCTGGAGCCGGCCGAGATGAGCACCCCGATCAGGATCCCCACGGCGGCGAGGCCGGCCAGCCCGATTGCGTGCTTGCCTGGGCGAGACCGGACCGGCCGTCTGCTTCGCTGCTTCGATCCGCTGACCGGTCGTGCGCTGCGTGACTTCGTCGCAACTGTGCGGGAGTTTGTCTATTTGGCCGCGCGCAGCGCGCGGACCCGTTTTGCGTTCGTCATTCGATCTCCTCATCCGAGGCCGGCACTGCCGGTTGAGGCCAGCCGGCCGTTTCGTTCGCGTTGTGAGCGCCGGTCCAACCGTCAACCCGTAGGGGTGAGGCAGACCCGGCTACGTCTTGCTCAGACCGAGACGAACGGGCGAGGCGGGTGCAGGATCGGTGGACGAACGCCGCGAGCCAGCCGGAGGAATCGGCTGGCCTTACGGAACGTCCGGGTGACAGCGAACACGCCGAGGGCAAGTGAACCGAGGGCGAACAGCATCCTGAAAGGTGGCGGGGTCAGGTTCCCGAGGGGATGTTCGGGACCACAGTGGCTCGTCACCGAGACGCAGACTCCAGGGGTGCCGCTCGGCGGAGCTTGAGCGCTCGGCAGGGCGGGCGTGAGCGTCGCGCCGGCCGTGGCCACCATCCCGACGCCGAAGACCCCGACCATCAACGTGCCGACGGCTATGACAAGGCCGAGGCGCTGGCGCACGCGCGGACGCTACCGTGCCGACCTTGTCGATTGGCCGCGCCCAGCCGGCGCGGCGCGCACCACGGTTACCAATTCCCACGTCAGACGGGGGTTGACCGATCGAATCCAACAGAGCGCGGCCATCGGCCACCACCTCCCATGGTCGGTCGAGGCGACCAGGTAGGGTGCGACGCTGTGGCCAGGGAAAAGTCCTCCGGCTCGCCCAAGGGTCTCGACGAGGCGCTGGACGGTGCCGAAGGTGCCGACAGCAAGAAACCGGTGGTCGAGGTCGAAGGTCGAACCCTTTCGCTCTCCAACCTCGACAAGGTCCTGTACCCCGAGACGGGGTTCACCAAGGGCCAGGTGATCGACTACTACGTCCGCATCGCGCCGGTGCTGCTGCCACACTCGGTCGATCGGCCGCTGACCATGCACCGGTTCCCGGGCGGCGTCGACGACCCCAATTCGTTCTACGAGAAGCACCGCCCGAAGAGCGCCCCGGAGTGGGTGCGAAGCGAGCGCGTGCTGGCCAGCCCCAAGGCCAGGGACCAGAACGGCGTCGACTTCGTCATCCTCGACGACCTCCCGACCATGGTGTGGGTGGCCAACCTGGCCTCCCTCGAGCTGCACGTTCCCCAATGGCGGGTCGGCCCCGGTGGCCGGCCCGAACCGCCCGACCTCCTCGTCTTCGACCTCGACCCGGGTGAACCGGCGACGGTCGTCGAGTGCGCGGAGGTCGCGCTGTTGCTGGCCCAACAGGTGGCCGACGAGCACGGGTGGAGCTGCTACCCCAAGGTGAGCGGATCGAAGGGCATGCAGCTGTATGTGCCCCTCCCCGCGGCCGATCGCCAGCGCGAGTGGGAGGACGGCGGTTCACGCGACCTGGCCCGGACCGTGGCCGAAGAACTGGCCCGCGCCCGACCCGACCTCGTCGTGTCGAACATGCGCAAGGAGCTACGGAAGGGCAAGGTCCTCATCGACTGGAGCCAGAACCACGTCGCCAAGACGACCATCGCGCCGTACTCGCTGCGGGCCCGGCCCGAGCCGACGGTCTCTGCCCCGGTTACCTGGCAAGAGGTCGAGAAGGTGGCGTCGGACGGGAAGGCCGAGCGCCTGCGGTTCCTCCCCGACGACGTGCTGCAGCGGGTGGAGAAGGACGGGGACCTCTTCGCCCCGCTGGTCGGGTAGACGGCGATGGACCTCCCCCTCTCGCCACCGATCGACCCCATGTTGGCCAAGCTGACCAGCGATCTCCCGGAGGCAGACGATCTCCGCTACGAACCCAAGTGGGACGGATTTCGCAGCATCGTGTTCCGGAGCGGCGACGAGATGGAGCTGTCCAGCCGCAACAGCCGACCGCTGACCCGATACTTCCCCGAGCTCATAGCCTCGCTGAGCGCCGCGCTGCCGAGGCGGTGCGTCGTCGATGGCGAGATCCTGATCGCCGGCGACGGTGGCCTCGACTTCGAAGCGCTGCTCCAGCGCATCCACCCGGCTGAGTCCCGGATCAAGCGGCTCGCCGAGGAGACGCCGTCGTCGTTCGTTGCGTTCGACCTGCTCGCCGAGGGGGCCAAGAACCTGTGCGGTCTCCCGTTCAAGCAACGGCGGGCCCGACTGGAGAAGCTGTTGCAGGGGTGCGGGCCCGGCGATCCGGTCCAGATCACCCCGCAGACCACCGACGTGGCACTCGCCGCCGACTGGCTGGACCGGTTCGAGGGGGCCGGGCTCGACGGCGTCGTCGCGAAGTCGCCCGAGCTCCCCTATCAACCCGGCAAGCGCGTGATGTGGAAGATCAAGCACGAGCGGACGGCCGACTGTGTGGTGGCCGGATACCGGGACCACAAACAAGACGGCGTCGGATCGCTCGTGCTCGGCCTCTACGACGACGAGCACGTGCTGCGCCACGTGGGCGTGTGCTCGGGATTCAGCGCCAAACGCCGCAAGGAGCTGGTTGACGAGCTCGCCCCGCTCGCGCTCGGCGAGGGCGACGTCCATCCGTGGCGCGAGATGGCGGGCACGGGACCGACGGCCAGCCGTTGGAAGTCCGACGCCGAGCTCGAGCTGAACCCGCTGCGGCCCACTCTCGTCTGCGAGGTCGCCTACGACCATCGGCAGGGTGATCGGTTCCGTCACGCCACGCAGTTCCGGCGATGGCGGCCCGACCGCGACGCCGAGTCGTGCACGTTCGATCAGCTCGAGGTTGTCGCCCCGATCGAGCTTTCCGAGGTGTTCGGCCACTGAGCCTCGCCGACATTCGGACCCGGTGGCTGGCCTTGCCACGTGTGGCGGGAACGGGTCCTAGAGCTCCTTTTCGGGCAGTCGCTCCACGTTGACGTCTCGAAACGACACGACCCGCACCGACGGGACGAATCGGGCCGGCCGGTACATGTCCCACACCCAGGCGTCGGTCATCTCGACCTCGATGCAGGCCGGCGTGGCGTCCGAGCGGACGTTCACCGTGACCTGGTTGGCCAGGTAGAAGCGGCGTTCCGTCTCGACGACGTAGGAGAACATCGGGAGCACCGCCCGGTACTCCTGGACCAGCGCGAGCTCGATCTCCGCTTCGTACTGCTCGAGATCTTCCTCGCTCACCGGAGCAACCTCGTCCGGCACGAGCATCGGGCCGGAGGTGGCGTCACGGCCGAGCGGTGCGCCGCTCTTTGATCTTGGCCGACTTCCCGGCCCGGTCGCGCAGGTAGTAGAGCTTGGCCCGGCGCACGTCGCCGAAGGTCGCCACCTCGAGCTTGGCGATGCTCGGGGAATGGACCGGGAACGTCCGCTCGACCCCGACGCCGAAGCTGACCTTGCGCACCGTGAACGTCTCGCGGATCCCGGAGCCCTGCCGCCGGATGACCGCCCCCTGGAAGATCTGGACCCGCTCCCGGGTGCCCTCGACCACCCGCACATGCACCTTCAGGGTGTCGCCGGGCCGGAAGTCCGGGATGTCGTCGCGCAGGCTGTCGCGGTCGATGATCTCGGTGGAGTTCATGGGGGTCCTTGTCGCCGAGTGGCAGAGGCCGGAGATGGGGCGGGCCGTCGGCCGAGCTAGTCATCGTAGCCGTGGTCGGAGAGGAGCCGCCCCTCGCCGATCTCGGCCAGCAGGGCCACCTCGTCCTCGCTCAGCCCGCCCCGGGCCTCGATCAGGTCGGGTCGCTCGGCCAGGGTGCGTCGGAGCGCCTGGGCCCGGCGCCACCGGGCCACCGCCCCGTGGTTCCCGGACAGGAGCACCTCGGGGGCGGCCCACCCCCGGAATACGGCCGGCCTCGTGTACTGGGGGTACTCGAGGAGACCCGCCGCGAAGCTCTCCTCGGTCGGCGATTCGATGTTGCCGAGCACCCCCGGGACCAGACGCAGGACCGCCTCGATGACCACCAGTGCCGCCGCCTCCCCGCCGGCCAGCACCACGTCACCGACCGACAGCTCGCCGTCGACCAGGTGCTCGGTCACCCGTTGGTCCACGCCCTCGTAGCGGCCGCACAGGAGCGAGAAACCGGGCGACGCCGCCAGCTCCCTCGCCACCCGCTGGTCGAAGCGCCGCCCACCCGGGCTGAGCAAGAGGAGCGGTCGCGGCAGGCCGCCATCGGCGTCGACCGCCTCCACCGCTGCGAAGAGCGGCTCGCACATGAGGACCATCCCGGGCCCACCGCCGAACGGCGAGTCGTCGACCGAGCGGTGGGGGTCCGACGCACCTGCGCGCAGGTCGTGCACCCGCACCTCGACCACACCGCGTGCGCGGCCGCGGCCGACCAGGCTGGCCGAGCAATAGCCCTCGACCAGCTCGGGGAAGATCGTGAACACGTCGACGCGCATCGACCCGCTCAGTCCAACAGTCCGTCGGGGATGTCGACGACCACCCGCTCACCGGGCTGGTGCGACACCACGAAGCGCATCGGGATGAGCCCACCGTCTTCCAACACCAACAGGTCGCTGGCCGGGTTCGACTCGACCGCCCCGATCACACCGAGCGTGCGCCCGTCGGTCGACTCGACGGCCGCGCCGACCAGCTCGTGGACCCACAGGGTGCCGGGTCGTTCGACCGGCGCGGCGCGGAGGAGCACGCCCCGCAACGCCTCGGCGCCGTTGCGGTCGACCACGCCCTCGAAGAGGACGAGGCGGCGATCCTGGTGGGGCCGGGAGCTCACCACCGTGAGGGGGCCCCGGTCGGTCGAGAACGCGCGACCGGGTTCGAGGTGGGCGTCGTCACCCCAGATGTCGACCCGCACCTCGCCGGCCAGCCCGTGGGCCTTGCCGATGCGGCCGACCTCGAGCTCGAGGGGCTCGTCTCCGGGGGGCGTCGGACCCACCCCCGGGACCACCTCAGTCGTCGACGATGTCGACGCTCACCTGGGTGCCGTCCCGCGCACCGGCGGCCGCGACGAGCGTCCGGATCGCCTGGGCGGTGCGGCCGCGTCGACCGATGACCCGGCCCATGTCCTCGGGCGCCACGTGCACCCTGAGCACCACCGATCCGCGGCGCTGCTCCGCCTCGATCACGACCGCCTCGGGTTCGTCGGAGAGCGACTTGGCCAGGTAGGTGAGCACCGCGACCGGCGTCGACTCGTCGCTGCGGTTGCCGACCATGTCGTCGACGTCGGGCTCGGAGTCCTCGCGGACCGCGTTGACGTCGCCATCCTCGTAATCTTCGGGCTCGTCGTCGATGTCGTCCTCGACCTGGCCACCTGCGATCGTGTTGATGTCGCCGGCCTCGTAGTCCGAGCCGCTCACTTGGCCTTGGCCGCCGTGAACTCGTCCCACGCGCCGGAGGTCTTCAAGAGCCGCTCGACCCGTTCGGTGGGCTGGGCACCCTGACCCAGCCACTTGAGCGCCTTGGCGTTGTCGATGATGACGACGGCGTCGGGCTCGGCTGCCGACTTGCCCCTCGGTGCGTAGGTCCCGAGGATCTCGAGGAAACGACCGTCACGGGGCGAGCGGCTGTCCGCCGCCACCACCCGGTAGGTGGGCTGCTTCTTCTTTCCCATCCGCACAAGGCGGAGCTTCACTGCCACCGATTCGTTCCTCCGTAGGTCCTGACGAGTAGATCCAGTGCGGGCGATCTCGTGCCCGGCCGGCCGGCTTCTGATGTCACGGGTCGCGCCGACCGTCCGCGGCATCCCGGACTTGCCTGCCCGGGGACCGCTCCGACCGACCATTCTCGCAGATGCTGGCGGTGCCCCGCCCAACCAGGACCGCTGCGGGATCAACGGCCCTTCGGCGGGGTGACCCGGCCACCCTTCTTCTTGGTGCGCCCGACGCGGCCCTTGGACCCCGGGGCGGGTCGCGGCGCCTCGGGCCGGGGTGCGGCCCCGGGGCGGCTGGAGAGCATCTCGGCGAGGGAATCCTCCGCGCTCGCTCCCCCGAGGCCCCGTGCGGCGGCCATGCGGCCGAGCCGGCCGCCCCCCGCACCGGCGAGCGCCGCCGCCGGGCCGGTGCCGCGCATCATCTTCTGCATCTCCTTGAACTGCTTGAGCAGCTGGTTGACGTCCTGGGTGGACGTGCCGCTCCCCCGGGCGATGCGGACCCGGCGGGACCCGTCGACGACCGACGGCTCGGCGCGTTCCTTGGGCGTCATAGAGCGGACGATGGCCTCGACCCGGGAGACCTGGCCGTCGTCGATCGAGTCGGCGGCCTGGCGGATCTCCTTGGACATCCCCGGCATCATGCGGAGGATCCCTCCGAGCGAGCCCATCTTTTGCACCTGGTGGAGCTGCTCCAAGAAGTCATCCAGCGTGAAGCGGCCGGACATGAGCCGTTCGGCGGACCGGGCCACGACATCCTGGTCCATCTTCTGCTCGGCCTGCTCGATCAGCGTGAGCATGTCGCCCATGCCGAGGATCCGGTCGGCCATGCGGTCGGGGTGGAACAGGTCGAGGTCGCCGAGCTTCTCGCCCGTCGACGCGAAGACGATGGGCCGGCCGACGACCTCTTTCACCGAGAGCGCCGCGCCGCCGCGGGCGTCGCTGTCGAGCTTGGACAGGATCACGCCGTCGAGCGCCAGCGCGTCGTGGAACGCCTTGGCGGTGGCGACGGCGTCCTGACCGGTCATCGCGTCGATCACGAGGAACGTGTAGTGCGGCTCGGTGCGCTTCGAGATCCGGCGCACCTCGTCCATGAGGGCCTCGTCGATGCTGAGGCGCCCGGCGGTGTCGATGATGCAGACGTCGCGCCCGATCCGGCGGGCCTCATCGACGCCGGCCACCGCCGTCTTGACCGGGTCGCCGGGTTGGCTGAACACCGTGACCTGCGCCGACGCACCGAGCACCCGGAGCTGCTCGACCGCCGCGGGCCGCTGGAGGTCGGCCCCGACCAGCATCGGGTTGCGCCCCTGCTGCTTCCACCATTGGGCCAACTTCGCAGCGGCGGTGGTCTTGCCTGAGCCCTGGAGGCCCGCCAGCAGCACGACCGTCGGTGGGCGGGACGCGTAGGTGAGCCGGAGCGCCTCGCCGCCGAGCGCCTCGATCAGCTGCTCGTGGACCGCCTTGATGACCTGCTGGCCCGGCGAGAGGCTCTTGGACAGGACCTCACCGCTGCAGCGCTCCCGGACCGCCTCGACGAAGTGGCGGGTGACGCCGAGCTCGACGTCGGCCTCCAAGAGCGCGGTGCGGATCTCGGCGAGCGCCTCGTCGAGGTCGGCCGGAGAGATGCGGCCCCGGCTCCGCAGCCGCCCCGCGACGTGCTCGAGGCGTTCGGAGAGTGCGTCGAACATGGAAAAATCAGGCTATCGGAGGGTTACAGACCGACCAGCGCGTCCACGAACGACTCGGGGTCGAACGGGATCATGTCGTCGGGCCCCTCGCCCACGCCGACCAGCTTGACCGGCAGGCCGAGCTGACGCTCGATCGGGATCACCACCCCGCCCTTGGCCGTCCCGTCGAGCTTGGTGAGCACCACGCCGGTGACGCCCACCGCCTCGGTGAACTGGCGCGCCTGGACCACGGCGTTCTGCCCGGTCGTCGCGTCGAGCACCAGCAGGACCTCGGTGACCCGGCCCGGCGCGCGGTCGGCCACCCGGCGGATCTTGGCCAGCTCCTCGACCAGGTTCACCTTGGTGTGGAGGCGCCCCGCCGTGTCTGCGAGGACGAGGTCGTTGCCGCGGGCCTTGGCCCGCTGCACGGCGTCGAACACCACCGAGCTCGGGTCCCCACCCTCGGCGCCCCGGACGATCTCGGTCCCCGCCCGTTCGGCCCACAGCCCCAGCTGGTCGGCTGCGGCGGCCCGGAAGGTGTCGCCCGCCGCCAACAGGATCGAGCGGCCCTCGAGCCGGCGGGCCAGCGCGACCTTGCCGATGCTCGTGGTCTTGCCCACCCCGTTCACCCCGACGAACAGCCACACGTTGACGACACCGGGTTCGTCGTCGAAGCGAAGCCTGCGGTCCGCGTTCTCGGCGAACACCCCGACCAACTGGTCGGCCAGCGCGTCGAGCACCCCATCGCCGCCGACCCCGCTCGCGCGCAGCTCGCGCAAGAGCTCGGTGGTCGTCTCGACGCCGACGTCGGCTCGAAGCAGCGCTTCCTCCGCCGCCTCGAAGGCCGCCGCGGTGTCGGCACGGCCGCCCAACGCGCGGAGCGGGGCGAACAGCCCCCTGGTGCGGCCCAGCCGCTCCCGCAGCGCCGGCGCGGCCGTTCGGGGCTGGGCGGCCGGTGGTGCCTCGGGCTCGGCCGGTCTGTCCCGTGGGGCCGCCGCCGAGGGAACCACGGTCCTGGTGGGCGGCGGGGCCGGGGGACGGCGACGCCGGACGACGACCGTCGCCGACAGCGCGAGGACGACGACGACACCGATGGCGATCCACAGCGCGATCACGGAGGTTGGAGCCTATCGGCCGAGCGGGTGCGGGCCGCTTGGGCCCGCGACTAGGACGCCGCGCGCTCGGTTCGATCCTCCACCCGCTGGCTGACCACCTGGGAGGACCCGCCGGGGGCCATCGTCACGCCGTAGAGGGCGTCGCCGGACTCCATGGTGCGCTTCTGGTGCGAGACGATGATCAGCTGCGCCTCGTCGCGGAACTCGCGGACCATGTCCAAGAACCGGTGGAGGTTGACGTCGTCGAGGGCCGCCTCGACCTCGTCCATCAGGTAGAAGGGCGACGGGCGGCTCTTGAACACGGCGAACAAGAACGCCAGCGCCGACAGGGAGCGCTCGCCTCCCGAGAGGAGCGACACCCGGCGCACGTTGCGCCCGGCCGGGCGGATCTCGATGTCGACGCCCGTGTTGAGCAGGTCCTCGGGCTCGGTGAGCACGAGCCGCCCGGTGCCGCCGGGGAAGAGCGTCGACACGAGGGTCGAGAAGTGTTCGTTCACGTCGGCCACCGCGGCGGCGAACGTCTCGGCGATCTCCCTGTCGAGGGTGCGCACGACCTCTTGGAGCTCGCGCCGTGCCGAGCGGACGTCGTCGGACTGGGTCTCGAGCTCCCGGTGGCGCTCCTCGAGCGTGCTCAGCTCTTCGAGGGCCAGCGGGTTGATCGGCCCCAGTCGGGCCAGCTTCGTCGAGAGGGTCTCCGCGTGCTCGGCCGCCGAGACCCCGGCCGGGAGCTCGGGGCAGGCCACCCCGATGACGTCGGCCGGCGTGGCGTGGAACTGCTGGCGGACCATCTCGGTCAGCGACTCGGTGCGGACCTCGACCTCGGCGGCCTCGTGGTCGAGCTGGCGGGTCCGGTCCCGGACCTCCGAAAGGCGCTGTTCGACGCCCGAGCGGTCCCGGTGCAGCGACTCGAGCCGCTCGCCCCCGGCGCGGACGGCGTCGACCTGGTGGCGGTAGTCGGCGTCGAGGGAACGCTGGACCTCGTCGAGCCGGGACCGTTCGTCGGCGACCAGACCCGACAGCCGGTCCACCGCCGCCACGTCGGCCTCGAGGCGCAGCCGGCGGGCCGCCGCGGCCTCGCGCTCCTCCCCGTGGCCGGACAGGCGCCGCTCGACCTCGACCAGCCGGCCGGCCAGGACCCGGCGCCGCTCGGCCAGCCCGGCTTCGGCCAGCTCGACGCGCTGGCGCGCGTCGGCGAGCTCGGCGCGTCGGGCTTCGAGCTCCCGGCGGCCGGCCAATGCGTCTTCGGCCCGCCGCCCCGCTTCGGCGAAACCCGCCTCGAGCCCGGGCAGTGACCCCTCGTACCCGGCGAGGACGCGCTCCTCGGCGGCTGCGGACTCTGCCACCTCGTTGTGGGTCCGGCGCACGTCGTCGAGTTCGGTCTCGAGCCGGCGGCGGTCGTTCAGGATCCGGCTCAGCTCGGCCTCGAGTGACGCGGATTCGGCGAGGTGGCGGTCGAGCTCACGGGTCGCGCGGATCGCGGCCGACCGGGCCTCCTCGAGCGTCGCCCGACGGCGTTCGAGACCCTCGGCCTTCGCCGCCGCGTCGGCGTCGGCCAGGGCGGCCCGGGACTCGGACTCCTCGACCGCGCTCACGGTGACCAGCCGGGTCGACGAGCGGGCCCGCCAGCCGCTGCGGGCGAATCGGTCCCCCTCGGTCGTCACGACGACGAGGTCCGGTCGGTCGAGCGCGAGATCGATGGCCCGCTCCCACCCCTCGACGGCGACCGCAGACCCGAGCACCGCGTCGAGCACCGCGTCGAGCGACCCACCGGTGCCGCGGCGCGTCCGCACGTGGGGCCGCAGAAACTCGGCATCGGCCGGCACCTCGGGCAGGCCGGGCGACGCCGTCGGGCCCTCGGGAGCCGGCAGGACCGCGCCGGCGGCGCCCTGGCTCCGCAGCCGGCCGAGCGCGTTCTTGGCCGCCCGGCGCCCCTCGACGACGACCGCGGCCATCGACGCGCCGACCGCGGCCTCGAAGGCGGACTCGAAACCCGCGTCGATCTCGACCAGCTCGACGAGCGCGCCGACGACGCCTTCGCCACCGCTCAACATCTCGCGGCCGCCCGAGCCCTGCAGCTCGTGGAGCGCCCGCGCCAGTGCCTCGGCGCGGGCCGCCGAGCGGTGCCGTTCCTGCTCGGCCGCCGCCAGGGCCCGTTCGGCGTCGTCCGCCTCTCGCCGGGCATGGGCGGTCGCGGCCTCGGCGCTCGCAGCCGCCGCTTCCAGTCGGGCGCCCCGTTCGGCCACCGAGCTGCGGGTGGCCTCGAGAGCCTCGGCGGCCTCGGCCAGTTCGAGGTCCCTCGTCCCGAGCGCGGCGATCCGACGCTCGAGCGACCGGAGGCCGGCCTGGGCCTGCTCGGTGGTCCTCCGGAGCACCTCGACCCGCGCCCTCGTGACCTCGAGCGCCTCCTCGGCCGCGGCGACGTCGCTGCGATCGCCCCAGCGGGCCAGGTGGGCCTGCTCGTCCGCGGCCAGCACGGCCTCCATGCGCGCCAGCGCGTCGTGCTCGGGGCCGGTGGCCATCGACTCGGACTCGGTCGCGGCCATCTCGCCGGCCAGGCGCGCCGCCTCGGCCTCCAGGGTCGAGACGACGTCGACGTCGGCCGCCGCATCGAGGGACACGGCGAGGGACCGGCGGCGCTCCTCCAACACGTGAGCGGTGCCCCGGGTGCGTTCGATGAGGGCCCGGACCCGGCCCAAGGCGGCGGCCAGGTCCTCCTCCCGGCGCGAGGCCAGCTCGGCGGCGGCCGCCGACGCGGCCCGATCCAGCTCGGCGAGGCCGTCCTGCAGCTCGGTCTCCGCGGCCCGCAGCTCCTCGAGCGCCCCCCAGGCGAGCCGGCCGCGCTCGGCCAGGTCGGCCAGCTCCACCCCGGCCAGGTGCTGGCGCAGCTCGGTGAGCTCGCTGGCCACCGACGCGTGGCTCCGGGCGGCGGTGGCCTGGCGCTCCAGGGGCCGGATCTGGCGGCGCACCTCGCGCACCAGGTCGCCCAGTCGCTCGAGGTTCTCCTGGGTCGCGGCGATCCGGCGCTCGGCCCGCTCCCGACGCTGGCGGTGCTTGCGGACGCCCGCGGCGTCCTCGATGATCGCCCGCCGGTCCTCGGGCCGCGCGTTCAAGACGGTGTCGAGCTGGCCCTGCCCGATGATCATGTGCTGCTGGCGACCCACGCCGGTGTCGCTCAAAAGCTCTTGGATGTCGAGGAGCCGGCACGCGGCGCCGTTGATGGCGTACTCGCTCTCCCCGGAGCGGAACAGCGTCCGGGTGATCGTCACCTCGGCCATGTCGAGGGGAAGCTTGCCCGACGTGTTGTCGATGGTGAGCGTCACCTCGGCCCGGCCGAGCGGGGGCTTGGTCGAGCTCCCGGCGAAGATGACGTCGGCCATGGTGGCCGACCGCAAGGATCGGGGTCCCTGGGCGCCGAGCACCCAGGTGACCGCGTCGACGACGTTGGACTTGCCGCTCCCGTTCGGCCCGACGACGACGGTGATACCCGGCTCGAACTCCAACACCGTGGGATCGGCGAAGGACTTGAAACCCTTCATGCCGAGGGACCGCAAGAACATCGGGGCGACCCTACCAATCAGCGAGCACCGACCAACGGACGTGGCCGGGCCCGCGGGGCGCCTCGAATCAGACCTGGCAGTGCTCGCAGTAGAAGGTGGACCGGCCGCCCGTCTTCGACCGGACGATGGAGTTGCGGCAGCGCCGGCAGGGCTGGCCCTCCCGGTCATAGACCTGGTGCTGGCCCTGGTAGTCGCCGACCTCGCCGAACAGATCGCGGTACTGCTCGTCGGCCAGCGACGAGCCGCGGTGCTTGATGGCCTCGGCCAGGGTCTCGACGATGGCCCGGTACAGGCGCCGGGCCTCGGTCGCGGACAGGCTGTCGGACAGCCGGTCGTAGCGGAGCCCCGAGGCGAACAGGATCTCGTCGGAGTACAGGTTGCCGATGCCGGCCGCGAACTGCTGGTCCATGAGCAGCGCCTTCAGCCCGCCGTGGCGGGCCCGCATCATGATGGCGAACCGCTCCCAGCTCATGACGTCCTCGACCGGGTCGAATCCGAGGTGGGAGAGCTCGGGGATGGCCTCACGGACCGGCCGGACCGCGGTGGTGCTCGACGCGCCGTTGCCGGCCGCCTTCTCGGCGTCGGCCGCCGTGGTCGAGCCCGAGATGAACATCTCGCCGAAGGTGCGCGGGTCGACATACCGGAGCTCGCCGCTCTGGGTGAACGTGATCACGACGTGGGTGTGCTTCGGCTTGGGCTCCTTGGCGCTCTTCACGCGCAGCAGCTGGCCGCTCATGCCGAGGTGGACGACGAGGGTCGAGCCGTTGTCGAGCGTGATGAGGAGGTACTTGCCGAGGCGTCCCACCGATTTGATGGAGCGGCCCTCCAAGAGGGCCCGGAAGTGCTTGGCGCTCGGGTGCCGGCGGACCGAGCGGCCGTTGCCGACCGCGACCGCCTTGACCTTGCGCCCGACGACCTCCTTCGACAGGTCCTGGCGGAGCGTCTCGACCTCGGGGAGCTCAGGCATCGCCCATCCTCGCCCACGCATCGGCCGACGCGGCCTGCTCGGCGTCCTTCTTGGACGTCCCCTCGCCGGCGCCGGAGAGGGACCCGGCGACGAACACCTCGGCCCGGTACCGGCGGCCGTGATCGGGCCCGGAGGCCTCGACCACGTACTGGGGCACGCCCTCGCCCCGGCGCACCGTGGCCTCCTGGAGGCGGCTCTTGTGGTCGAAGTCGTCGGGCTCGGCGGCGGCCCGCTCGATGCGCTCGCCGAGGAGCCGCAGCACGAGGGCGCGGGCCGGCTCCCAGCCCGCGTCGAGGTAGACCGCGCCGATCAGGGCCTCGGTCGTATCGGCGAGCAGGGACGACTTGGTGCGGCCGCCCGAGGACTCCTCGCCCTTGCCGAGGAGCAACACCGGGCCGACGTCGAGGCCCTCGGCCACCCGGGCCAGCACCCGGGCGTTGACGACGGCCGAACGGACCTTGGCCAGCTGGCCCTCGGCGAACACCGGGTAGGTGGCGTAGCAGTGGCCGGCCACGACCAGCCCGAGGACGGCGTCACCCAGGAACTCGAGGCGCTCGTTGGACGGGCTGTCGTCGTTCTCGGCACACCAGCTGCGGTGCGACAGCGCCTGGTGCAGCAGCGACCAGTCGGTAAAGCGGTGGTGGAGACGTTCGGCCAGCGCCCGTTCGCCGGCCGCACCGGCGAGGTCCAGGGGGTCGAGCGACCGAGGGCCGCTCACCGAGGTGGCTTGCGTCGCCTCGATCAACCGGCTCCGAGCTTGGCGACCACGTAGTCGACCGCGTCACGCACGGTCCGCAGGTCTTCGAGATCCTCGTCCTCGATGCGGAACCCGACGGTCCGCTCGCCGAGCTCCTCTTCGAGGGCCTCGACCAGCTCGATCAGGGCCAGGGAGTCGGCGTTCAGGTCCTCGGCGAACGAGGCGGTCTCGGTGATCGTGGCCGGGTCGGTCTCCAAAATGTCGGCCAACTGGTCACGGATGAGGTCGAACACCCCCTGGCGGTCGAGCGGGGGCCGGTCGATGTGGGTCTCTGCGGGCACAAGAACTCCTGCACGCTGGGGATATGGCGTACCCATCCTACCGGGCCGCGACCTGCCACGACGTGGTGTCCGGGGCCCGATTCGGCTTTCTTGGCGTCGAATTCCCAGCTCATCGCCCGTATCCGGGCGTCCTGCGACCGGGCGCAGCGACGGGCCGGTGACCGGGCCGCCGATCACGCTTCAGGCGGCCTCTGACACCAGTTCGCCTTCGAGCTCGGCGATCTCGCCTGCGCCGAGCCTCGGGGCCCGGCGGAGCAGGGCGGCCGTGAGCACGAGGGCCACCACCACCATCACCGTGCTCACCTCGAAGGCCCTGGTGTAGCCGTGGACGGTCGCCATTGGCAGCACCCGTTCGGTGGCGGCCCGGCCGAGCCCCCGTGCGTGCGCGGCCAGGTAGCCGGCCGCCGCCGAGCTGGCCACGGTGTTGAGCAGCGCGATGCCGAGGGAGCCGCCGACCTGCTGGGTCGCGTTCACCAGGGCGCTGGCCACCCCGGCGTCGTGCTGGCGGATCCCGATCAGCGCGGTGCTGTTCATGGGGACGAAGGCGAGGGCGAGGCCCAGGCTGATCACGATCTCTGCGGGCAGCACGCTCGAGACGAACGTGCTCGTGACCCCGAGCCGCGTGAAGAGCAACAGCCCGGCCGTCGTGAGCACGAGGCCGGTCAACATGAGCGTCCGGGGCCCGACGCGCGGCAAGAGGGTGCTCGCGACCGCTGCGCCGAGGATGAACCCGACCGACAGCGGCAGGAAGGCGAACCCGGTCTTGAGCGCCGAGTAGTGCTGCGTGGCCTGGAGGAAGAAGGTCAGGAACAGGAACGTCCCGAGCATGGCGATCCCGACGAAGAACGACGACAAGAACGCGCCGCCCCGCTGGCGGTCGAGGATG
>Ga0182018_10002631_pt1 | contig 17553 bp, 15 predicted proteins | sample 812P2MmetaG_FD_120490 | JGI IMG/M metagenome (GOLD analysis project Ga0182018, IMG submission 120490) | Permafrost microbial communities from Stordalen Mire, Sweden - 812P2M metaG | ecosystem: Environmental > Terrestrial > Soil > Wetlands > Permafrost | place: Sweden: Stordalen | collected... | reverse complement strand
GTTCAACCTTTTGTCAAAGACCGATCCGCTTTCCGCCTGAGCGGTGCGCTTTCAATCCGCCCGATCCTCCTGAGAGAATCTAAACTCTTTGCAGAGTTTTGGGCGTCCTCGAAACTTGTTAAAGCTATAGCGCTCGGCGCTTGCTGTCAACCCGCTGAAATCACAGGATTTCCACCTGATTTCAACAGTGCGGGGAGCTCCGATTCCTTCTTGAACTCGATCAAGAAAGAAGAAACTCATTTAGAGACGCGTCCGAAAACGCTCTTCCGCGTTGGCTGGCTACAAAATCCGGCGCATGCCGACACGGAAGACAGTTCAAAAATGAAAGATCGCTTGGAGGTTCTGCTCTACGCGGAAACCCTTCAGGAAACTTTGTCCCCGAATGCGAACCCCAGACAGGGGCCAGTTGGAGGCTATCAGAATTGGATGCCAAAAGCAGCCGCGAGGATTCAGCGGGCAGCTCAGACACTTCTTCACTTGTCCTCGACTCGATTTGTTATACCAAAGCGAACGGGATTGCGCAAGGGGGGGACAAAAAAAGTTACGGTGGCGTATTCCGGGGTTGCGCTTCATGGCCAAAGGGTCGGGCATCGAGAGGTTTGTGCGGCGACGACCGTGCCGGTCAATGGTGCTGGAAAGACCATTCTCGGCGGGTGGGCCACTTTAACATCGATCAAGACAATTGGGGGTGCGCCACTTCTCGCCTTTGAGAAGTGGCCCGTCCAACCGTCGATCCCGAAGGCTTCTCACGCCGCCGAACATCGGATCCTCATCTTCAGCACATCCTTCAGCACAGCACCCCACCATACTTGTCACTACGACTTTCACGGCCCCGGCCTCGCCCATGAAGCAGGAGCGGAAACTGCTCAAGCGGCTAACAGCGGTCAACGGTGACGAAGCGTTGAAGGGAATTGGCAAACATTATCGTTCTATTGGGAAGTAGCTATTGAGAAGTAAGTCAGCCCAGGGAATCCTCTTGCTTCCGCGTCGGGGCTGATGAGGAGGTGCTGGCGATGGACACTTTGCTCAAGGGAAAGTATCTCCTGGGGCTGTTGCTGGCCGCAGGGATCGCGGCTTGGCTGGTCAGGGCAGAGGAACGCCAGGACTGGCTTGCCGCCCAGGCCAGCCTGGTAGCAATTCTGCTGTTGTTGGGGTTAATGGTTTGGGGTTGGTGGAAAGCCAACTATCAGTCCCCTCAATTGTCAGGCGAAGCAGGTGTCTATGATCGAGCGACCAACAAAGTTTTGGTGTGCGTCGGCACCGGTTTCGCTGCCCTCATATTAAACGCCAACCGGTGGGACCGCTGGAAATATGGGGGTGTAGCCAGGGCGATCGGTTATGGAGCGCTGCTCGCAGGCGCTTTTTTCATCGGGGGAGCGCTGTTAGGTTACCTCTTTGGTCTCCGACCAACCGGTGCTTCTGCGAGCCAGTCGTCGAGCTCACCCACGCCGCCTCATACCAATCTCGAGGAAATTGCGGACTGGCTGACAAAGCTCATTCTGGGAGCTGGTTTGGTCGAGTTGACCCGTCTGCGCGGTCCGATTGGAGAGTTTACCGCTTTCATCGCTACCGGCGTAAATCCGCCTTTTTTTTCCCACGGTGAACGATATGAAGACCCCGGCAGCCCCGCCATCGCATTGGCCATCATGAGTTTTTTCTCAGCCAGCGGTCTTCTCTACGGCTATCTTTGGACGCGGTATCAACAGGCGCTTAAGGATGCAGACACGAAGGCTACTCCGAGCCGCCCGATTCCTGAAGATGCCGTGCGCGATCGCGCCGCCTAGCGTGGCGCCCGGACAGAACAAAACAACTGGGGGTGCGCCACTTCTCGCCCTTGAGAAGTGGCCCGCCCAACCGTCGATCCCGAAGGCTTCTCCACATGGCCTTTCATCCACGCTTCCGCCTGATCACAACCCAGTCATTCGCTGCAGGCGCTCGGGATAGCGATCACCTTCGATCGTGATTTTCGAGGCTGCGGTGTCAATTTCGCGCAGGTCGTCGGACGTGAGTTGGATTGCGACCGAGCCGATGTTCTCGTCGAGCCGAGACAACTTGGTCGTTCCCGGGATCGGAACGATCCACGGCTTCTGCGCCAGCAGCCAGGCGAGCGCGATCTGGGCCGGTGTGGCTGCTTTCTGCCTGGCCATTCTGCCGAGCAGATCGACCACTGCCTGGTTCGCCTTCAGAGCTTCCGGCGTATAGCGAGGCAGCTTGCTGCGAAAATCGGAGTCCGCAAACTTGGTATTCTCATCCATCTTTCCGGTGAGGAAGCCTCTTCCCAGCGGGCTATAGGGGACAAACCCAATTCCAAGTTCTTCCAGAGCCGGCAAAACTTCCGCTTCGGGCGTCCTCCACCACAGCGAGTATTCGCTTTGCAGCGCGGTCACGGGCTGAACCGCGTGCGCGCGGCGGATGGTTTTCGCTCCTGCCTCGGAAAGTCCGAAATGCTTGACCTTGCCGGCTTGAATCAGTTCCTTCACCGTGCCGGCTACATCTTCGATGGGCACGTTCGGATCAACCCGATGCTGATACAGCAGGTCGATGGTTTCAACCCGCAGCCGCTTGAGCGACCCTTCGACGGCCTGCTTGATGTGCTCGGGCTTACTATTCACACCGGCCGCTCCCGGGCGATTATCGTTGCCAGGACGATCGCGGGTACTCACGTCGAATCCAAACTTGGTGGCAATGACCACACGGTCGCGGACGGGAGATAGCGCTTCGCCGACGAGTTCTTCGTTTGTGTACGGGCCATAGACCTCGGCCGTATCGAAGAAGGTGATGCCCCGATCGACGGCCGTCCGCAGGAGAGAGATCATCTCCTGCTTATCTTTCGGCTCACCATAGGAAAAGCTCATGCCCATGCAGCCGAGGCCGAGGGCTGAGACTTCCAAGTTGCTTTTTCCAAGTTTGCGGGTTTGCATTATTTTCCTTCCGAACCGTTGCCCTAATCTCAAGATTAGCCGAAATGCGGGTGCCTCGTCCTATTCGCCTTCTCTGTGATAGAGCCTGCCGTGAGCACCGCCGAAGGAGCGGGGATGTTGACCTCCACATGCGCAACTCAGTTTCGGGTCGCTTATCCGAAGCGCCGTGCTGATGGACTTCACTATGGTGGTATTATGGTAGTATGAAAGGTAGTATAAAAGAGAAGACCTCTATCACACTTTCACAAGATGTGCTCGCAGGGATTGATCGCATCGCCGGACCGAAGCAATCGCGCTCGGCACTCATCGAAGCCGTGCTCAGGCAGTACTTGCGCAGACGGGCACGGGCACAGATCGAAGCGCGCGATCTCGAACTCATCAATAAAGCGGCGCATGAGCTGAATGCCGAAGTGGAGGACATTCTCCGTTATCAGGACCCTGAGGCCTAGCGGGCAGCCGAGTTAGAGATCAGAAGATGAGACGAGGCGAAATCTATCGCGTTCATCATCCGGCTGGCGACCCTAAGCTTTACCGGAGCTTCGTCGTCGTAAGCCGCCAGGTCCTCGTCGATTCCAGATTCCCCACCGTTATCTGCGCGCCAATACTCACTCGCGGACATGGATTTTCAACCCAGGTCTCCATCGGTGTCGACGAAGGCTTGAAGCATGAAAGTTGGATCCTTTGCGACAACCTCATTAGTCTCCGCAAGGTGCAGCTGACCCGCTTCGTTGGGTCGCTGGCTCGCCCCAAGATTGAAGAATTGGACCGCGCGCTCAAAATTGCCCTCGCCTTGGAATAACTTGTAAGAATCCATCCACATACCTGCGGGCCTATAATTTCAACAGCGGGATGATTTCTGTTGTCCAACTCGGGCAGGTCGATTACAGCGAAGGGCTTCGACTGCAGCGGAAGCTGGTCGACCTGCTCAAGGCGGGAGAGATCGGCGACGTGTTGCTGTTGCTCGAGCACACTCCGGTCATTACGCTGGGACGCAATGCCAAGGCTGCCAACGTGCTGGCTTCGACCGAATCGCTGGCGGCGCGCGGGGTCGAGGTGTTTGAATGCGACCGCGGCGGAGACGTTACGTTTCATGGGCCGGGACAGTTGGTCGGGTATCCCATCATTGACTTGCGCGGGTTTGACAGGTCTCAGGTGTCAGGTCTCAGGTGTCAGGAAGAAGCTTCCGACTCGGCAGCCGAAGAAGCGCCGGTGCGGCGAAAGACTCTCGGCGCGGTCGATTATGTTCGAAGGCTGGAGGAAGTGCTGATTCGCACCTGCGCTGATTTTGGCATTCCGACGCGGCGCGTGGCGGGGATGACGGGAGTTTGGACCGAAGCGGAGCCGCCGGCCGCTGTTGTCGAAAGCGCCGTTGTCGAAAGCGCTGTTGTCGAAAAAAAGATTGCGGCGATCGGGGTGCATATTTCCCGCTGCGTGACTTCGCACGGATTTGCTTTGAATGTCGATCCCGACCTTAGCTACTTCAACCTGATCGTGCCTTGCGGAATTGCCTCTAAGCCGGTGACGTCGATGCGGGAAGAGTTGGCACACGAAGTCGAATGGAACGCTGTGGCACACTCGCTGTCGCGAAATTTTGGCAGCGTTTTCGGAAGCCAGATGCTGTGGGTCGAGAACCTCGACGTTTTGCTTGGACTATCGGTTGGAGTTCCGATGCGAGCGCCCGAAGCCGTGCGACGGCTGCACGGCGACGAGGATTTGTTTCTGGCCTGACTTTCGCGGGCGGGGGCGCCCGCGCCACACAAGCCGGTGATAGCATATTGCGGGATTATCATCATGAAGATGAAGAAAAAAACCGCTCCTGCCGCCCCCACCGCCCCCGTCACAAAGAAGAACGGCTCCGGTTCACGGGCTGCGGTCAAGCATCAGGAACCCAAAGTTCCCTCCGCAGGTCCGAACGGCGATGTAGGTCCGAACGGCGATGTGCGCAGCTACTCCATTCGCGATTACCGGCTGGAAAAACCTTCCTTTACGGTGCGGCAGGTTCGCGCGGGTGATGAAGTTCACTATGAAGTGGAAAGCGGAGATCTCTCCGCGCCCGTACCTCCGATTCGCGAATCGAAATATCTGTCGAAGCAGCAGGTGATCGAGATTTATCGCTGGATGGTATTGAGCCGGCGCATGGAAACGGCGCTCGAAAATCTCTACAAGCAAGGGAAGGTCGTCGGCGGCGTTTACTTCGGGCTGGGGCAGGAGGCTTGCTCCTGCGCGTCGGCTTACGCGCTCGGCAAAGATGACTGGATGGGGCCGATGATCCGCAATCAGGGATCGCTGCTGGTGCGCGGCTTTGTGCCGGCCGACATCATGATGCAGTACATGGCGAAGTCGGGTTCCCCCACACGAGGGCGTGACGGCACATCGCACTACGGCGACATTGAGAAGCGCAACGTGGCATCGCCGATCTCGATGCTGGGCGATTTGATTCCAGTGTTGGCGGGCGTGGCATTGGGGGCGCGGCTGCAGGGGAAAAATATCGCGGTGATGACCTGGATCGGCGACGGCGGGCAATCGACCGGTGTGACCTACGAAGGGATAAATTTTGCCGCAGTGCAAAATCTGGGATTGGTACTGATTGTCGAAAATAATCTTTGGGGATATTCGACTCCGGCGGACATGCAGTTTCACGTCAAGGACCTGGCCGAGCGCGCGATTGGGTATGGCATTCCCGGCGTGATCGTCGATGGCACTGACGCGTGCCAGGTTTATGACGCGTGCCACGAAGCTTGCGAACGGGCGCGGCGGGGCGAAGGTGCGACGTTGATTGAAGCAAAGATGATGCGCATGAAGGGACACGCGATCCATGACGGCGCGGAGTATGTTCCGAAGCCGATGTTCGAGTATTGGAAGAAGAGAGATCCGATTGCGCGGCTGGAAGATTATCTGGTGAAAAAGAAAAAGTGGCTGACGCCGGCCGAGAACGATGAGCTGATCGCGAGCGTGGAGCGGGAACTGGAAGCCAACCGTGAAGTGGCGATGAATTCTCCGATGCCAACGCCCGAATCGGCCGAGGGCGGGGTGTTTTGCGAGGCCGGATGCCACGAGATCAGGCCGAGATACGCTGTGCCGAAGTCGGCTGGAGCGGGAAAATCCGGCGGTCCGAAGCGCTCCGAAGCAGCGGTACATCTGAAGTAGACGACTCCCTACATTTTTCGCGCCGGGCAGAGGCGGTCGGACGCGCGGGTGTTATGCTTCTTCCCGCTTGCTGGTTCGGTTTCGAATGCTGACCGTCCTCAAATATTTCGGGCTTGCGTTTAGCGCTCTGCTGCCGGTGGTGAATCCTCTGGGTTCGGCGCTGGTTTTTCTTGGGCTGGTGGGCGTGGCGCCGCCGGAGATCTACCGCAACCTTGCCCGCAGGATTGCCATGAATGCGACGCTCTTTCTGCTGGTGGTGGAGCTGGTCGGAGCGGCTTTACTGAACTTCTTTGGTATCTCTCTTCCCGTCGTCCAGGTGTCGGGCGGCTTTGTTTTGGCGGCCATGGGATGGGGGTTGCTGAACGGACCCGACGCTGCCCCGAGCGCGCCCCGCACTGACGCTGGAACGGAAGAATTACGTTCTCTGGAATCGCAGGTTTTTTATCCGTTCACGTTTCCGGTGACGGTGGGTCCGGGTTGCATCGTAGTTATGCTCACGGTGAGCGCCCACGCCTCGCGGACGAAGACTCTGGAGGACGTGCTCGGCCATATCGGAATTCTTATTGCGGCGGTGGCGTTGAGTGTGACTGTCTACCTCAGCTACCGTTACGCACCGGGAATCACGCGGAAGATTTCGCCGCAAACGATCCGCGGGATTGTGCGGGTGATTGCATTTATTCTCCTGTGCATTGGTGTGCAGATTGCCTGGCGGGGCGTACAAACGCTGATTCAAAGTGTGGCGAAGTAACCCGCCGCACGCTCCGATTGCCAAAAACTGAATCGCGGGCATAACTTATTTCGATTGGACTCGGGGTCGGCCAGCACCTAGAGTCTTGAGGTGCCGCACAGCCGTACCCGAACCCGTAGCTTCTTGAGACCCATGGCCATGCCGGAGTCTGCCCGCGCGCTGTTTCGGCCTCCCTTCCGGAATTATCAGCTCGATGGCGCCTACGATGAGATGTTCGAGGCTCCAGGAGTGCCGCGTCCGCATTATCAGGCACTCTTCCAGACGCTGCTGGCGTTGCCGGCCGAGGAAATGCGCAAGAGCCAGCAGGCGGCCGATCTCTCATTTCTGCATCAGGGCATTACGTTTACCGTGTACGGCAACGATGAGGGCACGGAGCGCGTCTTTCCCAACGACTTGTTGCCGCGCATCATTCCGCACCAGGAATGGCGGAAGATCGAAAGCGGGCTGACGCAAAGGATCGCGGCGCTGAACCTGTTTCTGGAGGACGTCTACCACCGCGGCAGAATCCTGGCGGACGGCGTCGTGCCCCGGGAACTGGTGTATAGTTGCCGTCACTTCCGCCGCGAGATGCGCCATCTCACGGTGCCGCGCGGGATCTACGTCAGCATCTGCGGCACCGACCTGGTGCGGCTTCCGGATGGCAGCTTTGCCGTGCTGGAAGACAATCTGAGAGTGCCGAGCGGCGTCAGTTACATGCTGGCTAACCGCAATGTTCTGAAGAAAGTTTTCCCCACGCTGTTCCGCGACTACGGAGTCTCTCCTGTCGATCATTACCCGCAGGCACTGCTGGCGACGCTGCGGGCGTTGAGTCCGGCGCACTCAGCGACGCGACATGAGCCGACGGTGGTGCTGCTGACTCCGGGCGTATTTAATTCGGCATACTTCGAGCACACGTTTCTGGCGCAGCAAATGGGGATCGAGTTGGTCGAAGGACGCGATCTCCTGGTGCACGATAACGTTGTCTACATGCGCACCACTGCCGGACTGAAGCGCGTCGACGTGATCTATCGGCGGGTGGATGACGACTTTCTTGATCCGCTGTGCTTCCGCCGCGATTCGAACCTGGGTGTTCCCGGATTGTTCAATGCGTATCGTGCCGGCAGCGTGGTGCTGGCGAACGCCGTGGGAACGGGTGTGGCCGACGACAAGGCTCTGTACGCCTACGTGCCGGCGATTATCCGCTATTTTTTGGGAGAAGAGCCCATTATTCCGAATGTCGAGACCTACCTGCTGACGGATCGCTCGCAGCGCAACCATGTGCTGGCGAATCTGGACAAGCTGGTGGTAAAAGCAGTCGGCGAGTCAGGCGGTTACGGAATGCTGATCGGACCGCACAGCACGAGGGAGGAGCGGGAAGAATTCCGGCAGCGGATCGAGGCCGAGCCGCGGAATTACATCGCACAGCCGACGTTGAGTCTTTCGCGGGCACCGTGTTTCCTGGAGGGTGAGGCGCAGGCGCGGCACGTGGATTTGCGTCCTTACATTTTGTATGGCGACAACGTGACGCTGGTTCCGGGAGGATTGACCCGAGTGGCCCTGCGGCGCGGGTCTCTGGTGGTGAACTCGTCGCAGGGCGGAGGCAGCAAGGACACATGGGTGCTGCGGGCATGAACCTCGTATGAATTCGCACCGTGAAAACACGATGCTCTCGCGAGTCGCGGAGAGCTTGTACTGGATGAGCCGGTACCTGGAGCGCGCCGAGCACACGGCCCGGCTGATCGATGTGGATTTTCAGTTGCGGCTCGACCAGTCTCCGGAAGCAGGCTCGGGGCGCTGGATTCGGCTGCTCGAAGCTTTGCAGGCGCCGGTCCCGGCGGACGGGAAGATTGACGCTACCATCCTCACGCATATTCTGACGCTCGACCGGACGAACTCGTCGTCCATCATTTCCTGCGTGGCAGCGGCGCGGGAAAATTTGCGCCAGGTGCGCGAGCAGTGCGGTTCGGCCATGTGGGAACAACTCAACCGTCTTTACCTGCAGGTGAACAGCACCACGGCAGGAGAGGCGTGGCTGCTGCATTCGTCGATCTTCTTTCGCGCGGTGCGCGACGGAGCGCACTTGTTTTCGGGGCTGACTGATTCCACCATGTCGCATGGCGAGGGATGGCAATATATTCAGTTGGGGCGATACGTGGAACGCACCGACGCGCTGGCGCGGCTGATCGGCACCTATTTCGACCGGCTGCCGTCTTCATCAGAGCAGGCGGCCGAGAGCGAAGAATATTTGGAGTGGGTGGGGCTGCTGAAGTCGTGCGCAGCGTTTGAAGCATATTGCAAGAAGCACACGGCGGAGCTGCGGCCGCTGCGCGTGGCCGAGTTCCTGTTGTTGAATCCGGAGTTCCCGCACTCCGTGCGCTTTTCGGTCGAGATGGTGCATACCGCCTTACGCGAGATTGCCGAGATGACAGAACGAAAGGCGGAGCAACCGGTGCGGCTCGCGGGACGACTGAGCGCAACTCTCAGGTTCAGCCAGATCGAAGAAGTCGTGGCTTCGGGAGCGGCCGCGTTTGTGGAGAGCGTCCGCCAGCAGTGCAGTCAGGCGCACGCCGCCATCCATCAGATTTATTTTGACTATCCGGTGGAGTCGGCGTTGGTTTCGTGATATTTGAGCGAGGTTATTTTTGATCTATTCGATCCGGCACGTCACCACCTTCACTTACCAACCCGCGGTGCGCGAGAGTGTCATGGAGGTGCGCATGCAGCCGCGCAGCGAGGGGCATCAGCGCTGCCTCAGCTTCACGCTTGACCTGCACCCTCCGGCCAACATCACGCAATACAGCGATTCGGCAGGCAACATCGTGCATCATTTCAATATTGCGGGATCGCATACGGAAGTCAGGGTGACGACGCAATCGACGGTGCAGGTTGAAGCGGCTGCGCCCCCGCGCCGGTCCGACGGCGGCGACTGGGCGGACCTCGACGCGATGACGGCGGCCGGCGATTACTGGGAGATGATGCTGCCCAGCCATTATGTGCATTTCAGCGAAGCGCTCGAACGATTAGCGCAGGAACTGAGGGTCGAGCGCCGCGCCGATCCGCTGCAATTGCTGAACGAAGTGAATGAAGGAATCTACAGATCGTTCGCCTATGTGCCTAACAGCACCAAAGTGGATTCTCCGATTGAAGAGGCGCTGATCGCGCGCCAGGGCGTGTGCCAGGATTTCGCGCATGTCATGATTGCGCTGCTGCGTCCGCTCCGCATTCCCTGCCGCTACGTCAGCGGCTATCTTTTTCACCGCGAGGAGAACGGGAACAAAGATCGCTCGGTGGAAGGAGCATCTCATGCCTGGGTCGAGGCTTTTGTCCCGCGCCTGGGATGGATCGCCTTCGACCCGACCAACAACTTGATCGGTGGAGACCGGCACATTCGCGTCGCGATTGGACGCGACTATGCGGATGTTCCGCCGACGCGCGGCGTGCACAAGGGCGGAGCGGAGAGCGTCTTGAGCGTGGCCGTCACGGTAAATCCGTCGGATGCTCCGCCGCCTGAACAAGTGGCTCCCAGCATCGTGATTCAATCGCGCCCGGTGTTTGCGCGTATGAACTTGCGTATGGATCAAGAGCAGCAGCAACAGTAGACTCTCGCGACAAAACTTCTCAGCGCTTCCACCTCCGAATTAAGTACCTCAGTAACTTGAGGTAACCGCTTCATAGCCGCATGATGCCTTCAGGAAGTGACGGGAGTACTCTCAGCTCCCGGGCTTCAGAGGTTTGGTATGAAGCGTTTTGCGGCCTTCGTGTTGCTTTCAGGATTGAGCGCTCTGCTGACGCTGGGTCTGTCAGGATGCGGCAGCTCCAATGCGAGCGCGCCGATCGTCGTTGCGCTGACCGCGGCCGGCAACGCCATTGATCAAGCGCAAACGGTTTCGCTGACGGCAACGGTCACGAACGATCCGAAAAACGCCGGAGTGCAGTGGAGCGTTTCTGGTGGCGGCACGCTGAGCGGCCAAACCACGGGGGCGGCCACTTACGATGCCCCAGCTTCTGTGACCAGCACATTCACAGCGACCGTCACGGCCACGTCGATTAGTGATGCGACAAAATCGGCGTTCGTCAAGATTCAAGTCAACCCGCAGCCCGCCGTCACTACAACCTCGCTGGCGACCGCGACCGCAGGCGTGGTCTACAACGCGACGCTCGCTGAGTCGGGCGGAACGGCTCCGTACAAGTGGACGATTGTCTCCGGCACCCTGCCGACGGGATTGACGTTGATTTCCGCCACAGGCGTGATCACAGGGACAGCCACCGGCGCGAGCAGCGGATCGTTGACCTTCAAGGTCGCCGATGCCGTGGGCAACTCATCCGTCTCGCAGGCCATTACTTTCACTGTGAATCCACCGGCGGCGTTGATCATCACGACCGCGTCGTTGCCGGGAGCGTCGCTGGGCGTGGCGTACAGCCAGACGCTGCAGGCCACGGGCGGAGTGCCATCGTACACGTGGAGCCTTACGTCGGGAAGCTTGCCTGCCGGTTTGAGCTTGAGCGGCACAGGTGTGATCTCTGGCACGCCGAGCGGCAGTACGGGCACATCGAACTTCTCTGTGACCGTGACCGACTCGCAAACTCCGACGCCAGCAACAAAGACCGCCAATCTGAGCATCACGGTCAGCGTGGCGCCGCTGAGCGTTACGACAACTTCGCTGCTTGGGGGAAGTGTCAGCAACGCATACAGCCAGACTTTGCAGGCCAATGGCGGCACTCCGCCTTACACGTGGAGCATCAGTGCGGGAACACTTCCCACGGGATTGAGCGTGAACGCGAACACAGGAGCAATTACCGGAACTCCGACCGCAACCGGAGTCTCCAACTTCACGGTGAAAGTCACCGATTCGGCCGCGGCGACGGCGACGGCGAATCTGAGCATCACCATCAACGCCGATCTTGCGATCACGACGACGTCACTGCCAGCCGGCGCGGTCAGCACGGCTTACAGCCAAACGGTTGCGGCGAGCGGCGGCGTACAGCCGTATGCGTGGAGCATAACCAGCGGCAGCTTGCCGGACGGGCTCTCCATTAATTCGGGAAGCGGAACTATCTCGGGAACGCCGAGCGCGACGGGAACTTCGACCTTCACGGTGACGGTCAAAGATTCGGAAAGTCCGCAGGTCAGCGCGAGTTCCAGCCTGAGCATCACGATTGCCGCCCAGGGTTGCACGAACGACGCCACCCTGGAAGGGCACTATGCCTTCCTGAGTCGCGGCTGGAGCAGCGCGACGACGGCCCTCTCATTTGCGGGCAGTTTTGTAGCCGACGGCAACGGAAACCTTACCAGTGGATTGATCGACATTGCCGATCAGTCGAATCCAGCGGGACCCCAGAGCGGCACGTTCAGCGGGTCGTACTGTGTGGACTCGAACAATCTCGCCACGGTTAACTTTACTTATGGCGGCGGACTCAGCGGTACCGACACGTTGATCGCGGCATTGGATTCCAGTGATGGCAATGGCCACATCATCTCCTACGACAGCAGTGACCGGAAGGTTTCGGGACTGCTGCGGCGACAAACTACCTCAGCCTTCTCGACCAGCAGCATTGACGGCAACTACGCGTTTGGACTCATCGGAGCCGATGTGCTCGGTTACCGGTTCGGCGCGGCTGGTGAATTCTCCTCTAATGGTAAAGGCAGCTTTTCTGGAGTAGAGGATAGTGACGACGTCGGGGGACTTCAAACTGCCCAAACTCTAAGTTCCAGCGATTTCACCGTGGCCGACACTGGGCGCGGGACGGCAACCATAACCTTCAGCAATGGGAACACTAATTTTGTGTTCTATGTAGTCAGCTCTTCCGAGATGCTGATGATGGCCTTCGACACGACGGATAGTCCGCCGATAACGCTAGGCGGCCAAGTGCTGTTGCAAAGCGGTACCTTCACGGATGCATCGCTCGACGGCACCAGCGTGCTCGAGCTGCAATCGCTCGGCAGCACCGGAAGCACAATCATGGGTACGGCAGGGCTGCTGAAGACTACGGGGAACTCCGCGACCTACACTCTGGACGCGGATCAGAACCAGGCGGGAACGATGAGCACTGAGAGCGTCTCGGGCACTTTTAGTGTCGCGTCGAATGGCCGCGGGACGTTGACTGCGAGCGGAGGCGGGAGCGTGGTCTTCTACCTGATCGCCCAGAATGAAGCTTTCACCATTGGCACCGACCTCGGCGTGAGTTATGGCGGAATGCAGCCGCAGACGGGAAGCAACTTCTCGAACACCTCGTTGTCCGGAAATTTCCTGGGCGGAAGTCAACCGCCGGAGACCGCCGACGTGAACGAGGAGGCGGACGCTTTCGACTTCAATGGAAGCGGCTCTTTCAGCGGAACTTCGGACAAGAACGGCAGCGGCGGGACGATGACCGGGACGGTCTCTGGGACATATACGGTTTCTTCGGACGGGCGCGTGGTGGTGAGCCAGAGCAGCAACCCGGTAATGTATCTGTATATTTTGTCCGACTCGCAGTTTGTCGCTTTGCCGGTGAGTTCAACGCAGAATCCCGACTCGGATCCTAAGCTGATTGATTTTCATCAGTGAGGCGGGGCGGTCGTTAGTCGTTAGTCGTTCGTCGTTCGCAAACATGGTCTCCGGGAGTAGGTTTGCCAACGACTAGCGACCAACGACGAACGACCGCCTTCCTGCTCTTGTCGCCGCAGACTAGCCCGCTGCATACTTGGAACCATGACAGCGGAGAGTGTTCTCTTAGCCGGCAGGCACGTTCGTCTCGAGCCGCTTGATTACTGCCATGTTGATGGCCTGGTGGCGGCTTCCGCCGGTGATCCCGCGCTCTACCGATGGAGCCCGGTGCCGCAGGGCAAGACCGAAGCTACCACCTACGTCGATACTGCGCTCGCCTGGCGGGATGGGGGCAGTGCGGTGACGTTTGCCACTTTGCGGGCGGCTGATGGCGTGGTGATTGGGTCGACACGATTTTTCAATCTGGAGCGATGGGCTTGGCCGGCTGGTCATGCCAGGCACGTGCCTCCAAATCTAAAACAGGCGCCGGACGCCTGCGAGATCGGGTACACGTGGCTTGCGCCTGCGGCGATTCGAACCGCGGCCAACACCGAAGCCAAATTGCTGATGCTGACCTATGCGTTCGAAACGTGGAAGGTGCTCCGCGTCTGCCTGCATACCGATGTGCGTAATCAGCGTTCGCGCGATGCGATCGAGCGCATCGGCGGCAAGTTCGAAGGAATTCTGCGCGCGCACCGCATGGCCGCCGACTTCATCGCTCGCGATTCAGCGCGCTTTTCGATCGTAGCGGCGGAGTGGCCGGAAGCGAAGCGGCGGCTGCGTCAGATGCTGGAACAAGCGTAACAACCATTCCTGCAGGTATGCGAACTGATAAAATCAAGCTTCGATATGTCCGCGTCTTCCCAACTCATTCAGATCGACCTCGGTCCGCCCGTCCGCAGTCCGAAACCGTCGTGGCTCAAGGCGAAGGCGCCGGTCGGCGACAATTTTCATAATCTCAAGAAGCTGGCACGCGGGCTGGGACTGCATACGGTTTGCGAGTCGGCGCAGTGTCCGAATATTGGAGAATGCTGGCACCATCACACCGCGACCTTCATGTTGCTGGGCGATATCTGCACGCGGCGCTGCGGGTTTTGCGCGGTGCCGAAGGGGCGTCCTGAGGCGATTGACTGGGATGAGCCGCGGCGCGTGGCTGAGGCCGTAGCTACGCTTGGGCTGAGACATGCGGTCGTGACCAGCGTGAATCGCGACGACGACAACGTGGGCGGAGCAAAGATTTTTGCCGAGACCATCCATCAGATTCGCGAACGGGTGCCGGGTTGCCGCGTCGAGGTGCTGATTCCCGACTTCCAGGGATTGGAAGAGCCGTTGCGCATTGTGCTCGAAGCTAAGCCTGACGTGCTGAATCACAACACGGAAACCGTGCCGCGACTCTATCGCGCGGTGCGCTCGGGCGCTCGTTACCAGCGCACGCTCGATTTGCTGGCGAACGCAAAGAAGTGGGACCCGGCAACGATTACCAAGAGTGGCGTAATGGTTGGCATCGGCGAGGAGACGGGCGAGTTGATCGAAGTTTTCCGCGATCTGGGCGCGCGCGGCGTCGACATTCTGACCGTTGGACAGTATCTGCGTCCGTCAAAAGACCATCTGCCCATGACGCGCTACTACACGCCCGACGAGTTCGTCTCGCTGAAAGAAGAAGCGCTGAAGTTTGGATTCAAGCACGTCGAGTCGGGGCCGCTGGTGCGGTCGAGTTATCATGCGCACGAGCAGGCGGATGTGGCTGGTCGTTAGGGGCTAGTCGTTGGTCGTTGGTCGTTAGTCGCCGGCACCCATTGCCGGACGGTGCTCCTCTTCCCTAATCATCACAACTTTCATGTACGCAGGTCATATGTCAACTTCGCGCTGGGCGTTACATTGGGCTCGGAGGCGGCACGATGACTACGAGTTCGTCATTTCAGGATTTGCGCGTTTGGCAGGAATCGATGGATCTAGCGGTAGCGATTTATCATGCCACCAGCAGCTTTCCAAGACACGAAACTTATGGCCTGATATCGCAAATGCGACGTGCTGCGGTTTCGGTCCCGAGCAATATCGCCGAAGGCAAGGGACATAGATCCGATCCTGAGTTCGTGCGTTTTCTTTTCACGCGAGGGGATCTCTATTGGAGTTACAGACCCAGTTGTTAATCGCGCGGCGTATAGAGTACCTGTCGGCAGCGAAAGCGGAAGAGCTCGGCCGCAGCAGCGAAGGCATCGGTCGTGGATTGAACGCCCTCATCAACAAATTTCATGCGAAGGCGGATGTGGCGGGTCGTTAGGGGCTGGTCGTTAGTCGTTGGTCGTTAGTCGCTGGCGAATACAGGCCCGTCGCTCCGCTCGGGACGACCATCCCTAAGAGAACTTTCCAACGACTATCGACCAACGACCAACGACTGCATTACCAAACCCTGCACGCCTTCTGATTCACCATCGGCGCGGTTGCGGAGCAATGATAGGCTTCGCGAAACTCCGGCATATTGCTGACGGTCCCATTCACCCGGTACCTTGTGGGCGAGTGGGGATCGACCGTGACTAGCATGCGTGAGAAGGCGTCGGTCCGGTTCTGGCACCAGACGTTGGCCCATCCAAGAAAAAAGCGCTGCTCGGCGGTGAGGCCATCGATGGGCGCCGGTTCCTTGCCGGCAAAGGTGTTCAGCATGGCCATGTAGGCGATGCGCATGCCGCCGTTATCGGCGGTATTTTCGCCGAGAGTGAGCTTCCCGTTCAGCTTCAGATCGTCCACTGCTACGAAGCTTCCGTATTGATCGCGGATGCATGCGGTGCGTTCTTCGAATTGCTTCTTGTCGCTGGCCTTCCACCAGTCGCGGAGATTGCCGTCGGCGTCGAACTGGCTGCCCTGGTCGTCGAAGCCGTGGGTCAGTTCGTGGCCAATCACGGCGCCGATGCCGCCAAAGTTCAGAGCATCATCGGCGTGGTTGTCATAAAACGGCGGCTGCAGAATGCCGGCCGGAAAGGTGATGTTGTTCTGCGTCGGGTCGTAGGTCGCGTTCACCGTCATCGGAGGATAGGGCCACTCGCGCTTATCGAGCGCCTTGCCAATCTTGTTTAGCCGGTACTGAAGATCATTTTGATTGGCGCGCTGCGAGTTACCGAGAGCGTCTCCGCGCACGATCTGGAGCGCCGAGTAGTCGCGCCAGGTGTCGGGATAGCCGATGCGGTTGGTGATCGCTTTCAGCTTGATGAGCGCCTGGGCCTTGGTATCGGGGCTCATCCACGGGACGCTCTGAATGTCCTGGCCCAGTGCTTTTTCCAGAGCATTGACCATGGCCAGCGTACGCTCTTTGCCTTCAGCGCCGAAAGTCTGCTGCACGTAAATCTGCCCGACGGCTTCTCCGAGGTCGCCGTTCGTGTAGTCGACACAGCGCTTCCAACGCGGACGCAATTCTTTCGTCCCCTGCAGCGTCTTGGCGAAGAACTCGAAGTTTTCGTTTTCGAACGCCATCGGCAGCGCCGACACACTGGCGTGCGCCACGTGCCAGCGCAAGTACGTCTTCCAGTCTTCGAGAGAGTGCGTCGCAATCACTTCCTGCATGTTCTTGATGAAGTCCGGCTCGATCACGTTGAGCGAATCGAAGCGGGGCGCGCCCACGCCCTCGAAATAAACGTTCCAATCAAATGCCGGGCTCAGGGCCGCCAGTTCCTTGCTGGTCAGCTTGTGATAAATCTTCTGCGGATCGCGGCGGCTGGTCTGATCGAGCGCGCCCTTAGCTAAGGCAGTTTCAATCTCCATGACGGCTTTGGCTTCGGCGTCAGCTTTGCCCTGCTCGTCGCCCAGCAGCACGAACATTTTCGCTACGTGCGCTACGTATTTCTGGCGCAGCTCGACCGATTTCGCATCGTCCTTGAAATAGTAGTCGCGGTCAGGCATGCCCAGTCCGCCCTGATCGACTTGCGCGATGATCTGGCTGGCATTCTTGAAGTCCGATCCGGAATCGAAGCCGAACAGCACATCGGCGCCCTTGCGATGCAGGCGGACGATTTCCCGTGGAAGGTCGGCCTTCGACTTGAGTGCCGCGATGCTGTCGAAATCCGGTTGCAGCGGCCGGATGCCGGCTTTTTCAATGGCAGTTTCGTCCATGCAACTGGCGTAGTAGTCGCCGATCTTCTGCTCGTTTGAACTACGGCCCGAACTTCGGCCGGAGCGGTCGACCGACTCCTTTTCGAGAATGTCGCGCACAATGTACTCGCCGCGCTCCGCCAGTTCGTTGAAG